>OFHG01000925.1_pt1 | contig 10939 bp, 15 predicted proteins | sample 1521931 | NCBI WGS metagenome assembly OFHG01 (sample SAMEA2468438, study PRJEB22500) | soil metagenome | biome: Glassland; feature: Farmland; material: Clay | place: Australia | collected 2013-01-31 | depth 0.55 m
AATAGACTCCGACATACCCGATGATAAGCGGGATGGCCGCAAGCACGCAGGGACTGGCAGCGGATACGAGACCGGCAACGAATACGGCAATGAACGCCATGCCTTGCTGGTTCTGAATGATGTGCTGAATGTTGTTGAACAAGGATTCCATCACCGATAGGCCCCTTCACCGTTCACCGACCCTTAAGCTCCTTTGATCCACGTCTCGATCTGCTCGACTGATGGCAGCGTCCCGACGCTTTTCATAACACCGTCGATCGCCAGGCCCGGCGTTGAAAGGATGCCGCGCCTGGCGATATCGGCAATATCGGCAACTTTGACAATCTCCGCGTTGATTCCCGCTCTTTTTATTGTCTGCTCCACACGTTCCGTCAGCGCCTTACAGCGGGCGCATCCGGACCCAAGAATCTCAATTTTCATTATGCCCCCTTCTTCTTAAGCATCTTCGATAAGCCTGCGATCCTCACCTGCCCGGTTCTACAGGATGCCAGCCTAACAGTGTCTTCAGGCCCGAGTTGCAGGTCTTTTTGCAATGCCTTAAGAAATCCATTGCCCGCTGCTTATGTGTTCTCGAAGTAGACTATCCACTTGCCCTCGCGACGGCTCTCGACCAGGCCCGCCTCTTTCAGGACCCGCAGGCAGTGGGATATCCTCGACTGCTCCATGTTCATGATCATCATCAGCTCGCAAACGCACAGTTCGTTCTTCGTGAGGAGCAGGTACATCCTGAGCCTGGTTTCGTCCGCGAGAGCGCTTAGCATCTTGACTGGTAATTTCATATGATTAGATTATCATATGTTAATATGATAGTCAAGTCATAAAACGCTCTTAATCTCTTTTTACGGTGTTATTCATCGGACTGAAAGGCCGGCATTCTACCTGGCCTCTTTGAGCCGATCGGCAAAGTACGGCGGCAAACCGCTTGCGACGATGGCCTCTGCGGCCTTTTCAACGTCATAGGCAACACGCAGAAAATCGACCTTCACATTGTCCGCTGTTATGTCGACCAGGGTCACGCAGGCCCTCGGGTCTCCATCTTTCGGTTTGCCCACGCTTCCCGCATTGACGAAGATTTTGTTCTCGAAATCCTTACGGTAAGGCTTGTGCGTATGGCCGTAGATCAGGACATCGGCATCGACCTTCTCGGCCATTTCCTTGAAGAACTTTTCCGGTCGCTCTTCGTACCAGTACAAATTGTTCTTTGAAGGCGTTGCGTGGAACAGCAATATCTTTTTCCCCTCGACGATGTATGAACTCGAAAACGGCAACCTTTTCAGGTAGTCTTTCGTCTTTTGCGACGCGTGGCGCTTTGTCCATTCAAACGACTTGTTCGCCATCTCCTCCTGGACCGGGTCTTCATACTTGCATCCGCAATGTTCCCGATCGGTGGCCACTGTCTCATCATAGTTCCCCTGCACGCCTTCGATGTTGTGCTCGCCGAGAAACTCGACAACCTCATTCACAAACGGCGAGTAGCCGCCCAGGTCGCCGAGGTGGTAGATCTTCTCAACCTTTTCGGACAGGGCCGCCTGATATGCAGCCTTGAGCGCTTCAATATTTCCGTGTATGTCACCGAATACCGCGATCTTCATCGTTCTATCTCACGCTCCATAGGTTTTCGTCTGCTCTTTGCCTTGTCCACGACACGGCGGACATCGCCGAGACATCACCGCCCGAGCGGATGATTAGTCCCGCAGTTGCAGCCGCCTTTTTTCTTCTCGCTCGTGATTTTTTCCAGAATGGTCGAAGTGCCTTTGTTGTCCAGAACATCCTTGATGATGTCCCCTTCAGTGTATCCGAAGCAGTAACAAACGCGATCCCTATTCACTCCACACCTCGTCGTTGCCATGATAGTTGCTACAGCCCCTGCTTTTTCAGAACAGGGGCGATCTCTTCATAATCATAGAACCCTATGTGCCGGTGAAATTCCTTTCCGTTCTTGTCCAGGAACACCTGCGTGGGGATCATGTACACGCCGAACCGACGGCCGGACTTATTATCAACGCGGACATCTATGAAAAGAACCTCCAGCTTACCCTTGTACGTATCGCGTAATTTCTGCATCACCGGCTTCATCTGCTCGCAGGGACTGCAGCCGACCGACCCCAGCTCCAGCATAACGACTTTCCCCTCTTTTTGGGCCATTGCCAGCGTATCATCAATCGTGTCCGCCTGCGTGCAATGAGACAGAAACAGGATACCCAGGATAGCAAACAGCATTGTCGATACTTTTCTCATGAAGCCCTCCGAATATTTAATTTTGCGTTCAGTCATAATGATTCCTATCCCATTACTTATAAAACGTCCGCCGCCTTTTGCAAAAGACCCAGCCCTTTGATCTCCTCCTGCATCATCGGGAAGCGCAGCACCGGCAGACCGAACTTTTCGTTGATCTCCTTCAGATACTTCATCTGCATCCTCCGCCTGCTCCGGAAAAAGTCATTTACACACACTTCTTCGGGCAGCACTAGATTAGCCACGACAAGCTGCGTCTCAATACCCGCATGCTTCAGATCGAGCATTGCGCGGTAGGATTCCATGATGGGCGTGGACTCGGGATAGAGCACGAAGCTGAAAACCGCCCGGTCCCTGTCCCGCAATAGTGAAATGATATCCCGGAACCGGTTCTGCGTTTCACGTTTCACACCCGCGCTATCGTCGGTCGTGACCATCATCTCCACCTGTTTGGCGTAATCAAAGGGAAGATCCAGCAGCCTCAGCGTGTGGCCGGTCGGGGCCGTGTCGAAAACCACGACATCGTATTCCTTGCCCTCGATGAAGCGGATGAACTTATCGAATGCAGCCATCTCCTGCGTGCAGGGGGAGTTCAGTTCCTCCTCCATTGCCGCAATCATGTCCTCGGAATATTTTCCCCGGGCCTCGGAGAGCGTTCTTTCCTTGTACTCACGGAACGCCTGGTCCTGGTCGATCATAACTGCGAAAAGGTTGTCTGCGATCCTCACGGGCGAGCTGCCCACCCGGACTCCAAAGACCTCGCCGAGATGGGCAGCAGGATCGGTCGTGACGATAAGTGTCTTGAAACCTTTATTCGCGATCTGCACGGCAACGACGCAGGAGATCGTGGTCTTCCCCACGCCTCCCTTGCCCGTAAAGAACAAAGCCTTTGTTCCCTTCCCCGCAGCCGGAAGAAACAGGCCATCAATGTCCGGCCGTGCGAGGGCGACGTCCGCCCCGCAATCAGACCTGGCCCCCTGTATCAGCACGGGCCGCTTGCCGTTGTAGAGCTCTACAGCCACGGAGCTGAGACCGAGGATCCCCTTCACCTCATTGTCCCGCAGGAGCATATATCGCTTCGGCTTTTGGATCGCGGCTTCAGTTTCGCAAATAACTTGTTTCTGGGACTCGTGTTTTTTTCCAAAGAACTCCAACTCGCAGGCAGCCTCGGGAATTATCCCATTAATAATGATCTGACCTGATTTTATGCCGACGGTCTCAAGCTCCTTCGAGGCGCGTTGCGTTTCATAGAGCGAAAGCGCTTCAGGCCGCATGACAAAGATGAAAGTCGTCCGCGAGGTATCCTTCAGAAGCGTAGCGGCATGGTCGTATTTGTCTTTGGAATCCTGTATCGTCTGGACCGGGCCGAGACAGGTCTGGCCGCTCCCCTTTGCCGACTGTTCTATGTGCTTTGACCAGTCAACCGGAAGTTCGAGCAGCCGTATGGTATGGCCGGTCGGCGCGGTATCGAAAACGATCACGTCGTATTCATTTCCTTCCATGAAGTCGATGAAACGGTCGAAAGATGCCATCTCCGTAGTACAGGGGCCGCTCAGGTTCTCTTCAAGCGAAGCGATCACGTCCGCAGGCATTATTTCACGGAAGGGACCGACGATGCGCTCTTTATATTCCTTTGTCGCTACGTCGGGGTCGATCTCCATTGCCCAAAGATTCGCGACCCCGTTAATCGGCGTAATTTTATGACCGATCACCTGTTCGAAAACGTCAGCGAGATTTGACGCCGGATCAGTTGTAACGATCAACGTTTTCTTGCCCATGCTCGCGTGATGGATGGCTGTGGCCGAGGCCATAGTCGTCTTGCCCACGCCGCCCTTGCCGGAGAAGAAGATATAATTTGTCATGTTGGCTTCCACCCTTTTATCATCTGCAGCGTGAACGCGACTTCCTACCGTTTATACTAACTTCCCGTTTGAAGGAATATGCTCCATACTCATCCGGCATGCAGCATTATCGGTTTTGTTTTAAGCGGCTCTATTCCAAGCGCGGCGCACAGGTCTTCGTAGGACGGATATTCTCCGGTCTTGAAGACAGTGCCGTTCACAAACGTGATCGGCAGCACTTTTTTGCCGCCATTATGCAGAAGGTCGGCCACGGTCTTGTTCTCCATAAACAACTTCGTCTGCTGCGCCAGATTGAACCGCTCCACCTCTACATTCTGTTTTTTCAACGCGATAATCGCGTCATTCACTTTAACCAGCACCGGATCGATCGCCGGACCGCAAAGTCCCGACGAGCAGCACATTGCCGGATCATAGATTTCTATTTTCACAATACCCTCCTCTTTTAATGGTCTGTTACCGCGGCTTAGCCGCCGGTACGCCACGATATTCGTCCCTAAAATATCTTTTTTGAAAATAGAAAGCGACATTGACCAGTCCTATCATAGCCGGCACTTCCACAAGAGGGCCTATGACTGCGGCAAAGGCAGCGCCTGAGTTTATCCCGAAAACTGCCACTGCCACGGCAATGGCCAGTTCGAAGTTGTTGCTGGCGGCGGTGAAAGCAAGAGTGGTGGTCTTTGAATAATCCGCCCCCATCTTTTTCCCCATGTAGAAGGAAACCATAAACATAACTACAAAATAGATACCCAGCGGGATGGCGATCCTGACAACGTCAAGCGGGATTTTCACGATCAGGTTCCCCTTCAGGCTGAACATGACCACAATGGTAAAGAGGAGCGCGATGAGGGTTATCGGACTGATCTTGGGAACGAAGTGAGCATGATACCATTCCCTCCCCTTCGCCTTCACCATGATAAGCCTGGTGAGCGCTCCGCCGAGAAACGGGATGCCGAGATAGATGAATACGCTTTTTGCGATCTCTCCCATGCTCACCTCGACCAGACTTCCCTTGAGTCCGAAGAAAGGCGGCAGGACCGTGATGAATACCCAGGCATAAACACTGTAGAAAAGGACCTGGAAAACACTGTTGAAGGCGACGAGACCGGCGGCATACTCGGTATCCCCCTTGGCAAGCTCGTTCCAGACGATGACCATGGCGATGCAACGGGCGAGGCCGATCATGATGAGACCAACCATGTAATCGGGGTGATCAGGCAGGAGGAGGATCGCCAGGAAGAACATGAGGGTGGGGCCGATTACCCAGTTTTGGAGAAGAGATAAACCGAGCACTTTTTTATTACTGAAGACGCCTCCTAACTCCTCGTATTTCACCTTGGCAAAGGGCGGATACATCATAAGAATAAGCCCGATAGCTATCGGAATGTTGGTCGTGCCGATCTGAAAGCTGTTAATGAAGGCTTCTGTACCCTGAACGAAATATCCGAGACCGACACCGAGCGCCATTGCCGCAAAGATCCAGAGAGTAAGGAATCGATCTACAAAAGAAAGCTTCTTGCCCATGGCTTCCGTCATCTTGCATCTCCCCTTTGTCAGTATTTCGATGAACGCGGAATTATTGTGTATTTTTATTACTGCACTCGTTCCGCTTCCCCTATTCATCCCGAGCCCTTACCCGCAACATCTCCTTTTGGGTTTTAGCGCAACAACCTTTCCCGGCAGCTCTTTGTTTCCGAGAAACGCTTCCAGTCGTTTCCTATCCCCTGAGACGTTGCTGTCCTGTATTCGTTCACATGCCGAGAGAATCAGCAGCCGTCTGAACAGGTCTTTGTCGTTCAGGCTGTAATGGGTCCACTTCCCCTGTTTCCGGTCCTTGATGAGCCCTGCTTCCTTCAGGGCGCTGAGATGGAAGGACACTTTCGGCTGCACCATGTCGAGCGCGGTAGTGATGTCGCAAACGCACAATTCTCCCTGCTCCAGGAGTTTTATGATCCTGAGTCTGGTCTCGTCGGACAGCGCCTTGAAAATCATAACAAGATCGTTCATCATCCCCCACTCCTACGATTCCCCTTTTATCAGTTCCTTCATCTTTTCTAAACTCGGAAGCGGCTTGCCTGAATGCTTGATTTTGTTGTTTACGATAAGACCCGGCGTGGACAGGATGCCACGCATCGCGATCTGGCCGATGTCGGTGATCTTCTCGATCTTCGCATCGATGCCGAGTTCCTTTACAGCGGTCTTTGCAAGTTCTTCCATTTTGAGACAGTTTGAACAGCCAGGACCAAGAACTTTGATTTCCACTTTTTTAATCCTCCTATAAAAGCGCGTTAAACAAATATCCAACACCGATGATCGTAACGGTCATGATTCCCACGAACATAACCAGGAGCTTGATCTTCAGAACTTTCCGCAAGATGATCATCTCGGGAAAAGACAAGGCGGTCACCGCCATCATGACGGCCAGCACCGTGCCCATGCTCATACCCTTTTCCATCAACGCATAAACGATAGGAATCACGCCTGCAGCGTTGGAATACAACGGAACGCCGATCGCAACAGCCATCGGAACGGCAAAAGGATTCCCGCTGCCGGCATAACGTGCAAGAAAGGCATCAGGCGCGTATCCATGAATGAATCCTCCGATGCCGATTGCGACCAGGACGTACAACCAGACTTTTTGAAGGATTTCACCGGTATTTGCGCGGGCGTACACGAGCCTGTCTTTGAATGTCTGCTTGACGGTGCTCATTGCCGCGCCCAGTGACTGTATTTTATATACGTATTCCTCGACCCACTTCTCCAGTTTGAGCCTGCCGATAATGAACCCCGCAATGATGGCAACCGAAAGCCCGGCGCTCATGTAAATCACCGCAACCTTCCAGCCGAACAGGCCCCAGAGGAGGACCACGGCGACTTCATTGACCATCGGGGATGAAATCAGGAAGGAAAAGGTAACACCGAGCGGCACCCCGGCTTCTACAAAGCCGATAAAGAGCGGGACAGCCGAGCACGAGCAGAAGGGCGTAACGATGCCCAGGAGCGCGGCTATAATATTACCTATAAACTCTCGTTTATGAGATAAAAGGCGCTTGGTCTTCTCAGGCGGGAAGTAGCTGCGGATGGCCGATACAATGAAGATGATGACCGAAAGCAGCAGAAATATCTTGACGGTATCGTAAATAAAGAACTCAACAGCGCCGGCCAGCCGAGTGCCGGCTTCCTGTCTCAGGAGAGAATAGACGATATAATGAGAAAACACTTTCAGCATGCCGCCTCACATATAAATATATTTTTATATATTAGCGACTGCTGAACGTTTTGTCAAGGATTATGTGCGCTGTTTTAATATCGCATACATATCTCTTTATGAGTCGACTAAACGTCCGGAAAGACCGGAAGGATTTTAGAAGGCGGATCAGCGGTCCTGCCGGTCCAGCAAATTATTGATCCCGCCGGTCATGTAGACCTTCCCCTGATCGTCCACGATGATGGCCTCCGCACCGACCTTCTTCACGATCTTCAAGCCTTCTTCCGGTCCGAGGATAAAAGGCGCCTTCGCAAGGGGATCGATGAGCGCGCCCTTGTCCCCGACGAGGGTCGCGGAGATGACCCCCTTCGACGGTTTTCCCGTCCGGGGGTCGATGATGTGATGGTAGCGCTTTTTTTCTCGAATGACGAACCGCTCGTAATCGCCGGACGTGGAAATATATTTGTCGCTCAGATCCAGGACGGCCAGGGTTTTATCATGCTCCCGTGGATGCTGCACTCCGATTCGCCAGGGCCTGCCGTCCTCCCGGTGGCCCAACACCCAGATATCGCCCGCAACGGCAATGATGGCGTTGTTGATGCCGCGCTTTCTGAACAGTTCCGCCACCCGGTCCGCGGTGTATCCCTTCATGCCGCCCAGGTCCATGATCATGCCGGGTTTTTTGAGAAAGATGGTCGATGCTTTTTTATCGATGATGATGTTTTTGTAGTTCACCAAAGGCCGTATTTTCTCGATTTCCTTGTCCGTGGGAACCGTGCCTTCCTTGAGCCGCATCTGCCACAGGATCACGAGCGGCCCGACGGTCACGTCGAATACCCCGTCCGAAAGTTTCGAGACCTTGGCGGCATCTTCCACAACCTCGATCATCTCCGGCGATACGTGAACAGGATGTTTGCCCGCTGCCAGATTCACCTTGGTGATCTCGCTCGTGTCCTTGTAGAGCGACATCATGGCGTCAAGCCGCCGCAATTCAGCCATTCCCGCGTCAATGGCCGCCCCGCCTTCTTCAACGCTCCTTGCCACAACGGTAATGGACACGTCCGTGCCCATGATCGTCTCGGTCTTCTGCACGGTCTTGAGGTCCGGGCGGGCACAACCCGAAACAAACAGCATGAGGGTGATAAGAATAAATGCTGAACGGCTCATTGCAACACCTCTTTTCTCAGGGTTGAGGGAAATGCCGGCAGTATGGACCAAGATGCAGAGGAAGAATAGAGGACTACCCTTTGCCGAGCTTTTTCTTCATGATCAGGCCTCTTGCCGCTGACCGGATTGCCTCGGGCACATTGCGGCTCTTTTCAAGGATGCCAAGATCGCGTTCGGACAGCCTGTTGACAAAAGGAAGTGAAACGCCGACAGGCGTTTTGGGATTGCTTACCAATGCGCTGATAACCGAATTTTTTCTCGTCCACTCGGCGTTGGTCCCGATCTTGCGGATGACGTCCTCGTTCAGGTTCGTGGACTTGGCAAAGAACTCCACCTCTCCGATGGTGATCCTGGGGTTTCCCAGCACCGACAGCGCGATGACCTTGCTCGACTCGCGGATAAGAAGGCCGCGCGCTTCCTTGGCGCCGGTCAAGGCAAGTTTGATCTTCTGCGCGGGACTCATTTTCAGGACCACCTGCGACAGATTGAGCTTTTTCTTTACACCCGCTTTACCGGAACCGGCAGCTTCGTCCCCCATCACCACGTCTATCATCCGCGTTTCGGCGATAAACTTTTTGACCTCGTCGGACGCCGTCAACGCGATGAACGCCAGTGTTGTCTCGGACAGGTTGGAGCACCGGACCAGGTCTTTCATAATGTCCTCATTGTCTGAATAAACCTGTGCGACGCGCTCGAGGATAGAATCAGGCGTGTGGACGTCGAGGATGATAGTACGGAGGGCGATCGGCGAACAGTGCTCAATGTCCAGGGGGAGCTGCTTCCTCCGGTACCGGGCGAATAGTATCGTCCACTTGGATTGAAGGTCCATGCGCCGCCTCCCGAACACAAAGTAAGCTCTGACAAAAAGGGACTGTTACTGCAAGAGCCGCTTGGCCACGAGCGACGCCGTTCCCCTGGCGCGGAACGCGGTAATAAATTCCGCGGCGGACTTATAGGCCGTTTCTTCGGTCTTTTTCGCGCAGTCCTTGGAGATCGAATTAATATCGGACAGGAACTGCTTGGTCGCGAACTTGATATCCTTGTTCTCTTTTTTCGCCCACTCACGCATGGTGTTCATGAGTTCGGCCGGAAGACAATCGTGCGCTATATTCTGCCAGTTCGTGCCCACGTTGCCCTTCCTGATCCCGTAATCCGCGAACTGGCCCACCTGGTCGAGCGGCGTGCCGGTGATACCGTGCTGCGCGATGCACACGCCCCATTTTTTGATCGCATTATAGATGTCGCCCGTGCGCTTGAGCTCGATGTGGACCTCTTCTCCCGGCTTATAGTTTCCGTGTTTTGAACCGTTGTTGGTGGCAAGGAGATCGGCGTGCACCCCGGCTTTTTCCATGCCCTCGATGAACTCCACGGCCTCTTCCACGGTTGTGATCTCTCCGCCTTCCTTTGTCGATTTGATTTCCCCAACCTCCGCCTCGAGACCGGCGCCCGCCTCGAGCACCATACGTCCGAGTTCCGAGCTGATCTTGATGTTGTCAGGCGTTTCATTGAACGATGCGTCTATGGCAATCGATGTATACCCTGCCGCCAGCTCGGCTGTGATAAGGTCCCGGGAATTTCCGACCACCGCGGAGTCCGGGCTCTTCGTGGTAACGTGGTCGCCGTGGATAAAGAACGGCTTGGAAAATTTAATCGCTTCCGCGTATCCGAACACCGTCTCCGCGTATTTATTGGGATCCATCCCGGTATAACCGCCCTTGAGGTCTCCCTCGCTCTTGGCAAGCTCAAAACAGACAATGGCATCGAGGTCCTCTGCCGCGCGCATGATCCCCGGGATCACATGCTTGATCCTCGTGTTGCACGCCATGATGATGACCTTTTCTTCTTTCAGCACTCTGAAGACGTCGTGAGAGGAAACCACGTTCAGCTTGGTCCCGCCCCCCAGCTTCTTCCGTGCATTCGCTGGCATAAGGTCCTGCAGTGTTTTGGCCATTCGATCCTCCAAAAAATCATGTGATTTTAAAACACGATGAAATTATACTGAGAGCCATCTCTCTTGTCAAGCAACAGAGATGAAAAACCTTTTAAATAACCTTATAACCAGCTTCCACTACGGCGAAGCCAAGCTTGTCCTTTGTGACTTTTCCTTCATCAAAGGTCACTACGGCCTCGGCCTTGTTAAGGTCTACCTGTGCGTCCTGGACCCCGGCCACCGCCCTGAGCGCCTTGGCCACTCGCATCACACAGTGATTACAGGTCATCCCCTGAATTTTCAGCGTTTCCTTTACCATGATTCTGATCCTCCTCCTTAAAGTACTTTACTTCCTCACATCTTGAAATTTAGGTAAATTTTTTGAACCAAAATTTTGAACCAAAGACAAGACCTGTTTTCGCGCGGAGGCGCGGAGAAATCAAAAACTTTTGTTTCACGCATTCTCAGCGTCCCTGCGCCTCTGCGCGAGACCGGTTTTAAGATCTTGACTCGCTTTATGGGTCTGAGGCTTGCCTCGTT
>OFHG01000928.1_pt1 | contig 10914 bp, 6 predicted proteins | sample 1521931 | NCBI WGS metagenome assembly OFHG01 (sample SAMEA2468438, study PRJEB22500) | soil metagenome | biome: Glassland; feature: Farmland; material: Clay | place: Australia | collected 2013-01-31 | depth 0.55 m
CCGGTGGCGCTGGGGCCAAAAGGGAATCTCACAGTGAGCCACAAGGACAGAGCTCGCAGAGACCTTCCATCTGGTCGAGATGCCTTGCGAAAAGCTGAGGACCACGAATTACGACGAGTGATCGATAAACAACAGCCTGAACACGTAGAATACTCCGGCGGATACCCTGCCTGGGGCCCACGCACACCACTTAGTGTCGCTGTCTCCGATGATGAAGGCCGTACCTGGCGGATAAGCCAGCACCTTGAGAGAGGGGAGGGAGAGTTCAGTTATCCTGCGATCATTCAGGGGTCAAGCGGTGCAGTCTATATTCTCTACACTTATCAACGGACAGGCATGAAATATACCCGGATTGAGGAAAGTGAATTAGCCTGATCACGACAATCTCATGATTTTCGTCTCAGCGATGGACCGAGTTCCTAAATCATACAAAGGCGATACCCCGGTTTTTTAGAATATTTATATAAGGCAAAATATGAGTTTCAAAATCTGCATGATTGGCTGTGGTGAAATAGCAAACGGTTACCATGGACCAGCTTACCGACAATATACGCAGGAACACCAGGATGTGGAGCTGGCTGCCTGCTGCGACCGGAATATCATGAAGGCTGCACAGTTCTCCAATCGCTTTGGTTTCAACCGCTATTACGATGAACTTGGGAAAATGCTAGAAATCGAACGACCGGACGTAGTTTGTTTGTGCGTTCAACCGGAGAACACCTATCAGATCTCCCTTAAGATCTTACAGATGGGTATTCCGCTCCTTTTGGAAAAACCACCCGGGATGACGGTTGCGGAAACTGATAAGATGATTGCCGCCGCTGAGGAAAGTGGGACGCCCAACCAGGTTGCTTTTAATCGACGCTTTACCCCCTTGGTTCAAGTATTGAAGCAAATCTTGGAAACGAATTTCAGCCCCGAAGCTATTCAATATGTTCGTTATGACCTTACCCGCGTCAACAGGACGGATCCGGATTTCTCAACGACCGCCATTCATGGGATTGACACTGCACGGTTTCTTGCAGGTAGCGATTTTACCTATGTTCGATTTCACTATCAGGAATTTCCTGCTCTGGGCCCAGGCGTTGCTAATGTCTTCCTGGAAGGTTCTTTTCAATCAGGTGCTACTGCTCAGTTGAGTTTTTGTCCTATCGCGGGAGTAAGTACTGAGCGTGCGGTGATCCATGCGTTCGATAACACTTTCTTTTTGAACCTTCCCATCTGGAATGCCTTTGATGCGCCTGGCCGGTTGATTCATATCGATAAAGAACAAATGGTTCAGGATATTTCCGGTTTGGTAGCCTCAGGAAGCGGGGAAGATTATATAACAAACGGGTTGTATTCAGAAGATAAATCATTTTTTGATGATATCCGTAGTCGACGACGACCGAAGGTGGATATTAAATCTGGGCGCCAGTCAGTAGAAATTGCACAAGCTATTCGAGAGCGTGCCGTGGAGTATCTCTGCCGATAAACATCTCTCATTTTCATAGTTTCATCCTTTTACCCGTATCGGTTTTACTTCTTCTACAAGTTGCTCTAGATAGGCAAATAACCAGGTTGGACGAAGCTGCTAGATTTTCCTGCTAAAACAGGCGCGATTTATAATCCATCTTGGAATATCCGTTTCCCTCCTCTCTACTAAACTCTCTATTCCCTACTGGGATAACGTAATAAGTTGATCTGATAAAATGCCTCTCTTTAAGCCTTTATATAACCATTTTCAGGGTTAAAGCCAGCAAATCGGTTGTCTCCCACCTTAATTTCTCCCACTCATAATGAATTTCCTTTTTTGGGAAACTCGTTTAACCCATATTTAGGCTGGCCGAACCCGGAAGTTATACCAATATCTGGACTCCTACTCTGTTATTGATAACATCGGGACATATCTGGCGTATTACATAATTTGGACTTATTGCAGAATCCATTTATTTTGTCTGGATTGACCGGAGGCCCGCTTTCGTTTAAACTTTGAAGGAGAGAGGAGGAGCAGCATGCAGACGGAACTCGTTAAGCCTGGGAAATTATTGAGCGCCTCCGGGCGACTGGCAAAAATTGGCTGGTCGCGACAGCCTTTGCTGGATTGCAACCTGGAAAACCTGGCCATTTCCCCCTGGAAGGCCGTGCAGCGTCTGCGCGTAAAACGCTGGGATTATTATGCCGTTTTTACCCCGCGCCGCTTCCTGGCCGTTGGGATCGCTGATTTGGGCTATGCTGGCAACGTGTTCGCTTATACGCTGGATTTCGTCACCGGGGCATTTCACGAAGAAAGCCTGGTGGTGGCGCCTGGGAAGGGTCTGCTATTGCCGCGCAACAGCCATAAGGGGAATGCGACTTTCCAGCGGCAAAGCGTGCGCCTGGATTTCAAAGTGGAAGCGGACGAGCGCAGCCTGGCCATCTCCTGGCCGGATTTTCATGATGGGGTGGGGCTGCAAGCGGAAATTTACCTGGCCTGCCCACTCCATCAAGAATCGATGAATTTAATCGTACCCATGCACCGCCGCCGCTTTTATTTCAACCGTAAAATCAATTGCATGCCGGCCGAAGGCTTCATGCGCTACGGGGATGTCTACGAAGAGCTGGCTCCGCATATATGTGCCGGTTCTCTGGATTGGGGGCGCGGGGTCTGGCCTTATCGCAGCTTCTGGAATTGGGCCAGCGCCTCCGGCTTTTTGCCGGATGGCCGTACCTTTGGGTTAAACCTGGGTAGCGGGTTCGGCGATACTTCCGTGGCGACGGAAAATTGCCTGGTCCTGGAAGGCCGTGTTCACAAGCTGGAGCAGGTGACTTTCCAATATGATTCGAAGAATTACACCCGGCCCTGGAAGTTCAGCGATTCACAGGGACGCCTAGACCTGGAATTTAAGCCATTCAAGGAGCGCATCGCCCGCTCCAACCTGCTGGTCGTTTTTAGCGAGGTGCACCAGATGTTCGGATATTTCTCGGGTCACGCGACCACCGACGATGGCGAAATCATCCAGCTGGTCGATCTGGTTGGCTTTGCGGAGGAACATCATGCCCGCTGGTGATGAAGCTTGAATTCCGACGATCCCTTTCAAGAGGGGCGGAACAAAGCCAGCATGCTGTTGAAGACGTCAAGATCGCTGCGCTCAAAAGTGCTGAGGGTGAAAAATTGCGATGATCCTTGAGGTGGGCTAATCACAAGATAGGCGGTCGTACTAAAAGCTACCGTATCAAAACAGGAGCGGTATTGGACGCCATCCGGATTCTGCCCACTGCTGCAGCGTGTGTTGGGAATCTGGTTCTGATTATAGAAAGGACAGCACGCGTTGGACGAAGCGCGACAAGCGCGTTCCGATTGGAATGGTTGCCGCTATGTGGCCGGGAACACGGAAGGCCATTATGAGAGCTATTTTCAACGCGCCAATCATCCAGGCCGCCCGTTAGCTTTTTGGATTCGTTACACGATTTTTAGCCCAAGGGACCGGCCGCAAGATGCCACCGGCGAGCTATGGGCAGTGTATTTCGATGGCGAAGCAGAGCGCATCGCCGCCGTGCGCGAAGCAGTGCCGATGGCGGAATGCTCTTATTCGCCGGAGAGCCTGGACCTGCGCTTGCGCACCTCCTATCTACAGGAGGGTGAGCTGCGCGGCCGGGCAGCGGACGGCCAGCACCTGATCAAGTGGTCCCTGGATTATCGCGGCGACCAGGCGCCGCTCCTGCTGCTGCCTGAAAACCTGTACCGGGGCGGTTTCCCGCGTGCCAAGCTGCTGGTAGGCACCCCCAATGCGGTCTTTTCCGGCTGGCTGACGGTAGATGGTGACATGATGCCGGTGGATGGCTGGGTAGGCAGCCAGAACCACAATTGGGGCAGCCGGCATACCGATCAATATGCCTGGGGGCAGGTGGCCGGCTTCGACGAGTTCCCGGACTCCTTCCTGGAATGCGCCACTGCGCGTATGCGCCTGGGGCCGTGGTGGTCGCCGTGGCTGACCTTCGCCGTACTGCGGCTGGAAGGACACACGTTTGCGTTTAATTCGTTGTTCGGGGCGTTGCAAGCGCGCGCCCGGCTGGACGGCCTGCGTTGGACGTTGGATGCGCGCCGGGCGGACGTTCGCCTGCGCGGACAATTCAGCGTCAAGCCCGAGCGCTGCGTAGAACTGCGCTATGCCAACCCGCCCGGGGGTGAGAAAATCTGCTTAAACTCCAAATTGGCGACCTGCGAGCTGACTTTGTTCCGCCAGGGAGCGCCATCACTGCGTTTGACCACTCAGGAGCGGGCGGCGTTTGAAATCCTGGGGGATGAGAGCCGGTTATAAGGGGAAATTCCTTCAAACTTCTTACAATACGCCGCACCGTTCAACCGTATAATAGAATTGGTTAGCGAATTTGTTTCGTATGATCGGAGCATGAGAGATCAGTATGGCTTTTCACAGCGCTGGTTGGTGGAGATATCTGTCTTCTTCGGACGAACAGCCGAAGGTTACTCGCGAGTTGTTGAAACGGGTGCTGGGATATGCCCGGCCCTATCGCTGGCAAATTGTTGGGATGTTGGTGATGATCCTCATCAACACCGGGCTGACCCTGCTTACCCCACTCATCTTGCGGCAGCTCATCGATAAGACGATCCCAGGAAAAAATATTAATCAACTGGTTTTGTTGGCCCTGGCTTTGTTGTTTATCCCAGCCGTGGGTGGTGTTATCAATGTATTTCAGCGGCGCTTGAACTCTTTCGTGGGTGAGGGCACCATTTACGACCTGCGTGTGGCGCTCTATTCGCACTTGCAACGCATGTCGCTGCGCTTTTTCACCAACACCCGTGTGGGCGAGTTGATGAGCCGCCTGAACAATGACGTGGTCGGTGCTCAAAACGCCATCAGCAACACCATCGTCAGCATCATTACTGATATCATCCAGGCCGCCGGCGTGCTGGCGGTGATGCTGGCATTGGAATGGCACCTGACGATCATCAGCGTGATCATCCTGCCCTTGTTTATCCTGGCCGCGCGGCGCATGGGTGGCCGGCTGCGCGATATTGCCCGCGAACAGCTGGAAGCCAACGCCCAGATGAACGCCGTGATGAACGAAACTCTCAACATCAGCGGGTCGCTATTGGTCAAGCTGTTCGGGCGCAAAGATACCGAGGTCCAGCGCTTCGAACAACGCGCCGTCAATGTGCGCGACCTGGGAGTGCGCCGCGCGGTGCTGGGAGCCTCTTTTTTCGTGATCATCGGGCTGTTGAGCGCGGTTGGCACGGCGCTGGTATACGGCATCGGCGGCTTCCTGGCCATCCGCGGCACGTTTACCATTGGGATGATCGTGGCCTTTGGCGCTTATCTTTCCAGCCTGTATAGTGCGCTGCAGGGGCTGGCGAACGCTCCGGTTGATTTCGCCACCTCGATGGTGAGCTTCGAGCGCGTCTTCGAGGTGATCGACCTGCCCACCGATATCGTGGAGAAACCAGGCGCAACTGTTTTAAAGGAAGTTTCGGGCCGCTTGGAGTTCGACCATGTCACCTTCAAATACGAGGGGAGAGAGCAACCCATGTTGAGCGATGTGCGCCGTTTTGGCATGGATAGCGTCACCGCGGCGCTCTCTGGTGGGAAAGGCGCGCACCCTGCGAATGGAAAGAATGGCGGCGAGGAAGATGCCCCGGCGCGCAGCCAGGCGCGCGAGATGGCCCTGGAGGAGCTTGCCTTCACCGTGGAGCCGGGCCAGCTGGTAGCCCTGGTGGGACCCAGCGGGGCAGGTAAAACGACGTTAACTTACCTGATCCCCCGCCTGTACGATCCTACCAGCGGGCATATCCGCATCGACGGTCACGAGCTACTAGACGTGACCCTCGACTCGCTCAGCGAGCAGATTGGCATGGTCACTCAGGAGACCCATCTTTTCCACGATACCATCCGTACCAACCTGCTGTATGCCAGGTTGGATGCCACCCAGGCGGAGTTGGAAGCTGCCGCCCAGGCAGCCAATATCCACGATTTTATTGTGGAGCTGCCCGATGGCTACGACACCGTGGTGGGCGAGCGTGGCTACCGGCTGAGTGGCGGCGAGAAACAACGCATTGCCCTGGCGCGTGTGATCCTGAAAGACCCACGCATCCTGGTGCTGGATGAGGCCACCAGCCACCTGGATAGCGAGTCGGAAGCCCTGATCCAGGATGCCTTAAAGCGGGTGATGGCCGGGCGCACCAGCATCGTCATCGCCCACCGCCTGAGCACCATCCTGGCCGCCGACCTGATCCTGGTGATGGACCGCGGCCAGATTGTGGAGCGCGGCACCCACCAACAGCTGCTAGCCCTGGGTGGTCTGTACGCCCATCTCTACCAGACTCAATTCGCACGCCAGCCGCAAGAGGCGGAGGCTTAACATGGCGGATACACTGGTCATCACGCAGGCGCAGGTCATCCAGTTGCTGCCGATGGATGCCTGCATTCAAGTTATGGAGCAAGCCTTCCGAGCGCTGGCAGGCGGCGAGACCTTGCAACCCCTGCGCCAGGTGATGCTGCTGCCGGATAAAAACGGATTGATGGCTACGATGCCGGCCTACCTGGGTGGGGTGGAGGCGATGGGCCTCAAGGCGATCAGCGTGTTTCCCGGAAACCACGCCACATCGTTCGACTCGCACCAGGGGGTGGTGCTGTTGTTCGAGACTCGCAATGGAAGGTTGCTGGCTATCCTGGATGCCACGGCGATCACTGCCATTCGAACGGCGGCAGTCAGCGCCCTGGCGACTCGCCTGCTGGCCCGCCCGGATTCTGGCGAACTGGCTATCCTCGGGTCAGGAACCCAGGCGCGTAACCACCTGGAGGCCATGTTGCTGGCGCGCCCGTTCCGCCGGGTGCGCGTGTGGAGCCGGCAATTTGAGCATGCGGTGCGCTTTGCCGAGCGAGAGGCGCAGCGAGGCGGCGTTCCGGTGGAGGCAGTGCCTTCGGCCCAGGCGGCTGTGGATGGCGCCGATGTGATCTGTACGACCACCTCTGCTGCGGAACCGGTGCTCCTGGGTGAATGGCTTGCGCCGGGTTGTCACCTGAACGCCGTTGGGTCCAGCACGGCGAGCGCGCGTGAGCTCGACACGCTGGCCGTGACCCGCTCGCGCCTGTTTGTCGACCGGCTCGAATCGGCCTTGAACGAAGCCGGCGAGCTGCTGTCTGCGATGAATGCCGGCGCGGTTGGCAGCGATCACATCCAGGGTGAGCTCGGCGACCTGCTGATGGGGAAGGTGCAGGGACGCCGCTCGGCGGATGAGATCACTTTGTTCAAGTCGTTGGGCCTGGCTATCGAAGATCTGGCAGCCGCTCATTTCGTATATCAAAAAGCGCTGGAGCAAAAGGCGGGCACTCTTATCGCCTTCGGCGGCGAGCGATAAAAACGTAACTTCTGACCACCCAACCTGCAACCTTCAACCCGGATAGGAGGCTCCATGAAACGCTTGGCATTGACCTTGATCCTGGCAGCCTGCCTGGCGGGTGGCTCCTCCCCGGCTTTGGGGCAGGGTGGTGAGCCAAACCCCCAATCGGCTGCAGCGATTCAGGCGCCGGTGTTGAAATGGGAAAACGGGGGTTGTTATTCCAGCTGGTGCGAAACCGGCTGGTATTCCTCGCCAGCGGTGGCCGACCTGGATGGCGATGGCCAGGCGGAGGTGATCGGCGCGGGCTACACCATCTTCGTGCTGGATGGAGCCAGCGGCGCGCAGAAGTGGCATATGCCCTCCGGCTACGATCGCAGCCAGCCCGGCGCAAGCAGCGTAGGTCGCACCTGGCCGGGCATCGCCGTGGCCGACTTGCAGGGGGACGGCAGCCTGGAGATTGTCACCGCCCACAGTGGGGGCGTGGTCTCGGTGTACGACGCCCAGGGCTATTTCATGCCCGGCTGGCCGCAGCATCCTACCTCCAGCGAGCTGCGTGGCCTTTCGCTGGCCGACCTGGATGGGGATGGCAAGCTCGAGATCGTGGTGACGGCCGCCATCGGCAGCAAGACCAATACCTGGGTTTACGAGCCGGACGGCAGCCTGCGCCCGGGTTGGCCGCAGTTGAGCAATAATAGCGGCTACGCTGCGGGGGTATACAACGACAATTCCGCCCTGGGAGATATCAACGGCGATGGGCAGGCCGAGGCGGCGGTGCCTTCCGACGTGTATTACATCAATGCCTACACCCCGAACGGCGGGCAGCTGCCCGCCAACCCCATGTACGGTGGCAGAACCTGGGGCCAGGTAGGCGCCTGGCAGAGCCCGGACACCGAGCTGCGCGGCTGGGGCACCTGCACGGCCGGCGACCTGCCCGCCGAGCGCTATCGCGCCAATTTCGCCGACGGCCCGGCCGCCATCGGCGACGTGAACGGCGATGGCCTGCCCGACCGCATCTCCCCCGGGCGGGCCACCCTCAACATCGACGCCACCATAGCCGTCGCCGCCGCCGGCCGCGAGATCCGCAACTGGATGTTGGACGCGCCGCTTCCGCACGGGCTGGAAACGGCGCTTCGGCACAACCATCGCCTGATGTGCGCCGAAGCCGGAGAGGATCTGCAGTTCGCGGTGCGTTCGTCGGCGACAGCCGAGGACCTGCCCGACGCTTCGTTTGCCGGCCAGCAGGAAACGTTTCTGAACATCCAGGGGGCGGACAACCTGATCGATGCGGTGAAGCTGTGCTTCGCCTCGCTCTACAACGACCGCGCGATCACCTATCGCGTCCATCACGGCTTTGCCCACGACTCGGTCGCGCTGTCCGCGGGCATCCAGCGCATGGTCCGCTCCGACCTCGGCGTGGCCGGCGTGATGTTCACCCTGGATACCGAATCCGGCTTCCCGGACGTGGTCTTCATCAACGCCGCCTACGGCCTCGGCGAGACGGTGGTGCAGGGTTCGGTCAACCCGGACGAATACTACGTCCACAAGCCCAATCTGGCGGCCGGCAAGCGTGCCGTCATCCGCAAGAAGCTCGGCGACAAGGCCACCCGCATGGTTTTCGCGCACGAGGCGGTGGCCGAACGCTCGACCAAGGTCGAGGACGTCCCGCCGGGCCTGCGCCACAACTTCGCCCTGGACGACGACGAACTGCTCGAACTGTCCCGCTACGCGGTGATCATCGAGCAGCACTACGGCCGCCCCATGGACATCGAATGGGGCCGCGACGGCATCGACGGCAAACTGTACATCCTGCAGGCGCGGCCGGAAACGGTGAAATCCCGCGCCGGACAGGTGGAGATCCGCTACAAGCTTCTGGAAAAGGGGCCGGTCATCGCCCACGGACGCGCCATCGGCAGCAAGATCGGCCAGGGCCGGGCGCGCATCGTGAAGTCGCTGGATCAGATGCATCTGGTCCAGCCGGGTGACGTGCTGGTCGCCGAGATGACCGATCCGGACTGGGAGCCGGTGATGAAAAGGGCCGCGGCCATCATCACCGACCGGGGCGGGCGTACCTGCCACGCCGCCATCGTCGCCCGCGAGCTGGGCGTGCCGGCGGTGGTCGGCGTCGGCGACGCGACGACCACGGTGCCCGACGGCAGCGAGGTGACCGTGTCCTGCGCCGAAGGCGAGGACGGCCACGTATACCAGGGCCTGCTCAAGTTCGAGAAGAGCGAAACGGTCATGAAGACCATGCCGGACCTGCCGGTCAAGATCATGATGAACGTGGGCAATCCGGAACAGGCGTTCCATTTCGCCATGCTGCCCAACGATGGGGTCGGCCTCGCGCGCCTGGAGTTCATCATCAGCAACGCCATCGGCATCCATCCGAACGCCGCGCTCGATTTCTCGAAGATGCCGGAACCGGTCAAGCAGGCCATCGCGGCCAAGATCGTCGGCTACCGCGATCCGGTCAGCTTCTACGTCGAGAAGCTGGCCGAAGGCGTGGCCACCATCGCGGCGGCGTTCTGGCCCAAGCGGGTGATCGTGCGGATGTCCGACTTCAAGTCGAACGAATACGCCAACCTGATCGGCGGCCCGCAGTACGAGCCGCAGGAAGAAAATCCCATGCTGGGCTTCCGCGGCGCGGGACGCTACGCTCATCCGCTGTTCCGGCGCGCATTCCAACTGGAATGCCGGGCGATCCGCAGGGTCCGCGAGGACATGGGCCTGACCAACGTCGAGATCATGCTGCCTTTCGTGCGCACGCTGAAGGACGCGGACGACGCCCTAGGGGTGCTTGCCGACAACGACCTCAAGCGCGGGGTGGACGGCCTCAAGGTGGTGATGATGTGCGAACTGCCGTCCAACGTGCTGCTGGCCGAAGAGTTCCTGCAGCGTTTCGACGGGTTCTCGATCGGCTCCAACGATCTGACCCAGCTCACTTTGGGCCTGGACCGCGACTCCAGTCTGGTGGCGGAGAAATTCGACGAGCGCAATCCGGCGGTGAAGAAGCTGCTGTCCATGGCCATCGCGGCTTGCAGGAAGGAGGGCAAGTACGTAGGCATTTGCGGGCAGGGGCCGTCCGATCATCCGGATCTGGCCGAATGGCTGGTAGGCGAGGGGATCGATAGTCTGTCACTCAATCCGGATACCGTGGTTTCCACCTGGACCCGCCTGGCGGCCGGCGGCACCCCCGGCGTCGAGCATCTCGACCAACCGCCAGGACGCGGCTGCGACTGCGAGAGACGGTGGAGGGGGGAGGCCGGCGATGGCCGAACACTTCACGTGATCGGAGCTGGCGTGCGGAGAGCCCTCGGTGCAACAGGCCCGCATCCCCGCCAGGAGCCGGTCGAGCATCTTCGCTGTCGCCTTTGCCTCGAGGCCTACGCGCACCGGTGTTGCCGCCAGAGGCATCTTCGAGGTGAGGCGGACACAGGGCTCCTCCAGCACGAGGATGTCGAGTGCGTCGTTTGCGAGAAGGTCGCGCCCGTTCTCGACAAAGCCGGGTGACTCGCAGACAAGATGCTCGCGCGGCCAGTGGAACTCATATCGAAGCCTGGCCATCGCCGCGCTCTGCACGATCGTCTCGAGTCTCAAGC
>OFHG01000929.1_pt1 | contig 10907 bp, 11 predicted proteins | sample 1521931 | NCBI WGS metagenome assembly OFHG01 (sample SAMEA2468438, study PRJEB22500) | soil metagenome | biome: Glassland; feature: Farmland; material: Clay | place: Australia | collected 2013-01-31 | depth 0.55 m
ACGGCGCAACCGTAATCGTCGAGGATGTGAGCCTGTGCTTTGACGAGCAGGTGGTCCTCGACGGCCTCTCCTTCGAACTCGAAGAGGGCGCCACCAAGGCTCTGCTGGGAGTCGCCGGCTCGGGCAAGACCACCATCCTCAAGCTGACCCTGGGATTGACGCGGCCCGACCGCGGGCGCATCTTCGTGCTGGGCGAAGAGGTCACCGCCATGCGCGAGAGCGAGCTGTATGAGCTGCGCCGGCACCTCGGCATCGTCTTCCAGGAATCGGCGCTCTTCGACTCGCTCTCGGTGGAGGAGAAGCGCAAAAGGCCGGCGATGCGCTCTCGGTTCTCGCCATCCTCGACGATGCCTTCCTTCAGGCAGGTGCCGAATTCATCCCAGAACGCGGCGTAATCCTCGGCCCTGTCTTTCGCCAGTTCCTCCAGCCAGGTCAGGGCGCGCTTCGTGGCCCCCTTCTTCATGGCCTCCATGGCCGGGCTGTGCTGCAGGATTTCACGCGACACGTTCAGCGGCAGGTCGTTCGAGTCGATGACGCCGCGCAGGAAGCGCAGGTAGCGCGGCAATAGCCTGTCGCTGGCCTCCATGATGAATACGCGGCGCACGTAGAGCTTGACGCCGTGCCGGGCCTCGGACTGCCACAGGTCGAAGGGCGCGTTCTTCGGCAGGTAGAACAGCAGCGTGTACTCGTACTTGCCCTCCAGCTTCTGGTGCGTCCAGGCCAGCGGTGGTTCGAAATCGTGGGATATGTGCTTGTAGAAATTCGCGTAGTCCTCGTCCGAGAGCTCGGATTTCGGGCGCGTCCACAGCGCTGAGGCCTGATTGACCGTTTCCGTGCCTTCCTCTTCGCCCGCCTTGTCCATGCGGATCGGGAACGGGATATGGTCGGCATACTTGTGCACGATGGAACGCAGGCGCCAGGGGTCGAGGAACTCGTCGGCATCCTCGCGCAGGTGCAGGGTGATCTCGGTGCCGCGCGCCGCTCGATTCACGGTTTCCAGCGTGTATTCGCCGTCGCCCGCCGATTCCCAGCGCACGCCGTGCTCGGGCTCCATGCCGGCCCGGCGCGTAAGCAGCGTGACGCGCTCGGCGACCAGGAAGGCGGAATAGAAGCCGACGCCGAACTGGCCGATCAGGTGCGCGTCCTTCTCGCGGTCGCCGGACATCGTGTCGAGGAACTGGCGCGTGCCGGAGCGGGCGATGGTGCCGATATTGTCGACGACCTCCTCGCGGCTCATGCCGATGCCGTTGTCGCGCACGGTGATGGTGCGCGCCTCGGTGTCCACGGCCACATGCACGTGCAGATCCGCGTCGCCCTCGTACAGGCTGTCGTCGGTGGACGCCTCGAAGCGCAGCTTGTCGGCCGCATCCGAGGCGTTGGAGATCAGCTCGCGCAGGAAGATCTCCTTGTTCGAGTACAGCGAGTGGATCATCAGATCCAGCAGCTGCCTGGCCTCGGCCTGGAAGCTCAGGGTTTCCTTGGTATCGCTCATGACAACCTCCAAAAAAGTGTGCGGTGTTTATCGGGTCATCGCCGCCGGATTTCAAGCCCCCCGTTGCGGTTCGCCCTGCAACGCGTCGACGATGCCCCGCCAGGCGGCGAGTTTCTCGGCAAAGCTGCGCGCCGCGTGCGCCGGACTGGTCGAGGGTAGTATATGCCGGGGAAGGGCATGCCAGGGGTCGGCAAGATGCAGCAGCACGTGGCGGCGGTACAGGCTGGCCGCGGTGGCCCCGTTGAAGTAGATGGCACGGATATGCGCATGTGCCTGGAAGAAGACGGCGAAAGCGTTGGCCTCGACCGAATCGGGCCGGATGGATGCATCCAGGCTGCCGGGGCGATGGCAGCGATGCACGACGTCCCACAGCGCCACGCCGTGATCCTGCAGATGCCGCAAGCGCTCGGCGTACGGCCCGGCGGCATCGAAGCCCAGCAGTTCCCCCATGATCGGCCAGAAGGCATTGCGCGGATGGGCATAGTACTGCACGGCCGCCAGCGAGGCGGTACTCGGCATGGAGCCCAGGATCAGGATGCGCGCATCGGCACGCGCCACATATGGAAAGCCGGTGTCGACAGGCATGGGGGCAGCGTCGCAGCGATTCACCTCCGCGGCAAGTTCCGGCCCGTCGCCACTTCATTTGCGCACCTTCCCTGTCATTCGCGCGAAGGCGGGACAAACCGGCAGGAAAGCCGGATTGGACGGCCAAAGACCGCATGGATGTGAGAGGCAGGATGCCTCGAATCAATCCAGCCAGATCGGGTGGGGCATGACGAACCGGTGTAAGAAACCGCCAGAAGCTGCGACTACCGCGCATACCGGCGATATCCGGCATGGAGGAGTATGCTATGTCCATGAAACGAACAAATGCAGTCGAAGCGGAGAGGCGTGCCTTCATCTCCTGGCTGATCGGCGGCGTGGGCATGCTGGCACTGTCACGCTTCCTGCCTGCCAGGGCCCTGGCCGCCGAGGTTGTGATGGCGGACAAGGAGACCGGCAAGATCGAGAGGATCTTCAAGCCCGATGCCGAATGGCGGCGAATCCTGACACCGGCGCAGTATCAGATCTTGCGCGAGGAGGGTACCGAGCGCCCGTTCAGCAGCCCGCTCGATCACGAAACACGCGCCGGGGTCTATGTCTGCGCCGGTTGCGCCCTGCCGCTTTTCCCGTCGCGCTTCAAGTACGACAGCGGCACGGGCTGGCCGAGCTTCTACGACGTGTTGCCGGGCCATATCGAGACCAGGGCGGACTATCGTTTGATCATGCCGCGCACCGAGTACCACTGCGCGCGCTGCGGCGGCCACCAGGGACATGTGTTCAAGGACGGTCCGCCGCCGACGGGTCTGCGCTACTGCAACAACGGCATCGCCCTGCGCTTCGTGCCGGATCGGGGCTGAGCCATGCACGGGCTTGATATCGGACTGGCATTCCTCGAGGGACTGGCATTGATCGTCTCCCCCTGCATCCTGCCGGTACTGCCGCTGGTGCTCGCCGCCTCCAGCGACGGCGGCAGGGGGCGCCCCTACGGCATCATCATGGGATTCGTGCTGGCCTTCGCGATGTTCGCCATCGCCGCACGCCGGATCGTCATGGCAACCGGCATCGATAGCGGCCTGATCAAGGACGCATCCCTGGTGCTGCTGTCGCTGTTCGGCCTGATTCTGCTCTCATCCAGGCTTTCCGCGCGCTTTGCCGCCATGAGCTCAGGCACGGCGAGCCTCGGCAACCGCGTCGCATCCGGCGGTGGCGACGGCTTCGGCAGCGGCATGGCCATCGGCGCTCTGATCGGACTGGTGTGGACCCCTTGTGCCGGCCCCATCCTGGCCGCCGTGCTGGTGCAGGTGATCCGCCAGCAGTCCAGCCTGGCCGGGGATCTCGTCATCCTCGCCTTCGGCCTCGGTGCCGGCGTGCCGATGCTGATCATCGCCCTGGCCGGCCGCAGGATCATGGGCCGGCTGGCCTTCTTTACCCGCCATGCCGAGGCGGTGCGTCGCGCCTTCGGGCTGCTGATTCTGGGCTCGGCGGCCTACATCGCTGCCGGCGCCAATGTGCAGGCGCTGTTCATGCCCGCGAGCAAGCCCGAAGTGCGGCCTGTGGCCATGACGGTGGCCGATCATCCCCTGCAGCTGCAGCACGGGCTGGTCACTCCTTATGCGGCGCCGGAGTTCGCCGGCATCTCCGCCTGGCTGAACTCGCCGCCGCTGACCATGAAGGGGCTGCGCGGCAAGGTTGTGCTCGTCGATTTCTGGACCTATTCCTGCATCAACTGCATCCGCACCCTGCCCTACCTGAAGTCCTGGGATAAAAAATACCGCGACAAGGGCCTGGTCATCGTCGGCGTGCATTCGCCCGAGTTCGAGTTCGAGAAGAACATCGATAACGTGCGCGCCGCAGTCAGCCGCTTCGGCATCCATTACCCGGTGGCGCTGGACAGCGATCTGTCCACCTGGGTGAACTTCCACAACCAGTACTGGCCGGCGCATTACCTGATCGATAAGCAGGGGCGGGTCGTCTACACGCATTTCGGCGAGGGCGATTACGGCATCACCGAGGACAATATCCGCTACCTCTTGGGCCTGAAGGGTGAGGTGGCGCCGATGCGGGCGGAGGCGCCCTATGATTCTGGGCAGACGCCGGAGACCTATCTCGGCTACGGCCGGGCCGAGCGCTATGCCGACGAGGGCGTGGTCAGGCAGGACGCCCCAGCCCACTACAGTTTCCCGAAGAGCCTTTCCCGCCACGCATGGGCCCTGAACGGGATGTGGAGCATCGGCGGGCAGCGCATCACGGCCGGAAAGGGGGCGTCCTTACGCCTGCACTTCCATGCCCGCAAGGTGTTCCTGGTGCTGGGCAGCGCCAGCGGCAAGCCGGTCGAGGCAAGGCTGACACTGAACGGCCGGCCGCTCGGCGAGAGCGCCGGTAGCGATGCCAGGGGCGGCGTCGTGCACATCGACGGCCACCGACTCTACGAGCTGGTCGACCAGAAATCCGCCAAGGACGGCCTGCTTCAGATCGATGCCGACCCCGGCCTGGAGGCCTACGCCTTCACCTTCGGCTGAATGGCGCTCTCCGCCTGGTTCGTTCATCTGGACTGCAATAGGAAGGGTTGGGAGATCGAAGGGTTGGACGGGGCATGATACGCATGCTCATTTTAGGCCAGGCGCATGAAGCGGGAGAGCAGGGCGACGGCGAGGGAGAGCAGGACGAGGCCCAGGGCCATATTGGCGGCGAAGCCCAGATGGGTATGGCGCTCCAGCGCGAAGGGGACGAAAAACACCAGCGACACCGGCACCATGATCAGGATGCTGCGCGCGAATTCGGCCATCAACAGCGAGTTGCGCGTGTCCCAGTAGGTCAGCGACATGGCCAGGATCGAGGTCAGGGGCATGGCGATGAGCACCGCGGCCCAGAACGGGCCGATGCGCTTTGCGATCTCGGAGGCCGTGGCGATGACCACGGCGGAGATCAGCACCTTCAGCGCGTAGATCACGAAACGGCGGCGAGCCTGCCGTGGCTGGTGTGGGTGATGCGGTTGTCCGCGTCGACATAGACCAGCGTGGGCTGAAAGCGCTCGGCCTCTCCGTGCTCCAATTCCGCGTAGGTGCAGACGATCAACAGGTCGCCGGGGCTGGCCTTGTGCGCGGCCGCGCCATTGACGCCGATGGTGCCACAGCCGCGCGGGGCGGTGATGGCGTAGGTGGTGAAGCGCTCGCCATTCGCAATATTGTAGATGTGCAGCTGCTCGAAGGGGAGGATGCCGGCGGCGTCCATCAGCTCCTGGTCGATGGCGCAGGATCCCTCGTAATCGAGCTCGGCATGCGTGACGGTGACGCGGTGCAGCTTGGATTTCAGCATGGTTAACTTCATGGTCTACTCCAGCCCTTCCGGGGCCCCATCCAGGGCAATATTATCGATCAGGCGGGCGGCACCGATACGCGCGGCGACGAAGGCACGCGCCGGTTGGCCCTGGCTTGCTGCCTGCAGGGTCTCGGCATCCCGGATCTCCAGGTACTCGGGATCGATGCCGTCCTGCTTGAGGCTTGCCCTGCCGATGTCCAGCAGTGCCCCGGTCGACGCTTCAGCGCCCGCGGCGGCCTCGCGCATGGCGGTGAGCGCCCCGTACAGCCCCGTGGCCCGGAGGCGCTCGTCCTCGTGCAGGTAACGGTTGCGGCTGCTCATGGCCAGCCCGTCCGCCTCTCGTACGACGGGGGCGCCGATGACCGACACCGGCATGGCCAGGTCCACGGCCATGCGCCGGATGATGGCCAGTTGCTGCCAGTCCTTCTCGCCGAACACGGCCACATCCGGGCACACGATGTTGAACAGGATGTTCACCACGGTGGCGACACCATCGAAATGGCCGGGGCGGTTGGCGCCGCACAGCACGTCGTCCAACTCATGCACGCACAGCGACACCTTCGGCGTGCCCTGCGGGTACAGGTTCTGCGGATGGAACAGCATGTCGACGCCGGCCTCCCGGCATTGCTGTTCGTCGGCCGCGAAGGGGCGCGGGTAGGCCGAAAAATCCTCGGCCGGGCCGAACTGCAGCGGGTTGACGTAGATGCTGACGACGACGGTATCAGCCAGCTCCCTGGCCAGTCGGATCAAGCTCAGATGTCCCGCATGCAGGCAGCCCATGGTCGGCACCAGCGCCACGCGCCGGCCACGGCGTGCCGATTCCAGTTCCCGGCGCAGGCCGGTGGCCGATTCGATGGTTTTCATGAGTACCTTTCTTTCTTTGCGTGCCCAAAGAAGAACAGACATGGTATTTCCGTACGGCATGTCGGGGCAGATATGGAGGAGGAAAAGGCCATAGTCATTTCGGGAAGGTTCCGGACTTTACATCGTCGGTCCAGCGGGCGATGGCCTCCTGCATGAGCCCGCGAAGCTGCACGTAGGCCGGGGCGAAGGGCGGGTTCTGCGCGGAGATGCCGAGCAGGTCGTTCCACACCAACACCTGCGCGTCGCAGGCATTGCCGGCACCGATACCGACGGTGGGGATGGACACGGCCCCGGTGATCTCGGCGGCAAGCCCGGTGGGGATGTTTTCCAGCACCACGGCCACGGCACCGGCCTCGGCCACCGCCTGGGCATCGGCGATCAGGCCCGCGCGCTCGACGTCATCCTTGCCGCGCTTACGGTAGCTGCCGAAGCGCTTGACCGACTGCGGCGTCAGGCCGATATGGGCGACGACGGCGATGCCGCGCTCGGCCAGGAAGCGGATCGTGTTGGCCATGGGCGCACCACCCTCGAGCTTGACGGCATCGCAGCCCGCCTGTTGCAGCACGCGTACCGATGTGTCGAAGGCCTGTTCGGGGGATTCCTGATAGCTGCCGAAGGGCAGGTCGCAGACCACCCAGGCGTGCCGGCGGCCGCGCACGACAGGCGCCGCGTGGTGAATCATCTGTTCGACGGTGACGGGGATGGTGGTGTCGTAGCCAAGGATGGCCATGCCCAGCGAGTCGCCGACCAACAGCACATCGATGCCGGCGGCTTCGGCGATCTCGGCGGATGCGGCGTCGTACGCCGTCAGCCAGCTCGTCTTTTCGCCACGCTGCTTGGCGCGCAACAGCGTCGCCGCGGTGACGGGTTTCTTCTCGTTCATAGTTTCCTTCCGCTTCGGTCTGCCGGTTCAACATTGGCGGTACCGTCTTCAGGCCAGCCGAATGTTATACGCTCTGCCACGTTTCGGCTATCGGCCATGGCGGAAATGTGCCGGAGGCGATGAGAAAGACGGAAATTCCCGCAATTTCCGGATGAGGCCGCACGAATGGCTAGGTTGTAAACGCGCTTGACGCCATCTCTAATCCATATGGAGGGTCGCATGGCTCCATATGAAATGACCACAGGGCTGGGGACGGTGAGGTCTTTCACCGGATCGACGCCTGTGCCGCAGGGGTGCCTCGTATGAGGCGCCGTATCGACGATATCGGCCGGAAGGGAGAGGATGGGCTGAGCCCCAAGGTTTTCCGGGCTTTGCTGGACAAAGCCTACGATGCCATCCAGGTGACCGATCCGGAAACGCTCCGTTTCATTTATGTCAACGAGGCCGTCCTGGAGATGCACGGCTATGGCCGCGAAGAGCTGATGTCGATGTCGGTCCATGATCTCAATCCCTACATCAACAAGAATGAGATGCAAAAAAACAACGCAACGCTGCGGGCAAAACGTTCAGTGATGTTCGAGGGCTTCCATCGACGCAAGGATGATTCCAAATTTCCGGTCGAGATCCACATCTCCCTGGTCCGGATCGACGGCAGGGATTGGCGGCTTGCCGTGGTGCGCGATATCACCGAACGCAGGAAGGCCGAGACCGGCCTGCAGCTATTTCGCACCTTGCTCGACAGGGCCAGCGACGCCATCGAGGTGATCGATCCGGAAACGCTACGGTACTTCGATGTGAATGAGGCGGCCTGCCGTATTCTCGGTTATAGCCGGGAAGAATTGCTGGCGATGAGCGTTTGGGATGTCGACACTGGAATGGATGCGGTGCCGATGAAGCAGGTTAACGAGACGTTGCAGCAGGGACGCCCGGTGATCCACGAATCGCGCCATCGCCGCAAGGACGGCTCTACCTTTCCAGTCGAGGTCATCATCTCCCAGGTCCAGCTTGACAGGAAATACAATATTGCCGTGGCGCGCGACATCAGCGAGCGCAAGCAGGCGGAGAGGCGGCTTCTGGAGCGCGAACAACAGTTGCAGGAAGCCCAGCAATTCGGGCATCTCGGCCACTGGTCGTGGGATCGTACCGTCGACCGGGCGACAATGTCGGACGAGATATACCGGATCTTCGGCTACACGGCTCAGTCCGTGGCATTCAGTGTCGAGGACTTTCTGAGTGCGGTACATGCCGATGACCGCAAGATGGTCCAGGGCTTGATGCAACGTGCCACGAAAACGAACGAGCCCACCGATGCCGATTTCCGGATCGTGACGCCGAGCGGTGAGGTGCGCTGGATTCACGAAAGGAGCACGACATCGGTAAGTGGTGATGGAAAGCCGGTACGGGTGTTCGGAATCTGTCAGGATATCACCGAGCAGAAGCAGCATGCGGAAATCCTGCGCCAAAGCCTGGAGCAATCCATCCTGGCCATTGCCGATACCGTGGAGGCACGCGATCCCTATACCGCCGGCCATCAACGCCGTGTCGGCGAACTGGCGACGGCCATCGCACGGGAGATGCGGCTGCCGGAGGAACAGATTCAAGGCATCCATCTCGCCGCGCTCATTCACGATCTCGGCAAGATCCACATTCCGGCGGAGATATTGTCCAAGCCGGGTGGCCTCAGCGATGTCGAACGCATGATGATCGAGGTGCACCCTCAGGCCGGATACGACATCCTGAAGCGGGTGACCTTCCCTTGGCCGATTGCGGACATCGTCCTGCAGCATCATGAGCGGCTGGACGGCTCGGGCTATCCACAGGGGCTCAAGAATGGGCATATTCTGCTTGAAGCGCGCATCATCGCCGTGGCCGATGTGGTGGAATCGATGACCTCACACCGGCCCTACCGGCCGGGCCTGGGCATGAAGTCGGCATTGGCGGAGATCGAACGGAACCGGGGAAAGCTCTACGAACCCCAGGTCGTAGATGCCTGTCTGAGGCTTTTCCGCCAGGAGAACTACGCCTTTACCGACCGGGCTGAATAAAAGACGGCGGCCCAGGACGGATGTTCTAGGAGTGATCGGCCCAGAATTCGGTGCGCGAGCGCATGCTGCGGACGCGCCGGATCAGGGTGTCGACCGCCTCGGGGTCCTCGGCGAAGTTCATGCGGTCGGTCTGCACGACCAAGAGCGGCGTGTCCTGGTAGCGGAAGAAGAAGCGGTCGTAGGCGGCGATGACCTCGCGCAGGTAGGTGGTGGACATGCCACGCTCCATCGGCCGGTTGCGCTTGTGGATGCGCTCCATGATCACGTCCGGGTCCGATTGCAGGTAGATCACCAAATCCGGCCGCGGCACCTCGGCCGTGACCAGTCGTGCCACCTGCTCGTACAGCGCCAATTCCTGGTCGGAGAGGGTCAGTGTGGCGAACAGCCTGTCCTTGGCGAACAGGTAGTCGCTGACCAGGCCGGTGGTGAACAGCTCCTGCTGATGGATGCTCTGCCACTGTTTCAGACGGGAGAACAGGAAGGACAGCTGTACAGCGAGCGCATGGCGTTTCGGATCCTGGTAAAACAGTTCGATGAAGGGGTTGTCGTCGGTAGTCTCGAACAGGGTACCGGATCCCAGGCGGTCGGCCAGCTTGCGCGCCAGCGTCGTCTTGCCGACGCCGATTGCTCCCTCGACGGCGATGTGGCTGCGCTCCAGCGCCTGGTTTACCACGGGATGCCGTGATCCAGCAGGGACTGGCCCGAGCGCAGGCAGGCATCGAGAAGTTCGTGCGCCGTCTTTTCCATGCGCGGATGTTGCCACCCCGGCGCCAGGTCGCATAGAGGCTGAAGCACGAATAGGCGGTTGTGCATCTCGGCGTGCGGCAGGATCAGTTCGGCGGTATCGAACAGCACATCGTCGATGGCGATCAGGTCGAGATCCAGGGTGCGCGGTCCCCAGCGCACATCGCGTACCCTGCCGTGTGCATCCTCGATGCGCTGCATCTCGTGCAGCAGGGTGCGCGGCATCAGCTCGGTATCGAGGGCGATAACGGCATTGACATAGTCCGGCTGGCCCGGCGGGCCGAGGGGCGCGGACCGGTACAGCAGGGAGCTGCCCGCAAGCCGGCATCCCGGCAGTGCGGCCAGGATTTTGCGCGCGGCCTGGAAGGTGCGCTGCACATCCCCGACGTTGCCGCCGAAGGCGATGAATGCCGTCATCATCTCAGCGCGGCCGGCCGTGCCGGTTCACGGGGTTTGCACGACGAAGCCCGAGATGCCCATTTCCTTTTGCAACTGCTGCTTGGCTTTGTCCACCTCGGTGCGCGTGCGGTACGGACCGATCCAGACGGCATGCAGGCCACCCGGCCGTGGGGCGACATAGGATGACCAGTGCCTGGAGGCGGCCTTCTTGGCCAGGGCCGCCGCCCCCTCCTTATTCTTGAAGGAGCCGAGTTGCACGTAGTAGCCGGCCGGCATGGCGGCTATCGGCACCGGTCGCGGTTGCACGGCGGGGGCGGATTTGGGCGGCGAAGCGGGTGCGGCCGGTTTCACGGCCGGAGTCGGGGCCGGTGCTGCAGGCTTGGCTGCAGGTGCCGGGGTCGTCGGCTCCGGCTCGGGCTGTGCTACCGGCTTCGGGGCCGGCGGTTGGGACGAGGACGGGAAAAGCGGCTTGGCGGGCAGTTCCTGATGCCTGGGGCTGGGAGCTGGCCGGGGTGGCGCCGGGGCAGGCGCTGCCGGGACTGGGCGGGGGGGGCGGGGGGCAGCGGGGGCGCGCTGCGGGGCGGGGGTTTCGGGGGGAAAGGCTGGGGGGGGGGGGGGG
>OFHG01000930.1_pt1 | contig 10904 bp, 9 predicted proteins | sample 1521931 | NCBI WGS metagenome assembly OFHG01 (sample SAMEA2468438, study PRJEB22500) | soil metagenome | biome: Glassland; feature: Farmland; material: Clay | place: Australia | collected 2013-01-31 | depth 0.55 m
CCCGAAATTCCCCCCCGTCGCCGGCACCCGCACCAACACCGTGGCATCAGAAATGAGCCACCTCCGGATGCTCCAGAATAGGGGCGCCGCCTGACAAGGTAAAATTCGAAATTTTTATGACGCCGATAAATCCTAGAACACGAGCAACGGTGGCACCGCCACTCCTAGTGCAGTGCGTCTTACAAATCTTTACAGATGCGGCGCGGATAGATGTCGTTGTAGCGCCGGTCCGTCAGCCGACGGATTAGCCCGGCATGCCGCCCTAAAGGGCGGCGCTACTGTGTAAACCTATTAGCGACGCACCACACTAGCAGCCAGGAAAAACCGCAGGGTCTCTGGGGAACGAGACTCTGCTACCTTGCTGCAATAATCACCGAGGGCCGAAGACGACCTCGAATGGATGCGGCGTGTGGGCCGAAGGGCGGCAGGGAAATGAGTTCCTCATCAATCTCCATCCTCAAGGGTGGTTCTCGAAAGCGGGTCGCGCTCACCGCGACAGGTCTCATCCTGTGCATCTCAGCAGCCAAGCTGCTTATACACTTATATGCCAGCCACCACTATGGTTACTTCGTTGACGAACTGTACTACCTTGCGTGCAGCCGCCACTTGGATTGGGGTTACGTTGATCAACCGCCGCTGATCGCTTTACTCACCTGGATCGCCCGCCTGCTGCTGGGAGATTCGCTGCCGGCGATCCGCTTCTTCCCGGCGGTCGCGGGCGCGGCGGAAGTTGGCCTCACAGCTCTGATCGCCCGCGAACTGGGCGGAAAACGCTTTGCCCAGGGCCTGGCGGCGCTCGCGGCCCTGGTCGCGCCGGCGATCCTTGTTGCCGACAGCCTGATGACCATGAACGCGTTCGAGCCGCTGTTTTGGATGGGTTGCGCCTACCTGCTCATTCGCATCATCAAAACCGGCGATCAGAGGCTCTGGATCTGGTTCGGTATCCTGTCGGGAATCGGCCTCGAAAACAAGTACTCCATGCTGATTTTTGGAGCCGGCATTGTCCTCGGCCTGGTTTTGACCGCGCAGCGCCGCTTGCTCGCAAACCCTTGGATCTGGATTGGCGGCGTGATCGCTTTCTTAATCTTTCTTCCAAATCTGATTTGGAATATTCAGCACCACTTCCCTTTCCTGGAATTGCAGGCCAATATCCGCCACAGCGGGCGCAACGTATCTCTCGGGCCACTGCAATTCTTTGCGGAGGAAATTCTGAGCCTACTGCCCTTGACTCTGCCCATCTGTCTCGCCGGCCTCTGGTTTTTCTTTTTCTCCAAGCCGGGCAAGCCGTTTCGCGCGCTGGGCTGGGCATGGGTTTTCACAGCGGCCGTCATCGTAACGCTGAACCCGCGGGTCTATTACCTTTATCCTGCATTTCCCGTTCTGTTCGCGGGCGGCAGCGTGATGTGGGAAGCGTGGCTTACCCAGCCACGCAGCCAATGGCTGAAGGTCGCCTACCCGGCCTTGATGGTTTTAGCCGGCGCTGTGTTCTCGCCGCTTGCGGTTCCAATTCTGCCGCCCGAAACATTCATTCGATACACGAAGGCGCTGCATCTTGAGCCTCCCAGGATTGAGACTCACAAACTGGGTCCGCTGCCACAGCTCTACGCCGACCAGTTTGGATGGGAGGAGATGACGGCCAAGGTGGCGGGGGTCTACTACAGCCTTCCGCCTGAAGTGCGGGCCAAAACCGCGATCTTCGCCCAGAATTACGGACAGGCAGGCGCCATTGATCTGTTCGGTCCGAAATATGGCCTGCCGCCTGCTATCAGCGGACACCAGAGTTACTTCCTTTGGGGGCCGCGGGACTATACCGGGGAGAGTATGATCGTGATGCAGGGCCGGCAGCAAGATTTGGAGCGCTATTACGCAAGCGTGAAGAAAGTCGCCAGTGTCTATCACCCCTATTCCATGCCGTACGAGCACTTCGACATCTTCTACTGCCGCGGCTTGAAGCACCCTCTTAAAGAAATCTGGCCGCAAGTGAAGGACTGGGACTGAGGCGGCCGGATACCGCCGGCAATAATCTCGAGTAGATACGAGCCACGGCCGCTGATCTTGTGACCGCGGGCTGGCGCGGAGATGCCGCTCGTCGGCACGGGGGCGGCCCGCTAATCGCAGACGGCGAGATGTATGCGCTGCCCCGGGCCTCAAGCGCCGGGCGGCGTGAGAAGCGGAATAACGTTGCGCTTGTTCCGCCGGTAGATGCGGAAGTCGGCTGTATCCACCGTAATCACCACGTGGCGCGGATAGAGCTCGCTCATGCGGATCAGGCAGAGGTCGGCGAAGTCGGGCCGACGGTCCCCGTAGCGCCCGGCGAGTTCGCGCAGCGCGGCCTGGTGCCGCGCCGCTTCGAAAGCGATTCGCAGCATGCCGTCCTCGACGAGGTCCAGCACGTAGGCGGACGAACCCAAATGAAAGGCCGCTTCCGCCAGCACGGCTTCGCAGGTCAGCAGCGGCTCGGTAACGCGGCGCGCAACTTCCACAGCCCACGCGTGGTAGCGGTCATTGCGGTTGCCGAAGGCGACGACCAGGCCGGTGTCGGCAATGCCCTTCATCGGTGCTCGAATCCTTTGCGCGAAGAGAGGTCGCGCGCCCCCGCCATCTTTCCCGCATGACGCAGGAAGCGCTGGCGGCCCGGCTCATCCTTGGCCCTTTCCAGTTGCTGGCGAACGATGCGGCCGGCGGGCTGCCCAGTGCGGCGGGCGGTTGCGGCCAGCCAGTCCGAAAGTTCCTCTGTCAGCCGAATTGTGATTGTACGACCCATAAGGCAGAAGTGTAACACATGCAGGCCGCGCGCGCAACCCATGGCCCCCGCGACGGGCAGATGCGATCACCGCTCTCGGCGCCGGTTCCGATTTCCATCCATCTTCTTTCCACCTGCAATATAATCCCGCTGATGTCATCCGGCACAGCGGACAATGAGCCCGGCGGCCACGACGGCTTGCGCGGCGTGCGGCGGTTTTTCGACGCCATCGGCACTTTCTGGCAGCGCGTGACCGAGGGCATCGAAGTCCAGGTCCTGTGGTCGCAGTTCACCTCCGAGGCGCGCGCCAGCTACAGCCTCTACACCCGCGAAGTGGATTGGGACGCCGTTCGCCACGAGCGCCGCGTGCGGCGGTTCCTGAAAATCAGCCGGGCGCTCTTCTGGGCCATGCTGATGAAGCTGTCGCCGGCGCGCCGCGTCTTTCTGCTCATCGCGCTGGCGCTGGCCGTCCTGGCTCTCACGGCGACGGCCACTATAGAGGCCGGGAAGACAACGGTCGCAATTCCCAACAACTTTCTCTACGTCGTGCTGGCGGTGGGCGCGCTGGTTTTCCTGCTGGCGCTGGAACTCGCCGACCGCGTCACCATGAAAAGGGACCTCGAAATCGCGCGCGAAATCCAGCACTGGCTGGTCCCCAGCCAGCCGCCGCAGGTCCCGGGGGCGGAAATCGCCTTCACTTCGCGCCCCGCCAACACCGTGGGCGGCGATTACTACGACGCCTTCCTGATGGACTCGCCCGAGGACGGCGCGCCGGCCAAGCGCCTGCTGATGGTGGTGGCCGACGTGGCCGGCAAAAGCGTTCCCGCCGCCTTACTGATGGCCACTTTCCAGGCCAGCCTGCGCTCGCTGACCACTTCTTCCATCTCGCTCGCGGCGCTGGTCGCGGGCATGAACCGCTACGCCAGCGCGCACAGCCTGGGCGGGCGGCGTTATACCACCGCCTTCTTCGCCGAGCTCGATCCCGAAACGCGCGCGCTCAGCTACATCAGCGCCGGCCACAACCCGCCGCTCCTGCGCCGCGCCTCGGGCCGGATCGAGCGCCTGGAGGTTACCAACCTGCCGCTCGGCATCAAGCCGGGGCTCAAATTCGCCACGGGCTCGGCCACGCTCGGTGAGGGCGACGTTCTCCTCATCTTCACCGACGGGCTCGTCGAAAGCATGACCGCGACGGAAGATGAATTCGGCGAAGAGCGCGTCACCGCGTGGCTCAAGTCCGCGCCGGCCGCGAGCGCCGAAGCTATGCTGGTTTCGCTGCTCTCGACGGTGGACGGCTTCACGGGCGGCGCCCGCCAGCACGATGACCTGACCTGCCTCTTTCTGCGCGTTTCCTGATTTCAGTCCGGCGACTCGCGCCAGTTGAGAATCGCTTCTCCCGGCCGAACCTGCGGGTTGAAACCGTGCGGGTCCTTGACCACCTTCCCCGCCACCAGGACGTAATCCATCCCCTTGGCGTAGCAGTTGGGATGCTCGACCGTGGCGCAGTCGGCGACGCGGTCCGGGTCAAACACCACCAAGTCGGCATCGGCGCCAACCTGGACTCGGCCCTTGTGGCGCATCACCGGCGCGGCGGATTCCAGGCAGCGCGCCGGCATCAAGGTCATCTTCTCGAGAGCCTGCATGAGCGTCAGGACGTGCCGCTGGCGCACGTAGACCTTCAGTACGCGCGTGAAGGTGCCGGCCGCGCGCGGGTGATTGTTGTTGCCGGGTCCGAGAATCGCGTCGCTCCCGATCATCACCAGCGGCGAGCGCAGCGCCGCGACCACGTCTTCTTCCGGGATGGCGTAAGCCACGCCCAGCTTGCCCTGGCGGCGGTAGCGCGCAAAGCTTGCGGGCGTGAGGCGCTCGCCGGTGCCCGCAATCTGCACGTCGTGGAAGCCGATGCCGAAACGCTTCTGCCAGCCCGGCGCCCAGCGCGCCGAATTGAGCGGCGACGCCCAGTAGTCGTAGGGATAAACGCAGGCGGTCACGCCCACGCCTTCCGCCCGCGCCTGCGCCAGCAGGGCGAGCGACGCCGCCATCGAACCCGTGCCGCCCGTGCTCGCGATATGGTCAATGTGAATGGCCACGCCGTAGCGCCGCGCCGGCTCGAGGACTTCGCGCAGCGCCTCGAGGTTCGTCTGCGGCGTTTCGATGCCGGCGTGGCGCACGTGGAAGAACATCGGCACGCGGTTGCGCTTGGCCACGCGCATCATGGCGCCAATCTCGTTGCGGGTGATGCCGGGGGCGTATTCCAGGCTCATCGAAATGCCCAGGGCGCCCGCCGCCAGCGCCCCCTCGGCGAGCGCTGAGAGCGCCGCGATCTGCGCCGCCGTGGCGTGGCGATAAATCCCCAGCCTCAGTTTTACGCGGGCCAGGTTGTAAAGGAACGAGCCGCCGAAATTCACCGCCGCACGCCGGCGCTCGTAGCGGCGGTACCAGACTCGCATGTCGGCGTCCGTGCCTTGCGCGCCGTGCATCGCCAGATTGGTGGTCACGCCGTCCGCCAGTTTGTAGGGCACGCCGTAGGCGTTGGGATTGTAGGAAAGCACGTCAATGAACCCCGGCGCCAGCACGCGGCCCTCCGCGTCAATCACCGTACGGCCCTGCAAAGGTTCTCGCGTGATGGCGGCGATTCGCTTGCCGAGAATCCCCACGTTCATTCCCGCTGCGTCCAGGCGCGTTTCCGGATCCATCACGCGCGCGTTGCAGATGACGACGTCGAAATCGTCGCGGCCCTGCGGGGCGTTCGGGGATTGACCGCCGGGAGCACTGGCTTGCTGCCCGGCTTGCCCCGCGCACAGTAGAGCGCCGGCCAGCGCTGCGATCAGAAGACCGACGCCGAATTGAATTCGCAATCGCATGACGTACCCGCGCCCCTGAGCCACCACGCGCCGCGGGAAAGATGGATGGCGAAACACTAATACGCTTCGCCTCTGAGGTCAACGCGCGGTCGATTCGGCTCCCGCGCGGCCGGTGCGCAGCGGCGCAAAAGTCTTGTGCTTCCCGCCGCCCTTCCGGATAATGGCGCGAGAAACGGCTCCCGGGGGAACATGCGAATTCTGAAGCGACTTTTCTGGATGGCCGTGGCCGGGTTGGGCGCACTGGCGCTGGGCTTGATCGCCACGCGGCGCGGCGAGCCCTTGAACGCCGTGTGGCTTGTGGCCGCCGCGGCGTGCCTCTACGCCCTGGGCTACCGTTTCTACAGCCGCTTCATCGCCTATCAGGTGCTCGAGATGAATCCCCGGCGCGCCACCCCCGCCGAGCGCCTGGAAGACGGCCGCGACTTTGTGCCCACCAACAAATGGGTGGTCTTCGGCCACCACTTCGCCGCCATCGCCGGGCCGGGCCCGCTGGTGGGTCCGATTCTGGCCGCGCAGTTCGGCTACCTGCCCGGAACCTTGTGGATTGTCATCGGCGGCGTGCTGGGCGGCGCGGTGCAGGATTTCGTAACGCTGTTCTGCTCGGTGCGGCGCAACGGAAAATCGTTGGGAGAAATGGCCAAGGACGAAATCTCGGAACTGGGCGGCTACACGGCGCTGTTCGCCGTGCTGTTCATCATCGTGATTGTGATCGCGGTGGTGGCGCTGGTGGTGGTGAACGCGCTGAAATCGAGCCCCTGGGGACTGTTCACCATCGCCATGACCATCCCCATCGCCCTGCTGATGGGCGTCTATCTCCGCTACCTGCGGCCGGGGCGGGTGCTGGAGACGTCGCTCGTGGGCTTTGTCCTGATCACGGCGGCGGTAATCGGGGGCAAGTATGTGGCCGAATCCGCGATGCTGGCGCGGCTCTTCAGCCACGGCGCTGAAGCCATCGCCTGGATGATCATCCTTTACGGCTTTGCCGCCTGCGTGCTTCCGGTGTGGCTGCTGCTGGCGCCGCGCGATTACCTGAGCACCTTCGTCAAGCTCGGAACCATCTTCGCGCTCGCCATCGGCATTATCGCCGTGCGTCCTGCCATGCTCCTGCCGCCGCTCACGCGCTTCACCGACGGCACCGGGCCGATCTTCGCGGGCAAGGTGTTTCCCTTCTGTTTTATCACCATCGCCTGCGGCGCGATTTCCGGTTTTCACTCGCTGATTTCTTCCGGCACCACGCCCAAGCTCCTGAGCGACGAAACGCACGCGCGCATGGTGGGCTACGGCAGCATGCTGCTGGAATCCTTTGTGGGCGTGATGGCGATGATCGCCGCTTCCGTCCTTCAGCCGGGAATCTATTTCGCCATCAACAGCCCGGCGGGCGTGGTCGGCGCCACCGCGGAAAAGGCCGTGGCCACCATCTCGGCGTGGGGCTTTCCCGTCACGCAGCAGACCATGGCCGAAATGGCTTCCAAGGTGGGCGAGCTGACGCTGTTTAACCGCACCGGCGGCGCGCCATCGCTCGCCGTGGGCATGGCGCACATCTTCTCCAATTTCCTTGGCGGCGCGGAGCTGATGCCCATCTGGTATCACTTCGCCATCATGTTTGAGGCGCTGTTCATTCTCACCCTGCTCGACGCCGGCACGCGCGTGGGACGCTTCATGCTTCAGGATCTGCTCGGGCACTTCTGGAAACCTCTGGGCCGGACCGGGTGGTACCCGGGCGTCATCTTCACTAGCGCGGCCATCGTGAGCGCGTGGGGATACTTCCTCTACCAGGGCGTGGTGGACCCGCTGGGCGGCATCAACAGCCTGTGGCCGCTGTTCGGGATTTCAAACCAGTTGCTGGCCGCCATCGCGTTGTGCGTGTGCACCACGATTCTGATCAAGATGGGCAAGGCGCGATTCGCCTGGGTGACCGTCGCCCCGCTGGCATGGCTGGTGGCGGTCACCATGACGGCGAGCTATCAGAAAATCTGGAGCCCCGACCCGCAATTGGGCTTCCTGGCGCACGCGCAACAGCTCGCGGATCAGATCGCCGCCGGGGCAGTTCCCGCCGGCAGGATCTTCGAGACCCATCGCCTCATCTTCAATGACCGCCTGGATGCCGCGGTCACGGCGGTGTTCGCGCTGCTGGTGCTGGTGATCCTCTTCGAGTCGGGGCGCAACTGGCTGCTTTACGCCCTGGGACGCAAGAAACCGGTGCTCAACGAAGCGCCGATGGAGTTGTCACGAAGATTCGCGGCGGAGGCATGAGCGTATGCGAATTCGTCCCATGATTTGGAAACCAAACATGCATCCATTGACGACCTTGCGAGCAATCTGGCAATTCCTGCGCGAGGCGTGCGGCGAATACGACTACGAGCGTTACGTCGAGCGGGCCCGCGCGCTGGGCGCCGAACCGATGACGCCCCAGGAGTTCTACCTCAGCCGGTTGGAGCACAAGCACTCGCGCCCCACGCGGTGCTGTTGAACTGATTCGTGCGGACCTGGATCCGCGCTAGCTCCCCAAGCCCCGCGAAAATCTCCCGCGGCCGAACCAATCCCTAAAGTCCCGCCCCAATTCTGACGATACCTCCATCAGAGTCAGGAGCCGGGGAGGAACATGTCCGTTTTCGAGCGGATCGGTGAGTGGTTTGAATCCAAGAGCCAGCTCGCGCGCGCCGATGCGCTGGTGGTCCTCGACGGCGCGGACTTTGAGCTGCGCCTCGCGACGGCGCTTGGCCTGCTCGAAAGAGGCTACGCCGCGCGTGTTTTGGTGATGCAAAGCAGCTTTCACCGCGACCAGCACGCGCCGGCACGCGAAGCGGCGGACGCTCGACCTGATGACGTTTTTCTGCTGCCTTGCTCGGCGGTTTCGACGCGCGAAGAGGCCGCCGCGGCTTGCCCAGTTCTCCTGCGCTGGGGATGTCATCACGTCCTGATCGTCACCTCGTGGTACCACACGCGGCGCGCGCGGACGCTCTTCGCGCGAAGACTATCCAAGCACAACGTGTGGGTCAGCGCCTACCCTGTCGCTGCGCCGAATGCGCCCCGGAAGGCGTGGTGGAAGTCCAAGGCGGGACGAAGAACCGTGGCGCTCGAAGCGGTGAAGCTCGCCTTGGCTTGGCTGCGGCTGGACGCGCCGGTCGCGCCCGGGTTGCGATTCCGCTTCAAGGAATGGCTTGTCCCCACCGGCGCGCACCTTCAGCCGCTGGGGGCGCTGGCCTGGGCGGGCCGGCAGGAGGAATTGACCTCGAGCCTTCAAATGCACCTCGCGCAGGGGAAACTCCTGCGGGATGAGTTCGGCGGGTACCCCTCAGCAGGCTCCCCGCGCGCCGCTCCGGGGACCCCATCACAGACGCCGCTCCGCCTGCAATGGGCCGGGTCCCGCCGGAGCAAAGACGAGATGGATATTATGAACTCAAAGAGCTTCAAATCAGTTAACATCACCGCCTCCGACCAAGGCGGGCCCGCTGCCCTCGCCGAAGCTTTCAACGCCTGGGCCGAAAATGAAGCACCCGCCGCCATCGTCCACGTTCACTACTACCACGACCAGCCCAATCGCGTGCGCGGCTACCAGGTCATCTTCGAAGCGTCGGCCAAAGCGGAGGTGCGGCAGATGCCTGGTGAGGAAGAACGCCGAGCGGCTTAGCGCGCTGCGGGGCGACCACGGGCCGGGCTCGGGTGACGTGCTTGACCTCAGCGCAAATCCGCGCGCCGGCGGCCGTGGAGCCTGTCGTGCCTTGACTTCATCCTTTCAAGCTGCAACATTGAACCTCAGGAGCGTCCCGGTCGGGGTGGAATCCCGTTGCCCGGCACGCTCGTCGGGCGGCTGCTTTGAATTTCGACGAATTCTTCTCTCATCATCGCCGGCAAATTGAGGAGCTGTTCGAATCCTCGGACGCAGCCCGTTGGTGCGTGCCGCTCGACGACTTTGCGCGCGCGCTTTGGCAGGGCGTCGAGGCGGCGGCCGCGCAGGAACGTTCGGCTGTGCCCGCGCTGCTCGCGGCGATTCGAGCCAAGGATTTGGCCCTGGCGCTCGGATGCGCATCCGGCAACGAGCCGGCGTGGGACGCCTTCTGCGCGCAATACCGGCCTGCGCTATACGATTCGGCGCGGGCGCTCGCTCACGACGAGTCTCGGGCGCGAGAACTCGCCGATTCCCTGCTCGCCGAACTTTACGGCCTCGAGAAAACCGAGGCCGGCCGGAATTCCCGCTTCGCTTACTTTCACGGGCGCAGCAGCCTGAAGACCTGGTTGCGCGCCGTGCTTTATCAGAAATTCGTGGACGAATACCGCCGCGAGAGCCGCCTGGCGCCGCTCGACGAAGGCGCCGCCGAGCCGCCCGCGCGCCAGGGCTCCGTTTCCGCCGCTGACGACCACCGCTACGCCGATTGCCTGGGCGAGGCGGTGGAAGCGGCGCTCGCGGACCTGCGCCCGCCCGACAAGCTCCTGCTGAGTTATTACTACGTCCAGGAACTGACGCTGAAAGAGATCGGACGGCTGAGGGGTGAGCACGAGGCGACGATTTCGCGCCACCTGGATGCCATGCGCAAGCGGCTGCGAGTGAGAATCGAGAACCATTTGCGCAAGGTCAAAAGGCTCAGCGCTTTCGAGGTCGAGCAGTGCCTCGACTTTGCCTCGCGGGGCGTTTCGGTGAAGCTCGAGAAAGCGCTGAAGACGGAATAAATATTTGCAATGCTCCCGGCGCGGGGCGTTCTAATAATTGGAGGGATGCGCCGAGGGCCGGAGTCCCGGCCGAGAATGAAGGCAAGCGATGAAAGACGATCCGGCACGCGACAAAGCGATTGAGAAACTGGTGGCGCAGAAGCTTCGCGCCGGCGCGGCCACACCGTCCGGCGCCTGCCCGGACGCTGAAATCCTGGCGGCCTATTTCGAGAGAACTCTTGCCCCTAAGGAACGCGCAACGTGGGAAGATCACTTTTCCTCCTGCGCGCGCTGCCAGGCGCAACTCGCCGCGCTCGCCCGCATGAGTCCGAAAGAGGAGGAGAGCCCGACAGCCGCTCCGATGGCTGCGCGGGTTCCCACACGCAAGATTTTCGGGATGCGCTGGGCCGTGGCGGCACCGATGCTCGTGGCGCTGCTCGTGGCGGGAATGTGGTACACCGGCGAGCTTGCGCCGCTCCTGCGCCAGAAGTCCGGATCGCCCAGAGGAATCTCTTCACCGGCGCCACCGGCCAAAGCGCCGGAAGCGGCTTCCGCCAGCCCAGCGATGAAACCCGCGCCCCTGCAAACGGAAAAGAAAGAATCAGCGGCGCCCACACGGTCGTCTGCCGAAGACAGACTGCGGCCTTCGGGCC
>OFHG01000931.1_pt1 | contig 10903 bp, 11 predicted proteins | sample 1521931 | NCBI WGS metagenome assembly OFHG01 (sample SAMEA2468438, study PRJEB22500) | soil metagenome | biome: Glassland; feature: Farmland; material: Clay | place: Australia | collected 2013-01-31 | depth 0.55 m
TCTGTCGGTGCGTAGCCCGTCTGCGCCAGGCATGAAGGGCTGACCACCTGCAGGCGTCCGTCCATATCGGTCCTGTAATAGATGTCGATCATGTTTTCGAAAATGCCCTGATACCTAAGCTGGAGTCCATTCAGCTCTTCTGCGGCCAGTTTACGCAGGGTGATGTTCCGCCATGCCCCCACAAGCTGCTTCGGATGGCCCTTGTCGTCCCGTACTAGGGCGATCTCATCTTGCACCCAGAGATAATGGCCTTCGCGATGCCGGAAGCGGTATTCATGGCATAATCTTCCCCGCGCAAGCAGGGTCTGCAAACGCGATAGGACGTGCGGCCTGTCGTCTGGATGCAGGTGGTTTTGCCACCAGCGGTCATTGCCAAGAATCTCGGTTGGCTCGTAGCCGAGGATGCCCCGGATATTATCGCTGACAAAGATGGGGGCGAATCCATTTTCGATCGGCGCTGTGCCGGGGACTTCGCCCATATATAGGATCGAGGGAGGCATCCTCGAGAGGATTTCGGGGCTGCTTATGGTCACAGCGCGATCCAGCGTACCGGCTATGTGTTGATCGGCCATGATGACCTCCCTTCCTTGTATGCGCCGGGTCCCTGTGATCCAAAGCCATGTGAAGAGCAATGCCTCGGCGTCGGCCTGCCTAGGATCGTATCGGTGCGCCTCGCCGTCTGGCGATCATGGCCGCCTGTCCGGGATCGACAGGTAGTCTCAACCGGCGGATATGCTAAGTATACGTCCGGGGCACCACGTAACGAATTTAATGTGTCATGCTTTCCGAACAAGCTCTCGACTCCGTTGGCTGGAACGATGCCTGGGTCGAAGAGCGCATCTTATTGATCTGGCCTCGGCGACGGCCTTTGCGCATGCTTCGGGCATGGACTGGACGCTTTTCCTGTCGGCGCTGATCTCTTCCACGCTGCTGCCCGGCGGTTCGGAGGCATTGCTGCTGTACAAGCTGCATGCCGGCGGCGATCCACCGTCGCTGGTGGCGACGGCGACGGTCGGCAATGTGCTGGGCAGCCTGATCACCTATGGCATGGGGCGTTTGGGCAATGGCGCGGCGCACCGGCGATGGCTGCGTATGAGCGAGGCGGAGATCAACCGCGCCGAACGCTGGTTCGGCCGCTACGGCCAGCCGTCCCTGCTGTTCGCCTGGCTGCCCGTCGTCGGCGATCCGCTGTGCCTGGTCGCCGGGCTGCTGCGCAGTCCCTTGGCCTGGTTTCTGGTGTTGGTCGCGGCCGGCAAGCTCGGGCGCTACGCCGTCCTCGCCTGGATCTTGGCCTGACGCGGTTCAGCCGCCGTCGTCTTCTCCCTCCGACCCGGCCGCCGGGGCCTCGTTGATCAGGGCGGCGACCTCCTCGATGGCGGCACGGTTGCCGGACTCGACCAGGCCGATCAGGTAATTCTCCACGCCGCGCGGCAGCATGTCCGGTTCGTCCAGCGGACCGCGTGCATAGATGATCAGGCCGTTCAGGAACTGCTCCAGCTGTTCGTCGGTGAGCCGTTCGTGATTCTTGTTCTTGCCGCCAGCCAGAAAACCCTTGATGCGGCTGCTGCTGCATTCCAGGCCGCCGAGCGCGAATACCTCCTGCACCTCGAAATGCCTCAGGTTGTTGGCGATGATGATCTTCTTGAGGATGCGGTTGTTGTCCATGTCTTCTCCTAGCAGCAGCTTGTGGCCGGGCGTGCCGCCGACTTGTGGCCGAATAGCCCGCGGTGATCGGCGCCATCGTCGCTGACGCTGAAATGGGCGGCGTAGCGGCTCTGGCGCAGCATGGCGGCGGTGTTGCCGCACACCGGCAGCGGCTGGTCTGTGACGAAGCGGTGGTGCATATCCAGCGCGAAGGCCTCGGCATGGCCGGGGATGGCGCCATCGTAGACGGCGCTCTGCCCGTAGTCCTCGGCCCGGTCCTCCAGCCCATCGAGCCTGAAGGCGCGCACGGTCAGCGAGGAAAAGCCGATCATGCCGATGCGCGCTTCCAGCTCCGGGTTGTCGATGCTGATGGGGGCGGCGGCGGTGATGCGGTAGTCGGGGCAACCCAGCCGGGTCATCAGGCGCCGGAAGTCCTCGATGTACATCGCCCCGCCCAGGCATTCGCCGTAGAGCACCGGGTCATTTTGCACCTGCACCGGGATGCGGCGGTCGGCGAAGATGTCGGAGAAGTATAGCTCACCGCCGGGCTTCAGCACGCGCATGATCTCGTGGAACACCGCCTGCTTGTCGGGGGAAAGATTGATGACGCAGTTGGACACCACGACGTCCACCGAGGCGTCGGCGATGCCGGCGAGATCCTCGATGAAGCCCTGCCGGAACTCCACATTCGACCTGGCATGGCCGAAGGCTTCGGCGTGATGATCGACATGCTTGCGGGCAATCGCCAGTTGCTCGTCCGTCATGTCCACGCCGATGACGCGGCCGGCCTCGCCCACGAGCCCGGACAGCAGGTAGGCATCGCGGCCGGTACCGCAGCCGAGATCGAGCACCGTCATGCCCTCCAGCAGCGGCGGAATCGGCGAGCCGCAGCCATAGAAGCGCTCCGTGATCTCGGGATGGATGCGGCCGAGGATGGCCTTGACGGATGCCGGCATGGCCTCGGCATCGCAGCAGCAGGCATTGGTCTGCAGATCGCTCGATTGGCTGAGCACCTTGCCGTAATAATCCTTCAGCTGGTCATGGATGGTCGTGGACATGGCATCTCCGTGCGAGGGTGTCGGGGGCAACTTATAGCGCGCCGCGGCCGGCAGCGCCAATGGTGATCAGGCCGGCGATCAGCCCATGACGGCCAGCCACGCGGGCAGCGTCAGCATGGCGCAGGCGGTGGACAGCGTCACCGCCTCCGCGTACAGGGCGGAATCGAGCCTGAAGCGATCGCAGAGTACCAGGCCCAGCACCATGCTCGGCATGGCTGCCTCGATGACCACCGGGGGGCGCAGTCGGAGCGGCATGCCGACGAGGTGGCACATGCCCCAGGCGACCAGCGGCATCAGCGCCAGCTGCATCACGAGCACCGGGAACAGCACCGGGATGCGGGCGGCCCAGCCGGCCTGCCAGCGCATGGCCATGCCCACCGACAGCAGCATCAGGGGCACCACCGCCGAACCCAGGGTGGACAGGGTCTGCGTGAGCCAGGACGGTGGCGGCAGGTGCATGGCGCTGAGCGTCAGCCCGGCGGCGGCGGCCCATAGTGCCGGCACGCGCAGCAGCCCCGGAACGGAGCGCCCTCCCTCCCGGCTGCCATAATGCCGGGAAACGAGGATGCCGACCGTAAACAGCAGCGGCGTGCTGGCCAAAAGGTCGAATTGGATGGCGATGAACTGCGACCAGGCGCCGAAGGCCTGGGTCAGCACCGGTAGGCCCAGGTAGGTGACATTGCCGAAACCGGCGGCGAGCAGCAGGGCGCCGATGGCGGGGCGGGCATTCGTGCCGCCCATGAAGGCGCGTACCAGCCGTCCATTGCCGTAGATCAGGGCGGCGGCGATGAGATCCAGCAGCACGCAGGCGGCGGCGACCACCGGGATGCGCAGCGCATTGAGGTTCACCGGCGTCTGCCACATCACGTGCAGCACCAGTGCCGGCAGGAACACCTGGTAGACGGCCTGCGCCAGATGACCACGCACGGTCTCCGCCGCCTTGCCGCCGAGCACGAGGCGCCAGGTGGTTCCAGCCAGGATGATGGCGGCCATGCCGAACAGAACGGAGAGCATGGTCGGATGCTAGCGGCGCCGGGCCCGGCGCGCAGTATTGCTTGCAAGCAAGGCCGCGGCCCGCTTCAATGCCCGCATGCTGTCATGGATGCGGAGGTTGGAGGATCGGGTCGCGGGTCTTGGGCCGTGGATGCGGCGCCTGCGCCTGCGCATGTCGGACTGGGTGCACGAGCAGGACACCCTTTACCTCAGTGCGCTGGCCATCCTCGTCGGTATCCTGTCCGGATACGGTGCCCTGCTGCTGCGCTTTGGCATCGAATGGGTCAGCCTGGCATGGACCGGGGAGCGCATCTGGGAGAATGCACTGCATACCCTCCCCTGGTACGTCTACATCGCGGCACCGGTGATCGGTGGCCTGGCCGCCGGCTGGATCAACACCCACTGGCTGCCGGCGGGACAGACCCGGGGCGTGGCCGGCGTACTCGAATCGCTGTCCGCGCGCAGCGGCCGCATCGACGGGCGGCACTCCTCCCGCGATACCTTTGGCGCCATCATCGGTGTCGGCAGCGGCGCCAGCGCCGGGCGCGAAGGCCCGACGGTGGCCCTGGGGGCGGCCATTGCCTCCTACATCGGCCAGCGCCTGAGGCTCAGCGAGCAGCAGATGCGCACCCTGATCGGCTGCGGCGTGGCCTCCGGCATCGCCTCCTCGTTCAACGCGCCGATCGCCGGCGTGTTGTTCGCGCTGGAGGTGATCCTGGCCGATTACGCCATCAGCACCTTCAGCCCCATCGTCATCTCCTCGGTGATCGCCACCGTGATCACGCGCGCCCAGCTGGGCAACTTCCCGGCCTTCACCATCCCCGAGTACCGCCTGGTCTCCGGCTGGGAGATTCCGATCTATGTCGGCCTCGGTATCTTCTGCGGCCTGCTGGCCGTGGCCTGGCTCAAGATGATGCCGCCGATCCGCAAGCGCCTGGAGCGGTCCGTGCCGAAGCCGATCTACCGCCCGGCGGCGGCAGGGCTGGTGCTGGGACTGTGCGCCCTGGCCGTGCCACAGATCATGTCGGTTGGCTATGGCACCGTCGATTCGATGCTTTGGGAGCGGCTCGATCCTACGCTGCTGCACTGGGCGCTGCCGGTCACGGCCTTTTTGGCCATTGTGCTCGTGGTCAAGGTGTTCGCCACCGCGCTGTGCGCCGCCGGCGGCTTCGGCGGCGGCGAGATCGGCCCGTCGATCTTCATCGGCGCCACCGCCGGCGCCCTGTACGGGGGCGTGGTCCATCATCTGATGCCGTTCATCTCCGAGAGCTACGGCGGCTACGCGCTGGTGGCGGCCGGCGCCATGATGGCCGCGGCGCTGCAGGCGCCGATGACGACGATTCTGATGGTGTTCGAGATGTCCGGCGATTACCACATCATGGTGCCGCTGATGGCTGCATGCATCGTGGCCACCCTGGTCAAGCGCGCCTTCGGCCACGAGTCGGTGTTCACCGAGGTGCTGGAGGCCAGGGGCATCGACACGGCCTGGACACGGGAGCGCTCCTGGATGCGCGCCGTGCCGGTACGCAAGATCCCCTGGCGCTCGACCCCTGAGGTTTCCGAGCATGCCAGGCTGGAGGAGTTGAAGCGGGTCTATGTGTCCTCCGGCAAGGGGTGCGTGCAGGTCATCGATGACGACGGGCTGATGATCGGCATCGTCACCTTTGCCGACCTGCAGCAGTGGCTGCTCGACCCGACGCTGGACCAGATCGTGCTGGCCAGCGAGGTGGCCAACCGCAACATCTCTGTGATCTCCGAGGACGGCAACCTGCTGCAGGCCATCAATATGTTCGACCGCGAGAGCTTCGAGCAGATGCCGGTCGTGGCCTACGACAATCCCCGGCGCGTGCTCGGCATCCTGTCGCGCAATGCCGTGTTCTCGACCTACCATGCATTGATCGTCAAGCACGGCGAGGAATCCCCGGAACACCATGGCTGAGCTGAGCCCGGCGCAGCAGCGCGCCGTGGATGCGGGCGAGGGCCCGCAGCTGATCCTGGCCGGGGCGGGATCGGGCAAGACGCGCACCATCGTGCACCGCATCGGCCATCTGATCAGCGCGCGCCGCATCGCCCCGCACCGCATCCTCGCCGTCACCTTCACCAACAAGGCGGCGGCGGAGCTCAAGCACCGGCTCGGCTTGCTTATCGGCGACGATGGTGGCGGCGTCGTCTCCGGCACCTTCCATGCGATCTCGCTGCGCTTCCTGCGCCGCTATGCCGAGCGCCTGGGCTTCCCGCGCGATTTCCAGGTCATCGACGCCGACGACCAGAAGACGCTGGTCAAGCGCCTGTTGAAGGCGCGCAACATCGACAGCGAGCGCTTGCATCCCCGCTATCTGATGGGCTGGATCGAGCACTGCAAGCATGCGGGGCTGACCCCCGAGCAGGCGCCCGAGCAGCTGTGGAGCGGCATCGACCTACGCGAACTGTACGTGGCGTACCAGGAGGCGCTGCGCAAGCTCGAACGCATGGACTTCTCGGACCTGATCCTGAATGTCGTGCGCCTGATGCAGGAGGCCCCGGACGTGGCGGCGGCGCTCACCGCCGGCTTCGACTACGTGCTCGTCGACGAGTACCAGGACACGAACCCGGTGCAGCACCAGTGGCTGATGCTGCTGTGCCGCGGCCACGGCAACCTGACCGTGGTCGGCGACGACGACCAGTCGATCTACGGCTGGCGCGGGGCGGATGTGCGCCATATCCTCGAATTCGAGCAGGCTTGGCCGGGGGCCGAGGTGCACCGGCTGGAGGAGAACTACCGTTCGCACGGCGCCATCCTCAAGCTGGCCAATGCGGTGATCCAAGCCAATGCCGACCGGCACGAGAAACAACTGAAGCCGACGCGCGAGGCGGGAGAACGGCCGGTCTGGCGCACCTGCCACGACGAGTACGACGAGGCCAGGCAGATCCTGGCCTGCCTCGAATCCCGCCGCCGCCACGGCGTGCCCTGGTCCGACATGGCCGTGCTGTACCGCTCCAACCGCCAGTCGCTGCCGCTGGAGCAAGTGCTGCGCGAGGCCGGCGTGCCGTATCGCATCATCGGTGGCGTCGGCTTCTTCGAGCGCATGGAAATCAAGGACGTGCTGGCCTACTGGGCCATCCTCAACCGCTGCGGCGATCACATGCACATGCTGCGCATCTGCAACACCCCCAAGCGCGGCATCGGCGCCAAGGGCCAGGAGCAGCTTGCATCCATGCTCGCCGCCTCCGGCCTGCGCGCCGCCGACTGGCTGGATACGCAGGCCGACGGCGGTATCGGGCCGGCAGCCAAGCTGACGGGTCTGGCCGCCACGCTGCAGGCGCTGCGCAATCAAATCGAAGACATGCCGGACCGCGGCATGGAGGCCGTGCTCGAGGCGGTGGGTTATGATGCCGTGCTGCAGGCGCACGGGGAGCTCGAGGCCGAATCCCGGCGCGAGAACGTGCGCACGCTGGGCCAGTACATCGAGCTGTCGATGGCGGAAGGCTTGAGCCCGGTGGAGTTCATGGACCGGGCGGCGCTGCTGCAGGGTGGCGAAGAGCAGGATGCGGACGAGGACGGCGTGTCGATGATGAGCCTGCATCGGGCCAAGGGCCTGGAGTTCGATACGGTGGTGCTGGCCGGCGTCGAGGAGGGGCTGCTGCCGCATCAGCGGGCGCTCGACGAGGGCGAGGCCGGGGTGGCCGAGGAGCGGCGGCTGCTCTACGTCGGCATCACGCGCGCCCGTAACCATCTGATGCTGACCTCGGCGCGCGTGCGCCGCTTCTTCGGCGATATGACCTATCCGCTGCCGAGCCGTTTCCTGCGCCAGGTGCCGGAGGATGTGCTGGCGCGCGACGAGGGCACGATGATGCCTGCCGGCATCGCCGCCCCTGTGGAGCCGGGGGTCGCCCTGGGTGCCGGCGTGCGCCATCCCACCTTCGGCGAGGGCGTCATCCTCGGACTCGATGGGGCGGGGGATGCGGCGCGCGTCACCGTGCAGTTCAAACACGTCGGCATCAAGCGCCTGATGCTCAAGTATGCGGCGCTCGAGCCGATATGATCATAGGTTGAGGAGGGGATATGGCCGTTTGCATCTACCACAACCCCCGTTGTTCCAAATCGCGCCAGGCGCTGGCCCTGCTGCGGGAGCAGGGCATCGAGCCGGAGATCGTCGAGTATCTGAAGGCGCCGCCCGGCGTCATCGCCCTCGATCGCATCCTCAGGGCCCTGGACATGGAGCCGGAGGCGCTGATGCGCAAGGGCGAGGATGCGTACAAGGAGCATGTGAAGGGGAAAAGGCTGAGCCGCGGGCAGTTGATCGATCTGATGGTGGCGCATCCGGTGCTGATCGAGCGCCCCATCGTCGTCAACGGCGAGAAGGCCGCCCTCGGCCGGCCACCGGAGACTGTGCTGGAGATCCTCTAGCGTCTGAGGCTAGTCGCGCGCTTCTAGCTCACGCGCCGCCGATTCGATACCGGTCTCGAGCCGCGCCAGCAGATCGCCCCGCTTGGCGGCGGCCACGTCCTCGGCGGGAATATAGGGCAGGAAGCGGACGCGGATGGTGCCCGGGCGCTTGATGAAGCCGCGCTTCGGCCAGTGCTGGCCGGCGTTGTGGGCCATCGGCAGGATGCCGGCGTCCGCCTGGTGGGCCAGCATGATGCCGCTGGCCTGGTACTGGCCGCTTTCGCCGGGTGACGAACGTGTGCCCTCCGGGAAGATCACCACCCAACGCCCGGCTTCCAGGAAGCGCTTGCCCTGTATCAGCACCTGTTTCAACGCCTCGCGTGGCTGGCTGCGGCGGATGGCGATGGCGTTCAGCGCCCACAGCGCCCAGCCGAAGATCGGGATGTAGAACAGTTCGCGCTTGAGCACCCAGACGAAGGGCGGGATCAGCTGCGGCATGGCGATGGTCTCGAACGCCGACTGATGCTTGGCCATGACCACGCAGGGGATGTCCGGCAGGTGCTCGTGCCCCTCGATCTCGATGCGCACGCCGCAGATCAGGCGCAGCGCGGCCTGTACGGAAGCGCTCCAGGCGCGGCCCCAGAACCAGGCGGCGGGGAAGCCGAACGGCCGGCTGGCGATCAACAGCAGCGAAAACACCATGGTCTGCAGCACGAACGTCAGGTTGAACAGCGCGGAGCGGATCAGCAGCATGCCGTCTCCTGCAGCAGGCTATCCACGGCGGCCGCAAGATCGGCGTAGGCGGGGATGGCCGGCACCAGCCGGCGTGCCTTGGCGAGGATGACATCGGGGTCGCTATGGCCGGTGCGCACCAGTAGCGGTGGTACGCCGATGGCTACCGCCGCTTCCACGTCACGCACCGAATCCCCGATCATCACTGTCTCTCTGGCATCGGCGCCGAGCGCGGCCAGCGCCTCGATCAGCAGGCCGGGCCTGGGCTTGCGGCAACCGCAGTCGTCCTCCGGCGTGTGCGGGCAATAGGCAGTGTGGGCGATGCGCCCGCCGGCGGCCTCGATGGCGGCGATCATGCGTGCATGGATGGCCTGCATCGTCGCCGCGTCGAACATGCCGCGCCCGAGCGCCGACTGGTTGCTGACGATGGCCACCGGCATGCCGGCGTGGGTCAGGGCGGCGATGGCCTTAAGGCTGCCGGGGATCGGCCGCCACTGGTCGGGGGTCAGGATGTAATCGGGCGAATCGAAGTTGATCACGCCGTCCCGGTCGAGCAATACGGCTTTCGGCATCTGCATGGGCGAACGGTACGGTCGATGCGCCGCAAAGGAAAGCGGCAAGGCCGGTCAGCGGCCCTGCTTGTGCGATTCCCTCTTCCGCTTCTCCCTTTCCCTTTTTTCCCGTTCCATGAGCTGTTGGCGCATCCTCTTGCTCAGGCTGAAGTTGTTCATCATAAAGGCGCGCCCGAAGGCGTTCAGCGCCCCCATGCCCTGAAAATGACAGGTGCGGCAGTCGGCGTGGATCTGGCGCGAGAAGGCCGGAATCGCCTGCGCATCCGGCGGCGCGGCCAGCACGCAAGCCAGGCCGAGGATGACGGCCCCGATCCCATGCCTCACCCCGGGCCCTCGCCGATCAGGGTCAGCGAGGCCGGGTGCCCGGTATCCGCGCGCAGCGGCTCGTGCAGCGCGCCTCCACGAAGGCCGTTGACCACGACCAGGTTTGCCCGGAGTTCCACTGTCCTGAAATACCACGGTGCCGGATCGGAGAAGTCGGGGCCGAACCCGGCCCAAGAGCCCTCACGCCATCCATCCCGGTACTGCAAATCGCCGCAGGCCGCCATGGGGTGCAGCGTCTGTACGATCAACGCACCGTGCGGGTTCAGCAGCGATGGCGCGGCTCCAAAGACCCCCTCGACCGAGCCCTTGCCGAGCAGTGAGAAATTGCAGGAAAGAACATCGACCGAAACGTTGAGGTTTCCGGCGGCAATGTCCTCGTAGGACATCATGCAAAAATCGCCGCCCCCGGCCTGCCGAGCCGCTTCGATGAGCTCCGGTATGACGTCTACGCCGATCGTCTGGATATCATTTCGGGCGAGTTCACGAACAAGCCATCCCTCGCCACAGCCCATGTCGAGCACCGAGCGCGGCGAGCGGCGGAGTATGGTATCGACGATGGCCCGATCGGTGGCCTTCCGGCGGCTTTCAATGCTCCCTGTGCGCACCGCCGCGGTCCACGGCACGGCGTTCTTCTCCCACGACGCGATGATCTTTGCATCATTGCATGGACGCGTATTCATCCGACCTCCGGGCTGACTGGCAAGCCAGCATAGCAAAGCTTGGCCTGCAGCGGCAAAAAGGGGCGTCGAAGCGCCCCTTCTGACCTATGGTTCCGGCCGATCAGTTGAAGATGGGGAAATGGGCGCTGGAGGCCATGAAGAACAGCATCGGGATCGACAGCAGCACATTGGTGCGGCTGGCGATCAGGGCGCGCCGGGCGGCGGCCGCCTTCGCTTCGGCCGCAGCCTCCACGATGCCGACCACCTTCTTCTGCGCCGGCCAGATGATGAACCAGACGTTGAACCACATGATGATGGCCAGGCTTGCGCCGATGCGGATGTCCCAGCCCTCGGCGCCCGTGGAGGCAAGGTGCATGTACAGGATGCCGCCGAAGATCAGCGTGGCCATCGCCGCCCAGCGGAACCACCACAGTGCCATGCGCACCATGCCGCAGGGCTTGAACAGCTCGGCCTTGGTCTCGGGCGAGACGTTGGCGAGTGCCGGGGCCTGCACGAAATTGAAGAAGTAAAGCAGGCCGAGCCAGGTGATGCCGG
>OFHG01000932.1_pt1 | contig 10903 bp, 9 predicted proteins | sample 1521931 | NCBI WGS metagenome assembly OFHG01 (sample SAMEA2468438, study PRJEB22500) | soil metagenome | biome: Glassland; feature: Farmland; material: Clay | place: Australia | collected 2013-01-31 | depth 0.55 m
CTGAGGGCATCGCGCGAAACGATGAGCCCGCAAACCAAAACCAACGAAATACTAGGCCTGTCTAACTGACATAGGGAAGAAAACAGTGACCCTACGTAGCTACCTACACGCCATTATCCCACAAGCCACTATTTTTTCCACTCTATCGGCCCTACATGACCCCCATCGAGGGATCGAACGTTCACACGAGGCCCTGAAGCTGGCCAGGGAACTTCACGATTATCGCTCCGAAGCGCGTACACTCTGGAATCTGATGCTGGCGAGCAGTTTCAGCGGTAATATTTCTCATCAGACGCTGCAATACGGGGAACAGGCGTTGGAAATCGCCCGCCAAAATGGATTGAATGAGGAACGAGCCCATATCCTGAACGATATTTCGCGCGTTTACTTGGTCTTGGGGATGGTGGATCAATCACAAGCCGCGATCCGGGAGGCGCAGATCCTTTGGCGCCAGATGAACAATCTGCCTATGCTGGCCGATAGCCTCACAACCATGGCAGAAGGCTATTACCTGCTGGGACGTCATGTTGAAGCCATCGATCTAGCCGAAGAAAGCCTGCGCATCAGCCGCTCCATTAGTAACCTATGGGGGGAGACTTACAGTCTGGCTACCCTCGGTTTGCTGTACCTGGAGATTGGAAATATCGGCGCGGGGATCCAGTTCCTCGAAAACAGCATTCAACTGGCAGAGCAAGCAAGCTTTATAGCCCCGCTGTTCTCGTCGCGCCTGGCCCTGGCGTTCTTGTTTGGGACGCTGGGGAATCCGCGGCGCGCCGATCCTTATATCGAAGGTTTACTGCAGTTGACCGACGCATCTCCTATTCTCAGTGAATTTCAGAAAATTTGGCAGGCACAACGCTACCTTATAAATGAGGATCTGGATAAATTATCCCGGTCAATGCATGCGATAGATGCCATCTCTCTAAACTCATTTACGGATAGCAGTTTTTTCCTCGTCTACGATACCGTTATTGAAATGAATATTCGCTTGCAGCGTTATGCTGCAATCCTCGAAGTGGCGGAGGCAGGGATCCAGGCGGTGCAAGCTGCCAAGGCGCGGCTATCCTTGCCAGATTTCTGGGGCTACCAGGGGCTTGCATTTTGGAAATTAGGCCGCTTGGAGGAAAGTGGACTGGCATTCGAAAAGGCGTTAAACGAAGCCCATGCCCAGGGTTCCAGGCGCAGCCTGCTCATGGTTGCAGGCAATTACCTTGAATTTGCCCGGCAGCGAGGCGACCAGGCGACTTTTACAAACCTGCTCCAGGAAGCGAAGGATACCATCCGGTTAATGTCCAGCAGCCTGGAAGTCCTGCCTGGCGAGGCCAGGGAATCTTTGCGGGCTAATTTCTACGCCTCTGACTTAATCCGAAGAATATTGGAGCTATCGAACCGTGACCGAGCAGTATGAATTTCTAAAAAAAATCCCCATGTTTGCTAACTTGCCAGAGGCTGACCTGGAAAGTCTGTGCCAGATGGTGACAGAAATCCGCCTTCAAGCCGGGGCAGAATTATTCAACGAGGGCAGTGCGGGAAATGAGGCCTACGTCATCAAAGAAGGTCAGATTGAAATCGTTAAATCTTCCAATGGGCGCCAGGTGCTGCTGGCGGTACGAAAGGCTGGTGAAGTTATTGGCGAGATGTCTCTGTTGGACTCCGCCCCTCGCTTCGCCACCGGGAGGGCGCGTACGGAGAGCCTGCTCCTGGCAATCCGGCACGAAGACCTGGATCACCTGCTCAACACCAGCTCCTCGGCTGCCAAGGCTATGTTATACACCTTCATCGCTAGACTACGTTCCAGCGAAATGATCCTGCGCCAGAGCGAAAAGATGGCCCAATTGGGCACTTTGACTGCCGGTATTACCCATGAGCTGAACAACCCGGCCTCCGCCGCCCGGCGTGGCGCCGAGCAATTGCAGGAGGCCGTACAACGCCTGCAGGAGACACACCGGCAACTGAGCCGTTTCTCTCTTACGGAAGCGCAGGAGAAGCAGCTGGCAGATCTGGATGAGCTGGCTTTGCAGCGCGCTCGCCAACCCGTGAACCTAGGCCCGCTGGATCGTAGCGATCGCGAAGAGCAAGTCGAAGATTGGTTGGCGGAACACGGCCTGGAGGCCGGCTGGGACCTGGCGCCCACCCTGGTCAGGCTGGGCTACCAGGAAGCGCAGCTACAGCATTTGTTGGAGACATTTGACTCCCAGCAGTACGAAACTGTGGTCCATTGGCTGGAGGCTACCTATAGCGTTTACGAGTTATTGGAAGAAATCCGCCTAGGGTCAGCCCGCATCGGCGAGATCGTCAAAGCATTGAAAACCTACGTTTACCTGGATCAGGCACCCGTGCAGTCCGTGGATATCCACGATGGGCTGGATAACACCCTGGTCATGCTACGTAGCAAGCTCAAAAGCGGTGTGGTGGTGCAGCGCCAGTTCGCTCCCGACCTGCCGCACATTCAGGCTTACGGCAGCGAGCTAAACCAGGTGTGGACCAATATCATCGACAACGCCATCGACGCCATGGACGGCAAGGGGGAAATCACCCTGCGCACGCGCCTGGAGGGCGAATGGGTGGTGGTCGAGATCGAAGATAACGGCCCCGGCATCCCATCGGAAATCCAACCCAAGCTCTTCAGCCCCTTTTTCACCACCAAACCGGTCGGTAAAGGCACCGGCTTAGGGCTAAACATCAGCTACAACATCATTCAGAAGCATGGCGGAGAGATCAAGTTGTTCTCTCGCCCGGGGATGACTTGCTTCGAAGTTCGCCTGCCACTCGATTTCGAGAAAGTTCAGCCCGGATCGCAACCGGTGGGCGATCTGGTAAGCCCCAGCGACGAAAAACTGCGCCAGATCCTTGAAAAGACCCATGACATCGCTGTGGTTGGCATTACCAACCGCCCCGATTCGCCCGCCTACAGCGTACCCGCTTACCTGCAGCAACACGGCTACCATATTTACCCGGTGAACCCAAACCTGGATGACGTGTTGGGAGAGAAGGCGTATCCCGACCTGTTGGCGCTTCCCAAAGCGGTTGATATGGTGCTTATCTTTCGCCGTAGCGAGGTCGTTCCGGAGATCGTGGATAAGGCTATTCAAATTGGCGCGAAAGTGGTCTGGATGCAGGAAGGCATCATCAACCAGGCAGCAGCCGAGACAGCTCGCCGCGCCGGCCTGGAAGTGGTGATGGACACCTGTATGCGCGCCACACACAAGCGCCTGGTTGGAAGGTTAGGGAAAACGCAATGAAGTGCCCGCATTGTGGCTTTGAAAACCCTGAGGCGGCCAAATTCTGTCAAAACTGTGGCCAACCACAACAGCGTACCTGCCCCAATTGCGGCACGCCGAATTCTATGCAGGCCAGATTCTGCTTGAATTGCGGGCAAGGGCTTAGCCCAAGCCCCCCGACGACCGCCCTCAACCCAACCGGCGAGGCGCGCCTGGAACGCCTGGCAGCTGCCACGCCGCCTCCCCTGGCCAAGAAAATGAGGTCTGCCACACACCTGGTCGGAGAACGCCGCATCGTAACCGCTTTATTCGCCGACGTGGTCGCATCAACTTTCCTCGCCAGCCAGGTGGACCCAGAGGATTGGACGGCGATCATGAACCGGGCCTTCGACCTGGTGGCACCGGCGATCTATCGTTATGAAGGCACCATTGCGCGCTTGATGGGCGACGCGCTGCTGGCTTTCTTCGGCGCGCCGGTAGCCCACGAGGACGATCCAGAACGCGCCGTGCGGGCCGGATTGGACATCCTGACCGCAGTAAAGAGATATGCTCCCGAAGTCCGCCGGCAATTTGGCATCGACTTCGCCATGCGCATCGGGTTGAATACCGGCCCGGTGGTGGTGGGGGAGGTGGGCAGCAACCTGGTATACGAATATACCGCCATGGGCGACGCCATAAACCTGGCATCACGGCTGCAATCGGCAGCCAGGCCGATGACCGTCTTGATTGGTGAAAATACTTACCGGTTCGTGGCTCCAATCTTCGAGTGCACCGACCTGGGCAAAATCAACGTCAAAGGCAAAGACGAGCCGGTTCAGGTATACGAAGTAAAAGAGCCCAAGGTTAATCCCGGCAAGCTGCGCGGCCTGGCCGGCGTACAAACCACGATGGTCGGCCGCCAGGATGAAATGGCCAGGCTGTTTCAATTAACCCAAATCGTGCAGGCCGGGATAGGCCGGGTGGTGATCGTAAGCGGAGAAGCCGGATTAGGTAAAAGTCGCCTGATTCTGGAGTGGAGAAAGGTTTGCTCTTCCATTCCCGGGAACGAAAACCTGGCCTGGGCAGAGGGGCATTGCCTTTCCTACGGGCAAGACCTGGCTTATCACCTGTTGGCCGACCTCACTCGCTCTCTGATTGGTGAACCAGCCGGCGCCAGTGATGCGCAAATCCTTGCCTCCCTTGAAAAGCTTTGCACACAATTATTCGGTGAAAACGATCTGAACGTTTACCCATTCCTGGCAAATTTATTGTCACTGACCCTCGATGGTCCGGCCTTGGAAAGGGTGCGCAGCCAGGACCCCCAATCCTTACAGATGAGTTATCTTAATGCCCTTCGCCAGATTCTCATGGCCTGTGCGGCACAACACCCGTTGGTGATCGTGCTGGAAGATATCCACTGGGCGGATCCCTCCTCCATCGAGCTGCTCATCCAGCTGCTACCCCTGGCAAAGGAAGCACCGCTGTTGTTCTGCTTCCTGACACGGGCCGATTATAGTTCGCCCGGGTGGCGCCTGGTGCGTACAGCCCGCGAACTGCTGGCAACGAGCCTGGAAGAAATCCATTTACACAGCTTATCCGAGTCCGAATCCGGTGTGCTAATGAATAACCTGTTGAACGAAAATGGCCTACCGGAGGGGTTACGCCAGCTCATCCTGAAGAAATCCGAGGGAAATCCTTTCTTTGTAGAAGAAGTGATCCGGATGTTGATCGAGCATGGCTTGATCTTGCAAAAAGATGGGCATTGGTACCAACAGGAGCAAATCGAGGCGATCGACATCCCGGACAACCTGCAAGGGCTGCTGCTGGCGCGCATCGACCGTCTGCCGGAAGACGCCAAACGGATCCTGCGTATTGCTTCTGTGATCGGCAGGCAATTCACAATAGGCGTGTTGGAAAAAGTGGAACAAAGACAGCAGGTACTGTGATGATTGCGCCTCAGCTACAAACTTTGGAAATTTCCGGCCTCATCCACCTGACGACCACCAGCCCGGAGTTGGAATACGTATTCCGCCACGCCTTGCTTCAGGAAGCGGTTTACAACTCATTGCTGAAAAACGACCAAAAGGCGCTGCATCTGGCAGTAGGGGAGGTCCTGGAAGGTTTATACACTGGCCGGGTAGAGCAGATCGCCGCTCACCTGGCCTATCACTTTTCCAATGCGGGGGACCTTCAGCGAGCCGTGAAATATTATCAACTGGCGGGCGAGATCGCCATGCAAGGTTACGCAACGCCGGAGGCATTGGATCTTTATACGCGCGCCGTCGAGCTGGCCGAAGAATCCGGGCAGATCACCCCCGAACTTTACCAGGCGCGCGGATTGGTTAACGAAATCCTGGGTGACTTTGAAGGCGCACGCACAGACCAATCGCGAGCCTTATCGTTGGCCGAGGAGCAGGATAATGCGGTGGCGAAATGGCAGTCGCTGTTGAACCTGGGGATGTTGTGGGCCTCGCGCGATTATGACCAGACCGGCCAGTTTTACCAGCAGGCGCTGGTGCTGGCCCGCTCCTGGGATGAGCCGGATTACCTGGCCCGCAGCCTGAACCGGATGGGTAACTGGTATATGAATGCCGACCAACCCTACGAAGCAGTAAAGTATCACCAGGAGGCGCTGTCGATTTTCACAGCCCGGCAGGATCAGCAAGAGATCGCCAATACGCTAGATTTACTGGGACTCAGCTATGGGATCGGTGCCGACCTTCCAAAAGGCTGCGATTATATAAGCAGAGCAATTCAAGCTTATCGAGAAATGGATGATCTCAAAGGGCTGGCGTCCAGCCTTTCGACAATGTCGATAATGTGCGCCCCGGTGGCCCAAACCCTGATTGTCATTACCAACAGCCTTACGGTCCAGCAATCCATTCAACGCGCCCAGGAAGCCTTAGCAATCACGCGACAAATCAGCTGGCGTTCCGGTGAGGCCTTTGCCCTGGCCTGTTTGTCTCAGGGCCTGGAAGCGCATGGACAATTGGATGCGGCGCTGGCAGCCGCCCAATCCGCCCAGGAAATTGCAGTAGAGATCAAACATAACCAATGGCTTACCGCCGGGAAAATCATGGCAGGCTTTATCTTTACCACGCTTTACGATTACGACCGGGCAATGGAAATTCTCGAATCGACATTAGAGCTGGCCAAAACCACCGGCTCAATTAACTGGGTCCATGAAGCCGCTGGAGTTATGGGACATGTAGCAATCTTAAGAGAGCAATTCGAGAAAGCCGAAGCAGTTCTCAACTCTGTTCTTGAACCCGATTCCCCCCCGCGCACATTAGGAGAACGCATGGTTTGGTGCACGCGTGCCGAGCTGGCCCTGGCACACGGCGATGCACAAACTGCACTGCACATAACAGACCAAATGTACCAGGATCTGCCACTACGGGAAACCGGCTACACTGCACCACAGGTCAGCCTGGTGCGGGCGCGCGCACAAGTGCTGCTGGGCTTTGAGCAGGAGGCGTTGCTTGAGCTTCAAGGGATGCTTCGCACCATGCAGGATTTAGATGCCCGTACGATGCTTTGGCGCTGCCACACAGCTCTTCACCATCTTTATCTGCACTTGAACCGCCCGCAAGATGCGAACGAAGAACAAGCAGCCGCGCTGGCCCTCATCACCGAGATAGCCAGCACTTTGAAAGATAAAGCCCAGCGCTCACACTTTACCGAACGGGCGACTGCGGAATTGACGCAAGCGGATTACTTCAGCAACCCCAGATAAGGAGGAGAGGCGAAATGAATGCAGGCGACGTTTTGAAATATGGCCACCTATGGGTGCACAAACACCTGGAGGGCCTGACTGACGAAGAATGGGAGACGCCGGGTGTCTGCGGCTGGTGGTCAGTACGCGAGATCATAGCCCACCTGGCCTCCTTTGAACAAGTGTTGGTGGAAGTGCTCAACAGTTTGGTTACATCGCAGCCAGCGCCTACCCTGGAACAATATAAAAGCCTGGACGGCGACAGCTTCAACGAGGTGCAGGTCAGCCAACGGAAGGGCAAAAGCCCGCGCCAGGTGCTGGAGGAATATGATCATTGGCATGATCAGGTCAGGCAGCTCTTACCCAGGATACCGGCCACCACCCTGCGGCAGGCTGGAACTTTGCCCTGGTATGGCATGGAATATGACCTGGAGGATTTCCTGGTGTATTCCTTCTATGGGCACAAGCGCGAACATTGCGCCCAGATCGCCATTTACCGGGATAAGCTGAAAAAATAATTTGGCAAGTACAGATCAACATAATCCAAATGATACAGGAGTAATTAATGACCAAACCCGTAATTTTGTCTGTTGACGACGACCCCCAGGTTTTGAATGCCGTGGAGCGTGATCTGCGCCGCCACTACCAAAACGACTACCGCGTCGTCAAAGCCACCTCCGGGGCGGAGGCCCTCGAGGCAGTGAAACAGTTAAAGCAGCGTGATGTCCCGCTGGCATTGTTCCTGGTAGATCAGCGCATGCCGGAAATAAACGGGACGCAATTCCTGGCGGAAGCGATCAAATATTACCCGGAGGCGCGCAAAGTATTGCTGACGGCCTACGCGGATACGGAAGCAGCCATTGCCAGCATCAACCAGATCGGCCTGGATTATTACCTGATGAAACCGTGGGACCCTCCCGACCAGAACTTGTACCCTATCCTGGATGACCTGTTGAGTGATTGGCAGGCTACCGTGCCGGTGCCGTACGAGGGCATTCGCGTGGCAGGTACGCTATGGTCATCTACCTCGCATGCTGTAAAAGATTTCCTTTCGCGCAACCGCATCCCCTACTTGTGGCAAGACATCGAATATAACGCCCAGGCCAGGCAGTTGGTCGAATCGGTCGCACCTGACAAGCGCCGCCTGCCGGTAGTGTTCTTCCCGGATGGCAGCGTGCTGGTTCAGCCGGACAATCGTGCATTGGCAGAGAAGATCGGCATGCAAACCCAGGCCACCCAACCCTATTTCGACCTGATCATCATTGGAGCCGGCCCGGGCGGATTGGGCGCAGCCGTCTACGGAGCATCCGAGGGGTTGCGCACGGCACTGATCGAGCGTGAGGCTACCGGAGGGCAAGCCGGCACCAGCTCACGAATTGAAAATTACCTGGGGTTCCCACGCGGGCTGAGCGGTGCTGACCTGGCACGTCGCGCCACTGCTCAAGCCAAACGCTTCGGGACTGAAATTTTAACCACTCAGGAGGTCGTCAAGGTACGGGTAGACGGGCTTTATCGCATTGCCGTCCTGGGGGATGGCAGTGAATTGAGCTGCAAGGCGATGGTCATTGCCAGCGGGGTCACCACTCGTACCCTGAACGTACCCGGGGTCGAAAAGCTCACCGGGGCTGGCATCTATTACGGGGCTGCACTGACTGAAGCGGCTCATTATCGCGGCCGGCAAGTCTTCACGGTCGGCGGGGCGAATTCTGCCGGGCAAGGAGCGGTCTTCTTCTCCCGCTATGCCAGCCAGGTGACCATGCTGGTGCGCGGCAGCGCGTTAAGCAAGAGCATGTCGCATTACCTGATCAATCAAATTAACCAGACCCCCAATATTCAAGTCTGCCTGGAAACCGACGTTGTCGAAGCGTATGGAGAAAACCATCTGGAAGCTATCACCATCATTCAAAATCAAACCAGGGAAACTCAAAAGAGACCCGCCGATGCGCTGTTTATCTTCGTTGGGGCCGTGGCACACACCGACATGGTTGCCGGTGTGGTAGATCGCAACAACGCCGGTTTCATCTTGACCGGCCCGGATTTGATCCGTGATGGGAAAAGGCCCGCCGGCTGGAGTTTGAAACGCGATCCTTACCTGCTGGAAACCAGCGTTCCAGGCATCTTCGCCGCGGGAGACGTGCGCCAGGGAGCGATTCGCCGGGTGGCTTCGGCAGTCGGCGAAGGCGCCGTAGCAGTGAATTTTGTACACCAATATCTTAAGACCGTATGAGGACGGAAAGGACAACCAACGGAGAAGGAAACGGAATGAATTTAATCAGCAAGATGAGGTCGTCGTCTATTGTTCGGATCCAACATGCATCGCCAGCCAGGCGGCTTACCATTTTCTGACGAAAAAAGGCTTTAAAAACGTGCGCCGCTTTGCCGGCGGCCTGGCGGAATGGGAAGCGGCCGGTTATCCGCTGGAGGGAGAAGGGTTATAACAAGGGAAGGAAATTCTTCACACTAAATAATGACCAGCCAGCAAGCTGCTGGCGAAATCAACCGGACCTACCGCACAATTAGATCAAGAGCACGTTATTATGGAGGATGCAATGCGCAAGATCTTATTGTCCGTAGCCCTTGGTTTGATCCTGATGATCGCCCTGCTGGGCGCTTTCCAGATCGCTCGCAGCCAGACCGGAAACGATCCAGGAGATGGCGAATCGAAGTTACTGGCCCAGGAGACCGAGGACACTAACACGCGTGAGATTTATGGCCCGGCAGACTCAGCCGGAAATACTCCGCAAGCCTCGGCACCTCTAATCAGTTTTATTGATTCACCTACATCCACCTGCTACCAGCCTGATCCATCCCAAGACGCCTGTTATATCAATTGGTATTACATGTCTGTCAACGCCAGCCCGAATTATGTGATTTCAATGACCGCCACGATCAACAATATTGGAAACGTGATCCGCCCGGCTTATACACCTTAGCTCTGGCGAGAGAGTGAACCCATGTCCCCAAGAGTTATCGCTGGTTTAATCAGCCTATTTGCACTGGCAGGCCTGGCAACCCTGTGGTGGGGTGTAGTAGGAGACGCCAATGCGGCCATCCCTCAGCAGGCAACAGCAACCTCGCCTCCACCCAGGCAAGAACGCCAGGGTGATCCAAACGCGCCGGAAATTTCATTTATCGACAGCCCCACTGCGCAATGTTACATGCCGGAGGCGCATAAGGACACCTGCTATATTCAATGGTCTTATCAGCAGGTCACTGCCTCCTCATCACAATATATCATCAGTATGACGGTAGCGATTGATGGGCGGATGCGAGCCTATTACGCCGGCTTTTTTCTGACGTCGATGTATGTACCGTAGGGAATTTCCAATCCTGGATTCAGGGTCACCTGCGGTCCCCCAGGCACGAACAGCAATCCCATGCTGGGGAAAACTTATGCTTATACGGTCCGCTCCAGGGAAACCGGCGGCCTTTCCGCCGCTAACTATGGAAGTGTCACCTGCCCGTCGGACGTGGTACCGGTCGCCAGCCTGGGTCTAGCCGGACACAATGCCGGCGGGGTAGGCGTGACGTATCCATTCACCGCAACCGTCTTGCCGATCACCACCACGCTGCCACTCACCTACGTATGGCAAGTCAGTAACCACCCAACCGTGACATTCACACATGGCTTGAGCGCTACCCAGAACATCGCCTGGAGCGCCGCGGGAACCAAGCAGATCCTGGTAACAGCCTTCAATGCAGCCGGGTCGGCCAGTGTGACGCACACGATAATGACCCACTTGCGGGAAATCTTTTTACCCGTGTTGCGGCGCGACCACTAAAACTAATTCGGTGGGGAAGCCTTGCGGCGATTCGCAAACACCAGGAGGCCGATGCCAAACACGACCGCGATGGCGCCGTAGATCGCCCACTGGATTTGGCCGGTCAGAAAACTGCCAGGGAGGACGTTGATGCCTTGCAAGAACCAGGTGCCTCCGGCAAGGATGAACAAAACACCGAAAATACTCAGGATGATCCTCATTGCAGG
>OFHG01000933.1_pt1 | contig 10901 bp, 8 predicted proteins | sample 1521931 | NCBI WGS metagenome assembly OFHG01 (sample SAMEA2468438, study PRJEB22500) | soil metagenome | biome: Glassland; feature: Farmland; material: Clay | place: Australia | collected 2013-01-31 | depth 0.55 m
ATCGGACCATCCTGCTAGGGTGTGAGCAGAGAGTATGGAACATCTGCACCTACCCCTTCCCTTTAGTCTCCTGCTTTTTCGCCTCGGGCTCCTGTTTCCGCCTCGGCCTGCTTCTCCTCAACGATCATTGTCCCCGGCATGGTCCGCGCATGGAGCGCCCTGTTATACATGACTCGTCAAAGGCCGGCCTGACGCCTGGGCACAAATGGCAGCTGAGAGCACGAAGATTGAGATGAAAAGCAATCTAAATGTTAGATGCATCTCTGTCCGGGACCGCAACAACGTTGCAGCGGAAGAGAAAAAAGAGTTTCTCTTCATCTTCTCAAGAACGAAACAGCATGCCGGGCAAAAAAAGGCGAGAACGAACTATCGAAATGACGAACAGAGTATAGTAAATTTCAACGGCAAGATAAAGAAAAAAAGTGGGGTATTTTCGGGGTATATGATTTAACTACAGTTCAAAGCTCACGATTTTGAGCTTGAAGTTCAAAAGACTCGTTGGATGCCGGATACAAGAAGAAATGATGCAGTTCAAGCCAGGTCTTTTTGGTTCTTCCTCCGGTGGTTCCAGACATAGACCGTAATAATTGCGGCGCTCAGCACGACCGCCCCGATAAGCGCCTGGTGGGAGTACTGCATGATGAGCTCCCGCTCGGCCCCGATGAAATAGCCGATGAAGGTCAGTACCGTGACCCAAAGCCCGGCCCCAAGCAGCGTATAGAGGGAGAACTTGAAGTGGTTCATCCCCGCAAGACCTGCGGGAAGAGATATGAGATGACGCACCACGGGCAGAAGCCTGGCTATAAAAGTGGAAATTTCTCCGTGGTCCCTGAAGTAACGCTCGACCCTCGCGAATTTTTCTTCCGTGATCCAGACGTATTTCCCGTATTTGAGCAGCAGCGGCTTGCCCAGGTAGTGGGCGGCAAAGTAGTTCACATAGGCCCCGACAAGACTGCCGGCGGTGCCGCAGAGGATGACGATTACCATGTGCATCTGCCCCTGCTGCGCGAGATATCCCGCCGGAGGCATCACCAGTTCGCTCGGGATCGGGATGACCGAGCTCTCCATGGCCATGAGGAGAAAGATGCCGGGATAGCCCAGGGCACCGATCGTTGTAACCAGCCAGGTGATCAATTCGTGCATGATTACTATACCTTTCTAAATCGTTATTCGCAGGTTTCGCAGATGACGCAGATTACTATAAACACACTAAAGTTTGTCGCCTCTGAATTAAGAATCGAAAACGAACCTGCTTTCAGTTTTTCGATCTGTGAAATCTGCGTAATCTGCGGATCGCTTCTTTACTCTTCCGTCACAATTCCGAAATTCTTAAGCAAACCCTCGTCCTCGCGCCAGCCCTTCTTTACCTTGACCCAGAGCTGGAGGAATATCTTTGCGCCGAGCAGCTTCTCCGCGTCCAGCCGGGCGAGCGTGCCGATCTTTTTGAGCATTCCCCCGCCTTTGCCGATAAGAATGCCCTTCTGCGAGTCGCGCTCAACGTAGATGACGGCAATGATCCGCGTGATGTCCGGCTCTTCCTTCATCTCCTCGATGACAACGGCCGTGGAATAAGGGATCTCCTCCTTCGTAAGTGCGAAGATCTTTTCCCGGATGATCTCGGACACGATGAAGCGCTCGGGCTGGTCAGTGAGCTGGTCATCGGGGAAATACTTCGGTCCCTGCGGCAGCCGCCTCAGGATCGTCTCAACGAGGTCGCCGAGATCGTTCCGGAGCGCGGAAACAGGAATGATCTCGGCAAAGTTGTAGAGCCTGCCGTACTCCTGGATCAGCGGCAGGAGGGCGTCTTTTTTTATAAGGTCCATTTTGTTGATAAGGAGAAAGACCGGCGTCTTCACCAGCGAAAGGGTTTCGATGATGTACCGGTCTCCCCCGCCCGGCTGTTCCGTGGCCTCGACGAGCATCAGGATCACGTCCACCTCGTTGTATGTCGCAAGCGCGGTCTTGACCATGAACTCGTTCATCTTGTGCATGGGCTTGTGAATGCCCGGGGTGTCCATGAACACCAGCTGCGCGCCCGGCCGGCTCACGATGCCCAGGATCCTGTTCCGCGTGGTCTGCGGCTTGTCGGAGATGATCGCGATCTTCTCGCCCAGGAGGGTGTTCAGGAGCGTAGACTTGCCGACGTTCGGCCTGCCGATGATGGAGATGAAGCCGGACTTAAAATTTTGTTCGATCGTCATGGCAGGTAGAATACCCGAAATCGTTCCACGGTGCAACAGAAAAGCCGGGAAAACAAGGGATTTGGTCAAAAGCAGGCTCTTTCCGACATGAGGAATCGCACGAATGACCCGAGTGGCGCGAACAAAACCATGGGGAATGCACAATTGTTCGGAAAATCCATTACCCCAAACGGTTCAGGAAGGCTATGCGCTCTCGATGAACACAGATGCCGGGTCTTCGAGATAGCCGACGAGACGCGTCAGGAATTTCGCTGCGCCGGCGCCATCGTTCACCCGGTGGTCGAACGTGAGGGAAAGGGGAAGGATCTTTCGGATGGCAATCTGGCCTCCTCTGACCCAGGGCTTGTCTGAAATTTTACCTGTTCCGAGAATCGCTACGTCCGGATAGTTGATGATCGGCGTGGCGAAAGTAGCGCCATATGTCCCGTAATTGGTGATCGTAAAGGTGCTGCCTTTCAGATCTTCGAGCTTGATCTTCCGGTCCCGTGCCTGTCGGCTGAGTTCCTGGAGCTCCGCGGCCAGTTCGTGGACCGTCTTTTTCTCTACGTTTCTGACGACCGGGACAATCAGGCCCTCGGGCGTATCCACGGCAACGCCGATGTTATAGTATTTTTTGACGATGATCTCTTCGCGCTCCTCGTCAAGCGAGGCATTGAACGTGCTGAACTCCATGAGCGTATGCTGCACGGCCTTGATGAAAAAGGGGATAAACGTCAGGCGGATCCCCTTGTCCTCAAGCGCCTTCTTCTCCCGCGCCCTCAGGTCCCAGAGATCGGTAATGTCCGCTTCATCCGTTTCCGTTACAAAGGCCGTCGTCTTCTGCGAAAGAACGAGGTTCTTCGCGATCGTCCTTCGGAGGCCTTTGATCGCGACCCTCTCGGCCGGGCCGTACTGGCCTTCGGCCCGGGGAGGCTGCTTCGAAGCCTTCTGAACATCCTCTCTCGTAATACTTCCCCCGGGACCGGAGCCCTTGATCTTCTCGAGGTTGACCCCTTGCTCTTTTGCAAAAACCCGAACAGCCGGCGTCGCGAGAACAACTGCCTCCTCTTTCCCAGAAGGCATACCGGCGACGGACACGGATTTCGGCCGCTCCGCTGCCTTCGGTTGCACTTCTTCCTCCTCTTCCTCAGGGAGAACCCCGACTACGGATACTGATTCCGGTCTCTCCCCGGCAGAAGGTTTTTCTTCTGCGGGTCGCGGCTCTTCGACCTTCTCCCCGGCCTCGCCGATGACCATCAGCACCTCGCCGACTTTTGCCGTTTCGCCTTCAGCTTTGGAGATGTTCAGGACCGTTCCCTTTTTCGGAGACGGAACTTCCACGACGGCCTTGTCCGTTTCGATCTCGAGGACGCTCTGGTGTTCCTCTATGGCGTCACCTTCCTTGACCAGCCATTTCCTGATTTCACCTTCGGCTATGCCCTCACCCAGATCGGGCAATACAAAATTGAACGCCATAGTCACGTCCCTTTCTTCTCATCAAAAAAGCGGAATTCAAAAAAAATCGCGCTCCGCGAGCTTTGCGAAGCATATTTTTCTTGCTCAAACCTTGCTTCTTTATTCACTGTTTTAATACTGCAGCACCGTCTCGATGGCCTTCCGTATGCGCGCCGTGTTCGGCAGGTAGTGGTCCTCAAGCTTTGGCAGCGGCAGCACGACATCGTATGCCGTGACCCTGATAATGGGCGCTTTCAGGTGAAACATGGCATGCTCGGCAATCGTTGCAGAAATCTCCGCTCCCAGCCCGCACATCGAGGTCGCTTCATGGACGATCACGACCCTTCCGGTCTTTTTCACCGATTGATGAACGGTCTCTTCGTCAAAAGGGCTCAAGGTCATCAGGTCGATGACCTCGGCATTGAACCCCTCGACGGCCTTCATCGTCCGCTGGAGCATGCCCCCCCAGGCGATCACCGTGACATCCTTGCCTTCCTGGGCAATCCGCGCCTTTCCCAGTGGTATGGTGTAGTCGATCTCGGGCACGTCCTCTTTGACAAGCCGGTAGAGTCTCGTCGGTTCGAGAAATACCACGGGGTCCGGATCCCTGAGGGAGGAGATGAGCAATCCCTTCGCAATATGCGGTGACGAAGGCACAACCACCTTCACACCCGGCATGTGGCAGAAAAACGCCTCCGTGCTTTCAGAGTGGTGTTCCAGCGCCTTCACGCCCGCGCCGTAGGGAGTGCGAATGACAATTGAAGAGGTGAATCTTCCGCGCGACCGCGACCGGATGCGCGCTGCGTGCGAGAACAGCTGATCGATCGCTGAATAAATGAACCCCATGAACTGGATCTCCGCCACGGGCTTTAATCCGTACGCAGCCATCCCGATGGCGGCGCCCACGATCCCGGTCTCTGCGAGGGGCGTGTCCATCACGCGTTCAGGACCGAAGCGGTCGAGCAGTCCCTCGGTCACGCGGAAAACACCGCCGTCCTTCCCCACGTCTTCGCCAAGGACGACTACATCCTTGTCCCGCTCCATTTCTTCTTGCAATGCAAGGTTCAGGGCCTGGACCATGTTCATCGTCGCCATATCAGAAGTCCTTCAGCTCTCGTGCCTGCCTCTGCGTGAGGCTGCCGTAGGTGTAGGTAAACATGTCACGCGGGTCCGGCGGGACGGCGGTCTCGGCCTTTTTCTGGGCCTCGTCCACGGAGGCCTTTGAACGCGTTTCAACGTCCTTTTGATATGCCTCCGTCCAGAGGCCCTTTTTCTCCATGAACAGCCGCAGCCGCAGAAGGGGGTCCCTCGCCTTCCACATCTCGACCTCTTCCTTCGGCCGGTACCGCGATGCGTCGTCGGAGGTCGTATGGTCCGCCAGCCGGTAGGTGAAGCATTCTATCAATGTCGGGCCGCCCCCCTCTTTTGCTTTATGCAGAGCGTCCCTCGTCGCCTTGTATACGGCGAACACGTCGTTGCCGTCCACCTGGATGCCGTCAAAACCGTAGGCATAGGCCTTCTGGGCAATGGTCTTCGCGGCGGTCTGCTGCTCCCTCCGCAGCGATATTGCCCATTGATTGTTCTGGCACAAAAACACGACCGGGAGCCTGAATACGCCCGCCATGTTCAATGCCTCGTGGAAATCCCCGCGCGAGCTGCCGCCGTCTCCGAAGTACACGAGAGCAGCGACACGGTCCTTGCGATATTTCGCTGCTATCGCGACGCCCACGGCATGAGGAATCTGGGTGCCCACCGGTATGGAGAGTGGAAAGATGTTCATGCCGTCGGGAATCTTCATGCCCCGCTCGTCGCCGGCCCAATACTGAAAAAGCAGGTGCATGGGATAGCCCGTCGCTATGTACACGCCGCTTTCCCTGAAAGACGGGAACATCCAGTCCGATTTCTCCGCGGCAAAAACGCTCCCTACCTGCGACGCCTCCTGCCCCAGGAATGACGGGTACGTGCCGAGCCGTCCTTCTCGCTGCAAATTAAGCGCACGCTGGTCGAAGGTCCTCGAAAGGACAAGAAGCTCGTACATCCTTTTCAGTTGGTCATCGGTTAGTGAGGGTACAAGAGCGCCGTCTTCATTTCCTTTTTGATCAAGGATGTCGAGGCGCTTTACCTGAAAGGATTCCACGATCTGTTCCGGCATCTGGTTCTCCTCCTTCTAGTTAAGTATACCATCTTCTTATATGAAGTTTTTGTAAAGACCGGAGGCGTTTCTCACAGCGCGCAAAGACGGTTTTTTTAAGCTCTCCATGACCGGAGGTCTCCGTCACAAGTCAAATTCCATTTGACAACCGGTAGCTGTTATCTGTATTATCAGCGTACTATGACTGCCGAGAAGACCGATATTGCCGTTGTCCGCGACAAAATCCTGAAACTCAAAAAAGACCTGAACGCCATCATCCTCGCCCATAACTACCAGCGTCCCGAGGTCCAGGACATTGCCGACATCACCGGCGACTCGCTCGAGCTTTCGCGCGCCGCGGCAAAGACCGATTACGCTGTGATCGTGTTCTGCGGCGTGCATTTTATGGCGGAGAGCGCCTCGATCCTCTCGCCGGACAAGACCGTGCTCCTTCCCGAACTCGGCGCGGGCTGTCCCATGGCCGACATGGTCACGGTCACCGGGCCGCGCAAGACAAAGCGCGAACTCTATACCGACGTTCTCGGCATCACCTTCGCGTTCGCCGATGAGTTCACGCTCCTGGACATGAAAAAAAAATATCCCGGCGTGCCCGTCGTGGCCTACGTGAACACCTCGGCCGCGGTCAAGGCCGAAAGCGACATCTGTTGCACGTCGTCGAACGTCGTGAAGGTCGTGAATTCGCTCAGGGAAGACACCGTTATCTGCATCCCCGACCGGAACCTCTCGGCGTATGCCGCGAAACGGACCACGAAAAAGATCATCTCCTGGGACGGGTTCTGCAACGTCCACCACGCGCACCTTGATGTCGAGGATGTGAAACAGGCCAAGGCCGAACACCCCGATGCGGTCCTGGTCGTCCATCCCGAATGCCCTCCTGAAGTGCAGGACATGGCAGACGAGATCACGAGCACCTCGGGCATGCTCCGGTTCTGCAAGGAGTCGAACCATAAGGAATTCATCATCGGCACCGAGGAAGGCATCCTCCACCGGCTCAGGAAGGACAGCCCAAACAAGCAGTTCTATATCCTGAACAAAGAGATGGTCTGCCCCAACATGAAACGCACGAGGCTTACGAGCGTGCTCACGGCCATGGAGAAGATGCAGTACGTCATCAAAGTGCCGGAGAATATCCGGGTACCGGCAAAGCGGGCGCTGGACCGGATGCTGGAAATTAAGTAACATAAATTTGCCGTGAGAACGCTGAGAATAAAAAGACCTAAATCAGGAGAGCCAGAGTCTTCCCTGCTTCTGCGGTTTCTGCGGTAAAAAAATCCCAAAAATGCAAATAGCCATCCTCATACTCCTTGCGCTAACGATCCTCATCCTCCTCTGGCTCATGCTTCAGTCGCAGAAGAAGACCATTGACCCGACCGTGTCCCTGCTCCAGCAGGAGGTGCAGTCGCTCCGGGGCCAGCTCACGGAAGCAATGCTCAAAAACCAGGAAACGGTGAATCAGCAGCTCGGTCAGATGACGAACCACATGAACACCCATCTCGGTCAGGTGACGGCGCAGGTCAATACGCAATTGGGACAGGTGACGCAGCAGCTCCAAAAATCGACCGGCGACCTGAACACAAGACTGGACAATGCGGCCCGCGTGGTGCAGGAAGTAAGCAAGGGACTTGGCAGCCTCTCCGAAGCCACGAAGAAAGTGTTCGACGTGGGGAAGGACATCGCGAGCCTGCAGGAGATCCTCCGCTCGCCTAAGCTCAGGGGCGGGCTGGGCGAGCTTTTTCTCGGCGACCTCCTGGCACAGATATTCCCGCCGGCCCACTATACGCTCCAACATCGTTTCAAGAGCGGCGAGGCGGTTGACGCAGTCATCAGGATCGGGCAAAGCCTCGTGCCCGTGGACGCCAAATTCCCTCTTGAAAATTTCAGACGAGTTGTCGAGACGGCGTCGGAAGAAGAAAAGAAGGCGGCAAAGCGCAAGTTCATTGCAGATGTAAAGAAGCATGTTGATGCCATCTCGGGCAAATACATCCTCCCCGACGAAGGGACTTTTGACTTCGCGCTCATGTACATCCCGGCGGAGAACGTGTACTACGAGCTCATCATCAAGGACGAAGCCGTGGACACGGACAAGGCGCTCTTGAGCTATGCCTTCACCAAGCGCGTCATCCCGGTCTCACCGAACAGCTTTTATGCCTATCTCCAGACGATCCTCTTGGGTCTCAAAGGACTGCATATCGAGGAACAGGCCCAGGAGATCCTGAAAAATCTGGCGCGGCTATCAGGGGATTTCAGAAAATTTCAAGAGGATTTCGAACTGGTTGGAAAACACCTGACGAGTACCAAGGCAAGATACGACGATGCGGACAAGCGGCTTGCCAAATTCGGCGACAAGCTTCAGTCCCTAAGCGGGACCGAAGCCGGCCACGTGATCGAAGAAACGAAAAAGCTGCCGCTCTGATCTCCTTTTTCCCCCGCAACAGGAAATCATGCAATTCCATCAAATAATGTTTTCATAAAAAAGTAGTACACATTTTGCTGCACGCCGTCCTGTTCGATCCGAGCCTTTCCCATTCTCCCCTCTTTAAGATGATATACTATAACTTAAAAAATGATCCTGCTGAGTGGAAGAGTGTGGCCCGCTTCCTGCGCACCGCCCTAATCTTGCACTGCTCAAATGAAAACCGGCACAACTTCCAGCTGGATCAAAAATGTTTTGGTTGGATATCAACAAAACTCAACGGCACGAGGAGGATAGGAATATGAGGTACTGTAAATGGCTTTTATCAACCGTAGTAGTCATCGTTATCTCTGCTCAGGGTGTGGGTGCGTTTGCGGCACAGGGAACTCCATTGTCCGGCAAAAAGATTCCCCAGTTCGTGGACCCGCTGCCGGTGCTCGACCTTGCCGGAGGTACCATGGAAACCAAAATTGCAGACCCTGGCGAGATCACGTTGAACATGCTGGAATTCAAGGCTAACATGATGCCATCTACGTTCGTCCCGCCTACCGGGACCTACACTGGGACATGGGTGTTTGGCTACCGGTTAGGTCCCACAACTGCCCCGACAACCACTGTTGATACCTACGTCGGTCCTGTTATTGTGGCAACGCGTCACGTTCCCACCCAGATCAGGTATGTCAACAATCTCACTGCCAATCATATCTTCTGGAGAGATTGGACTGACGTGAGCCTGCACTCGGCATTCCATCAGGCAGTTGGCCAGCCAATGCCGACGGTCGGCGACACAAATCACTACATGGGCCCGGTTCTCGCTGTTCCTCACCTTCATGGCGGTGAAGACCCAGCCATCGTCGACGGTGGCCCGGAGGCCTGGTTCGCGAGCAATGTGCCCGGGCCGATGCCCATCACCATCTACCATGGCCCTGCCTACTACACAAAGGCCGGTGCCGCCTCTAACGAAGCTATCTACCGCTATCCCAACACCCAGGAAGCGGCGCCTCTCTGGTTCCACGACCATCTTCTCGGCGGCACCCGTCTCAATGCGACCTTCGCAGGCTTGGCCGGCGCTTATGCCCTTACTGACCCTGACCTCGTTTTGCCTACCGGCTTGGATCCTGTCGGCTTGGGGGGGAGGCTCTTGATTCCCCTTGTTATTCAGGACCGCATGTTCGATACAAACGGCCAGCTCTACTTCCCCAATATCGGCATCAACCCGGAGCACCCGTACTGGGTGCCGGAGTTCGTTGGTGACACCATCGTGGTCAACGGCAAGGTCTGGCCCTATCTGAACGTTGACCGGCAGCGCTATCGCTTTTACGTCATCAACGGGTCAAATTCCCGACCCTACGAGATGTTCCTGCAGGACCTGACATCCGGGGTCAAGGGACCGCGCATGTGGGTCATATCCACGGACGGTGGTTACCTGGACAGCCCGGTTGTGATTGACCCGAACGCCACGGGGCAACAGAAAAAAGCAGGCGTACAAAAGAGCCTGACGATGATGCCGGGCGAGCGCTACGGGATAATCATCGACTTTGCTGATCCGGTATGGCTCACTGCCATAACTGCGGCCTACGGAGGAACAGTTCCGAATCCCCTGAATCTCATACTGCGTAATACCGCAGCTACGGTTGACGGCAACCCGAAGGCAAGCACGGAACGCAGGATCATGCAGTTCCGCGTCTCAGCGTATGCGCCTACTGACACCAGCTACAACCCCGCGAGCGGTAATCCGATACGCACCGGCACCAACTCACCAAACTTTGACAACCAGAAAATCGTACGGCTGGTCAGCACCACCACGGGCACACTGGCTGCCGGCGTAACCGCTGACAAGACCCGAGAGCTGACTTTGGTCGAGATCGCGGGACCCGGCGGACCGCTGGAGGTTCTGGTCAATAACACCAAGTGGAGCGGCTTGCGCTCGGACGGCACGACGTCGATACCGGGTTCAACCCTGGTGAACGGCAACTACCTTACCGAGCTGCCCCTCGAGGGTGAAACCGAGGTCTGGGAGATCGTCAATACCACCATGGACTCCCATCCCATACACTTGCACGGCCTGCAGTTCCAGCTCATGAACCGCCAGCCATATGATACAAAGGGGTTCATGACTGCCTATACCTCGGCGTTCCCGGGAAGCGCAACCATTATTGACCCTATGACCGGCCTGCCATATGCTCCAGGTGTCTTCATACCGGGAGACGGGCCGCCGCTCAGCTACGGCCCTTCGAATGCATCAGGTCACAAATACGGCGGCAACCCGAACATCGACCCTGTCCTGGTAGGCGTGGTTGCCCCACCGCTAGCCTACGAGGCAGGCTGGAAAGATACCGTTATCATGCACCCCGGCGAGGTATCGCGCATTGCGGTGCGCATCGCGCCCCAGGATAAGGCTATCAATGCCACCGACCTGTACTGGGCCTACGTGCCCAACGCTTTGGACGGCGTCTATGTCTGGCATTGCCACATAACCGACCACGAGGACAACGAAATGATGCGGCCTGACATGTTCATGCCGAACCCGGACGCTCTCAGGTCTTACTTCCAAGGGTCAGACTACTAAGCGTAAATCTGCCTCACCCTTTCCTCTCCGGAGAGGGGAAACATATTTGCAATATGATGACAATCCCCTCCCCCTTCATGGGGGCGGGGGAATGTGTTCAGGGAGGACTGCGGCCGTGCAAAAAACTGGATG
>OFHG01000934.1_pt1 | contig 10896 bp, 7 predicted proteins | sample 1521931 | NCBI WGS metagenome assembly OFHG01 (sample SAMEA2468438, study PRJEB22500) | soil metagenome | biome: Glassland; feature: Farmland; material: Clay | place: Australia | collected 2013-01-31 | depth 0.55 m
ATATTGACCTTCTCGTGTGTGCCTGGGAATCCCCCGGGTTGAAAGCGGCGGCTGGCGGGCACACCCCCAGCGGGCGATTGGCTTCACCTCCCTGCAGTGTCGTATCAGTCTACGCTTCTGAAAATATAGTCACTGACCCTGGTTGGCTCTCCATTCGCAGCATCTTGCTGCCTGTTCGAGGGGAGCCCCATGCCATGGTTGCTTTACAGCTTGCCAATGGGCTGGGTAAAAAACTGAAGGCGGAAATCACCCTTTTACACGCGGTTGGGCAAACGGCGAATGAAGCTGAGGTCCGCATTATAAATCGATATTCCATAGCTTTTCGCAATCTTGCAAACCTGAATCGCTCCATCACAGTTGTTGGTGATGTGCCCAAGGTCATATTAGATGAAGCAAACAACCATGACCTGGTGATTATGGGCGCCCCAACAGAAAATCTTTACGCCGATGGATGGACAAACCCAATGCTTGAGGCAATATTAGGAGAAATCGATAAAACGTTGATTTTGGTAAAGCAAAAGAGCCAGGTCGATTCCGCCTCAACAACCAATTTCTTGGAGCGCAGGCGAAAAGTCCGCACCAGCCAGGGCTACAATCCTGTATCCGTGGTGGTTGACCAGTGGTTTGCCGAAAATACTTATCACAGCCGGGAATTCGCTGACCTCGAACATCTGCTGGCTTTGAAACAAAATCAAGGCGTCACAATCTCCCTGGGATTGCCAGCACTTAATGAAGCTGAAACAGTCGGTACCGTGATCCAAACTGTCAAGTCGAATTTGATGGATCGCATCCCCTTATTAGACGAAGTTGTGCTAATCGACTCTGGTTCTGTGGACTATACTCGCGAAATCGCCAACGACCTGGGCGTCCCAGTGTATATCCACCAGGAAATATTGCCTCAATACGGAACCAATAACGGTAAAGGTGAAGGACTCTGGAAGAGTTTGTACGTATTAAAAGGCGACCTGGTAGCCTGGATCGACACGGATATTAAAAACATCCACCCCCGTTTTGTTTACGGCATCCTGGGCCCCCTGCTTCAAGACCCCCATATTCAGTATGTGAAAGGCTACTATCGCCGTCCCTTACGACAAGGAGACAAGTTGGTCGCTGGTGGCGGAGGCCGGGTTACAGAGTTGACCGCACGCCCCTTTATGAACCTTTTTTATCCTGAGCTCTCCGGATTAATCCAACCGCTTTCAGGCGAATACGCCGGCCGGCGTGAAACCCTCGAGAAGCTACCGTTTTTTACCGGCTATGGAGTGGAGACCGGCTTATTAATCGATATCTTAAACGAAATCGGTTTGAATGCCATTGCTCAGGTGGATTTGCAGGAAAGGGTGCATCATAACCAGCCACTAGGATCCCTTTCAAAGATGTCCTTCGCCATCATTCAAGTCGTTATGAGCCGCCTGGAAGAACGACACCACATAAATCTGCTGGAGGATGCGAACCTGACCATGAACTTGATTCGTTATGGGCCTAATCGTTATTACTTAGAGACCGTCCAGATTCAAGAAAGGGAACGTCCGCCGATGTTGTCCATTCCGGAATACCGGCAACAACGAGGTTTCCCTCAGCTAGCTCAGCCACTCCCTGAATAATTTGTCTGGTGACGCTGACGATATGGCAAGGCTGATATTAATCCGTCACGGTGAGACCGAATGGAACGTCGAAGGGCGCTACCAGGGCCAGGCGGACCCACCTCTCAATTCAAGAGGCCGGCGGCAAGCACTGACTCTGGCGCACAAATTAAGCGCCATTGGCCTCGAATTGCTGGTATCAAGCCCTTTGAAACGCGCTGCCCAAACTGCCCAAATTTTGGCAAGAAAATTCCAGCTGCCCATTTTGTACGATCAGCGCCTGATGGAAATCCACCAGGGCGATTGGCAAACGCGCCTGCGTTCTGAAATCGAACAGCATTACCCTGAATTATTCCATCGCTGGGAGACAGAACCCTGGCAGGTGACACCGCCCAATGGTGAAAATTTACCTCAGGTGCAGCAGCGGGTGAACGAATTTCTGGATGAGCTTCTATTACGTTATCCGGGCTCGTGTATCGGAATCGTCACCCACCGTATCCCAATCGCATTAGTTAAGCTGCGATATCAAGGCCTGGATGCGGACATCGTGCGGACCCTGCATCTACCGAACACTTATTTTGAGGAAATTGGCGTTTAAAACGTGTTCAAGAAATCATTCTAAAGTCAACTGGCCGATTCATCGATTTGGAGAAAAAATGTCCGATGTTGAAAAGCGCATTATCCACCTGCTCAAATTCTTGTATGGAGACCGTGAAGGCAAGCAAACTTACGAGCAACTACAAACTCAACTCGTCGATTTTCGCCGTGATATAAACCAGCATAACGTCAAACAACTTTCCAGCCTCAACGAACTTACCGAAAAGGATGCCATTTTAATCACCTATGGCGATCAAATTAGCCAGGAAGGAAACAGCCCGCTCCAAACGCTGGCAGAGTTCATCGAATCTCGCATCGAGAATGCGATTAGTGGCATTCATATCTTACCCTTCTTTCCATACTCTTCCGACGACGGGTTTTCGGTAATTGATTATCGCCAGGTAGATCCGAAGCTTGGAAACTGGAGGGATCTGGCACGGTTGAGCCAGAACTACCGGTTGATGATAGACGGGGTTATCAATCATGTCTCTCGCCAAAGTAAATGGTTTCAATTCTTCCTGCAAGATGTGCCGCCTTACAAGGACTTTTTTATAACCGTCGACCCTAACGCGGACCTGTCGGGAGTGGTACGCCCCAGGGCGTTGCCATTGTTAACTGCAGTCCAGACCGTAAATGGCAAGAAATGGGTCTGGACTACTTTCAGCGAGGATCAAATTGATCTGAATTATTCGAACCCACAGTTATTGCTGGCAATTATTGATGTGTTACTTTTTTATGTATCTCATGGTGCAGAGATCATCCGCCTGGATGCAATCGCCTATTTATGGAAAGAATTAGGCACGCCGTGCATCCACCTGCCTCAGACCCACGCAGTAGTTAAGCTTTTTCGCGCCATCCTGGATGCCGTTTCGCCAGGTGTGTTGTTAATCACAGAAGCCAACGTTCCACCCCAGGCGAATGTCAGTTACTTTGGCGAGGCCATTCCTGCTACGAACCGCACGGATGAGGCTCAATTGGTCTACCAGTTTTCATTAGCCCCCTTGATCCTGCACACTTTTCGCACAGGCAATGCCGAGGTCATCTCCACCTGGGCCAGGCAGTTAAAGACAGCTTCACCTGCCTGCACCTTCTTCAATTTTATTGCATCCCATGACGGGATTGGCGTACGCCCCGCAGAAGGGATTCTGACCCCTGAGGAGATCGGGGCACTGGCATCACAAACGTTAAAGCATGGCGGAGAAGTATCCTATAAAACTAATTCTGACGGCTCCAAAAGTGCATACGAATTGAACATCACGTTATACGATATGCTAAACGATCCGGCCCAGCCGGATTTTGAGTTCGATGTCCGCCGCTTCCTGGCATCCCAGGTCATCATGCTTTCCATTGCAGGGGTTCCTGGAATCTACTTCCATAGCCTGATCGGTGCCAGAAACTGCCAGCCTTGCTATAAACAAACTGGCCGGGCACGCTCTATCAACCGAGAGAAATTCACTCTGCCAGAATTACTTCGCCAGCTTAATGGCTCCGGCACCCATGCACAACCGGTTTTCGAAGGATACCTGCACCTGCTAAATCAGCGCGGGCAGTGCGAAGCCTTTCATCCACAAGCGGATCAAAGGATCTTGGACTTCGATAAACGCATATTCGCCGTAGTCCGGACTTCTCGGGAAGAAAATAAATTGGTGCTATGCCTGGTGAACGTCACCGCCGAGTCCGTTGAATTCAAATTCCAGCCTGAGCAATCACAACTCCCACCCTGCGAAAAATGGGTCGATTTGATTGGCAATCAGATTCTACGATTCGAAGGCGCCCCATTTTCCCTGAAGCTGGACCCTTACCAATCGCTGTGGCTGCAACCTTTATAATCTTCGCAAAGGCTATCAAGACTCTTATTTAACGCCTGAAGCGAAACCACCTCTGAAAGCGTTTTTGCCAATTTGTGGCTCGCCTCAAACCAGGCAAAGCTTTTTCCAGGGCTTGTTCTCCCCTTAAAGAAATTTCGACCACGTTAATGTTTTCCAACAATTCAAGATCGCCCACATGCGGTCGAACGATGACATCTGGCTGGTCCAGCTGCAGGCGAAACTCGGTCAAGAAACCACTACTAATATCCATGGATTCGAGGAAAATCGAAAAAGCTTGGGCTACACGCAGACGCGCAATCGTGCGTAGCAACGGCGAAGGCATTAAAAAATTAGGCGGGGTGAAGGAAATTCCCGCAATATGGGCTGGGTCATCCAGCGCAACTGCTACAACTGGCAGGTATGGAAAGAATGAACGCGCCGCCGCTACCGGTACCGGATCAATTAAACCACCATCCACTAACAGGTAGTCGCCATATTCTTGTGGCGGAAAAACACCCGGCATAGACCTTGTAGCTAAAACGGCATCCACCACCCGCCCTCCCTTCAAAATAACTTCTTTTTTCGATTTCAAATCCAGCGCGGTTACTGCCAGGGGGATTCGCAATTCATCAAAAGTACGCTCGCCCAATAAACGCTTCAACAAACGGTTGATCCCCGCTACTCCTAAAATGGATGGGCTATCCCCCGGCCGCCTTGCGTACAAATTCGTTTGATCCAACTGGGTAAATTCTGCCAGCAATTCCTCTGGCGAATAACCAGCAGCATAAACCGCCCCAGCAATACCGCCGGCGCTCGTTCCAGCCAGTGCCTGAATGCGATAGCCAGCTTTCTCAAGGCCGTTCAAAACACCAATATGCGCTGCTCCTCGAACCCCACCGCCACCTAAAGCCAGCGTGATCTCCATATTTATTCATTACCTTGGACTTAGCGGTTATATTTCGCCAGTTTGACTCCCTGTAGATATCCGGAAACTACAAATGCACAGGTTAGCAAAATGGCAATAGCGATGCCCACCAGATCGTAGGCTGTAAACGCGTTAAACGGGGCAGGTAGTCCTTGGTTGCCGATAAAGAATACCAATGTATTGGCGGCAACTGCAATCACCCGCATTTCTGTCGGCCCCATACCAATGTAAGAAATTCGGAATTCACCATCCACGTAAGTGCGTATGAACACCAAAATGGCCATCATCAAATAGCTGATCAAGGCCAGGCACGCCACTTCAAAGTGTATATAGGGGGACAATCCCAAGCCTAAAAAAATCAATACGACACTGACTGTATCCATGACATGATCAACAAAAAAGCCATAGCGTGGCCTTTCAATATGGCGATAGCGCGCCAGTGTTCCGTCCAAACTGTCACCGAGCCAGTTAATAAGAAATCCCAGGCTGGAAAGCCACAAAAAATACCGATTTAAATTGGAGAGGCAAAAGCCTAAAAATATCACCAGAGAACCCAGAGCACCAATTGCAGTGAGGGTATCCGGGGTTACCCAGACCGGCATATGTGCGGCTAACCAATTCAAAGCAGGCCTTTCTAAGGGCCCTAGTAAAATATCGTTTACGCGTTTATGAGTTTTTATTTTTTCCGCCATCCTCCGCCTCAGAACTATTCTTTTAGGTCTTCGTCTAGTTTTTTCTGGATCCCTGGCCAAACGGGGAAAAACATTGACCACTGCTCGGGTGCCTGGTGAATCATTTCCTCCGCAACTGTTAAAACCTTTTCCGCGTTCAGCAGAATCTCTTCATCACGATCAGCACACTTCTGCATCCTGATCGCCTCCGAAACCAGGATATCGTAAATACCACCGGGCCGTTTAATCGCCGCCGCCACGACAACCGGTGAGGCTGCTGCAAGCGCCAGGTGGATGTGGTGCACTGGCAGGTTAGCAGGTCTCCCAAAAAAAGTGGGGTGATATTTTACATTTTGGATTGGTCGGTCGATTCCTGTCAGGACATTTTCACCTTGTTTTAACCGTCGAATTGCCTGGCGTATCGCTTCGGTGGAGGCTGGTACAAGGTCTAATCCTGAACGCAGCCTGAGTTCGTTCTGCCATTGATAACCTTTGCCAGGATTTGAATAGGCTAATAACATTGCTTTCAACCCACGATGGGCAGCTTCACGCGCCACAAGGTCAAAATTACTCAAGTGTATTCCAACAATCACTGTACCACTTTTCCCCTCGCCTCGATGATTAAGTAAAGCTTCACTCTCAGGGCGAAAGCGGATCCGCTTCTCGATCTCGGAATAACGGTTCAGGTGATGGTAAAAATCATAAAGACAATATGCTGTATTTCTAAATACTGCCGTTACGGCCTGATCTAATTCGTGCAAACTGATATCACCACCATGTAATACCCATTGATTAGCTCGAACCGCGCGGTACATAGAAGATTCTTTCTGACCAGAAATCAGCATCGCCAACCAATCTGCCCATCGGTAGCCAACAGATGTTGGGATGATACGGCCCAGCCCCAAGGCTAACCCAACTCCAATCCTACTGTTGATCATAGATTGCAGATCTAATGGCATCAAATTAATTTTCCCGATCAGAACTTCGATATTATAGATCATTTTCTTAGCCTGAAAAAGAATGTGCCTTGCAAACCACACTCAAAAGCAGGCTTTACAAAGATGACCGGCGTGCTATAATCCCCCCAACATTTGCCATGACCACTTCAACCCTCACACTCTACGACCTGCTAAGGTTGGCATTTACTGGACCGGTAACCTGGTTATCTGGCGAGACCAAAGCCAATTGCAGTGTGAGTTGGGTAAGCCTCTCCACCGATGACGCCCATTCCGGCGATTTGATTCTGCTCCCCATCAAGGAGTTGGATGAAAGAATCCTGGAAAAGGCGCATGCCAGGCAGGCGGCCGCGCTGTTATTTCTCGGCGTACCCATCCAAACGATCCCTCATCTTGACGAAGATTTCCCAATCGCGGTAATTAACGAAGCAGGCGACCTGCGCAGCGTAGAACGTTTGTTGCTAACCCTGCTGGTCAACCAACGCGCGCTATTGATGGAACGCGGGGTACGAATTCACGCCCAGCTTTCCCAGCTTGCCGCCCAGGGAGAAGGCCTGGATGGCCTGGTTGAAGCGATGGCGAATATCTTCGCGCATGGTGTTTTGGTTCAAGACAAACGCCTGGGTATCCTGGCTCAACAGCCTTCATCAGGGTTATTAGGGATTTGGGGCGAAGTGATCGATTCTCTAACCAGCCTCGAGCACTTACCCGAAACTTTGCGAGATCGCAAGAGGGCTGCCCTTCAAAACTCAACTTTATACCAGGAAATCCCCGGCAACCTGGCGCGCCTGATCATACCAATCACCGTCGCCGAGGTGGCGCGTGGCTATCTTTCTGTGGTCAGCCTGGCGGGTGAATTGGACGCATTGGACCAGATGGTGGCTGAACAAGGCAGCCTGGTATGTGCTATTGAAATGGCGCGTACCAAAGCCGTACGTGAGACAGAAAAGCGGCTGAAAGGCGATTTACTCACCGCCCTCACCCAGGAAAATTTATCTCCACGCGACGCTCGTTTGTGGGCATTAACCATGGGTTTGGATCTGGGAATGGCTCATACTGCGTTACGTTTTGCCTGGGATGCGCCTTCACCTCCCTCCCGCCGCCGGTTGGAAACATTGGTCAATGGAGAGGTAGCCCGCCAGGTTTTGAAGGCTATCGTCAGCCAGATGGGCACGGAAGTGATTTGCTTCTGCCAGATTCCGTCCAACGAACCAAGGCCTGCTGCAGCTATCAAGTTGGGCCAGGGGGTCATCCAGCAGGCGCTGCGGGAGAACCCGGACATCCCAGCACGCTGCGGCATCGGAACACCTGCCAGCGACCTGAGCGAATGGCGCGTTTCTTTTCGCCAGGCTGGCCAGGCTCTGGATATGGCGCGCCGTCTTGGCGAAAACAAACCGCTGTTCTTCCCCGACCTTTCTGTCTACCGGCTTCTGCTACAAATCGAACACAACCCGGAGCTTATCGCCTTCCAGGAGGAAACCCTGGGTCCGCTGCTCGCCTACGACGGAGGGTTGGAATTAATTCGCACCCTGGAAGCGTATTTCGAGCATAATGGAAACCTCTCGCAAACTGCCGAAGGCCTGTTCATCCATCGCAACACGCTGATTTATCGCATGGAACGCATTGCTGGAATCACCAACCTGGATCTTGATAAACCGGAAACCCGTTTGGCAGTCCAATTAGCCTTGCACATTCACCGGATGAAAGGTTCGCCTCGGGCTTGAACCATTTTGTGCTATTTGGACATATTACACAAAAACTACTCCTTGTTTATTGGATAGTTTCCCGGTAGACAAGCTGCGGCCATATAGGTAAACTAAATGAAACGTTGCAAAAAATGGCAATAACTCAATGAATTCTTACGCGTTTATCCTGGTCCTTATTATTAGCCTAGTTCTCATTCTTGGCATTGAGAACAATTTTCGTTTTCGGGCAGCAAAGGTTTGGATAAAACGCAGGCGAAGGTAAAACCACACCAAAAAAAGACGGGGCTGCCCAAAAAGGCAGCCCCGTTCAATTTTATTGGGTTTCATAGAAAGGAACATCTAGATGCGGTCAGATCAAATCAAGAAAGGATTTGAAAGAGCCCCCCATCGGGCGCTTTTAAGGGCTACCGGTGTCAAAGAAAATGATTTCTCGAAACCATTTATCGCCATCGTCAATTCTTACGTAGACATCATTCCGGGGCATGTCCACTTGCAAGCATTCGGCAAGCGCATCAAAGAAGCCGTTCGAGCTGCGGGGGGCGTGCCTTTTGAATTCAACACCATTGGCGTGGATGATGGCATCGCCATGGGCCACCTGGGCATGAAATTCAGCCTACCTTCCCGCGAGCTGATCGCCGACAGTGTTGAAACGATGATCCAGGCCCACCAATTCGACGGAATGATTTGTATTCCCAATTGCGACAAAATCGTCCCGGGGATGATGCTGGGAGCGATGCGAGTCGACATCCCGACAATTTTCGTTTCCGGCGGGCCAATGGCCGCTGGCAAAACCCCAGAAGGCGAAACCATCGATTTGATATCCGTGTTTGAAGGTGTTGGCGCTTATAAGGCCGGTAAGATCGACGCCGACCGCTTGCGGATTTTGGAAGAGAATGGATGCCCGTCTTGTGGTTCCTGTTCAGGTCTTTTCACCGCCAATTCTATGAACTGCCTTCTGGAAGTCATCGGATTGGCACTGCCGTATAACGGATCTGCATTGGCGTTAAGTGAAGAACGCGAAGCCCTTGCGCAGCGCGCAGCACAAAGGATCATGGAACTTATCGACGAAGGCTTGACCCCACGCCAGATCGTTACTCCGGAAGCCATCGATGACGCTTTTGCCCTGGATATGGCCATGGGGGGGAGTACGAACACCGTTTTGCACACCCTGGCGTTAGCCCACGAAGCCGGAGTCGAGTACCCGCTCGAACGCATTAACTCCATCGCAGATAAAGTCCCCTACCTGTGCAAAGTGAGTCCATCCGGCAAGTGGCACATGGAAGATGTCCACCGTGCGGGAGGAATTCCGGCAATCCTAAATGAGATCGCCCGCTCCGGGAACACCCTTCATCTCGACCGTCCGACGGTGTCCGGAAAAACCTTGCAAGAATCCATCACGGGCCTCAATGTAAAAGATTACGAGGTAATTCATCCTATTGAAAATCCTCACTCAACGGTCGGTGGATTGGCGATCTTGTTCGGCAACCTGGCGCCAGAAGGGGCAGTGATTAAAACGGGCGGGGTCGCGGCTCACATGCGAAACCACACTGGTCCGGCGCGCATTTACGAAAGCCAGGAGGCTGCTATGGCCGGCATCCTGGGCCGGGAGGTCCAGCCTGGGGAGGTGGTTGTCATCCGCTATGAAGGGCCACGCGGCGGTCCGGGCATGCAGGAGATGCTCTCCCCAACATCCGCCATCATGGGCATGGGATTGGGCGATAAAGTCGCCTTAATTACAGATGGACGCTTCTCCGGCGGTACACGCGGTGCCTGCATCGGCCACATCAGCCCGGAAGCTGCGGCGCGCGGTCCAATTGCCGCCCTGGAAGACGGCGATGTGATCGAAATCGACCTGGAAAAGCGCAGTCTGAACGTACATCTCAGCGATGAGGAAATCCAGGATCGTTTGCAAGCCCTGCCGCCTTTTGAGTCCCAGATCAACAGCGCCTGGCTACGGCGCTATTCTCGCTTTGTTACCAGCGCCAGCCATGGTGCTGTCCTAATCTAATTTGTCACATGGAGCAATTAAGGAGAACCCGTATGAAGAAAAGCGGAGCAGAAATCTTATGGGAATGCCTGGTGCGTGAGGGGGTTGAAGTGGTGTTCGGGCTGCCAGGTGGAGCGATCATGCCGGTTTACGATGCCATGCTGAATTATCCGGTCCACCACGTCCTGGTGCGTCACGAACAGGGAGCCGCCCACATGGCGGACGGCTACGCCCGGGCCTCTGGCAAAGTCGGCGTGGCTATGGCCACTTCCGGTCCCGGCGCTACCAACCTGGTCACCGGCATCGTCACCGCCATGATGGATTCGGTACCCATGGTGTGCATCACCGGCCAGGTACACGAACACCTGATCGGCGGCGATGCCTTTCAAGAGACCGACGTCACCGGTATTACCCTGCCAATTACCAAACACAATTACCTGGTGACACGCGCCGACGAAATCGCTCAGGTGGTGCGGGAGGCCTTTTATATTGCGCGCAGCGGTCGGCCGGGGCCGGTACTGATCGATTTTTGTAAAAATGCACAAGTAGAACAAACCGAATTCATTTATCCCGAAGAAGTGTCACTGCCTGGCTATAAACCCCCCAAGCATGCCCCCATGCAAGACATGCAAAAAGCGGTCGAACTTTTAGAACAAGCCGAGC
>OFHG01000935.1_pt1 | contig 10879 bp, 10 predicted proteins | sample 1521931 | NCBI WGS metagenome assembly OFHG01 (sample SAMEA2468438, study PRJEB22500) | soil metagenome | biome: Glassland; feature: Farmland; material: Clay | place: Australia | collected 2013-01-31 | depth 0.55 m
CGAGGGATCCCATCATGGCATCCTCGATTATACGGAACTGAAATATGTGTGTGTTGGGCTCTAGGGCGCCAACACGAAACCCGGTCGCGTAAAGCGTCTCCGGACGAGCAATGTGCGGCGGCCATAGCGCACGCTGCCAAAGAGAGACAGAAAGGATCGCTGATGAGGCTCTATTACGCCCCCTACGCATGCTCTCTTGCGCTGGATATCGTGTCCAGGGAGGCCGGTGTCGAAGTTGAGCGTATCAAAGTCGATCTTGATACACATACGTTGGGAGACGGATCGGATTATCGGCAAATCAATCCGCGCGGTTACGTCCCGGTCCTCGAATTGGACGATGGGGAACGGTTCACCGAAACCTCAGTCCTCGTCCAATTTCTTGCCGATCTGGGCAGGAATCGAGATCTGCTTCCCGCTGCCGGTACGCGCGAACGCCTTCGTGTTCAGTGCTGGCTCAATTTCGTCGCTACCGAACTTCATAAAACGTTCAGTTGGCTCTGGCGCGAGGATACGCCCGAGCAGACTGCAAAAGTCGTCCGCGACAAGCTCCGCACACGCTTCGCTGAGCTTGAGGCCATTCTGCACACACAATCTTATTTGACCGGTAATCAGTTCACCGTGGCCGATGCCTATGCGTTCACCGTCATTGGTTGGTCGATGGAAGTCAATCTCGACCTGACATCCTATCCCAATTTGCGCGCCTATCTGGAGCGGATTGGAGAACGACCGGCTGTGGTCGCAGCCTTGAGCCAAGAAAACGCATAATCGACGACACCGCTAGTGTTCCTGAGAGATTCGACGAAATGTTGAAGGGCTTTTGCCAGTTTCCGCTGCAAAGGCGCGCGTAAAGCTGGCTGTCTCGGAATAGCCAGAGGCTTGTGCGATCTGCAAGATGCTCATCTCGGATTCAACCAAGTGCCGCTTGGCAACGCCGATGCGCTTGCGCCGAACAATATCGCGGAAGGACGCGCCTTCACGCTTCAAGCGCCGGCGCAGGGTCGCCTCGCTCAGTCCCAATCGTGACGCCACTTGCCCTATGGCGATCTCATTCATCTCCGTTGCGCCGCCGAGCATCTGATTGATGCTTTCGGTCAGCGTCGTGACCGCATAGTCACGCTCTCCCACAAGCTGTAGGTAGTGCTGAAGTAACGCAATCAGGTTGGGATCAAACTTTGATGAGCGCCTGCGCATAGCTTCCGGCTGGAAGACCATGGCATTGTGGGGTTGCTCGAAATAGACGGGGCAGCCAAAAAATAGCTCGTGTGTATTTCGGCGTGTTGGCTTGGTATGCTCGAAGTGAACCTCCTTAGGCGCATAACCCCCATCGAGATATCCATTTATCAGCGTATGAATGTAGCCGAGTGAAAATTCCACGTCCTGCCGTCTGGGCTGGATATCGTCGTCCGTGATAATGTAGGTCAGCGTTGGGGAAGCACCTCTCCGGTAACGTAGAAGCGTCACATCCTGGACGCTGCGCACGCTCTCGACAAAATATTCGATCGCGCTTTCGAGGGTCGGTGAGGACATGAAAATGTAGCCGATCGCGCCCACCAGTTCGGGCCCCATCTGGGCAGAGACATTCAAGCCGAGGGTCGGCGCGCTCAGCAATTTGGCAAGGCGGTCGAAGATGCGTGTGTAGCTGCTGAGTGAAACTGTGGCCGAGACGCTGCGGAGATCCTCGATGTCAATGCCTTCCCTCTTGAGAATTTCCTTTTTCCGATCGGCCGTTAGGTCAACAGAGTTCAGGATTCCTCGCAGAACCTTCGCCCGAATGGTCGGCGGCAGCGGCGTTCCGGTCTTCGATGTGGCTCTCATCAGGGTCTGCTTAGCGGGTCATCTGCGGGATCTACGTGCCGCGCCATCGTAGGCGAGCATGACCGAATATATCAATCTGATGATCAAAAACATCAATAGGGGACCCGCGGTCTGCTTCATCGTCCAAGCCTGCCCCTGTTGAAAACCGGCAAGCCGCTGGGGGCGGGCGGATGAGGAGTTCGTACATTTGGCGCGGGAAGATGAGGGCGCGGTCAAAGAGACCGACCGTTTCGTCACGATTGCTGTCGTGGATACCAACGGATTGTTGAGAGGACAAAAGGTCAGCGGAGTGGAGCTGCCAGGCATCCTCGAACACGGCATGGGGATGTCGCCGGTGCAGTTGGCGCTCGATCCCACCGATGAGATCATGGCTATGCCGGGCGTGACGGATGATGCGGGCGATTTTCACGACAGCATCATCCGCGTCGACCAGGATAGTCGCCGTGAAATTCCATGGGAAGGCAAGGGTGATAGAGCTCTGTATCTGGCAGAGTTTACCGGCGACGCTCAGGCGTTTTGTCCACGCAGCTTGCTGAGGCAAGTATTGCGTCGCAGCGCGGATATCGGCTTTGTACCAAAAGTCGGATACGAACTTGAGTTCACTCTGTTTAACGAGGATGCGGTGTCCCTTGCGGAAAAGGGTTTCGACAATCTTTGCACCGCGACGCCTCATCGTAGCCACGACCTTATTATATATCAGGCAGCGCAGTCCGAATTCTATTGCAACGTCGCCGACTTTTGCGGCCCGCTTGGCATCCAGATCGGGAAGATGCACGAAGAGATTGGCGGTGGCTTCATGGAGGCGACAACTATAGCCAACGACGCCTTGGCAGCCGCAGACCAAGCTGTGCTGCTCAAGAATTTTCTTCGTGTCATGGCAATGCGGCAGGGTCAGACGATCACCTTCATGCCACGATGGTCAGAAGGCGCCGACAGTCAATCGACACATATTCATATTTCGCTTCTCGACAAGACCGGCACGCCGCTGTTTTGGAGCGATGCGGCGGAAGACAATATGTCTGAGAACTTTCGGTATTTTCTGGGAGGCTTGCAGGCTTTTCTGCCGGAATTGATGCTGATTTTCGCGCCGACGGTGAACAGTTGGCGGCGCTTTTCGAAGAATACGTTCGCGCCGCCGGCCTTCACCTGGGGCATGGAGAACCGGACTACCGCCTTGCGCGTGGTGGGGCATGGGCCTGGGTCTATCCGGGTCGAAAACAGACTGCCCTGCTCCGATAGCAATCCGCATTTGACGGCTGCTGCAACGATTGCGGCGGGTCTCGCAGGAATCGAAAGCAGGATTCAACCGACGGAGCAGACGGTCGGAAATGGCTTTGTACCAGGGGTCGGCTATGGTCCGCCTTTGCATCCGGACATGGGCTCGGCAATTGCGGCAATCCGAAATTCGCGGATGGCCGCAGATTGGCTCGGCGCGCGGTTTGTCGAAACCTTCTCAGCCACGCGCGCGGCGCAGATGGCGCAATTCCAGGGAACGTCGCTGATCGATGAACGGCGGCGCTTCTTCGAGCTGGGGTGAGGGATCATGATCGGCATTATCGAATGCGGGAAAAATCGCAGCGAGTGGCTGTCGGAACATGGCGATTTTGCGGACTGGTTCCCACCGTTCTTCCAGCACGCATATGCTGCCGAGGCCTTTTCCGTCTACAAGGCACATCAAGGCGAAATCCCCAAATCGGCCGACGCGTGCAATGCATGGCTCCTCACTGGGAGCCCATTAAGCGTCTATGACAACCCGCCCTGGCAACAGGATCTGGCCGAGTTTCTTGTCGGAGCGGTCGAACAGCGTCCGGTCGTCGGAATCTGCTATGGGCACCAGCTGCTGCATCAGGTGCTGGGGGGCAAAGTCGAAAAGGCCCCGCATTGGGGTGTCGGGCTCCACACGTATGCGATCCGCGACATGCCCGAGTGGTTGCCGGAGCGGCTTCGCGAAAGCAGCAAGAGGGGCCTGCAGATGATTGCCTTGCATCAGGATCAAGTGTCGGTTCCGGCACCGGAAAGCCGCATTCTGGCCGGCAATACCATCTGTCCGATCGGGATCTCGACAATCGGGCGCAATGTTCTGACCATCCAGGCGCATCCCGAGATGACGCCCGAACTGGCAAAAGCGATTTATGCGCTGCGCCGCGACGACATTGGCGAAGAGATTGCAGATCGTGCCGCGCTCAGTCTCGCCACAGAAGCCGACAGCCAATTGGCGGCGGACTGGATCGTCTCGTTCCTTCGCCATCGGAGTGCATGAGAGGTGGACGTCATGAGGCACAATTCGGTGCAGCCCGTAACGAAGATCGATCTTTCTGATCCTGGCGTCTGGCATTTGGGCGTGCCAAGCGAGGAATTTTGCCGTTTGCGCCGCGAGGCGCCTGTCGCATGGAATGAGCGGGTCGACGGTCACAGGGGGTTTTGGGCGGTCAGCCGCTATGACGACATCGTGGAGGTCTCCCGGTCCACCGAATTGTATTCGTCGCGAAATGGCGTCATCAGTCTGGACGATTTTGATGACGCGCAGAACGAGGCGCGCCGGACGCTGCTGGAAATGGACCCGCCGCAGCACACGGCAATGCGCAAGATCACCCGCAACGCATTCGGTGCCAAGGAAATCTCCCATTTGGAGTCCGCTGTGCGTACGACGGCGGGTCAGCTCGTCGAAGAGGCGTTGGAAGAGGGGGAGGTGGATGTTGTTGCGAAAATCGCCAAACAACTCCCGATTCGGACATTGTGCCGGCTCATGGGTGTTCCAGAAAGCCGCCGCGAGGACATGATTCGGTGGAGCGATCTTTTGATCGGATCTGACGATCCCGACTTCATCGATCCGGCCTATGCCGCCGTCCCGCAAGCCGAGCGTCGTCTTTTGCCATTTGGTCATCCCGCTTCTTTGGAGGCATTTGAGCTTGGATTGGAATTGGCCACTGCACGGCGCAAGAACGGTGAAAGCGATATCGTGACGGTCCTGGCTCAAGGCACCGTCGAGGGGCGGCCGCTCACTGAAAGCGAGTTCTGCAACTACTTTCTGATGCTGGTGGTCGCCGGAAACGAAACCACCCGTCACTCGATCTCCCATGGCATCAATGCGCTAGCCGACAATCCGGGCGAGTGGAGCCGTTTCCGCAAGGGCGGAATCGATCCCAAAGTGGCCGCGAACGAGGTCATCCGCTGGGCCACGCCGGTCCATTTCGTTCGTCGGATCGCGGTCAGAGATACGGAATTGGGCGGCGTGCGCATATCCGCCGGCGACAAAGTGGCGATGTATTATGCGTCAGGGAACCGCGACGAGGCGCACTTCGAAGATCCCGATCGCTTCGTCATCGATCGCGCACCGAACCTGCATATGGCGTTCGGAAAGGGCGGGCCGCATTTCTGCCTCGGCAACAATGTTGCTCAGCTCCAAATCCGAATTCTTCTGGAAGAGATGAGCAAGAGGGTCGCGGCCTTCGAACTCACCGGCCCGATGGATCGCCTTCGCAGCAACCACGTCCACGGCGTCAAGCGGCTGCCAGTGCGGCTTATCCCAGCCGACGATTGAGGCAAATGCGTGCGGGTCGTCCCGCTCGAAGGCCGTTGCGATCAGCATTCGATCTCCTTGTTCAGGACATCCTCGATTGTGCCGATGAGATAGTCGACATCGCTTCGCGAAAAAGGAAGGGGTGGACGAATTTTGAGCGCGGCATTGCCCCGGCCCGCGGCTCCGATCAGCACACCGGCGCGCCGCAGAGCATTAACGATGCGCGCGGCGATGTCACCCGAGGGCGTCTGGACGCCGAGGAATAGGCCGGTGCCCCGGAGATCTGTGAATACATCGTGGCGCTCGCAGAGATTCTGCAGCCCATCCTTCAGATAGGCGCCGGTTTCGGCCGCATGCGCGATGAGGCCCTCATTCTCGATCACGTCGAGAACCGCCAATGCAGTCGCGCATCCCACGGTGTTTCCACCGAAGGTGTTGAAGTAGCGCTGGTGACGGCTGAAAGTCTCGGCAAGGTCTCGTCTCAGCACGGCGGAAGCAACGGGATAGCCATTGCCCATCGGTTTGCCCATGGTAACGATGTCCGGCACGACGCCGTGGCGTGCGAAGCCCCACATGCCGGCACCGGTGCGCCCGAAGCCCGGCTGGACTTCGTCGGCGATAAAAAGACCGCCCTCGCGGCGGACGTCGTCCACAGCATCCTTCAGGAAGCCCGCAGGGTCGGAAACGGCGCCGTCACTGCCGAAGATCGTGTCGACAAGAAGGGCTGCAGGCCTGATCCCGGCCTCGCGCATCTTGTCGAGTGCGCCGCGGACCACGTCGCGGAATTCCGCGGCATCAGCCATCTTCAGCGGAAGGGAGACGGTGAAAACGCCCGGTCCCGTGGGCAAACCGGTTACCGGTGAAAGGCCCGAAAGCAAGTCCGTCGTGCCGTGATACGCGCAATCGGTGACGATGATGCCGCTATTGCCTGTCACAAGGCGGCTGGTTCGGACCGCAAGGTCGTTGGCTTCGCTGCCTGAGTTCGTGAAGATGACGGAGCCGAGTTCGGGCGGCATCGTCCCAAGAAGGCGCTCGGCAAGTTCGACCGGCTTGTCCGTCAAATAGCGCGTGTGCGTGTTGAGAACTGACGCCTGCTTGGCCATTTGTTCGACAACGTGTGGATGACAATGTCCCACGACGGGCACATTGTTATAGGCGTCGAGATAGCGGCGGCCCTCGGCATCGTAAATCCACACGCCTTCGCCGCGGATGGCGTGTATCGGTTCCTCGTAGAAGAGCCGGTAACTGGGCGAAAGAACGCGCTGCCGCCGCGCAAGCAACGTGTCGTCCTCGTGACTGGTTGTAGGCATCACATCAGCTCCTTTTTGACACCGTCAGCTGCTACGCAGCGCCCCGCAGCATCAGCCGCTGCTTCGTGCCAGCGTGCATAGGTGCTTGGCAAACTCTATTCGCCAGGCAAAAAAGTCTGGGCCGAAGGCGGTGAAGTGCTGCTCATCGGGGTGGCGGCTTCGGTACCAGGATGTCACGGTCACATTTTGCACGATACGGCCGGCCACCAGCCATGGCAGCAACAGAAGCTCTTCCGTGTCCAGAGGCGAAAGCTCTTGATAGGCCTCGACGAATGCGCGAAATGCGACTTCGGCATTTTCGGGCGCCGACAATTGGCCGATGACGCCGACAGCGACATCGGCAACGCGCGCGGTATGAACGGCGTCGCCGAAATCGATGACGCCTGTGACTCGAGTCTCATCATGAGCGTCCACGATGAGGTTGCGTGCATTGAAGTCATTATGCACGAACTGGCGGGGCGCGCGGTCCAGACGCGCAGACACACTATGGGCAAATTCATCGATAAATGCACATATGAAGTCTTCGAAAGGCAACGCGTCGAGCTGCTGGATCAACGGGCGCAGCCAGGCCAGATTGCGCAGGTCCCAGATCACGGGACGGTACATCGCCGGATGGACGAAGTTCCCGAGACCGATGGCCGTTCGGGCAAGAAGAGCACCGCACTGACGGTACTGCGTCTCGGACCGGCACGTGTCGATGAGCTGTTTGCCCGGCAGGAAGCTGTACAGGACGGCGTACCGCTCATGGCCCTTGCTATCTACAAAGCGGAGCGTATCGAGGCCGTCGCGGCTTCGGATGAGCCGCGGCACTGGCAGATCCGGCGCGTGCAGGCTCAGATGTTCGAGCACGGCCGCTAGGAGCTCTGCTTCACCACGCGGCTGCGAGAGCCCGAAGACTTTTAATACGAGTTCGCTGCCGACTCGAACCTTGAGACGGAAGTTCTCGTCTCGCTCGCCGGTCAATTCCGATAGCTCGCCCACCAGCCCGTAATGCTTATCGAGCAGCTGCGCGGCGACAAGTCCACCGACGGGAGACGGCGCGGTCGCATCAAGCATTGAACCGATGATCGGCTGGAGATGTGACGAGGATGACGTTTTGCTCATGCTGCATTCTTCTTCGCATGCGTAGAAGCCGTACTGTCGTGGCCGCAGGCTGGGCCCTTGTGTGATTTGTTCAGCCTGTTGCGGCTGTGAAATCGAATCTGTGCTGCCGATGTGGGGGCGAATGAGGTGCGTGCGGAGCTCCTGATCTCCGGAACAACAAGCGGTGCGGCAGCCTACAGCAGATTGTTCCTGAAATGCAATTATAGTGTTGACATGATATTATTGTTGCAATACCTGTACTATCGGATTTTGAGACTGATCTGCAGCAATTCGTGTCAAGGGTAATGGGTATGTCGCCGCGAACGCCGAACTTCCACGGCTTACACATCCGTAAGTGGTATGAGATTCAAGAAGAGGTGCTGGCGACGGAGGCCGGGCGCCTTGCCGATGGCGATCCGCTGGTGAAGATCGTGGTGGCTGCGGCGATTCTGAATCCGCATGCTGGCACGTTTGCCGAATCCTTTGCCGATGTGATTGCCGCTTCCGAGCCGTTGGGCGTCGAATTTGGCCGACGCCTGCTCGCCCGCTTGAACGGGCGCAGCGTCCAAAGCTACGGCAAGGCCGCGATCGTCGGCGCCAATGGCGAATATGAAAACGGTAACGCCTTTTTGACGACGGCTTTTGCAAATCCTATCCGCGACGCCGTCGGTGGTGCGCTGGCCTGGGTTCCCTCGACGGGCAAGCGCGGCGGCCCGGGAACGGAAATCGACATTCCGCTCGCGCATAAAGATGCGCTCTATGTGCGCTCCCACTATGACACGATCTCGGTGACCTTTGCCGATGCGCCTGGCCCCGACGAAGTGGTGATTGCCATGGCGGTGGCGACGCGAGGGCGGCTGCATCCCCGCCTCGCTGGGCTTGCCGCCAATGAGATATCTGGCAAGGACGGACTGCGCTAACCGGTATGGTGGCGCCGATTGGGACCATGTGATCGCAATGAGCCATGCACCTTCTTTCGATGCCGGTCGCCTCCCTGGAGAGCGCGAAGGATATCTTACGGCGAACGGATTACGCTTGCGGGTCCGCGAATGGGGACCGCCCGATGCGGTGCCAATCGTTCTGCTCCACGGCCTTCGTGGCTATTCCGGGACATGGCGGCGCCTGGCGAGTGCCTTATCGAGCGATTTCCGGCTGATCGCCTACGACCAGCGTGGCCGAGGCGAGAGCGCGTGGGGTCCAGGCTGCAACTCCTACACCGGTGCCTATCTATGCGAGTTGGAAGCCGTGGTGGACAGCCTCGCAGTGCCACGGTTGGTCCTGGTCGGGCATTCGATGGGCGGGACGACATCCTACGTCTATGCCGCCAAACATCCGCAGCGCCTTCTGGGGCTCATTATTGAAGATATTGCGCCAGGCTCGTCCGCCGCGGGGGCGGGGGCGTCGCGCATTTTGCGCGAGATGGCGAGTCTGCCGCTTTCGTTCAAGTCTTGGGACGAGGCACGGGCCTATTGGCGGAAGGCCAGGCCGAGTGTCGGCGAGAAGGCCTTGGAAGAACGCCTGGCCGAAAGCCTGCGCGAAGACGCCGACGGGACTATCCAGTGGCGCTACGACGCGGCCGGCATCAGCAGAACGCGCATAGCGCCGGATCCTGCACGGGTCGTGGACCTGTGGCCGGTTGTGGAGAACCTTTCAGTTCCCACCCTGGTCATCCGTGGCGAACGCACCGATTTCTGTGCCGCTGACACGGTTGCGCGGATGGTCAGTGGAAATCCCCACATCGACGCCGTCACTGTCGCGGGCGCGACCCATTACGTTCACGATGACGCGCCTGAGATTTTCGCAGAGCACGTCAGCGGCTTTCTTGCGCGCGTTGTCACCGCGGCGAACTAACCGGAGATCCATCATGACCATTGACATCCAACGCGCCGGGCAGATCGATCGCGAGAGCCTGTTCCATCCGTTCACCTGGATTTCCGACCTCAATCGCGACGGCCCCACGCTGATGAGCGAGGGTCGTGGCGTGCGGCTGAAAGATATTCATGGCAAGGAATATCTCGATGGCATGGCGGGCCTGTGGTGCGTGAATCTGGGCTATGGTCGCAACGACCTTGTCGATGCGATTGCTCAGCAAAGCGCCAAGCTGTCGTCCTTCCATGCGTTCAACAGCATGTCGACCGATGTCGCAGCCGAATGCGCGCAGGAAGTTCTCAAGCACGCGCCGGTGCCGATGGCGCGGGTGTTTTTCGGTGTCTCCGGCAGCGATGCAAATGAAACCCAGATCAAGCTGATCTGGTACTACAACAATCTGCTCGGCCGCCCGAAGAAGAAGAAGATTATCGCTCGGCAGAATGCCTATCACGGCTCTAGCATCGTCACCAGCGGGCTGACCGGCCTGGCCAACATGCATACCCTGTTCGATTTGCCGCTGGGACCGATTTTGCATGTCTCCAGTCCGAATTATTATAAGAATGCGCCGGCCGGGATGTCTGAACGCGACTTCTCCAAACAGCTCGCGGCCGAACTGGATGACACGATCAAGCGGGAGGGCGCCGACACGGTGGCAGCCTTCTTCGCAGAGCCGGTCATGGGGGCGGGGGGGCTGGTACCGCCGCCGGAAGGCTATTTCGAGGAGATCGTGCCGGTTCTGGAACGCCACGATGTCCTGCTTGTGCTCGATGAGGTCGTGTCCGGCTTTGGCCGCCTTGGCACCTATTGGGGTAGCCAGACCTACCATCTGCGGCCGGACCTGATTTCCGCCGCCAAGGGCATCACCAGCGGCTATTTCCCGATGTCGGCCTGTCTGGTTTCGCCGAAGATCTGGGACGTTATCGAAAAGCACACGGACAAGGCCGGTCTCTTTGCCCATGGCTATACCTATTCCGCCCATCCGGTCGGCGCCGCCGTGGCGCTGGCGTCCGTAGCCCTGACGCTCTGCTTCGGCGCCGGCCGAGACTCCTCGTCGTCGGCGTCCCCTCTGCCGTCGCCCGCGCTCGCCGACACCGACGGCCCAGCGACCGGGCAGGTCGCGTTCAGCGAATGGCTGGCTGCCAGTGCCGAGACGCTGGGCCGGCACTACGCCAACGAGTTGCGCCGCCACTTCCGATGAATGCGTTTGCGACAACCGGTTAGGGTCGGTGCACGTGAGCATCCGCATCGCCCTGGTCGGCGACGAGAACACGACGTATCCCAG
>OFHG01000936.1_pt1 | contig 10868 bp, 11 predicted proteins | sample 1521931 | NCBI WGS metagenome assembly OFHG01 (sample SAMEA2468438, study PRJEB22500) | soil metagenome | biome: Glassland; feature: Farmland; material: Clay | place: Australia | collected 2013-01-31 | depth 0.55 m
CTTCACAGCATCGTTGGCGGCGGGCGTGCCGCACTGCGTGCAAAATCTGGGCATGTCGGGCCTACCTGAAAGGCAATCGAGCTTGGATGGGTAGGCGCTACTGTAAAGCAAAACTCCGAATCTCTCAAGTGCATTTTTGCCCGGGCAGGAAAACAGGTTCAGTGTTCCCTGAGAACTCCAACTGCGGTAGACTGTCGCGACACAATCCACCGAGGAAGGTTTGACGATGCCGAATCGAAAAGATTTGATGGTTGGCGTGGACCTGGGCGGCACGAGCATGCGCGCCCTGGTGGTGGACTCGAGCTATCAGATTCTGGGCGAAGATAAGCGCCGCACCAAGGTGCAGGAGAAACCGCGCAAGCTGATCGAAGAGATTGCCGACCTGATCGAAGAAGCCATGGACAAGGCGGAAGCCAAGTGGTCCTCCATCCGCGCCATCTCGATCGGCGCGCCGGGCGCGGTGGACCCGTTGCGGGGCATCGTGCGCGAGGCGCCCAATCTGGGCTGGAAGGATGTCCGGTTGGGGGCCAAACTCAAGGGGCTTCTGGGCGTTCCCGTCCTGGTTGAAAACGACGTCAATGTAGGCACGGCGGGCGAGCACGCGCTGGGGGCGGCGCAGGGCTCGCACGATGTGGTGGGGATTTTTGTGGGAACGGGCATCGGCGGCGGCATCATCCTTCACGACGAGCTCTACGACGGCAGCCGCGGCGCGGCGGGCGAACTGGGCCACATGGTCCTGGTGGTGAACGGCCCCAAGTGCGGCTGCGGCAAACGCGGTTGCGCCGAGGCCCTCGCCAGCCGCACCGCCATGGAACGCGACGTGCGCGCCGCGATCAAGGAAGGCCACAAGTCCGCCGTATTAGACATCATGAAGGGACGCGATCAGCAGCGCATGACCAGCCGTATCATTCAACTCGCCTTGCGCCGGCGCGATCCCGTCATGCGGCAGGTGATGGAGCGCGCGCAATACTACCTGGGTGTGCTGGTCGCAGGTGTCGTCAACCTGCTGGATCCGGAGTGCGTGGTGATCGGCGGCGGCATCGCGGACCGCCTGCACGAAGATTTCGTGAAGCCCGTTCGCGAGACCGCCTACGAGTATTTCCTGCAGCAGCGTGACGCGCACCGCATTCGCATTCTGCCGGGATTGCTCGGCGACAACGCCGGTGCGCTGGGAGCCGTGGTCCTTGCCCGGCATCGCCTGGGAAGTTAGCAGCAGGATGACTCGCCAGCCTCGAGAGGCAAGCGGCTAGAGCGAATCAACGAAAACCATGTAAGACGAACCCCACAGCGAAGTGGGTACTGAACCGCGCGGCTGGCTGGTGAGGACGATGTGGAAGCCGCGCTCGGCGGAAGCGATTCGCGCCAGCAAGCCCTGGGGATCGAGGCCTTCCTTCGCCTCGACCAGGGCCAGGGCCTCGAGCGCCGGATAGATGACCTCATGCGCGGGGGCCATGACGGATTCGAAATCCTCGCTCAAGAACTGCATCTGCGCGTCAATTTCAAAGAAGTGCCAGGCCAGGCAGGCGCAAAAGCTGACCGCCTTTTCGAATTTTTCCAGCGTTTTTTCATCCGCCTTGGCGATGCGCGAATCGAAAACCAGTACCAGGCGGCGCTCGTCCTCGCGCGTGAACTCCCGCACCTTCAGCGCCGCCGCCTTGGCGGTGGCTTTCCAGTCCACGTGCCGCGCCGAGTCGCTTTCCTGGTAATCGCGGATGGCGTAGAGGTCGTGGCCGCGCCCCTTGTAGGAGCTCTCCACCTCGCCCGAGACCAGGGGCAGAATTTCGTAGAACTCTTCCGTCGGCTGAACGCTGGGAAGCACCAGGATCTCATGCCGCGCGGGGACCTCGCGCGTCTTGCGCAGAAATCCGAAGGGAAACTTGGTGCTGACGCCGAAGCCTTCCTGTGTGTAGCGGCCGCGGCGATGAAAGGTCAATTCCACGTGCTGCGTCACGGACGAGCGGCGCGGGATGTAGGGAATGTAAACGGGCTCTTCCAGAATCCGACGCGTTGCGGGCTGTAGTGCCGTTTTGCGCCGCCCGCGGTCCCGGTCCAGCGATTTCACCGTGACGGAAAACGAAGGTGAAAACCATTTCAGGTTGCCGAGCGCCAGCCGCGAAATCAGCGGCTTGCCGGCGAAGATGTGCTCGGGCAAGGCGAATTCGAGCTCTAAATCCGAAAGCACAACGTGGGAAAGAATTCCGGAAACCAGAATGCCGGCGAGCAGGCTGGCAAGAATGATGAACAGAAGGTTGTTGCCGGTGTTGAGCGCCGCCACGACGATGACGGCGATAATCATCAGGTAGACCGCGCCCTCGCGTGTGAATTCGTACTCGACCTTGACCATCCAGCGCTCGAGCGCCGTGCGGCGCGCGAGATAGGGAACGACTTTGACGGCAATGATGCCGGTCAGAACCAGCGACAAGGCCGCACAGGCGACGCCCAGGCCGTGGCGGCCGGTCCGGTTGAGGACGGCGGAAAACAGCGCTAGGAAGAAAGCCAGGGACAACGCAAACAGCGCCAGAAGGAAGCGCCGCCACGCCGGCCAGTCCGGGTGGGTCACGCGAAAGCGCGCCAATGCCCAGGCATCGCGCCACAGGCGGCCGGTCGTCGCGGGAGGGGATGAGGCCATCAGGGATTCATTCTAAGCGAAGGCGTGCGGCTTGCGCCATCCAGTGTAGGAATGACGGGAAAGTCGCTGGCGGCCTACCACTGCAAGGCAGTTTCGACCGGGGCCGCGTAATCAACGCCTTCGACGGCAAATCCGAAGAGGTTATCGAAGGCGCGCTTGAAACCGTTGAAATCGGTAAGGCGGGTGAGGTTCTCCGTATCCACCTGCACCCAGACTTTGGCGATGCCCTCCTGGACCTGCGGACGGAGTTCCAGGGTGTCAAGGCGCACGCGGCCTTCTTCGTCGAGCAGGTTCCGGTCCTGACCGGCGAGAAAATCACGAAACAGACGGATCATCTGCTCAATGGGCATCTCATCCCCGCCGAGTCGTCTCATGACCGGCGGCAGGATGCTGAGGTAGAGCGGGACCACGGGAATCGCCGCCGAGGCTTGCGTGACGACGGCCTTGTTCACGCTGATGAAGGCGCTCCCGCCCAGCCGCTGGGAGAGTTGGGCGTTCAGCCCACGCGAAGTTTTCTCCAAGTCCTGCTTGGCGCGGCCAATCGTGCCGTCGCGGTAAATCGGCCAGGTCACCTGAGGGCCGATGTAGGAGTAAGCGACGGTGCGCGCGCCGGGGGCAAGAAGATCCTGCTCGAGGAGCAATTCGACCCACATGCGCCAATCCTCGCCGCCCATCACGGCCACCGTGTCGGAGATTTCCTTCTCGTTCGCGGGCTCGATTGTAACGTGGACAACCGACTCGTGCTTCAGGTCAATAGTTTTGCTCGTAAACGGCTCGCCCACGGTCTTGAGCGCAGAGTCATGAATCTGGCCGGTGCGCGGGTGAACGCGCCGGGGTGACGCCAGGCTGTAGATGATCAAATCAAGCCGCCCCATCTCCTTGCGGATGATTTCCGCCGCCTGGGCTTTGATGCCGTCAGAGAAAGCGTCGCCGTTCAGGCTGAAGGCGGCGAGGCCGTCGCGCCGCGCGGCATCGTGAAATGCCACGGTGTTGTAGAAACCGGCGGTCGCGGGGGCGCCCTCTTTCGGCGGGCGTTCGAAGAAGACCCCCAGCGTGCGCGCGCCGAAGCCCCAGGCAGCGGCGATTCGCGACGCCAGGCCGTAGCCGGTGGAAGCCCCGATCACCAGGACATTGCGCAGGCCGTCCTGCCGAGGGACAGACGCGCGAACGCTCGCAATCTGCTGCTCGACCTTGCGCCGGCACCCCTCCGGGTGCGCGTTCACGCAAATGAACCCCCGCTTGCGCTGTTCGACAACTTGCATCGCCATAAACAAGGGCCCCTGGAGGAATGGGAATTCAGAGCGGGATCGGAGTTGACTCGACGATCTCGGACAGCATAGCCTCAGCCTGGTCCACTTTCTTCAGCGTCGAGACGTAGCGCGAGCTGACCACGATGCGGTGCGCGAACACGGGCAGCACCAGTCGCTTGAAATCGTCAGGGATGCAGTAGGGGCGGCCCTCCAGAAAGGCCAGTCCCTGCGCAGCGCGGTAAAGCGACATCGAGCCGCGCGGGCTCACCCCCAGGCTCAGATACTCGTGCCGGCGGGTCTTCTCGACGACGGCCAGCGTGTAGGCGATCAACTGTTCGTCCACCGTGACCCGCCGCACGGCTTGCTGCATTTCCACCACTTCTTCCGCGGCCATCACCGGCTCGATCTGCGCCAGCGGCTCCGCGTCCGCGAAATTCTTCAGAATTTCCTTCTCGCTCGCCGCCGGGGGATAGCCCATCTTGAGGCGAAGCAGAAAACGATCGAGCTGCGACTCGGGGAGGGGGTACGTCCCGTGGTGCTCGATGGGATTTTGCGTGGCGATGACCATGAAGGGCTGGGGCAATTCGTAGGTGCGGTTGTCCACCGTGACCTGATATTCGTTCATGGCCTCCAGCAGAGCGCTCTGCGTCTTGGGCGTGGTGCGGTTGATTTCGTCCGCCAGCACGATGTTGGCGAAAACCGGCCCGCGCCGAAACTCGAAAGCCTGCGTATGCTGGCTGTACACGCTGACGCCGATCACGTCCGAGGGCAGCATGTCGGAGGTGAATTGAACGCGGTGAAAGGCGCAGTTGAAGGAGCGCGCCAGGGAATGCGCCAGCGTCGTCTTGCCGACTCCCGGCACGTCTTCGATCAGCAGGTGCCCGCGCGCCAGCAGCGTGACGATGGCCAGCTTGATGGCTTCGTCCTTGCCGCGAATCACGCTCTGCACGGAGCGTTGCAGCCTGGCGAGCATCTCGGCTAAAGCGGGAGCCTGTTGATTGACTTGCGTCTGGTCCATGAGCCTTGGGCACCCTAGCGTATCTGGATTTTTCTCGCGATATCTGCTAATTTCGAATGAGTTGCGGGCGGTTAACTCAGCGGTAGAGTGCTATCCTCACACGGTAGAAGTCACAGGTTCGAATCCTGTACCGCCCACCACTGGTTTTCTGCCCTGCTTCACCCAGCGATTTTAACGGAAGTCGGCAAGTTCGGCAAAGGATATCGCGCGGCAAGAGGCGGCACACGGCGCTTAGCGGCGCTTGACGGCGTTACTGCGCGCGCTCCTTGACGCCGCACGGCCACAGAGCGATAATAGCAAGTGGACACGTTCTGGCGATGAACCAGGGCACGCCGCGGTGGGGGTGAGCCGATGGTTCAGGGGGTATCTCTAGCCGGCGTTCCGACAAGTCCGGGCTGGTCCGGACTTAACCAGGGCTCTGCCTTCCGACTGTCCGCGCATCCCCCGTCAAATCTCGGCCTGTACCTTTGCAAGCGCTGCGCGTCCTGACCTCGCCGCGGGTTTCGGGCGCCTGAGCGGAGTTCGGGGAACTTCCGCTCCCGCGTGGGCCTTTATCCTCGATGTTCGTGGCGCGGGTCTGCCTGAGCGTTCATCCCAGCACGGGTCCACAGACTGGGTACCTAAGGAGGCTACCATGATAGGAATGCACTTTCTGGCTTTTCTCACCGTTCTCATCATCAGCTTAATCACTGCGCTCATCGTTCATTATGCTTTCCGCTATCGGTTCCTGGATGGCTTTGACGGGTTCCTGTGGAAATGGGTTGTGGGGTGGTTTGGCGCATGGTTGGGCTCTCCAGTGCTTGGCGACTGGTTCGATGGGTTCAAGATCGGGCCGGTCTATATCGTCCCGGCATTCATCGGAGGATTTGTAGGCGCTTTTCTGGCTGCGGCTATCTTTAAGGCCGGGAAGAAGATGCTCACGGAACATACGGCCTGAACGTTATGATTGACTTTTGAGAGCAAGAACAACTTCGGCAGGGCTCGCGGGGAAATGAACGCGGGCCCTCCCCCTTCTGTGCGTAACTGCGCGGCAAGCCGGGCGGAGTCACAACGGCTGTGCCAAGCGCCCGCGGCGCAATCATCGGCTATTCCTCATTCGACTGTGACCTTCAGGCTGTGGGCCGTGCCTCCGTTTTCCACTTGAGGCTTCCCGCGTTTGGGACGGGCCTCGCCTTGCCGGGCGCGGCCTGTGCTACTATGATGATGCTGGAAACAATCCCCTTTGAATCGCTCTTGCAGCGAGGATGGTTTGCTCAAGATCGGCATCATTGGTTTGGCGCAGGCGGGGAAGACGACGCTGTTCCGCATCCTGACGCGCGCACACGGAAGCGGCCTCGCCTCGGGGCGGCCCGAGGCGCATGTGGGCGTGGTGCACGTCCCCGACGCCAGGCTCGACCGCCTGAAGGAGATGTACCAGCCCGAGAAGACCGTCTATGCCAGCATCGAGTACGTGGACACAGCGGGCAGCGTGATTGATCTGGCGCGCGCCGGCGCGCAGACGGCCAGCCTGCGTGAGATGGATGCGCTTGCCCACGTCGTGCGCGCTTTCGACGACCCCGGCGCGGGCCCTCCCGATCCGCAGCGTGATATCGAGAACGTCGAGTTGGAGCTTATCCTTTCCGACCTGGCGGTGGTCGAAAAGCGGCTGGAGCGATTGGAGAAAGACCTCAAGAAGCAGAAGAATCCCGCCCAGCAAAAAGAGCTGAACGTCCTGCAGGCCTCGAAAGCGGCGCTGGAAAAACAGACCCCGCTGCGCGAAGTTGCCCGCGACGCGGAAGAGGAACGCCTGATTCGGGGATTCACTTTTCTTTCCTCCAAGCCGATGCTCTACGTGCTGAACCTCGGCGAAAAGGATGCCGCGCGCGCTGACGCGGCGGAGGATTTCGCGCGCGAGACGGGGCTGAAGCAGCGGCCCAAGACGGCCGTCAGCGCCGTGTGCGGCAAGGTGGAAGCCGAACTCGCCGAACTGGAGGATTCGGAGGCGGCGGAATTCCTGGCCAGCTACGGCTTGAAGGAATCGGCCGTGGCGCGATTGATTCGCTCCAGCTACCACCTGCTGGGATTGATTTCCTTCTTCACCGTCGGCGAGGACGAGTGCCGCGCCTGGAACATTCGCGCCGGAACCACTGCGGTGGAAGCGGCGGGCGAGATTCATACCGATTTGCAGCAGGGATTCATCCGCGCCGAAGTGGTCAAGTATGAGGACCTCGTCGCGGCGGGTAGCATGGCCGAGGCGCGCAATCGCGGCCAGTTGAAGCTGGAAGGCAAGGAATACGTCGTTCACGACGGCGAGATCGTGCACATCCGGCATTCGGCGTGAAAGGAGTTCTCAGTTGTCAGTTTTCAGTTACGGAATCGCCAGCCGGCGATTCTGGTGGGCAACGTTTTTGATACGTGCGGCCTTCAAGGCGACGGCCAAAGGCCGGAACTTGACTGCTGGAAGACCCGCCACCAGCAACCGGGAACCAGGAACTGAAAACTGACAACTGAGAACTGACAACTCCTTCAATGTTTTATTTGTGGATCAGCCTCTTGCTGGGCCTGGTGGCCGGATTGGCCAACCTCTTCGGCGGCGCCATCGTTTCCGCGCGCCCCTGGAGCCGCTCGTTCCTCGCCTATTTCATCGCCCTGGGTTCGGGTTTCATGCTCGCCATGGTGCTGACGGACATGATTCCGGAGAGTTTCCATCTTTCGCCCGCGAGCGCCCCGGTGCTGATTGTGCTCGGGTATTTCATTGTCCACTTTTTCGAACACTCCATCCCCGGACATTTCCACTTCGGTGAAGAAACCCACGCCGACAAGGTTCTGAATACCTCCGTCGCTTACACGGCGCTCGGAGGGCTGCTGATTCATACGTTTTTCGGCGGAGTGGCGCTGGCCTCGGGCTTCTTGATCTCCAGTTGGCTGGGTTGGATCATTTTCACCGCCCTCATCCTTCACAACATTCCGGAAGGGTTCACGATTTCCTCGATCATGGTCACGGCAGGGAAGAGCCGCGGCACGGCGCTGGGCGCGGCGGGAGCGCTGGGCGTCTCGCGAATCGCCGGCATTCTGGCCATGGCGCTGGCTCCCCGCTGGGGAAATTACGGCCTGGCGCTTTCGGCTGGGGTCACGCTTTACGTGGCGGCGTCCGATTTGATTCCTGAAGTCAACAAGATGGGCGGCGCGCGCATCACCATCGCGGTCGGTATCGGCGTAGCGCTGGTTCTGATCCTGCGTTTTATTTTCGTTGCCTGACATCTGGCATGTATTCCGAAAAAGTCCTCGACCATTTCCACCATCCGCGCAACGTGGGCGAGATTGCGGCCGCGACCGCCGCAATTGAAATGACTAATCCCGTCTGCGGTGATGTGATGCGCTTGTCAGCGGTGGTTCGCGATGGGATGATCGCGGAGGCCAAATTCAAAACTCAGGGCTGCATTCCCGCCGTGGCCTGCGGCTCCTGGCTGACGGAGACCATGATGGGAAAGTCGCCCGCGCAGCTTGCCGCCGTCACCGCCGAGCAAATCGAGGCCGGTCTGGGTGGCCTGCCCCCTGCCTCGCGCCACGCCGCCCGCCTGGCCGCCGATGCGCTCCGCCGGCTGCTTGAGGTTCTGCAATAGCTGGCGAATTTCCTGTTAAGAATTGATTCGCGCCGCTTCCGAAACCAGCTCATGCGAGCAATGTGGGCAGAACTTGTCGCCCGGATCCACGGCACGCTGGCAATTGGGGCAGATGGGATGAAGGCTGAACTTGCAGTTCGAGCAGAAGTTGAATTTGGGGTTCATCAACGTGCCGCACTGGGGGCAGGCGATGGAGCGCGGCTGCCGCAGCAGGAAGTAGAGAATGAACCCGATGGCATTGGGGATGAAGATTACGAGCAGCGTCCAAAGGGTCCGGTTCATGTTGCGCAGCTTGGCGTCCTGGTTCACGTAGCCGATCAGCAGCACCAGGAACCCCACGATGATTCCCGGAACTATCCGGATGAAAATCTGGAAGGGAAGCGGCGGAGGGTTGGGCGTGTGCCTCCAGGCGAATCCCAGGATGATCTGAAAACCGATGAAGACGATCACGGCAAGAAGATAGGCCCACCACGGGATGAGCCGGATTTCGTTCTTAAGAGTCGTTTTTGCGTTGCTCATGATTCCCTCGCCATTCCCTCATCGGGACGTATTTGCTGCGGCTTCTTCCGCCTGCGAATTCCGCGACCCCCGCCACGCCAGCGCCGCCGCGCCGGCCGCGGCGGGCACGATCCAGTAAACCGCCAGTGCCATTACCCAGAGCGGCTCCGGCAAATCGAAACGCTGGCCGAGCCATTTGAACGCGAACCAAAGAGGCGGCGCGCTGATGGCGCCGAAGAGCCACGAAAACACGCACGCCATCCAAAGGCCGCGCCGGCGCGACTGTTGCTCACGCAATTCCAGAGCCCGCGCGCGAACCCGCCGCCGCGTGGCCTCGACCAGGGCCGGAGCAGGCGCCGCCGCGAACGAGCGCAGGGCCGCAAGCGTCCTTCCCAGCGCCTCCGCGCGCCCACGGCAACTTCCGCACGCTTCCAGGTGCGAGCTCAGCCACTCGCGCTCGGCATCCGAAATGCCTTCCACGCGCGAGGTCAAGAGCAGCGTTTCGGCTTTCTTGTGGATGTCCTCGCTCATGTCTGTTCTCTCTCCAGAATTTGCCGCAGCGTTTCCAGGCCGCGGTAAAGTCGCGATTTCACCGTTGAGACCGGCGCGCCGACGACCGCCGCGATTTCTTCCAGCGTCAGGTCTTCCTGAAAGCGCAGCGCCAGGACCTCGCGGTAATTGGCGGGCAGCGCACCAAGCGCCGCGTTCATCCGTTCGCTTTCTTCCCGCCTCGCGATCTCGTCCAATGCGGAAGCCTGGTTCGAAGCCTCAAGCTCCAGAGACTTCTCCTCATGGCCGCCGCCCCCCAGCAGGTCGATCAGGGGCGGCTGCCAGCGTCTCTGGCGGTCAATCACCAGGTTGCGCGCGATGGTGAACAGCCACGCCTCGAATTTCCACTTGGGATTGTATTGGTGGCCGCGCTCGAGAACCCGGATCCAGGTTTCCTGGAAGAATTCTTCCGCGGTTTCGTGCCGGTTGGTCAGGAAGAGCAGGTAGCGGAACAGGCGAAAGCGAAACTGCTCGATCAGGCCGTCGAGAAGGTCGGGATCTCGCCGCCGCAGGCCGCGCGCCAATTCCTGGCTTTCGTACGCCATGACGTTTGGGGTCGAGTTTGCGAACCAGCAGGTCGCGGTGTCCATTCTAGCCTTGTATACGGCTTGACTGGCGGAAAAGACGCAGGGCCGAGTCCGGGGAGTGCAGACGATACACTGCTGCGAGAATTCCCGCAAAGACCCCTCACCCGGCCCCCTCCGGTCGCCGCCCTCTCCCTTGGGGAGAGGGTGTCAGTCAGCTGACTGACAGGTGAGGGGTCATTTTCATGCTGCGGGGTGTCCGTCAGCTGACGGACATGACAGACTATGTGGTTGATAAATGTTTGATGAGAATGGGCTTACTTCAACAGCTTCTGGTAGCCTTCAGGGGTGTCAATGTCGAGCAGAATCCCGGGATCGCTGATTTCAACCATCCCCTTTTTGCTGTAATGGCGGCGGAGAATCGCGTTCGCGCCCGTATCGGGAGGCAGGCGCAGCAGCTCATCAAACAGCGCACGCGCGATGAGCACCGGATGGCCGCGCTGGTTTTGGAACGTCGGGATGACCACCGCGCATTGGGTCTCGCGAAACCGCGCCACTATCGTGCGCACGGTTTCCGGCGAGATTCCCGGGTGGTCCACAAGCGAGAGAACAACGGCTTCAACCTCGGGGCTTGCGAGCTTCCGCAGCCCGGCCTGCAGTGAAGACGTCTGGCCGCAGGCGTAGTTCTCATTGACGACAACTTCCACGCCTTCGAGGTTTGCCGCAGCGCGAATTTCCTCGGCGTGGTGGCCCAGCACGACGGCGATTCTCTCGAGCCCAGCGTCCCGCAAGGCTTGG
>OFHG01000937.1_pt1 | contig 10859 bp, 10 predicted proteins | sample 1521931 | NCBI WGS metagenome assembly OFHG01 (sample SAMEA2468438, study PRJEB22500) | soil metagenome | biome: Glassland; feature: Farmland; material: Clay | place: Australia | collected 2013-01-31 | depth 0.55 m
CCCGGACACCCGGCCGAGAGCCGTGACCGTTTTCTGAAGCGCTTGAAAATGATAACCTGCAGGCATCCGATTGAAGCCGCAAGCCGAGGGGGCACCTCGCAGATGCGGCCGGGCAGGCAAGCACATCCGGAGGTGTTCCATCGGTGGAGGAACGCGAAATGAGTCAAGGCTGGAACAAGACGATTCCACACGCGCGCCGTTTCCTGGCGTGCGGCGGGCTTGCCATTCTGCTGGCAGGCACGATGCTGAGCAGTGAAATTCGGGCGGCGGACGACGATAAAAGCGACAACCAGGCGCAGGAGCGGCTGGTGTGGATGCGCGAGAACCAGGCCGGCAGCGCCCCGCCGTCGAGCATCACGTAGGCCGCCGTGGCATCCGGGCGGTCCGCCCGCAAAGCGGCGAGCACCGCGGGCAGAGCAGAGTGCAGGTCGGCGATCACGACCGGCATGGCCGCCAGATCATCGGCCTCGCGGAGCACCTCATGGTGCGGCGACCCCTGCTCATCGGCGCCCAGCACGGTGGCCTGCAGCGGCGTATAGCGGGCCTTCACCAGGTGGCCCGGCTCACCGGGGTCATCGGGCAGGCGTTCGGGGACGGCTACCACCAGCGCATAGCCACCGGTGCCAAGACCGAGGTCGAGCGCGGTGGTGTTGAGCAGCACCCGGTCACCCACCTGCGGCCGGCCGGTCAGGCGGGGATAGGCCAGCGCTGGCATCCGGACCCCGTCTGCCCGCGTCTCAAGCTCGACCGCTCCCGGCCACTCCCGGCGCACTGCCTCGACCACGGCGCTCCGCCATCGGATCATCCTGGCAGGGTAACTTGACCAGGGGTCACCCGCTCGCCTTAACCTCAAGCGCGCGGGGGGCAAGCGGGGGAGAATGACCGGGGACGGGAGAATCAAGCGATGTCGAAGCGGAAGACCGAGCGCCTGCTCAGCCTGGTCGTCTGCCTGCTGTCCAGCCAGCGTTACCTGACCGCCACCCAGATCCGCGCGGCCGTCCCGGGCTATCCCGATTCTTTCGATGCGTTCAAGCGCATGTTCGAGCGGGACAAGGAGGAACTGCGCGAGCTGGGGATCCCGCTGGACGTGGGCACCAACGCGGCAGCCGACGAGGAGACGGGCTACCGCATCCCCCGGCAGGCATACGTGCTGCCCGACATCAGGCTCGAGCCCGATGAGGCTGCCATGCTGGCGCTGGCGGCCCGGGTGTGGCGCCGTGCCGAACTCGCCGGCGCGGCCGCCGGCGCGCTGCTGAAGCTGCGTGCCGCCGGAGTGGAGGCAGAAGAGACCGGCCAGCCGGGTATCGAGCCCAGGCTGACCGGGGAAGCGGCGTTCGGCCCGCTCTGGGAGGCGGTGCGGGACCGCCGCCCGGTCACCTTCACCTACCGGGCGGCCGGGCGGAGCGAGCCGCAGCGCCGGCAACTGGAGCCGTGGGGGGTGGTGAACAGGCACGGCCGCTGGTATGTCGCCGGGCACGACCAGGCGCGGGACGCGGTGAGGGTGTTCCGGCTGAGCAGGATCGAGGGCCGGGTGGAGTTCAGCGGCCCGCGCGGATCGGTGAGCGTGCCGGAGGGCATCGATGTCAGGGAACTGGTGCGGGAATGGGATTCCCATCCGGTGGAGCAGCAGGCGGCCACGCTGAGGGTCAGGACGGGGACATGCTATGGCCTGCGGCGCCGGGCGACCCGCGAGCAGCCGGCTGGCGACGGCTGGGATCTGGTGGATGTGCCCTTCGCCGACGCCGCCTGGTTCGCCGAGCACATCGCCTCGTTCGGGGCGGACGTGATCGTCAGTGAGCCATCAGACCTGCGGGACGCAGTGATGACCCGGCTGAAGGGAGTCCTGGCGTGACCGGCTCTGCCCATACCGGCTCTGCCCATACCGGCTCTGCCCATACCGGCTCTGCCCATACCGGCTCTGCGGCTACCAGTTCCGACCGGCTGCAGCGGTTGCTGGCCCTGGTGCCGTACGTGGTCAGCCGGAAAGTGGTCGGGCTGTCCGAGACGGCAGCCGCGTTCGGCGTCAGCGAGCGCGAGCTTGTCGATGACCTCAACATGCTGTGGTGCGTGGAGTTGCGCGCGCCCGACCCTTACTGCCCGATCGACCTGTCCTATGAGGGCGGGGAGATCGTGGTGAGCCAGGCCGAGGCGATGGACAGGCCGCTGCGGCTCGGGGTGGATGAGGCGAGTGCCCTGCTGGTAGCCCTGCGCATGCTGGCCGAGTTCGGTCAGGTGGCCTCGGTCCCGGGCCTGGTGGAGGGCTCGGCGCTCAGCCGCACGATCGCGAAACTGGAGGCCGCGGCCGGGGAGGCGGCCGCGCCCAGCGTCCAGGTCGCGGTACAGGTCGACCGGAATACCGAACGCGGCGTTCTGGCGCTGGCCCGCGACGCACTCAACTCGGGGCGGCGGGTGCATCTGTCCTACTATGTTCCCGCCCGCGACGAGGCGACCGAGCGGGACGTGGATCCCATGCGGCTGCTGGTGGTCGACGGGCGCACCTACCTGGAAGGGTGGTGCCGCCGGGCGGAGGCGGTCCGGCTGTTCCGGCTGGATCGCGTGCTGGCGATCGAGGTGCTGGCGGTGGCTGCCGAGGTGCCGCAGGATGCCGAGCCGCATGACGTGGACCGGGGCCTTTTCCAGCCGGCGCCGGACGACCTGCGGGTGGTGATCGAGCTTTCGCCGTACGGGCGCTGGGTCGCGGAGTACTACCCGTGCGAAGACGTGACGGACCTCGCGGATGGCCGTCTGCGGGTGGTTTTGCGCACGCCGGATGCCGAATGGGTGCGGCGGCTGGCCCTGCGGCTCGGTGAGGATGGGCGCATCATCGAGCCTGCTGCCCTCGCCGGGGACGTGCGCAGCCAGGCCGCCGCCGCGCTGGCGCAGTACGGGCCCAGGATGCCGCAAGCCCATTCGGGACCTTTGGAAGGGTGAGTTCGCCTGCTACGGGGCGTACCATGTGGCTGAACGTCCCTGCAGCGCAGGGGCCTGATCCTCGCTGAAAAGGACAGATTTCCATGACGGGACTCTTCGACGCTCCCCACCTGCTGATAATCCTGCTGGTGCTGGTGCTCCTCTTCGGCTCGGCGAAGCTGCCTAGGCTTGCCAAGTCCCTTGGCGAGTCCATGCGGATCTTCAAGAGCGAGGCGAAGAACCTGCAGGAGGACGACACTGCCGCGAAGGTTCAGCCGCCGGCGCAGGTCCAGCCGGTCGTCCAGCAGGAGCTGCCCGCTCCGGCCCCGGCAGTGACCGTGCAGCTGCCTGACGGCACCGCAGTTACCGGCACGCCGATGGCGGAGGCGCCACGCACCAACCAGCCTGGCTGAGTTCCGCCGGCCGAGATGAGTACCACGCCTGACCCCCTCGCGTCATCGCGCGGGCGCAGCACCCGCCCGGGTAGGCGGGACAATCCGGATGCCCGGATGCCGCTCATGGAGCACATCCGGGAGCTGCGCAACCGCTTGCTCAAGGCGCTGCTCGGCTTGGCGGTGGGTGTGGCCATCGGCTGGTTCCTGTTCAGGCAGTCCTGGAACTTCATCACCGCCCCGTACTGCGACACCGCCATCCAGGGCCTGACCGGCTGCGGCAAGGATGGCCATCCGCTCATCGTCACCGGCGTCTTCGATCCGTTCTTCGTGCGCCTGAAGGTCGCCTTCGTGGTGGGCCTGGTGCTGTCCTGCCCGGTCTGGCTGTACCAGCTCTGGGCGTTCATCGCGCCCGGGCTGTACAAGCGCGAGAAGCGCTGGACGTATGCGTTCGTGGGCAGCGCGGTGCCGCTGTTCGGCCTCGGCGCGTTTTTCGCCTACCTGGCGATGGCCCGTGGCCTGCACTTCCTGCTCGGCCTCACCCCGGCCGGCGTCAAGCCGTTCATCACCATCGACACCTACTTCGGCTACGCCATCGCGATGCTGCTGATCTTCGGCGTTGCTTTCGAGCTGCCGCTGGTCATCGTGATCCTCAACCTGGCGGGGGTGCTCAGCCACTCGTTCGTCAGGAAGTGGCGCCGGGTGATGATCTTCCTGGTGTTCGTGTTCGCAGGCGCGGCCGTCCCCAGCCCCGACCCGTTCAGCATGCTGATGCTCGCGGTGCCCGCCGTGTTCCTGGTCGAATTGGCCGAGGTATTCGTGTGGGTGAACGACCGCAGGCGGGCGCGCCGGGCATCTGTGTATGAGGGCTTGGCCCAGAACGAGGTCTCGTCGCTGGGCCTGGAAGACGCTGTCGACGCAGAGCCCCGCTAGCGCCCGGCAGGGCGGGTCAACGTCCCGAAGGTGACGGCCGACGACCAGATGGTCTCCAGGACGATGCCGTCATCGGGGTCAGCGGCAGCGACGAGGTTCCCGCGGCCTTCGTATACGCCGACGTGGTAGACGTACCCGAAGGCGTCGTGGAAGAAGACGAGATCGCCCGGCATGGCCGCTGCCCTGCTCACCCGGCGGAAGGCGGCGAACTGCCCCTCAGCGGTGCGGGGTATTGCCAGGCGGTAGTGGCGGTAGATGTACGAGGTCAGGCCCGAGCAGTCGAACCCGGTCGCCGGTGAGCTTCCACCCCACTGGTACGGGTACCGGCCGATGAACGTCAGGGCGTAGGCGGCGATCCGCGCATCGACCCCCGGGGCCGCCCAGTAGCGGGTGTGATAGCCCGCAGTCGCGGCAGCGGGCCCGGCGGCGCCAAGTGCCGCTGCCCCCGCGATGACCAGCGCCGTCATGGCCCGGGTCAGCGCGCGCTGCACTGCCTGCAGATGGCCGCGGCCGGAGTCGCTGGAGACGGATCTGCCGCTATCAGCCGATTCTCGCATGATCATGAACCCCCCGGTTTGTCATGGTTTCCGGATAGATATCTGGGTTACCACCGGCAAAGCTCATACCCTCCGCATTATCTCAGTTACTAACTGTCACTAGGCGAGGGGAGGGCGCCGCGGGCAGCCAGGGGACGGGTTCGCCTACGCTTGATCACATGTCCACCGCCCTCCCGCCCGCGTCCGGGAGGAGCCCGGCGCAGCGTTACGCGGCGTTCCGCAGGCAGCAGGCCGAAGACGGATCCGAGCTCCTGGAATTCCAGGCGCTGTATGACTTCAGCTTCGACGAGTTCCAGCGCACCGCGTGCCGGGCGCTGAACGCAGGGCACGGCGTGCTGGTCGCTGCCCCCACTGGATCGGGCAAGACGGTGGTGGGCGAGTTCGCGGTCCATCTGGCCCTGGCCGAGGGGCGCAAGTGCTTCTACACCACACCGATCAAGGCGCTGTCGAACCAGAAGTACAGCGACCTGGTCCGCCGGTACGCGCCTGAGAAGGTCGGCCTGCTCACCGGCGACAACAGCATCAACGGCGAGGCGCCGGTGGTCGTGATGACCACCGAGGTGCTGCGCAACATGATCTACGCCCGTTCGCCCATCCTGGCCGGCCTCGGCTACGTGGTGCTGGACGAGGTTCACTACCTGGCTGACCCCTACCGCGGCGCGGTCTGGGAGGAAGTGATCATCCACCTGCCCGAATCGGTCCAGGTGGCCGCCCTTTCGGCGACGGTCAGCAACGCGGAGGAATTCGGTGACTGGCTGACCCAGGTCCGGGGCGGCACAACGGTGATCGTCGACGAGCACCGGCCGGTGCCGCTCTGGCAGCACATGATGGTCGGCGGGCGGCTGTACGACCTGTTCGTCGAGGAGCATGAGCCGGCCGGGCCGGCCGGAGGTACGGGTGCTGCGCGTGCAGCACTGGTCAACCCGGAACTGCTCCGGCTTGCCCGGCGGGAGGAGTGGGGAGTGGGGCGTGCGCCCGGCCGCGCCGGCCGCGCAGCGGTGCGGCTCCGGTTGCCGCACCGGCCTGACGTGATCGGCCGGCTCGACACGGCCGGCTTGCTGCCAGCGATCACGTTCATCTTCAGCCGTTCCGGCTGCGACGCAGCGGTCCGGCAATGCCTTGATGCGGGGATCCGGCTGACCACGCCAGAGGAAGCGGCGGCCATCACCGAAGTGGCGGAGCGCCGTACGGCAGACGTCCCCCAGTCCGACCTGCCGGTGCTCGGCTACGGTGAGTGGCTCACCGGCCTGCAGCGCGGGATCGCTGCCCATCACGCCGGGCTGCTGCCCGCGTTCAAGGAAGCGGTGGAGGAACTCTTCGCAGCCGGCCTGGTGCGGGCTGTCTTCGCGACCGAGACCCTGGCTCTCGGTATCAACATGCCGGCTCGGACAGTGGTCATTGAGCGGCTCGACAAGTGGAACGGTGAGACTCACGTTCCGCTGACGCCAGGGGAGTACACCCAGCTGACCGGACGTGCCGGGCGCCGGGGGATCGACGTGGAGGGGCACGCGGTCGTGATCTGGCACCTGGGTATGGACCCCAGCGCGGTGGCCGGCCTGGCCAGCACGCGTACCTACCCGCTCACCTCGAGCTTCCGGCCGACGTACAACATGGCGGTGAACCTCGTCGCGCGAGCTGGCCTGGAGAAGGCATCAGCGCTTCTTGAATCCTCGTTCGCGCAGTTCCAGGCCGACCGGGCCGTGGTTGGTGTCGCCCGCCAGGCGAGACGGAGCAGGCAGGCTCTGGCCGATGTCTCGGTGAGCTGTGACCGGGGGGACTTCGCCGAGTACGCCCGGCTGCGCAGGGAACTGTCGGAGCTGGAAGGCGCGACCGCCCGGGACCGGTCGGCAGCCCGCCGCGCTGAGGCGCTCCGCTCGCTGGAGAACCTGCGCCGGGGAGACATCATCCGCGTTCCCGGCGGCAGGCGAGCGGGGCTTGCAGTGGTGCTTGACCCGGGCCTGCCTGGCGGGGAGGCTGGCAGGCCCAGGGGCACGGCCAGGACCCGCGCCGACGTCCGGCGTGATCATGCGCGGCCAGCCAGGCGCGGCCAGCCAGCCGCGGTTCGCCCGGAGGGGGAAGCCCTGCCGCTGCCCTTGGTGCTCACCGCCAACCGCCAGGTCAAGCGGTTGTCCGTGGCCGATTTCCCGGAGCCGGCCATCGTGCTGGACCGAGTGCGGGTCCCGGGATCCTTCAACGCCCGATCGCCGCAGCAGCGCCGTGACCTTGCGTCCACGGTCCGCAACAAGCTGGCCGGCCTCCCTGCGGGGGGCAGGCGCGCTGCGCGCGGCACGGCTCAGCCCGTCGGCCAGGCTCCCGCGGGCCAGGCAGAGATCACCCGGCTGCGCCAACGGCTGCGCCAGCATCCGTGCCATGCCTGCCCGGATCGGGAAGATCACGCCCGTCAGGCTGAGCGGCAGACCCGGCTGGAGCGAGAGGTACAGCGGCTGGAAGCGGTCGTGGCCGGACGGACTCACGTGATCGCGCGTACCTTTCAGCGGGTGTGCGCAGTGCTGGGCCGCCTTGGGTACCTCCACGGTGACACCGTGACCGCGGATGGCAGGCGGCTGGCAGCCCTGTACACCGAACTCGACCTGCTCGCGGCCGAATGCCTGCGCCGTGACCTGTGGACGGGTCTGGACCCGGCGGAACTCGCGGCCTGCGTATCGGCCCTGACGTTCGAAGCCCGCAGGGCCGAGGAGGCCGGCCCACCACGGCTTCCGGGCGGCCGGGTCCGTGAGACGCTCGCCAGCATGGTGTCGGTATGGGGCGAACTCGCTGCGGTCGAGAAGGAGAACCGGCTGGCATTCCTGCGGGAACCGGACCTGGGCTTTGCCTGGGCGGCGCACGCATGGGCGCGGGGAGAGCCACTGGAATCAGTGCTCGTGCCAGACCTGACCCCGGGCGACTTCGTCCGGGCGGTCAAGCTGCTCATAGACCTGCTCGGCCAGATCGCCGTGGCGGCGGGCCGCGACGAGCCGCTGGGGGTGACGGCGCGGCAGGCCGCAAACGCCCTCCGGCGCGGAGTGGTCGCCTACTCCTCGGTCGGCTGACGACCCGGACTACGCTTCCGGAATGGCTGATCTCACAGACTTCGCCCGGCTGGTCGCCGGGGACCACGGCCTCTGCGTCGTGTCGACCCTGCGGCAGGACAGCACGATCCAGTCATCGGTGGTGAACGGGGGAGTGCTCGATCACCCGGTCACTGGCAAGCCGGTGGTCGGATTCGTGGCCAGGGGCCACAGCTACAAGCTTGCGAACCTGCGGGCGCGCCCGCGGGTCACAGTGGTTGTCCGGGCGGGCTGGGACTGGGTGGCGGTGGAAGGCCCAGTCGACCTGGCAGGCCCAGATGACGCAGGACTCGGCCTGGACGCCGAACGCATCCGCGTCCTGCTGCGGGAGATCTTCACCGCCTGTGGCGGGACACATGATGACTGGGATACCTACGACCGGGTTATGGCCGAAGAACGCCGCACCGCCGTCCTGGTAGCCCCGGAGCGGGTCTACTCCAGGGGCTGACCGGCCCGGTGCCGCACTCAGGCGGCGGTGGCTGGCGGGCCGTGGCTGTGCAGGATGCGCTGGCCGTCGGGGCTGGTGGCGGTGGTGGTGCCGTCGGGGTGCAGGGTGAGGGCCCAGCCCCAGCGGTGGATCGCCACGAGGTGGTGGAAGCTGCAGACCGGGGCCAGGTTGTGCAGGGCTGTCGGGCCGCCTTTGCCGCGGGGGATGAGGTGGTGGATGTCGCAGATGCTGGCGGGTTGCTGGCAGCCGGGGAAGGCGCACTGTGGGTGGCGGGCGATGACCAGGCGGCGCAGGTGCACCGGGATGGTGTCGCTGGCGGGGCCGATGTCCAGGGGGAGGCTGATGGAGGCCAGGGGTGGGCTGTCCAGGGTGGCCCGCAGCCGGGCGGCGAGCCCGCCGGGGCCCGAGAGGGCGTCGGCGGCCAGGGCGAGCAGCGCGTTGCGCAGCCGCAGCCGGCTGCGCCAGGGCAGTTGCCCGCTGGCCGGGTGGCTGGCGCCGGGTGCTGATGGCGTGCCGTGGGGAAGGCCGTGGCTTGCGAGGAAGGCGTCGGTGAGGTGGTCGAGGGCGGCGGGGTCGATGTGGCCGGTGACGATGGGCACGACAGAGGCGTCGCAGGCGGCGGCGCCGGCTTCGGGGCCGGCCAGCCAGCCGGGCTGGTGGGTGCGGGCCGCTTGCCAGGCGGCTTGGGCTGGTGAGGCGCCGGGCAGGTCCCGCAGCTGGTCCAGGCCCATGTGGCCCAGGATCTGGGTGGGCTGCCCGGCGCGGCCGGCCCCCATCCCGGCGGCGATCAGGCGCCGGCACGCCTCGGCCAGGGCAGCGTGACGGCGCTGCGCTTCGGTGCGGATGTCCTCCGGTCCGGCTTTCCTGCCTAACGCCTCCAGCACCGCCGACAGCGCCGCCGTGCACCCGGCGGTCAGGTCGCCGGTGAGCCGGCCCGTCCCGCCGAAGGTGACATCCAGCCCTACGCTGCGGTCATCGAACCCGTCATCGGGGCCATCCTGGTCCGGGCACGACCGCTGGTACATTTCCTCCGCCAGCCCGGCCAGATCAGCCAGGTCCGCGCCGCCGGCCGAGGCGCCAGCCAGGATCTGGTCCGCGTCAGCGCGCATGTCCTCCGGCAGCCGGTCGCTCCACTCGCACACCGCCCGCGCCCACGACACCGAGATCTCCCCCGCGGCCAGGGCACCGGCGATAACCGGGTGGGCGGTCAGCCGCCGCGCCCAGCCGACCGCACCGGCGGCGGCGCTCTTGGTGATCCGGGTCTGCCACCGCAGCCACACCCGCGCGGATCCCTGGCCATCGTCCTCGTACCCATCCTTGGCGGTGAATGCGGCCAGCATCTTCGCGCGGGCGGCGGTGTGCTTGGCCTCGGCCCGCTCCAGCGCACGCAGCACCTGTGCCTGCACACTCGCCGGCAATGCCCCGGCATCGGACGCCGTCAGCGCATCCAGCGCACAGTCCAGCATGGCCAGCGCCTCGGACATGCGGGCTGGCTGCTGCGAGTTCTGGCACATGCTGATCACCTCCAGCCTTAGCGTTCAGGCGAGCAAGCGGATCGTGCAGCTGGGGCTTCGCGCGCCTGCGGCGCTGCATCTGGCCATGCGTTCGGGGCCGGCAAGAAGGGCTGCGGAACGCGGTATCCGCGTTCTGGGGACTGCGTGGGCGTCGCACCGGGACGGAATCACACCCAGGGCCACCCTGCATCGAAGAGTAGTTCGATAGTAGCAGCATGGCCGGACATTCGCAGGCAATGACTCGATAAGGTGAGCGATTTTTTCCCGGGCGTCAGGCCTGTGCCCGCCGTGCCGTCCGCTCTGCCTCCCGGCGCACCGTGGGGAGGATCGCGTACCTGATGAGCAGGATGCCTGCCGACATCGGGGCCCAGTACCGGCGGAACTTCCGGCGCGAAATCTGATCGGTCGTCGCCACCCTGATGCGGGTGACGAACATCGACTCATGCGGCCCGAGTGGGACCGCCGCGAGCGTCCAGACGATCTTGGTGTAACCGGGCTCGTCGAAGGAGGCAAACTCGTCCGGCGGCAGCGACCGGAACGTCACCTGCTCGTGCCAGGGCTGTGTGTACGCCCCTACGACGATCTCCCGGTCCGGAACCTCGGCAAGAACCCCCCACCCCCGGGCGAGTGTCCCGGCCAGGATGCTGCGCGGTCCCGCGGGCCGGAACGGCCGGCCACGGAGCAGCCCGGGGAGCGCCCGCAGCCAGAAGATGCCCCTGACCGCCGGTGTGGCCATGAGATCGATGTTCTTCGCCGTCGCATAGGTGATCGCCGTCGGCGCCCGCACCCGGAGGCAGTGATACTCGTCCACTTCTGGGTTGGGCAGGAAGCCATCGAGCAGTTCGTCGACCGGATGGCGCCCGGTGTGGGTGACGGGCTTAAAGAGATTGAATCAATGGAGCGCATTGGGATGACGTCAGTACCGTACGCGGTAGCGTCGGGTCACGATCCATTTACTGGGCCAGCGAAAGCCTAAGTTGACCCGACGTTACCGCGTAACGGTACTGACGACAGTCCACTTTGTACCGGTTTTTACA
>OFHG01000938.1_pt1 | contig 10854 bp, 11 predicted proteins | sample 1521931 | NCBI WGS metagenome assembly OFHG01 (sample SAMEA2468438, study PRJEB22500) | soil metagenome | biome: Glassland; feature: Farmland; material: Clay | place: Australia | collected 2013-01-31 | depth 0.55 m
GCATCTAGCAGGTGCCTTTCTGAACTGGCCGCCAGGAACTTCAGCAATTCCCATCGTCCCAGTTCAGAGGGCACTTTCTACGTTGCCGCGCCGCCCAGGCACCCGATTTGTGCGGTGGATCGAGGCTTAGCTGAGACGGGACAATCACGCCAGCATGCCCCAACCCCAATCGCGGGGGAGCTCGTTAGCGTCACCACCGTTGCCACCAAGACGACGTTCCCACCGTGCCCCCGGCCCAGCAGGACCCTCATCGCCTATAAGGATCGAGGCACCACGACAATCATCCTCTATTGCCGCGCCCAGGCGGTTCCGGGGGCTCCGGTGGCGACCGGATGAAGGCGCAGTGTCTGGTCAGGCTGGAACTTCAGCGAACTGCGCACCTTCCGGCTGCTCATGATCCCAGAGTGCCGGATCTGCCGCCAGGATGCGGTCACGGCCACACTGGCCCGGCACATCGCCGCGCAACAGGAACTCAGGTGCAGGAGGAGCAACGGCTTGCCAGCGCTGAACGGTCCGAAGACCGTGAACGCTCGCTGCCGCTGAGCAGGAGAACCTGTCCGTCAGGCGTGGAATTGGGGCGCGTATGGGGCGCAACGTCAGGACCGGGTCCACGTTGCCGCACGTCACAGGCCTGGCGCGTCGAGCCAGTCGGTGGTCCTGCGGGCTGCAGCGCCAGCTTGGCCGTCAGCGTCTCGCAGCTTAGGGGTCCGGGTGCGAGCGTGGTGGACAAATCGAGTTCCACCGCGCTCAGCAGCGCCTTGGATCCCCAGAAGGCCAGGCCCAGCTGCATGATCGCATCGGGCACCGGTTGCTTGTCATCGCCTTGCTCCTTGATGCCGTCCTGCCGGGCACCGCATAACGGTTGGGACGGGGGAGCTCTATTGCGCGGCTCCAGCTGGGAGTGTTCTCACGCTCGCGGGCTAGGTGATGCTAGCGCGCCGGGTTGAGGGGTGCCTGGCTTGGCCGGATGCCAGCCTGCCCGCCGCAGCCTGCGCACGCTGAGCAGTGTGAGCAGGCTGCGCGCCAGGAGGGGGAGAGTGAGCATCTGATTCCTGGCCTGCTGTTTCCGCGGGCGGCGGGCCGCCAGCACCATCTCGCTTGCGACACACGTGGGAGGTCACCGCGAGCCAGTGGCTGGCGCGCATCTGGGCACGGTAGTGCCCGCTCTTCCGCGCGTAGTTGATGGCATGCTCGAGCGCGTCTCCGGCCGCGCAGGGGCTAGTTGCTCTGGGAACAACGTGAGTTGTATTGTTCATAACATGCCGGCCAAGCAGTCATGCGGGCGCTCGCGCGGTGCGAGCACGGGGGCGGGGAGGGGAGCCGGGCATGAACGTGTACTGGTTCGAAGTCGGGGTGGCGGGCCCGGTTACCGGCGACGACGCCGAAACGCTGGCGGTGGTGCTGTCTGCCGCAGGGGGGATCGATGCGACGGTGCAGGCGGGGGAGCGGGGCGGGATAGTGATGTTCTCCCGGGAGGCAGACGACGCTGTGCAGGCGATCACGTCGGCGATCGCCGACGTGGAGGCGGCCGGGATGGCGGTGACCGGTGTCACCGAGGACCTGGTGGTGACCGAGGAGATCGCCCAGCGGGCGAAAGTGACCACGGCCTCAGTCCGGTACTGGATGAGCGGTGAGCGTGGCCCTGGCGGCTTCCCCGAGCCGGTGGTCAAGCGGCCGCGGGCCAGCCTGTACTCCTGGGCCAAGGTATCGGCTTGGCTGTCCGCGGCGAAACTGGGCGAGGTGGATCACCTGGCCGCCGAGACCGCCCGGGCATGCGCTCTGATCGACGCGGCCCTGACCGTCCGCCGCGGCCTGCGGGAACTGCCCAAGCATGACCGGCCCCTGGTCGCCCGCCTGGTCGCCTGACACGCCAGAGGCGATCCGCTGGCGACCGGCCACCCAATATCCGGGAAACTCCGCTGAGGCCGACCGCCCCGGCAGGCGAGCCATGCACGGTGCTGGCACGCCGGAGCGGTGAAGGCTCTGCGTAACACCGGCCCGGTCGGGCTAGCGGCGTGCGACAACTGGGAAGCCGTCGGCAGCGAAGGCCGCGGCGGCTCCTGAACGGGTCGCTGGTGTAACCCGGCAGGCGGCGCCGTCTGGCCCAGGGCCGAACGCAGCGGGTAGCGACCTTGCGTGCCGACCGCATAAATATGCGCTACTGCCGCCCTCTTGCAACGCGCGCACATGCCGCTGATTGATTGCGACCTTGAGCGCTCAGTCGTCGAACTGGAAGCCTGACGCTTCTGCCTCCCTGATGAGCCGGGCGATCTTCTCGGGGCTGTCGAGGTACCCCGCCGGCTCTTCGCGTAGTTGGCCCAGCACAGCACGGTCGCCGCGGGCGCAGAACATGCCAGCCTCACAATCAAGTTCTACCTGCGATAGCAGGCCCGCAGCGATGTACTGAGCGACCCCCTCCCAGAAGTAGCCGTTCGGTTCGTGCCCGGCGGCAATGACAGCAGCGTCGGCCGGCAGATCCCCGCACGCGAACGTTAGGGACGACGAGCCAGCGACGTCGATCAGGTTCATGTGCTCTGGCACGGCCCCAATCATGCCAGGTGCCTGTCGTACGTCGACGGCAGCTGATCTGGCCGTAGTGTTCGCCGCCTGGCAAGCCAACCGGACCGTCCTCATCTGCCGCCGCCCGGGCGTTCAGTCCTGGAGCACAGGCAGTGCGGGAGACCTATCCTGGGCTGGTGCTTGACCTGAGCAGCATCGATCTGGAAGAGATCGCCAACGCGCTGGCCGACCAGAACGACTACGAACACCACTGGCTGATCAACCCGGACACAGGAGAGATCGCGTTCTGGACGGCCGACACCGGCATCGACGGGCAGACGCCGGTCGACCTCGATGAGCTGGACCTGGTCGTCATCGACCCGCTGCCGTCCTGGGTCTGGTACCAGGACATGGCCGACTTCACCGACGGAATAACCGATGAGCGCGCCGGTCGCAGGCTGGCACGGGCGATCCAGGGCAAGGGAGCCTTCCGCCGGTTCAAAGACGAACTCCACGAGGAATACCCGGACCTGCTGCCAGCGTGGCACGCCTTCCGGGACACCCGGGCCAGGCGCCGGGCCGTGCAATGGCTCGCTGATAACTCGCTCATTGACGACAGCTCTGCGGACTGCTTCCTTTCCGGCCACCCAGATCCTGCCCTGCCCTGAGCCCTGCGATGCCGTGACCGGTGCACTGTCATGCCGCTGGTCGGTTTCCAGGCCTTGCCTTCTGCCTGGCCAGCGGCAATCAATCCGTCCGGCCGGAAGGGGAACATAGGGTCCGGGAACCCCGCCCAGCCGGGCGCGACAACTGGCCGATGTCTCACCGAATCGCCCGCTATGCCACTGATCAGCTGCTGGCGCGCGCCTCGTGCCCCGTGCTGGCTCGGCGCATCGCCGCGTAACGGCAGCTCAGGTGCGGCAGGAGCAACGGCCGACAGGCCGTGAGCGCTCGCTGACGCCGAGCAGGAAACCTTGTTTGTCAGGCAGTGGAATCGGGGCGCGCATGGGGCGCAGGGTCAGGAGCGGGTCCGCGTTGCCGCAGGTCACACGCCCGGCTCTCAATGGCCCGATATTGTCAAAGTGTTCGAATTTATGTCTTTGATCTGTGCCCCCGACACGATTCGAACGTGCGCACACGGCTCCGGAGTGCATTCCCCTGCGACGGCGTGACCTGGCCTTATGCCTTGAATGAGGTGGCGTTGGGGCGCGGGTGGGGCGCGGACGGCGTCGGAACCGGGCTTATGGTGGCGTGTTCCGGCAGTGGATGACAACCCGCGGGATCTGGCGGCCCTGACTGCGAGCGGACGGCGTTCGCTCGCTGCATGGCGGTGGCGATCGTCGCTGACCGGGGTGCACGCCAGCTCTCCCAGTGGCCCTGGCTGGCAAGCTTGGCTGGAAGCCATCGGTGGCTACCCAGAACCCGGCGTGCAACGCGGGCGCCTTCTGTTTCCGGTGGCCACGGCAGGCTGCCGCCTCGGCCGGGGCGGTCGCTGGGCGTTTCAGGCCCAGCAATCGGTGGAAGCTCCGGCACTCGGCGTGATATCGAGACCGCCCGTAATCCACGGTGGGCGTGGGTTCGGGATCGGCCGGGCTGCTGCAGTGTCTCGCTCCGCGCAGATCTGGACGGCCTGGGCCGGGTGCCGGGCTGTGGCCACATCCGGGCCGTGGTGGTGCGTGAGCCGACCAGCCAGGTGGTATGGTAACTGGTATGGCGACGAGAAAGGTGACGATCACCCTCGACGAGGCCCAGCTCGCCCGGATTCAGGCCCTTGTCGGGGCCGGGTCGGCCGCGAGCGTATCCGGGTTCGTCCAGCACGCTGTGACCGTCGCACTGGACGACGTCGCCGGGTGGGGAGCGATGCTCGCCGAGGCGCTGCGGGATACCGGCGGGCCGTTGTCCGGCGAGGAACGGGCCTGGGCCGACGGCGTCCTCGGCGTCACCACCCGGTCGGGCAGGCCGGCCGCCTGATGCCCGGCGTCACCATGGACGCGGGCGCGCTGATCGCCGTCGACCGCGGTGACCGCCGGGTCCTGGTCCTGCTTGCCCGCGCCCGCGAGACCGGCGCAGTCGTCACGGTCCCGGCCACTGCGCTGGCCCAGGCGATCCGCCGCCCCGAGCGCCAGGCCCGTCTCGCCCGCCTGATTCGCCAGCCTGGCACCGATGTCATCAGCCTCGACCGGGTCGACGCCACCAGCACTGGCCGTCTCCTGGCGGCTAGCGGAACCTCCGACATCGCCGACGCCCACGTTGTCATCTGCGCCCGCCGCGCCAGCCAGCCCGTCGTCACCTCCGACCCCGGCGACCTGCGTGCCCTCGATCCCGCCATCAGCATCATCACCATCTGAGCCCCCAGCCGCCCAGCCAGCCCTCGGACACGCGGCGTAACAAGCCGCCCCGCACGAGATCCGCCGTTATGGGAGGCCTTCAGGCGCATGAACTATACGTCCTGATCACTCATAACGCCGTTGTTCTGCGCGGCGGTTGGCTTACGCTGCTGATCTTCACTATCTTCTTCCGGCTCAGCTGCAAATGGCGTTCCTTAGATGAGCCGGCGCCTGTTTGGCGCTTGTGTCATGCCGGTAGGAACGCCACCGGTGTGGCGCTGCGCCCGGGACCTACCTGGGTGGCAGTTCATCGAGTTCAGCACGGTTGATCTGTTCTTGGAGGCGGAATTTTTGAATCTTTCCCGAGCCTGTGAGGGGTAGTTCGGTGGCCTGGAACCAGCGGGTGGGCGTCTTGTGGGGCGCCAGGTGGGTGCGGCAGAGGTCGTGGAGTTCGGTGACTGCCGGAAGTTGGCCGGGATGGGTGGGTACAACCACTGCGGTGACGATCTCGCCCCAGGTGGGGTCGGGTAGGCCGAGGACGGCGACGTCGCGGACGCCGGGGTGGGTGAACAGTAGCTGCTCGATTTCGGTGGCGTAGATGTTCTCGCCACCGCGGATGATCATGTCTTTGAGCCGGCCGGTGACCTGAAGGTAGCCGCGGTCGTCGAGGATGCCAAGGTCGCCGGTGTGCACCCAGCCGTCCCGGTCGACGGTTTCGGCGGTGCGATCGGGCATGTCGAAGTAGCCGAGCATGGCCTGGTAGCCGCGGGCGCAGATTTCCCCTGGCTGGCCGAACGGTACTGTGTCCCCGGTAACAGGGTCGCGGATGGCCACCTCGACCTGGGGGAGCGGGCGCCCGGCGGTGGTGGCCTTGTCGTCGGGCGAGTCACCGGGACGGGTTTGCGTCACCACCGGCGACAGTTCGGTTTGGCCGTACACGGTGGTGAATTGGGCGCCAAAGCGTTGCTCAGCCCGGTGGACGAGCTCGGGTGGGACGGGGCTGCCGCCGGAGAGCACCCGCGACAGGTGGGACAGGTCGAACTGATCGAACCCGGGGTGGGCCAGCATCGCGATGAGCATGGTGGGGACCCCTGCCAGCAGGTCCGCCCGGTGGTCCTGGGCTGCGGTGAGCACGAGCGCCGGGTCGAACAGCTGGCACAGGACGTAGCACGCCCGCTGGTGGGCGCAGCCGAGCACGCCCATCGCGCAGCCTGCGGTGTGGAACAGCGGCATCGCCGACACCATGGTGCCCCGGTGGGGTAGCTGCGTCCGGCCGATCATGAACATGGCGTTGGTGACCAGCCCACGATGGTGGAGCAGCGCGCCTTTGGGGAACCCGGTGGTGCCGGAGGTGTACTGGATCTGGGCGGCGTCACCGGGCCGCACTGCCGGCAGCGAGCCGCTTCCCTGGTGGGCGCGTACCGTGGCCTGCCAGCCGGCGAAGCAGAACGTGGCCCGCAGCTCTGGCAGCCCCGTCGTTGCCTCCTGTGCAATCGCGGCCATGTCGCTGCCACGAAACGTGGCGGGGTGAAACAGCCCCGCTGAGCGGGACTGTTCGAGGACGTAGCGCAGTTCCGCGGCGCGCAGCGCTGGGCTGGCGGTCACGACGGTCAGTCCGGCCAGCGCCGCGGCGTACTGCAGAATGATCCACTCGGGGATGTTGGGGGCCCAGATGGTGATCCGCTCACCCGGGGAGAACTGTGTCAGCAGCCAGTGCGCACCTTGCTCGGCCTCGGCCAGTAGCTGCCGGTAGGTCCACCGGCGGTCGGTGCGTTCCGCACCAGCCAGCGGCGGCGTGCCCGGTGGCGCGGCCTCGATCAGGGCGGTCTGTGTCCCGGCGTCAGCGGCGGCTTGGCGCAGCAGGTCCGCGGTGGTCAGTTCCAGCACGGGCTGGCTGGTGTCGGCGGGCCAATACGCAAGGCCGGTCAGTGCTCCCACCGTCAATCACTCCTCATCGAGTTCGGCCCTGGCCGGTACCGGGCCGCCGCCATCGGGGATCGGGCGGCCGGAATCCCGCCAGCGCACCGCGGCCGGAAAGCCATGCTGGGCGGCGAAGTCCTGGAACCAGCGTCCTTCCGGGGAATGCCGGGCAATCCCATCGAACAGGGTGGCCAGGATCTGGGTGCCGTGCAAGCCCATGTTGTCGTAGGCCTGGTTGATCATCAGCTTCTGCATGACCAGCTGGTTCACCGGCACCCCGGCGATGCGCTAGTCAGCCAGTGCACTGACAATGCCCAATACTTGTTGATCTGAGCCCCGGTTTGCCATCTGACCCCTATCCCATTCGTCGCGCCGAGTCGGCGATCCGGCGCTGAGATACGCCACCACTCGCCCACATATATGTCACGCTCTGTGATCGGCGCTGCCTGGCCGCTTGACGCGCCCAAGCCGCCTAACCGGAAATGGCCCACTAGGGGGTCATTCACCGGCGGTGAGGGAGGTGTTGCCGGTCACGTGCCGGTAGCTATTCACCAAGCGTCTGCCTGGGGTCACTTGATGTGAGACACATCGGCTTCGCTTGATGTGAGACACCTGGTAGCAGTGCGGGCGCGAGCGTTACCAGCTGTGACGGCAAGCATGTCGCGTCGTCAGTGTGGCGCCGTGCGCAGTTCGTCGAGTAGCCGTGCGCCCGGGTCGTCGTTGGACCACAGCGCGCTGCGAAGATTGGACAGGTCCAGCAGTCCGGCGGCAAACGTCTTGAGAGACGGCTCGCTTGACGCCGAGATCCACCAGTCGCACTGACCGGCATGCGACCAGAGCATGACTTGCACATCTTGATCTTCAAACCGGTATTGCTTCGGCCCGGGCCAGCCTGCCGTCGCGATTGCCGGGGCAAGCCGCGCCTGCAGATAGCCGAGCGAAGCCTGATCCAGTTCGGCGGCCTGGGCCTGGAGAACCGGAGCGGAGTTCAGGCATGTGTGATCCCATCGCCGGGCTGCGATGAAGTTTTCGACCGACGCGGCATAGGGCACGGTGGCGTAACCCGCATCGAGCAGATCACCGCCGACAAGCACCTGGCCACCGTTCCCGTCGAGCGGCACGCCCCAGGAGCATACGCCCTGGTTCTCATCTGACAGGACTAGGACTGGTCCGGGCCAGCCGGGGAACCTGCGCGAGGGGCTGGGCCAGCTGAGTGAAGGCTCTGCCGGGCTGTCCACGAGAATGCGCTGCGGGTAGACCGGCTGATCTCCGAACGTCTTGGCGATCTCCTGGGCGACATCCGCGGTCAAGAGCCGCTCTACTGCGGCGGGCACCTCAACACTCACGGTCCCAAGTCTGACAGTGCCGTACGGCGCTACAAAGGCAAGAAGGCCCAACCGGCATCGGCAGCGGATGTGACAGGTCCGGGCGCTGCGGTTATCCGGTGGGTTCGAGGCTGGTCGGGAGCCAGGCGTTGCCGTTGAACAGGTCGCGGAGGGCGTCGAGTTTGCTGATGCCCCATTTGGCGGCGGTGGACAGGTAGGACTGGACGACGGCGAAGTCGGCCAGGCCCTCGATGGTCCGCCAGCAGCCTCCGGAGCTGCGCTGCTGGACCTTGACCGGCCGGATCGTCCTCTCCGCCTCGTTATTAGTGAATATGTCCAGGTCAGGGCGGGTGGCGAAGCGGAGGATCATGTCCTCGAAGGCCAGGAACCGGCGGGCGATCCGCCGGGCGTCCTTCGCGGTGACGGTCCGCCGGTAGAGGTTGACGGCAAGCCCGCCGGAGGCGAGTGCCCGGTAGCGGCCGGTCAGGCTGTCCAGCATCCCGGGGCCCAGGGCGGTCTCCCCGGCCTGGCGTGCGTCGCGGGCGGCATCGCGGGCCTCGATGAGCAGGGCGGCCATGTCCTGCGCCCAGTCCTGCCTCCCTGCCTCGAAGTCGTACAGGTCTTTCAGGTCGCGCAGCAGGTGAGCCCCGCACCAGGCGTGCAGCGCGTCGGTGAGGTGGGAGTAGCCGCCGTAGCCGTCGCGGACAATGATCCCGGTGTAGCCGGGGAGCACGCCGCCAGCGTCGATCGCGGGGCCGGACCGGTCCCCGGTGTGCATGAGCGTCAGGTAGGCGGTGCAGGCCAAGTGCAGGTACCGCGTGCCGCCGGCCGCGCGGGCCGGGGTCTCGTCCGCGTGGACGGCGGGGGCCGTCCGCAGGAGCTCCCGGACCCGGTCCGCGAACCCGCTGCCCTCGATGAGCGCGGCGGCCTTGCGGCGGACCGAGGCCATCCACCCCGTGGAGACGGCGATCCCGGCGAGCTCGCAGAGCAGCAGCGTGGCCCGGTAGACGGGGACGTGATGGCCGAGGACCAGGTTTGCGGCCTGCGCGTGCGCCTCCGCCCCGAAGCTCGCCCGCGCCCGCACGCGAGCGGGCAGTTCTCCCTCGGTGACCGTCCCGCAGCACGGGCACTCTTTCGCCTGCGCCACGTACTCGGTGACCTTCGGCGCCGGCGCCGGCTGAACGTCGGTGACCTGGTGACGGCGCTGCGCGGAGACTGGCTCGCCGCCCAGGCCCTCCCCGCAGCCGCGGCACACGGCCGGCGGGAAGAACAGCCGCTCGTCCGGGTCGTCCACCAGGCGCATCGTCGTGCCGGGCTCGCCGGGCTGCTTCCCCGGCGGCCGCTTCCCCCGCTCCCGCGAGGACCGATCCCGGCCCTTCTTCTTATACGGGCTGTCCGACGACGGGGGCCGCGACGACGTGGACGAGTCAGGCCGACTCGCCGCTGAAGATCTTCCACCTGGGCCTGCAGGCCCGTGACCTGCGCGGACAGCTCCTGCACCCGCGCCGTCAGCACGGCGATCACCCGGTACGCCTCGGCGAGCCGCTCAGCCAGTACGCCGTGCGGCAGGGCGGCAAGCTCCTCCGCAGACGGCAGGCCGGGCTCATCGGGCACAGCACGCAACCATGCCACCACGACAGCCTGCCAGGCACCCGAAACAGCAGACCGCAACTACTCCGTAACCAGCAATAACACGCTGACGCTTGCTGAATAGCTACCGTGGCCTGCCTTCGTCATGCCAGAGCCGAGGCCGTCGACGCCTTCCAACGCTTGATCTCGACCGATGATCGGCTGCTGACCACCCGTCAGGCCCTTGACCTCATCGCCTATATCGGCTGGGGCGAACCGGAGGTGATCGAACCGGTTATTGAGCGCATGCTCGGCTCGACGTATGCCGAGGTCCGTGAGGCCGGGGGCTGGATGGCCGCTTTCGCCGGACTGGACCTAGGCCTTGCCCATCTGCTGGCCACTGCCCGTGCAGATCAGGATGCTCACATCCGTAAAGGGGCAGCCAGGCTCTGTGCCCATCGCTTGCCCCGCACCAGCGACGTGGCCACGGCCGTCGCCGCCCTAGAGCAGTTCTTCAATGACGAAGACGCCGAAGTCCGCAAAGCAGCGGCCGAGATAGCCGGAGTATTGCGCGGCCAAGCTCTGCAGCCCTACGTGGCAATGCTGACCACTCTTATTGCCTCGTCGGCATTTAGCGATGCGCTTGCCTATCTGCTAATTACCCTGGAGCAGGCACCCGACCGGATCGATGATCTGTTTATCCAGTGCACGAGGCGGTTCGTAGAGGTGCATGGCGCTGAGGTAAGCAACATCTCGACAGCCGCAGCCGGTGAAGCGCCAAGGATCGGTCAGCTCGTCCTGCGAGCCTATGCTCAAGCTCATGACTCAGCCGTCCGGGCGACAGTCCTGGACTTGATCGACGCCTTGCTCCTGACGGGGGCATACGAATTCGCCCGCATTGTTGACGAAGCGGAGCGCTGACGTATGGATTGGCTGAGAGCAAAGAGCGGGCGCGCCAAATCACGTATGGACCTAAGCCATTATTCGGGCAAGGCCACCCATGTTGCGCGGATGAGAGCCACCTCGCCTCAACAACACATAACGACCCAATCTGTTCGCCTTACTGAGGCACGCGGCGCCTTCCGAAGCCGCGCATACTAAGCAGAACGTGAGTTTTTGGAGGTTTTGGGAAATTCGTGCTAAAATATATGCATGGCACGGAAAGGGCGGCGGTCGACTAACGAAGAGCGGGTTGAAGCTATCAGGCTGCTAAG
>OFHG01000939.1_pt1 | contig 10851 bp, 3 predicted proteins | sample 1521931 | NCBI WGS metagenome assembly OFHG01 (sample SAMEA2468438, study PRJEB22500) | soil metagenome | biome: Glassland; feature: Farmland; material: Clay | place: Australia | collected 2013-01-31 | depth 0.55 m
GGGAAGGGGCTGGTGTTGGGCCTGAGGGCTGCCGGTGTAAGCCAGGTCATTGACCTGCCCCCCGCCGACATCGAACCGCCCCCCGCCTTTGGCACCCGCGTGCGGTTGGACTTCCTGAAGGGGCTGGGAAAAATCAGGAAGAAATTCGTCCTGATTTTGGATCTGGATCGCGCCCTGTCGGCCACTGACCTGCTTTCGGTGGCAACGGCGCAGAACATTGTCCTGAATCCCGATGGGATAGGGGCGCAGCCGGCGCCGGCGGCCAACTGACGCCGCCGGTCGTCTGATCCAAACGCCGCGCGGGGTCGAGCCAGGAGGCCAGTTAGCGCGTCGAATCCCGGCTCGCCGCGGCGTCATCCCGGCGGCGAGCTCGCCGAACTTCTCTGTGCAGCATCGCGCGTCTCATCCAGGGAGCAAAAGCTTGAGCGAAGGACTCTCATCACCAATTCTCCCGGCGGGCATTGAGAACACGTACGCTATCCTCTCCCAGGCCATCACGGACGCGGACTTCGCGCTATTCCAGCGCTTGCTCGAAAAAGAGACGGGCATTTATCTTTCACCGGCCAAGAAGTCGTTGCTCGTCGGCCGCTTGTCCCGGCGGTTGCGCGAGCTCGGACTGGGCGATCTGCGCAAATACTACAAGCGGGTGCTCTCGGATCCCGCCGAGCATGTCCGAATGATCGACTGTATCTCAACCAATGAGACACAGTTTTTCCGCGAACCCCTCCATTTCGAGTTCTTGGAGCAGCGGGTTTTGCCGGTGTGGACAGCTCAGGCGGAAGCCGGCGCGCGCCCACGGAAGATTCGCGTGTGGAGCGCGGGATGTTCGACGGGAGAAGAGCCTGCCTCTATCGCCATGACGTTGCTCCATCGCTTTCCCGCCGCCTCCGGATGGCAGATCGAAATCCTGGCCACGGATATTTCCACGCGGGTTCTGGCGTTGGCGCGGGCGGGGATCTGGCCGATTGAAAAGGCTTCGCAAATCCCCACTCCGTTCCTGAGGACGTACATGTTGCGGGGGACGGGAACACAGGAAGGCAAGATGAAAGCTGGTCCGGAGATTCAGCGGGTGGTGCGCTATGAGCGCTTCAATCTGCTGGGCGAGCCGGCGCCTCCGAGTTCGGCGCCTTTTGACGTGATCTTCTGCCGTAATGTGTTGATCTATTTCCAGCCCGAAACCAAGGCGCGCGTCGTTCGTCGACTTCTGAGCCACCTGTCTCCAGATGGGTTTCTGTTTGTGGGCCACTCCGAAAGCCTGAACCATTTGAGTGATTGTGTGCGCAGCGTTGTACCGACGGTATATGTCCAGGCGCGCGCGTCGGTGAGGTGATGATTGCTTCCTGAGAGACTCGGCTCCGGCGAACCCTGGTCCACACCCGCGGATTCGCGACACGTGGCGGGCCGCAAGTCGCAACGGGATATCGAAGTGCTGGTGGTGGACGATTCCGCCGTGGTGCGCCAGGTGACCGCCGCGGTGCTTTCGCAGGAGCCCGGCATGCACGTCAGCGTCGCCGCCGACCCGCTGATCGCCATGGATAAAATGAAGCGCCAACGGCCGGACGTCATCGTGCTTGATCTGGAAATGCCACGTATGGACGGCCTGACCTTCCTGCGCAAAATCATGGCGGAGGACCCCGTCCCCGTGGTCGTCTGCTCGGCACTGGCGCCGCCGGGTTCGGATACCGCCCTTCTGGCTTTCGACGACGGCGCCGTGGACGTAATCGGCAAGCCGACCGTGGGGGTGAAAAACTTTCTCGACGAGTCGGCCATCCTGTTGATTGACACCGTGCGTTCCGCCGCGCAAGCGCGCGTCACGCGGCGCGCAGCTCCCTTCACGCCCATAGAGCCGAAGAACTCCGCCGATGCCGTTCTTCCCAGCCGCAAGGCTCCGGCTTTGCGATTCACTACGGACAAGGTGGTCGTGGTCGGCGCTTCAACCGGGGGGACTGAAGCCATCCTGACGTTTCTGGAAGGGATGCCCGCCGATGGTCCGGCCATGGTCATCGTGCAACATATGCCCGAGGCGTTTACTTCGGGATTCGCCCGCCGCCTGAATTCCCTCTGCGAAATCGAGGTCAAGGAAGCGACGCACGGAGATCGAGTTCTGCAAGGACGGGCATTGATTGCGCCCGGGAACCGTCACATCCTTTTGCGGCGAAGCGGTGGGCACTACGTCGTTGAGCTAACGGACGGCCCGCTGGTTTCGAGGCATCGCCCCAGCGTGGATGTGCTGTTTCGCTCCGCCGTCCAAGCTGCCGGGCCCAACGCCATCGGAGTGATCATGACCGGCATGGGTGATGACGGGGCAGCGGGACTTCTTGAGATGAAAGAAGCGGGCGCGTGGACCATCGCTCAGGATGAAGCTTCTTGCGTGGTGTTCGGTATGCCGAAGGAAGCCATCGCGCGCGGCGCGGTGGAAGAGACCACGCCTTTGTCACTCCTCGGCCGCACCGTGCTGGAGAGGGTCAAATCCGCCAAGGTCAATCAAAGAGATTGTCCGTTCCCCCCCCTGGAGCGCGGTTGTCCTGAGCCCGCACGGACACGCGGCTCATTTTGGGAGATGGTCGGCAGGCAGCGGTGTTAACTCTCCCGGGAACGTGTTGCCCTCTCCCAATGTAGCCGGCCGGCGTATACTCCGGGAATCCCATGATCGAAGACGAAATTGTTTCCGGCAGTTATTTCAGCTCCGCTGTCTAAAGTGCCCAGTGAGCTATGGGGCGCTGGATTGATTGTTGCTTTGTGAACGTCGGGGCGCCTCGCTGAGGCGCGGAGTGCCAGGACGGGAGCCGGCGACCAACCGCGGCCTCAAGAACTCGTCTTCCGGTTGCGGGAAAGCATGCTTTTCTTTCCATTGCAGAGGTGGAAGTATGGTGCAATCAGATGACCGACCTTCGAATCCCAGCGCCGTAACCGGCAAGAAAACCGGCGCAGGCTCGCCTCGCCTGCTGCGGAGCCTTCCTGCAGTCTATGTTCTTGGCCTCCTGCTCCTCGCCATTTTCATTGGAGGATTCATCTGGCACGACTTGCGAGGAGCGTACCACGACGCTTTGGCCTACTGGAACGTTCGGCTGTCCGGCTCCGCGCAGGATCGGGTCCGGATCATAGCTCTCTGGTTGAGCGAGAGGCGCACCGACGCAGAGGCGATCGCCGAAGATCCGCTCGCCGGTGAGTTGCTCCAAACCCCCAAGGGGCGCGCAACAGACGCCGCGAGGCTCCTGCAGCGAAAGCTCGAAGGGATTGAAGAAGCAAGAGGATTCGTGACCGGCTTGATCGTGGATACAGGCTGCCACATCGTGGCTCGGAGCGGATCGCCGGAAGTGACCGCCAAAGACTTGCAGACCTCGTGCGCGTCGGTTTACAGGGCGAAGCATTTCGATGTGGAATTCTCGCATCTGGAAAAGAACGGTATCTGGCTTAATCTCGCGATACCGATATTTGTCGAGGGTCGTCATTCGAAAGCGGACGTTCCTGTCCGGCGCATTGCGGGCGCCGTCATCCTGGTCTTCGCACCGTGGAAATACCTGTATCCCTTCGTTGTTGGTGAAAACGAACCTGCCCAGTCAATCGAAACTCAGGTGGTCTGGAGAAGAGACAAGGAAGTTTTCATGTTCCTCCCCAAGCGCGAGGTCATGCATCAGGAATCCGTGGTGCGCAGGCGTCTCGGCGAGCCCGTCTTTGGGGCTCAGGTCGCCCAGGAAAATGAAGTCCGGTTCGGAGAATTCGTTGACTATCGGGGCATCAAGGTTTTCGGAGCCGCCAAACGCATTCCCGTCTCCGGCGGAAGTCTGGCACGCAAGATTGATGTGGATGAGGCCCTGGCGGACTTCCATCGCCGCGCCGTGCTCGAAGGGCTGGCGGGCGCACTGTGTGTCCTTCTGTTCGGAGTTGTAATCCTCGCCCAACATAGGCGGACGGGGATGCAAGACCTGATCAGCAAGATAGAGCAGCAGGAAGCGCTGTTGGAGGTCCAGCAGCAGGCCGCGGCTTCTGAAGCGCGCTACCGAGGACTTTTCGAAAACGCGAGCGATGCCATCGCGATGTTCGACCTGCAAGGACAAGTGGTTTCCGTGAACAAGGCCGCCGAGAGAGCGGGGGGCTATTCTCACGACGAAGCGCTCAGGTTGAATTTCTCCCAATTGATGCCGCCCGAAAGCCGAGATGTTTTCGAGAAGAACCTAGAGCGATTGCTGGTGGGCAGACCGTCTCCAGCAGAAGAAGTAGAGCTCATCGCCAAGGACGGGCGGCGAGTCCCCATGGAGGCGAGCTCCCAGCTTGTCTACCAGCGGGGAGAGCCGGTCGGGATCCAGGTGATTGCGCGGGACATCACCGAGCGCCGGCAGGCGGAAGAAGCCTTGCGGAGGTCGGAAGAGAGATTCTCCAAGGCCTTCCGCTCCAACCCCGAAATGGCCAGCATCAGTACTCTCAAAGAGGGGCGGTATCTGGACGTCAACGAAGCCTTTTTGCGCGCCCTGGGCCGCTCTCGCGAAGAGGTCATCGGCAAGACCGCCGTCGAGTTGAACTTCTGGCGAGATCCCGAGGCGCGTCTGCAATTCCTTGAACGGTTGAATGCGGAAGGCCGCGTTGGTGACGTGGAAGTGCATTTCTGCGCCAAAGGTGGCGAGGTTCGCACCGGGTTGATTTCGGGAGAGATTGCGGAAATTCACGGAGAAGAATGCCTGCTTGCGGTCACTCGCGACATCACTGACCGCAAGCAGACGGAAGAAGCCTTGCGCCACAGGGAGGCGGAACTCAAAGAGGCCCAGCGCCTGGCACAGATTGGGAGCTGGGAGTGGGAAGTGGGCTCCGATACGCTAAGCTGGTCCGATGAGCTCTACCGTATCGCGCGCCGAGATCCGAAACTTCCCCCGCCCCCTTATCGTGAGTTCCCTCAAATCTACGGCCCGGAAACCTGGGAGCGCCTGAATCCGCTGGTGGAAAACTGCGTCAAAACGGGCGACCCGTACGAGCTGGAGATGGAACGGACTCACCCGGACGGCGCCAGGAAATGGTTTATCGCGAGCGGTGAACCCGTCCGCGACGCTGCGGGCCGGATTTTTCGGCTGCGTGGGACGGTGCAGGACATCACGGAACGCAAGCAGGCCGAGCTGTCCCTGCAGGAGAGCGAAGAACGTTTCCGTTCCCTCTCCGAAGCCTCCTTCGAAGGAATTGCCTTCAGTGAAGACGGGAAAGTCATCGACGCGAATACCCGGCTCACCCAGATGTTGGGCTGCGAGATGAATGAGCTCATCGGGTCGATGATTTCGGATTGGGTTGCACCGGACTCCCTGGAATTGGTTATGGACCACGTGCGTACAGGTTCGGAGGAACCCTACGAGAGCCATCTTCGAAGGCGCGATGGGACCACGTTCCCCGCAGAGACGAGAGCGCGGAAGCTGCCCTGGAAAGGGAAACACGTCCGCGCCACGACGATCCGCGATATCAGCGAGCTCAAACGCACCGAGCAGATGCTGCGGGATCTTACCGAGGGGACGGCATCGGTCACCGGCGCGGATTTCTTCTCTTCTCTGGTTCGCCATTCCGCCGCAGCCCTTCACGCCCGATATGCGTTTGTTGCGGAGTATCGTGCGCCGGGTACCGCCAAAACGCTTGCCTTTTGGGATGGCGAGGAGTCCGGTGAGGACTTTGAATACAGGCTTGAGGATGCTCCGTGCCTGGAAGTGCTGGAGGGCAAGATTTGTATTCATCGTGAAGACGTCCGACGCCTTTTTCCCAACCACACCTCCTTGGCGAAGATGGGCGCTGAAAGCTACCTCGGCGTGCCTCTGTTTGACGATGCCCATCAGGTCATCGGGTTTCTGGCTGTGATTGACACCAAGCCGATGCCGCAGGATCCCCAAGCGGTTTCCATCCTCGAGATATTCGCCGCCCGCGCTGGAGCCGAACTGGAACGGCAGCAGGCTTTAGAGGCCTTGCAGAGGGAAAAGGCCTTCTCGGAGGCCGTCATCGACAGCCTTCCCGGCTTCGTGTACGTGGTCGACACCAAAGGTGAAGTCATCCGTTGGAACCGGAACGCCGAAACGATCCTGGGCTATTCCAACCAGGAGTTGTCAGCCCTCCAGACTTTGGACGTCATTGTGGAAGACGATCGTGAAATCGTGGCCACAAGCTGGCTGGAAACCTTCGCCGAAGGCAGTACCACCTGCGAGGCGCGGGTTCTGACCAAAGACGGCAGGCGAACACCCTTTCTTCTCTCCGCGCGCCACGCCAGCATCGGCGATCAAGCCTATATCATCGGCACGGGCATTGACATCACCGGGCGCAAGCAGGCCGAAGAGGCGCTGAAGAAAAGCGAGGCCCGCTATCGCAGCCTGGTTGAGGACAGTCTGGCCCTGATCTGCACACACGACTTGGACGGCACGCTGCTCTCTGTGAATCCCGCTGCCGCAAAAGCCTGGGGAGGCACCACGGCCGAGTTGGTCGGCAGAAAAATCCAGGACCTGCTCACTCCCAAAGCCTTTGCCTACTTTGCGGATTACATTGAAAGGATTCGCACCCACAAATCCGGCGAGGGGCTGCTGGAGGTGATCACCAAGTCCGGTGAAGTGCGTTACTGGACCTATCGCAACGTCCTGCGCGAAGAAGCGGGCAAGGAACCCTTCGTGCTGGGGTACGCCCAGGACATCACCGAACGCAAACTGGCCGAGGAGAAACTGCAGGAGGAAAAGACCTTTTCGGATGCCGTCATTGACAGCCTGCCCGGCGCTTTCTACGTGAGTGACGAGTCGGGCAGTTTGGTCCGCTGGAACAAGAACGTTGAGAAGATGCTGGGCTACACCAGCGAGGAACTGGCCGCACCGAATCGCCCAGCGTTTTTCCCCGAGGAGGACCTTGCCACCACGATCGCCAAGAGACAGGAAGGGTTCGTCCACGGACAAACGATGCATGAAACTTGCGTCCTGGCCAAAGACGGAAAGCGTATTCCCGTCCTTCTCACCGGAATACGTGCCGTGATCGGCGACAAACCCTATCTGGTCGGTATGGGGATTGATATCACCGACCGCAAGCGCGCGGAAGAAGCGCTGCGCGAAAGCGAAGAGCGCTTCCGCCAGATGGCGGAAAACAGCCCGGACATGTTCTGGCTTTTCGATCTCCGAAAGGCAGGGGTGCTTTACGTCAGCCCCGCATTTGAAAAGGTTTGGGGGCGCCCGGTCCAAGAGCTGCTGTCGAATCCGGGAATTTGGAGGGAGGCGATCCACCCGGAAGACCGTGAGTACATCACAAATGACTTCGACACACGCGGGGTGACGGTGGGCGCCGAAAATGAATTCCGCATCGTATGGCCGGATGGGGCAGTACGATGGGTTCGCGGCAGCGCGTTTCCGATCCGCGACGAGTCCGGCGCGGTATCCCGCCTGGGCGGCATCGTCTACGACGTCACGGACCGCCGCGAGGCCGAGGACGCGCTGCGGCGCCAGGAGAAACTGTTCCACGCCATCGTCGAAGACCAGACCGAAATGATCGTGCGCTGCAAACCGGACGGGACGCGCACCTTCGTCAATGCTGCCTACGGTCACGCCTTTGGCAGTTCCCAGGGCGAACTCCTGGGCACCAGCCTTTTCCGATTCCTCGCGGATGAAGATCGCGAACGCATTCGCAAAAAGCTTGCGTCCCTGACTCCCGACCAGCCCATCGCCACCGACGTTCACCGCACATTCATAAGCGATGGCGAGACGCGGTGGCACGAGTGGACCGACCATGGCCTCTTCGATGCCCAGGGACGCCTGACCGAGATTCAATCGGTCGGCCGTGACATCACCGAACGCAAGAAAGCGGTCGAAGAACTGACGATCTCCGAAGCAAGGTACCGGACGCTGATTGAAACCGCGCCGGAAGCCATCGTGGTGCTGGAGGCGGAGACCGGGAAATTCGTGGATTTCAATGAGAACGCCTGCCATTTGTTCGGGCTTCCCGGCAAGGAACTGCTCAAGCAGACGCCCGCCGAAGTCAGCCCGCCACTCCAGCCCGACGGCCGCCCTTCTGACTTGGCTGCGGTCGAATACATCCGGCAAGCCGCGGCCGGAGAAGTTCCTGTGTTCGAGTGGATGCACCGCAACGCTGCCGGAGTGAATATCCCGTGCGAAGTGCGGCTGGTTCGCCTGCCCTCGGCGGGAAGGATGCTTCTCCGCGGGAGCGTTACCGATATCACGGAGCGCAAGACGGCCGAAGCGGCCTTGCGCGCCAGCCAGGAGATGTTCTCCAAGGCGTTCCACTCCAGCCCTGAACCGATGTGCATCATCGCGATTTCGGACAGCAACTTCCTCGACGTCAACAAGGCGTTCTGCGACCAGATCGGTTACAGCCGCGAGGAAGCCGTCGGGAAGACCGCAGTGCAGTTGGGCCTCGATCCCCTTTCCGGCTTGTCGGATGAGCAGCGGAAGGTGCTGGACCAGGGCGGATTGCATAACCTGGAATTAGACCTGCGAACACGGTCCGGCGACGTGCGCACGGCGCTGGTCTCCTTCGAAACCGTGGAAATCGCGGGCCAGCCCTGCATTCTCGCCCAGGGCCGGGATGTGACCGAACACCGGCAGGCAGAGCGGGCGCTCCGCTCCAGCGAGCAGCGCTATCGGGACTTCATCTCTCATAGCAAAGAAGCGGTGTGGCGCGTGGAGTTGGATGAAGCCATCCCGATTGATCTTCCTGCCGAAGAACAAATGGAGCGGCTCCTCTACTCCGCTTTCATGGCGGAGTGCAACGACGCGATGGCGCACATCGTTGGCGCGGCTAGGGCGGAGGACCTCATCGGGAAGCACCTGAAGGAGTTGATCCCTTCTACGGATCAGGAAAGAATCACAGGGTTCAAATCTGCTGCGGCGGGGAGATGGCAGAACAGGACCATTCAGTTCCAGGTGACGCGGCCGACAGGCGAATCCAGGCACTTGCAGAGAACGGAGATTCCCATTGTCGAGAACGGGAAGCTGATCCGGATGTGGGGTCTGACGCGTGACGTTACGGACCTTTACCTTGCCGAAGAGGCGGTCCGCGCCTCGGAGGAACGCTATCGCCTGCTGTTTGAGCGAAGCCTGGCCGGCGTCGTGCGAACCACCCTCGACGGCCGCGTCTTGGAATGCAACGAAGCGTTCGCCAAGATTCAGGGTTACACTTCGCGGGAGGAAGTCATCTCCTCCAACGTGCGCGATTTCTATCTGGAAACGAGCGATGGAACAACTCTGTTCGATCTCCTGAAGCAGTACCCGATCGTGATCGGGGAGGAATTTCACACGCGCCGGCGCGATGGCTCGCCGGCTTGGATGCTGGTGAGCGCCAGCCTGATCGAAAACCAGAGAGAAGGCCCGTCCATTCTTGCAACCGCCTTTGATATCACTCACTGGAAGGAACTGGGCGAGCAGCTTCGCCAGTCGCAGAAGATGGAAGCGGTGGGACGGTTGGCCGGCGGCGTGGCCCACGATTTCAACAACATGCTTCAGATCATTAATGGGTATAGCGAATTGGTGATTGACCAGTTGCCCGGCGAGGACCCGTTGCACGCCCACATGCAGGAGATCAAGGGTATCGTCGAGCGCGCCGCCGGACTGACGCGACAGTTGCTGGCCTTCAGCCGGCAGCAGGTGTTGGCGCCGCAGATCCTGGACCTCAACCTCGCCATCGCCAACTTGAGCAAGATGCTTCGGCGCCTGATCGGTGAAGACATCGAGTTGGTCATGCACGAAGGTCATCCGCTCAGCAAGGTCAAGGCCGATCCGGGCCAGATCGACCAGGTCATCCTGAATCTGGCGGTCAATGCGCGCGATGCCATGCCGCGCGGAGGCAAGCTGACGATCGAAACGGCGAACGTCGAGATCGACGGCTCCTTCGCGCTAGCTCACTTTCCCATGACCCCGGGACCTTACACCATGATCGCGGTGACCGACGCCGGGCATGGAATGGACGCTGAAACCCAGGCCCGCATTTTTGAGCCGTTCTTCACCACCAAGGAGAAAGGGAAAGGAACCGGGCTCGGACTCGCAACCGTCTACGGAATCGTCAAGCAGAGCGGAGGCTTCATCTGGGTTGAGAGCGAAGTGGGCAAAGGCACCACCTTCAAGGTCTACTTGCCGCCCGCTTCCGAGGCTGCCGCTCCTCAGCGACCCGAACTGGCTCCCTCCATGCTACAAGGCACGGAGACCGTCCTGCTGGTCGAAGACGAGGAGTACGTCCGGTCACTGGTGCGAAAATCGCTGCAGTCGAAAGGCTACACGGTTCTGGAAGCGCGCAACGGCGAGGACGCACTGCGCGTGGCCCGCGAGCACGCAGGGCCGATCCACTTGCTGATCACCGATGTGGTGATGCCCGGCATGAGCGGCCGCGAACTGGCCGAAAGGCTGGCGCCGCTTCGCCGGGAAATGAAGACCCTTTACATGTCGGGCTACGCCGATGATGCCATTCTGCATCACGGCGTTCTGCATTCAGGCGGCGCGTTGTTGCAGAAGCCTTTCACCGCGGAAGCGCTGGCCAACAAAGTTCGTCAGGTACTGGAGCAGAGCTAAGAATCCAGCGCCTGCGAAATATTCTGTGTCATTAGTGTCAGCCGTATCATTTATATCAGTCGAACGACTGCAAATGGACATAATGTCCGCACCGTCGAGCTGGAGAGAAGCCCGTTCGCTTTCCAAGCCGCTTGTATTCAGTAGATTAGCGGCATCCACCCCAAACTGGCGCCCATCGCACGGGAGGAGATTCCACCCACCCACGCCCACAGTGAAGCCCGTATGCGACTGGTTCTCGGGGATTTATCCGCCTACATTCACCCCCGACCGCAACGGAGCCATTACTCGCCTGATCCACTTGGGGCCATCCCGTTGCGTCAGGGGCGCCCGCAGTGGACGTCAC
>OFHG01000941.1_pt1 | contig 10845 bp, 10 predicted proteins | sample 1521931 | NCBI WGS metagenome assembly OFHG01 (sample SAMEA2468438, study PRJEB22500) | soil metagenome | biome: Glassland; feature: Farmland; material: Clay | place: Australia | collected 2013-01-31 | depth 0.55 m
CTCAAAATGCTGAGGATAAAGCCATCTTCGTCGTGGGACTTTCGATGGGCGGCGTACTTGCCTTGTTGATTGCCTCGCAAGCCTACGCCGCGCGCTACCCAATCGCCGGTGTGGTGGCAATGTCTACCCCCTACATCCTCCCCCCGGATCCGAGATTGCCATTTATCCACCTCATCCGCTTTATCCAACCCCGGGTGGCAAAAGGGCCGCCAGACTGGCGCAACCCGGAAGCGCCCAAAAGCCACGTGGACTATTCGTTTTATCCAACCATCGCCATCGGCGAGTTAAGCAAACTGCTGATAGAAATGCGACGTGCTCTCCAAAACAAAATGGCTCCGGTATTGCTCGTGCATTCCCGCCAGGATAGCGGCGTGCCGCCGGAAAATTTGCAAGCGATTTACGATCACCTGGACACGCCGCGCAAAGAAAGCCTCTGGGTAGAAAACAGCGGCCATGTGATCACTGAAGAACCGCAGCGTGAGCGCGTCTTTCAGGCGGCGAACGCCTTCATTCAAAGTGTACGTTCGGCAATAGAGTAAAACAGGCCTGAATTGGGTTTGCACGACTCTGTGGCGAACATAAAAACACCGCTTGACAAAGTATGCACCTGCTGCCGCTTTGCGCCGTGGGACTCATTGCAAAGGAGGTCATCCTAAGGAATACTCTTTGGTTCACATCGCAAGATCACCTTACCATCAACGGTATCTCCACACTAAAGGCGTTGGTATTGAGCAATAAAGTTTCGGCTGCCAGCATTGCCGCAGTCTGTCCCACCGTCGCGTCCGGGCCCAGCTGGCTCTTCCCGCTTTCAACCGGATTGCCCAACTGGGCTTCACCTTGTTTAAGCATCTCAATTTGGATGGTGTTTGGCGCATTCGATTGAGTTCCGGCTGTCTGTAAGGATCCGATGGAGCCTGGCGCCAGGTTGAAACCAGCCAGAAGGATTGCCGCCACCAGCAAGCCTATGAAAAGCGCACCTGGTATTGTTTTGCGTTCCATCACGGCCGTACCTCTGCTCCCTCAATCACCCTGCAATTGCCGCTATTGCACCCACAGGAGGTACCACTGGTATCATTCGGATTGTAATAAATATAAATCGCTTTGCCCGTTACCTTGGCCGTGGTAAAGAGGCTCAAAAAGCGGTTAGCGTTTGCCGAATCCTTGGTACTGCAATAGGCAAAATAAGCGATACTACCCGCCGCCGGGTTGCATGATACGTGTACCCGATTGGTAAATGCCGCTACCGTGACCGGTGAGCAGCTAAATATAGATAAAGAACTTGGAGCCGATGGCGTTGCCGCAGAAACCTTGTTTATAAGCGACAGGCCAACCAGCAGAGCTAACGCCAGGGTTAGCGCCCCCAACAATACAAACATGGAAATCCTGATCTTGCGAACGTGTAGCTTAAACATATTATTCCTCCTACAGGATACTTGGTGCGAAGCACCGGCTTGCACCACTTGACGAATAAAGAACTTCTGGCATCCTGGAAGCCGGCCCGGAGAGAAGCACGCTTTGGAATCCAGAATATTTCCCCTATGCTATTATTTTTGAATATTTTTCAGACAATGTCAATAGGAAATATGGACTTGTTGCCAGACTGTTAGGGGGGATTCATGAATTTCTTCTGGCTCCAATGGTCTTCTGCCGGAGCCAGCCCTGCCATACTCCCGTGTGTGCTACCGGAGCGCTGCGAAACTGGCTGCCACGCCGAGCATGGCAGCCAGGAAACACCGCTAGAGTCTTGGGCCGAGTTTATCGAGAATAGGATGGCGTCTCTCGCCGTCCGTTTATTCCTCTTTTGCGGCCTGCAGCTCCTTTTGGTGTTGGTTAATTACATCTTGAGCCAGGTGGGTTGGAACGACATCGTAGTGCGAAAACTCCATGGTGAATACCCCGCGCCCGCCTGTGATCGAGCGCAGGTCGGTAGTATAATGCAGTATTTCGGCCAGCGGCACCTGGGAAGTGATCGTGGAGCGGCCCTTTTCGCTGTTCATACCCTGCACGCGCGCCCGGCGAGTGTTCAGATCGCCCAGGATATCGCCCATGTTGCCTTCCGGGACGGTAATGCGCACGTCCATGATCGGCTCGAGCAATACCGGGGCGGCATCTTTCACCGAAAGCTTGAACGCCTCGCGCCCGGCAATTTCGAAAGCCACCGGCTTCGAGTCAACCGGGTGTTCTTTTCCATCATACACCGATACTTTAATATTCTTCAACGGGAAGCCGGCCAGAACGCCGTCTTTCATCACCGCTCTGATACCCTTTTCAATTGCGGGCATATAACTGGAGGAAATCGAGCCGCCGAACACGTCGTTGGAAAAGGCATAATCCTCGTCCGCATACGGCTCGATGCGCATGGATACTTCCCCGAACTGGCCTGCACCACCGGTCTGTTTCTTGTGGCGGTAGGTGGCCTGGCCCTGGCGGGTGATGGTTTCCTGGTAAGGCACGCGTGGCTCCTCGGCATTCAACCCGGTCTGGAATTTATTCTCGGCCCGCCGCAGCGCGACATCGATGTGCTGGTCGCCCATGCCTTGCAAGATGGTCTGGTTGGTGCTGGGCTCGTTGTTCCACGAGAGAGTCATGTCCTCTTCACACAGTCTGTTCAGCGTGGTGCTCAATTTGGTGGAATCGGATTGGGTTTTCGGATTGACCGCCACCCGGTATAAAGCGTGCGGATATTCCGGAACAGGCAGGCTGAGCGGATGGCCTTTATCGCAAAGGGTGTCACCGGTCGAGGTAGAGCCCAGTTTCGGCACCGTGGCAATATCGCCGGCATGAACCACCTTAACTGCGATTTGCTCCTTACCGCGCAACAGGTGCAAGGAGCCAAGGCGCTCCTCACTGCTCTTGTTTTGATTCCACACCCGGCTGTCCGAATTCATCGAACCGGAATAAACACGGAAATAGGTAATCTTGCCCACACAGGGATCTGCCGTGGTCTTCCAAACGTAGGCTGCCAAGGGGCCACTGTCGCTGGCCTTGAGGGTTTCATCCCCTTCCTTGCCCTGCGCGACTACATCGGGGATGTCCAAAGGCGAAGGCATCAACTCGATCATCGCCTCCAGCAAGGGTACCAGCCCGATTTCAGCCCCGGCGGCTGCCACGAACACCGGCACGTAAGTACCAGAGCCGATTACTTTTACCAGGCCGCGTAAGATATCCGCAGGGCTTAATTCCTCTCCTTCAAGATACTTCTCCAGCAGCTCATCTTCACCCTCAGCCGCCGCTTCGATCAGCTCCATGCGCGCCGCTTCTACCTCATCGGCATATTCGGCCGGAATATCTTCAACCTTGTTCGCCTCGCCTACGTAAGCCTGCATGGAGAACAAATCGATCACGCCTTTGAAATCAGCGCGTTCACCCAACGGCAGTTGAACCGGCAGCAGGCGTGCTTCGGAAATCATCTGAACCGAATTCATCGCCTTGCGGAAATTTGCGTTGTCACGATTCATTTTATTGATCAACAAGAAACGCGGCAAATTAAAAGTGTCGGTATAATGCCAGGCCATTTCGGTGCCCACTTCCGCGCCCGAAACCGCATCCACCAGGATCACCACCCCATCCGCGACGCGCATGGCCGACACCATTTCACCGATAAAATCGGAATAACCCGGCGTATCCAGCAGATTGATCTTGTAGTTCTTATATTCAACCGGGATGACGGCCGTCGAAATGGAAATCCCACGGCGAATTTCTTCATCCTCGAAATCCGCTATCGTGCTGCCGTCTTCGATTTTTCCGAGGCGGGTGGTCGCACCGGTAAAATGCAGCAGCGCGTCTACCAGCATGGTCTTTCCGGAACTGCTGTGGGAGGCAAGGGCTATATTGCGAATAAATTCGGTGGTATATTCTTTCATCGGGAACCTTTCTTGAGGTGGATAAAATCTGACGATTTCAGATTGTAGTTTATCTCTGCTTCCTTGTCAAAGTGTGATTTTAACCACGAGCAAAAATTTGGAGTACAATCGTCTTATTCATGCTGCAAAAACTATTCTTTCACTTGATGTACTGGCGCAAACCACCCTGGGACACCGGAATTTCCCCTCCCGAGCTGGTCGCGTTCATTGAGAGCCACTCGCCTGGACGGGCCCTGGATCTGGGCTGCGGCACCGGCACCAACGTGATCACCCTCTCCAGGGCCGGCTGGGAAACGGTTGGAGTGGATTTCGTCGGAAAAGCAATCCGCAAGGCCCGCCAGAAAGCGCGCCAGGCCGGCATCCAGGCCAGTTTTTACGTGGACGACGTGACTCGCCTGGAAAAAATAAAGGACAGGTTTGATTTGATCCTGGACATTGGCTGCTTTCACAGCCTGCCTTCAGACAGACGCCAGGCATATTTAAAAAACCTGGAGCGTCTGCTGTCTCCCAATGGGACCTACCTATTATATGCCTTCCTAAAGGAAAACGAACAGGAGCAGCGTGGCCTAGGACCGGTAGATCTGCAGTCATTGAATAAATGCTTCAGCTTGCTGGAGCGCCAAGATGGCAGCGAACGCGGTTTACGCGCCTCGGCCTGGTTCGAATACAGCCGGGCGTGAAGCAACCCGATTAAAACAATTGAGATCATGAATTTCCTTTTTATTTTTCTGGACGGAGTCGGCCTGGGCCCGGATGATACGCGCACCAATCCATTTGCCCGCGCCTCCATGCCGGCGCTGGGACGGCTGCTGGGCGGCGAACGGTTGCTGGCTGGCATCGCTCCCCGCTTGAGCCATAGGGCGACCTTGCTAGCCCTGGACGCCGGCCTGGGGGTGGAGGGCGTGCCCCAATCGGCCACCGGCCAGGCCACCTTGCTAACCGGGATCAACGTTCCGGCCAGGGTAGGTTACCATTACGGGCCAAAACCCAACGCTCCGGTAGCTGAATTCTTGCGCAATGGGAACCTGTTCAACACGATGAGCAAAGCCGGCCGCCGGGCGGTTTTATTGAATGCCTACCCGCCTGCCTATTTCAAAGCCATCCAATCGGGCCGCCGCCTGTATTCGGCTATACCGCTGGCAGTGAACAGCGCCGGCCTCCCGCTCAAGAATGCGCGGGATTTGGCGAACGGCCAGGCGCTTTCGGCGGATTTCACCTCCCAGGGCTGGCGCGAAAACCTGGGATTCTCGGATGCGCCGCTGCTGACGCCCCAAGCGGCAGGTGAGCGCCTGGCGCACCTGGCCCAGGAGATGGATTTCGCTTTCTTCGAATACTGGCTGAGTGATTACGCCGGGCATCACCAGGACATGGATCAGGCCCTGGGTCTCTTGAGGGCCTTCGACGGCGTGCTGCAAGGCCTGTCAGAAAATTGGGACGATGCCCGCGGGCTGGTACTGGTCACCTCCGACGACGGAAATATGGAGGACATGAGCACCCGCCGCCACACCCGTAACCCTGTCCCGGCCCTAGTAATTGGTGCGCCGGAGCTGCGCCAGCGCTTCACTCGCAATTTGCGCGACCTGGCGGATGTCGCCCCGGCCATCACCGATCTGCTGTTAGATTAAACATTAGAGACCGAGTTCTTCGAAAAAACTCGGTCTCTCTTATCGGAAATATGCTCCCAGCACCAGCGAAACGTTGTGCCCGCCGAAGCCAAATGAATTGGACAGCACGGCCGATAGCCGGGCAGGGCGCGCCTGGTTCGGCACGAAATCCAGGTCGCACTGCGGATCGGGATGCTCCAGGTTGATGGTCGGCGGAATCCAGCCATCGCGCAGCGCCTGGACGCAAATCACCGTTTCCAATGCCCCTGCCCCACCCAATGCATGGCCGGTCATCGATTTGGTCGAGCTGACCGGGGTGCGGTACGCCGCCGGGCCAAAGACAAGCTTGATGGCCTGGGTCTCAGCCAGGTCGCCAGCTAGCGTGCTGGTGGCATGCGCGTTAATGTAAGAAATTTGCTCGGGCTGCAGGCCTGACCGCTCGATGGCCAGTTGCATGCAGCGCGCCGAACCGGCCGCCTCCACGTCTGGCGCGGTCAGATGGACCGCGTCGGCGGGGTTGGCATATCCCAGCATTTCTACCAGCGGCTCAGCGCCGCGCGCCCGGGCAAAGTCCGCCGCGCAAATCAGCCCGGCGATGCACGCCGCCAGCGTCGAGGGCGAATAGCCACTATCCTCTTCCCAGCGTTCCTGCTGGGTGGCCGGCCCCATTCGGGTCAAGAATCCCGCGGCCGCCTTCACCATCGGATAAGGATCAAAATCGCCGAGGGCATCGGCTTTCCAGAGCCGCCAGGCGAGAATGACCGGGAAGGCAACCTCGTCAAGCTGCATGCCGCTCCAGTAGGGCGTTCCGTCAATCCAGAAGTTCTGCGGAAACCCTCCGTCGGCACGCTGCGTGCAGGCGAGGTAAACCAAGGCGCGCCGCGGAGTGACGGCATCATCGCAGGCGAGAAGCCCCGTGGCGCTGTTAACCATATCGCGGGTCCAGACCAGGTGGTAGCCGCCCAAGTCTTCGTCGCCTTTGGCTTCACCCCAGGGAATGCTGGCGGAGGCGATGATCGCGCCAGCGTAGGTCTTGTCCTCGTGCGCCAGCAGCAGGCTGTTGCTGACGCGGTAGAGGTGCCCGCCGTCGCAAGAGACCTTTTCCAAATCGTGAATTTGGCAGCAGGCGCGGTGCCACTGCTCGATGAACCGGTCGCGGTGCTCTTCGAATCGGACACTGAGCGATTGGGTCAGGATCGAAACCGCCATGTGCAGGCTGTCGCCGAAGGCCAGCGCCAGGGTGAATTCATTGTTGCGCGGCAGCGCGATCTGGCCGGTGACGGCGGTGTTGCCGTTTTCGGCGCGGTCGAACTGCCAGTCCATGGCGTAGTTATCGCTCAGGTCGCGCCAGCCGTCGCTGGCGCCCACGTATCCGCAGGATGCTCTTGAGAATCCAACGTCTGCTCCCAACGCCAGATAGGTGGTGTTCTTCCAGGCGACGAGGATCTGCCGCCCCGCCGTCTGAAATCTGCGGGCGGAATTTCCCCACCCGCCCACGTCCAGGTGCGGCGCCAGGAGAGCGTAGATTTGCAGGCGGCCGCGCCAACCCGGGGCGGGCTCAAGCCTTGCGTGAATCAGCACGCAAGGCTGATGCGGATCGCTGACGACTTCCTTGATCAGGCGGTATCGCCCTTGCGGGTCGGAAGAGACGATGCGAAATCCCAGCGCGTGCCGCTCGATGTAATCAATCTCCCATTTCAGGTCGCGCTTCTCTTCCTGGAAAAAAGTCTTGCCGTCGGTGATCAGGAATTGCAGGTCGCGAATCTGGGGCCGGTCAATCGTCGGATAGTAAACCTCGTTCAAAATTCCGTGCGAAACCGTGAACCAGATTCGGCTGGAGGTGGAATAGGCGGTCCCAATCCCTTCCTTGGAGCTCGAAGTCCATCGCGGAGGAATCCCGGGAGCGCCGAAGGCGATTCCGTCACCGGGAACTGCGCCGTTAGGCATTTTCCCTCCGCGTCACATCGGCCGGTTGAGTTGCAGAGCCATCAGCGCGAACGACCCCGCGATGACGATCACCGAGAGGATGGCGAGCGTGTTCCACAGGTTTTCACCCGCGCGGGTTGGCGGCTCGCCCTCGGGAATAAGATAGCCGAGCACCAGCCCCGCCGCCAGGCCGCCCATGTGCGCCGCGTTGTCAATGCCCAGGCCCGGAATCAGCATCATGGCGACAATGTAAATGACCCATTTCCAGAGCTGGCTGCGGTACGCTTTGCCAAGCTGGCCGTGGTGGTAGCTGGCGCCGATGAGAATGCCGATCAGCCCGACGATCGCGCCGGAAGCTCCGATGGAAAGCCCGAACGGGCTCCAGAAAAAGCTGACGATATACCCGAAAACGCCGGTGACCAGATAGAGCACGATGTATTTCTGGATGGAAAAAAGCGACTCCACTTCGGGGCCAAGATCCACGAGGACCCACATGTTGAACCCGATGTGCAGCAAGCCGCCGTGGAGAAACATCGCTGTGACCAGCCGCCACCACTCCCCCTGGACCATCAGCGGGCCGAACTTCGCGCCCAGGCGTAACAGCACTTGCGGGTTGATCCCGGAAAAGAGCCCCGAGGATTCGCCCGCCGCCGAAGCCGCGTTCTGGCTCATGTACCAGGAGATGGCGTAGAGCGCGATGTTGGCAGCGATCAGCGCCGAAGTGGCCGTCGAAGGAACGGGAATAACACCCAGAATCCGCTCCGGCCCTTCGCGAGTGCCGGTGCGCGAACGCGGCGCCTTGATTTTGGCGCCGCAAAGCGGGCACTCCGAGGCGTTGCGCTCAATCAGCCCGCGGCACTCGGGACACATGCGGTGGGAAGTGTTAAAGGACGGCTCTTTCTTGGCGAACATCTCCCGCAGGTTGGACTTCCATCTTTCCAGCTTGAACCGGTAGCGCGGGGGTAGATTCATCGCCCTCTGATCAGTGAAGCCGCCCTTGGCACAAACTAAAATTATAGCCTACCCCTCGCCGCTCCCCCAGCAAATTCATTTGTGCCGGGGTTGTCCGTTGCATAGAATACTTTCGCGTCATGGAGACTGCCGCATGACCTTTGAAGAAGCCGGAAAAAAACTGGACCACGAGATCGCCAGACTTCGAGCGTATCTGGACAAAGAAGTGAAGCCCTCCACGCGCAAAGACTTGGCAAAAATGCTGCGGGGAGCCTCGAAGCGCCTTTCGAAGCTGGCCAACGATTTGGATAAGCCGAAGCGCTGAGCCGACGCCTATGCCCCTTGCCTTTGCCGGGGATCGCAAAAGACTCTGGCGGCCCGTTTTGCTCAGCTCGGCCGTCGGGCTTGCGATCCTGGCGGCGGCCTGCCATCGTCGCCGGCCTCGCGTCCGGCCCGCACCTTACCCGCCACCAACGCCTTCGGCTCCCGCGCCCCGGGCGAGGGGCAGGGCGGCGCCTCCGCCGGCCCCCATCGTTCAGGGCCAGGAGGGTATCGCTTCCTGGTACGGCCACCCCTTTGATGGGCGCCGGACGGCGAGCGGTGAAATCTATAACATGTACGCCATGACCGGCGCCCACCGCACCCTGCCCTTTGGCACGATGGTCCGCGTGCACAATCTGGAGAACGGCCAGTCCACGGTGGTCCGCATCACCGACCGCGGCCCGTTCGTAGAAGGGCGCATCATTGACCTTTCCTACGCCGCCGCCCAGGCCATTCATATGCCCGGGATCACGCGTGTCCGGCTGGAAATCCTGGGCTACGGCCCAAGCGAGAGCTCAGCCCCTCCGCCCGGAACTTTCACCGTCCAGGTGGGAGCTTTCCAGGACCGGCGCAACGCCGAGCGGCTGCGGCAGCAAATCGCGCGCCATTACGATCCCGTGACCATTCAAACGTTCGACCGGGGTGACGGAATCTTCTACCGAGTGCGAGTGGGCAGCGTGCCTTCGGAAGACGCGGCCGCGCAACTCGCATACAAGCTGCGCAACGAAGGACTTGCCACTGAGACCTTCGTGGTGCGGACCAATTAGGAGCAGCGCGAATGGAAAACTGCCTCTTTTGCAGGATTGTGGAGCGGCAGGCGCCCGCCCAGGTCGTCTACGAGGACGACTCGGTCGTGGCCTTCAAGGACCTGCACCCACAGGCACCCGTTCATCTGCTGGTGGTGCCCCGGAAGCACCTGGAGTCTTTGACGCAAGCCAAGGCCGAAGACGAACCGCTGATTGGGCACTTGTTTGGAGTGGCCGCGCGGCTGGCACGTGAGAACAAGCTCGAGAAGGGTTGTCGTACCTTAATTAATAGTGGGCCATGGGCTGGACAATCTGTGTATCATCTCCACGTTCATGTTCTGGGTGGGCGGGTCTTTCACTGGCCACCCGGGTAGCCATTACTTGACCTCGGCCAGCAGGTCGTCCTCGTCAATCTCAACCCGCGAAGGCTTGAAGCGGGTGGTGAAATGGAACCGCCCTCCCGAACTGCTCACGGCGACATGACCGAGCAGATTTCTCCGGTCCCGGCCGCGCACCGCGACCACAGGCACGAGCATTTCGAAGTTGTCCGGGACCCCGTCCTGCTCGATCCTTCCTTCGACGGTGTAAAGGTTGGACGCCAGGCGCCGCACCTTGTATTGAAGTTTGTAAACGGGGATTCCAGTCCCATAAACCCAATCCTCAAAAAACCAATCCAGGCGGTGATTCCCGTCGAGGTCCATCTGGGGAGTCATGAAGCGGTCGGTCTCTTTCAAAAAGTCCTCCGTGGACGGATTCTGTCCATCGTAAGTCTTCACGAAGGCGCGCAGCATGGTGAAAAATCGGTCATCGGATCCCGTTTCCGGGTCGGCCATAAGCTTTCTCAGCATGTGTATAACCCAGCAGGATTTCTTGTAAACTATGTTGTTATAACCTGAAGGGTTCAGAGAACTGGTCAAACGCTCGCCCAGCCAGATCGGCCCGCCGGATTCCACCGTCTGGCCATCCGGCGTCTTGCTCAGCAGGTCCTGTTTGTAACGGCGAAAGATGTCGCGGAACTTTCTCTCGCCGTCTCTTTCACGAGCCAGGGCCAGTGCCGCCGCGTAGCTCGCAAAGCCTTCGGAAAGCCATTGGTCATGGTAGGACTTCCACCCGACCTCATTCCCCCACCATTGGTGCGCGATTTCGTGCGACACGAATAGGCCCTCTCCCACGTCCTCCTCCTGCGCATGCTGACGGCCCAGCTCGCGGCGCTGTTGCACCGTAATGAAGGAGAGGGTCGGCAGATAGACCAGCTCCGGCCAGCCCTGTCCGAAATCTCCTGGAAGCTGGGCCAGAGCCAGGCGCGGATAGGGAAAGGGTCCGAAAAGCTCACTGAAATAGCGGACATTCTCGGCCGCCCTGTCCAGCACTTGGTCCAGAAGCGCCGAGGGGTCAAGGGGAGGCGGCAAAGCCTGCGGCACGACACGGATTTCC
>OFHG01000942.1_pt1 | contig 10838 bp, 11 predicted proteins | sample 1521931 | NCBI WGS metagenome assembly OFHG01 (sample SAMEA2468438, study PRJEB22500) | soil metagenome | biome: Glassland; feature: Farmland; material: Clay | place: Australia | collected 2013-01-31 | depth 0.55 m
CTGGCAGCCGCTCCCCCCTTCTTTTTTACAGATAGGGAGAAAAGAGCTTGGCGAAGGCGTCTCGCAGCTTTCGGGGGAAGGGACGGCTGTCGACCTGCGCGAGGTCGATGGGTGAGGAGGAGGCGAGCACCGTCTCGAAGTGCCGGCCCAGGGTTTCCGGGAGCTCGCCGCCGTAGACTTCGAGGCAGAACTCGAAGTTGAGGCGCAGGCTGCGCGCATCCCAATTGGAGCTGCCCACCAGGCACCATTCGCCGTCCACCGTCATCAGCTTGGCGTGATCGAAGGGGAGCGGGCTCAGATAGATGCTCTCGGGCGCGCGCGAGAAAAATCGCAAATGCGCCCGCATGGCCCAGTCGAGGAAGAAATAATCGGTCTTTTCGGGGATCACGATGTCCACCGTCACCCCGCGCAGCTGCGCCAGCGCGATGGCGAAAAGCAGCCGGTCGTCGGGCAGGAAATAGGGCGTGACGATGCGAATGCGCGCCTTGGCCTGGGCCAGCGCCGCCCCCAGAAGCGCCTCCAGCTTGTAGATATCGGCGTCCGGCCCGGAATCGATCCCGCGCGCGAATCCGTCGCCCGTTGCGGACAGCGCCGGCCACCACACGTCGCCGCTCAGCTCGTCTTCGGCGGTAAAGATCAAGTCGCGGGAGAAGCGTGCCAGCAGGTGGCGCGCCACCAGCCATTCGTGTCCGGAGCGGATAGCCGCACACCGCCCCGCCAAGGGCCCGCGCGATATTGAGTCCGCCCGTGAAACCCAGCGCGCCGTCGACGATCAGCAGCTTTTTGTGGTTGCGCATGTTGAGGAAAGGCATGCGCCAGGGCACCCAGGTGTGCAGGAAGCGCGCGGCGCTCACCCCGCCGTGCTTCAGCCGCCGCAGCGTGCCGGGCCGGAAATATCCGACGCCGATGCTGTCCAGCAGCACCCGCACCTCCACCCCGCGCGCCTTGGCGGCGATCAGGGCATCGCTGAAGTCGCGGCCGGCGTCGTCGTCGCGGAAGATATAGCTGGCCAGCGCAATGCTTTTCGTAGCGCCCGCAATCGCCTCCAGCATGGCCGGATAGGCTTCGTCGCCGGTTTCGAGAATGGCGATGCGGTTGCCCGCGCTCAGCGGGCTCGCCGTGATGCGCTGGCCGATCGGGGCCAGCGCCGCGATATGGGGCGCAACCGGCGGCCGAGCCGGGGCAGGCTGATCGGTCCCGCGCGCCTCGCCACCGCGCGCGAGCTTCGATCCGCGCCGGCTCACGCGATTAATGCCGAAGACGTAATAGACGAGCCCGCCGAGAAAGGGCGACAGCCACGCCAGCCCGATCCAGCCCAGGGCCGCGGGAACGGCGCTGCGCCGCAGCAGCACATGCACCGTCACCGTGCCGGCCACCAGCACATAGGCCGCGAATTCCAGCGTCTGCGCCCAGTGCGAATGCCAGTCGATCGGAAGGGAGGGGAACATGGTGCGGCGCCGCGGACCCTTGAATTTCAGGCTATCTGGCCTAAATAAATGGACAGATTTCCTCGGTTCGATGGCTGGAACAGGCGTGCCGGCTGGGCGCGACGGCACATAGAAGCGCTTTGTGCGCCTTTGTCTAGGTTCGAAATCTGCGGTCCGGGATCAAGGTCAGGGCATGGTGAAGAGTTTGCGTGGCGTGCGGCCCGATGTGGCTGGGCCGGAAGTTGCCCCCTTGCGGGTCATCAGCTGGAATTTGCTGCGTCTGGTCGGCGCCGGGGTGGAGGATGTCGCCGCCCTGATTGCGCGCCACAAGCCCGATATTCTCCTGATGCAGGAAGCCACCGCCGAGATCGAGACGCTGCCGGATTTCGCCGGCGGCCATGTCTTCCGCGAGCCCATGGCAGGCCGCGTCTATGGCCTGGCCGTCTGGAGCCCCCACACGCTCGAACGGCCGCAGGCCCTCGCTCTGCCGGTCTCGAAAATGCCGGGCCGGGTGCCGCCGCGGCTGGCCCAGCTCGTGCGCTTTGGCGGTGCCACCTTCGCCAATGTCCATCTCTCCCACGGTCAGGTGCTGAACCGCCGCCAATTGCTGGCGATCATGCGCACGCTCGAAGGCCCCGCCGCGATCATTGGCGATTATAACGCTGTCGGCCCCATCGTGCTGTCGGGGTTCAAGGATGTCGGCCCGCGGCAATGGACCCATCGCGCCGGCGACATCATTTCGGTGCGGCTCGACCGCTGCATGGCGCGCGGCCTTGCGTGCAAAAGTTCCGAGGTGCTGGATCGCGGCCCCTCCGACCACCATCCGATCATTCTGGATCTGACGCCTGCCGATGCGCGCACTGCCGCGCAGCGGCTGTTTGCCGAGCGCATCGCGCGCATCCCCGCGCTAAATGTGTCCGAGATCGGCCAATGGGTGCGAACCATGTCGGGCTCGCCCGAGCGCATCCGCGTGCCGCTGCGCTTGGCGCAGTTGCGCACCCGGCGGCGCCGCCGTCGCGCGGGCGAGGGCGATCACGCCGCCCGTTAACGCCGCCTAGCGCACCGGCTCGGGCCGGCGTTGCTTCCCGCCCTTGGCATTCCCGGGCTGTTGCGCCACGTCGCGCGCCGGATCGAGCGGCCGGGTCCAGGCCGCGAATTCCAGACAGATCCCGTCCGGGTCGAAGAAATAGATCGAGCGCACGAAGGTCGTCGGCGTGGGTTTCAGACTCACCTGCCGCTCGGAATCGTCATGGTTCAGGATCAACGTGGCCTCGATCCCCTTGGCCTTCAGCCGCTTGTAGTATTCGTCGATCTTGTCGGCCGGCACGTTGAAGGCGACATGGTTCATCGAGCCATGGGCCGAGGCGATGGATTTGCCCGCCGTCGGCAGATGACCGGCCGCGGCGACGCCCGGCTGGGCCGGTGGTGCATCGGGGAACCAGAAAAAGGCCAGCGCGTCGCCATTGCCGATATCGAAGAAGAAATGCTGGCCCATGCCCATCGGCAGGTCGATGGTCTTGATCAGCGGCATGCCGAGAACGTTGGAATAGAAATCCACCGTCCGCGCCATGTCGCTGCACACCAGCGCCAGATGGTTGATGCCCTGGAACTCGAACGGCTTGTCCTCGCCCATGCCTGCCTCCCGCAATCCTTGTGGGCGAAGCCTAGCATGGCTGCCGCAGCGGCAGTGAAGCCTGGCCGCGCCGCGGGCAAGGCCTCTGATGGCCTGATCGAGGCCCGTGCCGTTCTGAGCCAGCGCGCTCTGCGCCGAAACGGCACGCCGGACCTGCGGGTCCCCTAACCCGCGGATTTTCCAAGTCTTCAAAGTCCTGATCTGACACAGCCGGGTCGCTTCCGGCTGGCCCGCACGATGCACCTGAAGCCTCGAACGTCATTTTTCGAGGCGACGATGAGACCGCATCCCGAATTCGCACCGCAGGGCAGGGCCGGCGCCGCGCTGGCCTATGCCGATGTCTCCGCCCGGGAGCGCGTGACGCTTCCGCAGATCGCGCGGCCGGCGAATGACACCGCCTTTGCGGAGCCGCTCGACCATGCCGGCGGTCACCTCAGGCGCGCGCTCGATCTGGCCATTGCCCTGCCGCTGACCGTTTTGGTCGCCCCCGTCCTTGGTGCGATTGCGCTGGCGGTGCGGCTGGATTCGCCGGGCCCGGCCCTGTTCCGCCAGCAGCGTCTCGGCCGGGGAGGCGTGCCGTTCACCATCCTCAAATTCCGCACCATGACGGTGCAGGAGAACGGCAACCACGTCGTGCAGGCCACGAAGAATGATGCCCGTCTCACGCGCCTCGGCACCTTCCTGCGCCGCTGGAGCCTCGACGAGCTGCCACAGCTTTTCAATGTTCTGGCCGGCGAGATGTCGCTCGTCGGTCCGCGCCCGCATGCCCGCGCGCATGATGAGTTCTATGCGCGGAAGATCGCCCATTACACGCTGCGCCAATTCGTCAAGCCGGGCATCACCGGCTGGGCCCAGGTAAACGGCCATCGCGGCGAAACCCCGACTATCGAGGCTATGCGCGCCCGCGTCGATCACGACGTCTGGTACGTCGCCCATGCCGACATCGCGCTCGATCTCAAGATCCTTTTCCGCACGGCGTTCGAAGTTCTGCGCCGGCGCAACGCCTATTGATCGGGAGGCGCCACCATGTCTCGCAACTATGATGAAGTGATCGTCGGCGGAGTGAAGGTCGCCTGTGTGTCGCGTCAGGATTTGGCCGATCTGATGACCGAGGAATGCCTGGCCGCGCGCCGCGATCCGGGCCACGTCCCGCAGCTTGTCTTTTCGGTCAACGGCAATTCCATCGCCCGTGCCGCCAATGATCCGCAGTTCCGCGCGCATTACGCCGCCGCCGACATCATCCATGCCGATGGTCAGCCTGTGGTGCTGGCCTCGCGCCTGCTGACGCAGTCGCCGATCCCGGAGCGCAGCGCCACCACAGATTATTTCATTGACGCCGCCGAGGCCGCCCAGAAACGCGGCCTGCGCTTCTTCCTTCTGGGCGCCAGCGAGAGCGTCAATGCGCGCTGTGCCGAGATTCTGAAACAGCGTTATCCGGGGTTGAAGATCGTCGGCCGCCGCAACGGCTATTTTTCCCGCGAGGACGAAGCCGCCATCTGCCAGGAGATCAATGCGTCGGGCGCCGATATCGTCTGGGTCGGCCTCGGCGTCGGGCTGGAGCACGCCTTCTGCACGCGCAACAAGCATCGCCTGCGCGCAGGCTGGCTCGTCACCTGCGGCGGCTGCTTCAACTTCGTCACCGGCGATTATGCGCGCGCCCCGGAATGGATGCAGGCCGCCAGCCTCGAATGGCTGTTCCGTCTGGCGCGCGAGCCCAGGCGTTTGTTCTGGCGCTATGCCGTCAGCAATCCGCGGGCGATTGTCCTGATGTTGACGCGCACAATGTCGCGTCCGGTGGTCAAGGTTGCCCCACAAGCGGCGGGCGCCCCCGCCCGGGCCGCCTGACGCCGGTTTTGCCGGATACCCGGCCCCCGGAAAGGTCCGGTATCGTTAAGGATTTCCGAACGGCCGTTGCTGCAATCTGTATGGGGACACTCTTTCTGGCGAGGGGCACCGTGCTCCGGTTCCCGCAAATGCTGATGAAACAGGGCGCTGACGGCGACCAGGCCATGGCGGGAACGCGCCGTGGAGGATGCCGCCATGGCTGACGTTACCATCGCCATCCCCACCTTCCGCCGCCCGCGCGGACTGTCGCGGCTGCTGCAATCGCTGGCCGAATTGCAGACCACGGCCGGGGTGCACATTCTCGTCGGTGACAACGATGCCGAACATCACCTCGGCAAGGACCTCTGTGAGGCGACGGCGCGCATCGGCTATCGCTGGCCGCTGGACGCCATTGTCGTGACCGAGCGCGGCATCGCCCAGAACCGCAGTGCTCTGGTGGCGCATGCGCTCTCCCGCCCCGCGATGGAATATCTCGTCATGCTCGACGATGACGAATGGGTCGAGCCGGGCTGGCTCGATGCGCTGCTCGCCACGCGCGCGCGTTTCCATGGCGACGCCGTCGAAGGTCCGGTGCTTCCTGTCGACGACAATGGCGCGCCCGACCAACATTATCGCGGTGTCGCCAGCCATCGCGGCGCCAGCGCACCCTCCACGATGCTGCAGGGCGCGGGTAATATCCTGATTGCACGTGGTATCCTTGAGCGCGTGGCGCCGCCGCATTTCGATCCGCAATTCGCGCTCAGCGGCGGCGAGGACAAGGAGTTCTTCCACCGCCTGAAAGCGCTGGGGGCGCGCTTCGCCTGGTCGGCCGAAGCGATCTCTTACACCGAGGTGCCGGATTCGCGCAGCGGTCTCAAATGGGCACTGGCCCGCGCTTATGGCAACGGCAATTCGGACATGCGTATCTTTTTGAAGCACACAAGCGGGCCGGCGGGTCTCACGCTGGAGCTGGCCAAGATCGCCGGTGCTCTCATCACGTCGCCCGTGCTGGCGCTGCTGCTGCTGACCAGCCCCGAGCGGCGGCTCTCCGCCATGCGCAAATTCTTCCGCGCCGCCGGCAAGGCCGCCGCCCTGTTCGGTCGCCATCACCAGGAATATGCGGTGATCCATGGCGAATGACACACTGATGCCGGCGTACACGCCCACACAGCACAGCACGGTCATGCCGCGCTGGCTGGTCGAAAGCGCCTTCGTCGCATTGCTGTTGCTGGTCTTTGTCGGCTTGGAACCGTTCAAGCTCCCGCCGCCGGGTGGCGCGGCATTGACGAATGGCAGTGGCGATACGCTGCGTCAGCTTATCTATGTCGTCGTCTTCGCAATGCTGACGATCTTCGCTTATCAGCGCCGTTCGCTCAGCGCCATCGGCATTGTTCCCTTGCCGCTGCTGTTGCTGATCGGCTGGTGCTTCCTCTCGATGACATGGTCATTCGTGCCAAGCGTCACCTTGCGGCGTTCCGGTCTCGAGATGATCGTTATCGTTTCGGCCATGCTCGGTGTCGATGCCGTGGGGCCGAAGCGCAGTCTGGAATTGTTGCGCGCCGTCCTGATCGGCGTTCTGATCGTCAACTGGATTTCAATTCCGCTGATCCCGCAGGCCAGGCAGCTCCCGGGCGAGGGCGCTCCCGCCCTCGTCGGCGATTGGCGCGGCCTCTACATCCAGAAGAATATCACCGGTGCCGTCTGCGTCATCACAGCGCTGGTCGAACTTTACTTCGTCACCGTGCGGAGGAGCTGGCGCGACGTGGCTCTGCTTCTCGCCGCCATCGGCTTCCTGATCATGACGCGGTCGAAGACGTCGATGGGCTTCCTGCCGCTGGTGGCGGCGATCGGCGCAATCTACGGCTTCGGCTGGAAGCGCGATATCGATCGCTGGATCGTCACTATCGGCGCGCTTCTGTCCTGCGTTCTTCTCGCGACCGTGGTCATGAGCCATGCGACCGAGATCAACCGCAAGCTCGACAATCCGCAGTCCTTCACCGGCCGTGCGGCGATCTGGGAAGCCGAAGCCGGCTTCATCGCCGATCATCCCTGGCTCGGCGCCGGCTACGGTACCTTCGCCGATACCGGCAAGCCCTCGCCGTTGGCGCCCTATGTCGACGACGACTGGGTCGAACAGGCCTCCCACGGTCATGACGGCTATCTGCAGGTGGCGGTGACGACCGGCGGGATTGGTCTCAGTCTGACCATGATCGCTGTGGTGCTCCTGCCGCTGATGGGCTTCTGGCGGCGGCGGCCGGATGACGATCTCGTCTTCAAGGGGCTGCTGCTCGGGCTCTTCCTTTTTGCCGTGCTGCACAATCTGCTCGAGTCTGATTATCTCGAAGGCGACGGTCCGGTCTGGGTCATGATGCTCCTGGTGATCGCGATGCTGCGCGGCTCGCACCACGAACCGCACAGGGACGGGGGGAGGCCGCCATGTCCGGCGATGTGACCCCGCTCTTTTCCGTCGTGATTCCGATTTATAACCGCGCCCATATTCTGAGCGCGACATTGCAATCGGTGCTGGCGCAAAGTTTCCAGGATTTCGAGATCGTCATCGTCGATGACGGTTCGCGCGACGATCCTGTCGCCGTGGTCGAGGCCATCGCCGATCCGCGTCTTCGCCTCATCCGCCAGGACAATCAGGGTGCGTCGGCGGCGCGCAACGCCGGCATCGATCAGGCGCGCGGCCGTTACATCGCCTTCCTCGATTCCGACGACCGCTTCCTGCCGCATCATCTCGAAACCATGGCCCGGCTTCTGGACGGTACGCATGACACGGCCGGCTTCGCGCCGGTGATCGCCGATCGCGGCGAGGGGCGCAGTTTTCTCAAGCCGCCGCGCGGTCCACGTCCGGGCGAGAACATGGCCATCTATCTGCTTTGCGATCGCGGTTTCATCCCTCCGCAGACGCTGGTGGTGCCGCGTGAAATTGCGGCGCGCGTGCGCTTCGATCCCGCCGTCTCCTATGGTGACGACAAGGATTTCGCGCTGCGCCTGTCCTTCATCGGTTGTGCTTTTGCGATGGCGGAGGAACCGGGCGCGATCTGGCGCGATGTGGCCGATCCCGGCCGCCTGTCGTCCGGGCGCACCGGCGACGCGCTGCTGCCGTGGATCGAGCGCATGCGCCCCTCTATCCCGGCGCGCGCCTATTATGGTTGCCGCGGCTGGTCCATCGCCAAAGCCGTGGCGCTGAAAAGCAAACCGGATGCCCTCAAGCTTTTCCTGGAGGCGGTGCTGCACGGCGCCTATCGCCCGGCCATGGCGCCCCGCATCTTCCTGCAGATATTCTTGCCCGATGGCGCCTATCGCCGCCTTGCCGATTCCACCATGACGAAATCGCCCGCAATCTCCGCCGGTCCGGGCCCGGCATGCTGAACCGCCGCCATCTCCTCGCCACGGCCGCGCTCGCGCCGGTCGCGGCGCTGGCGGGTCCGCGCCTGCGTCCCTCCATTGCCGATGAACCGTCGCTACGCCGTGCCGCCGGGCGTGGGGGGCTGCTCTATGGCTGCGCCGTGGCGACCTATCAGTTGGAACAGCCGGACTTCAAAGCCGCACTGCTCGGCGAATCCGCGGGCCTTGTCGCCGAGTATGAAATGAAGCGCAACGCCATCGAACCGCAGCGCGGCCAGTTCGATTTCGGCCCGGCCGACGCGCTTGTCGATTTCGCGCAGGTCCATGGCTTGCGCTTCCGCGGTCATACTTTGGTCTGGTATGGCAGCAATCCGGCCTGGCTCGAACCGGCCGTGCGCGCCAGCCGCGACGAACGCCTCTTCACCGATTACATCGCGCGCATGATGCGCCGCTATGGCGCCCGCGTGCAGTCCTGGGATGTGGTCAACGAGATCATGAACCCGAAGGACGGCCGCGCCGATGGCCTGCGCAACAGCTTATGGCTCGAAACCTTCGGCCCCGGCTATATCGACACCGCCCTTCATGCGGCGCGCGACGCCGCGCCGGGTGTCCAGCTTGTCTACAATGATTGGGGCTGCGAGCTGGCCGGTCCGGAGCACGATCTGTTCCGCGCGAAAACGCTCAAGCTTCTCGAAGGGCTGAAGGCGCGCAATGTTCCCATTGATGCGCTCGGCTTGCAGGGCCATCTGCCGGCCTTCGGCAAGACGGTCGATCAGGCGGCGCTGCGCCGCTTCCTCGATGAAGTCAGGGCCATGGGGCTCAAGATCCTCGTTACCGAGCATGATGTGAGCGATCGCCATGGCCCCGCGAGCATCGCGGCGCGCGACCGCGCCGTGGCCGATGCCAGCGCGCGCTTCCTTGATGTCGTGGCCGACAATCCGGCCACCGATGCGGTTCTGACCTGGGGTCTCAGCGATCGCTTCCTGCGGGCCGAAGGCTGGCGCGCGGAGCTGACGGGACGCCGCCCGCGCATGTTGCCGCTCGACTATAATCTTCAGCGCACGGCGATGTGGCGCGCCATGCGGCGCGCCTTCGCCGGCCGGGGCGTTTAGGCCGCCCGGCGCTGTGTGACGCGCAGCTTGCGGGCCAGATGGGCGGCCAGGCGTGGGGCTGCGAATTCCGCCCCCACCATGAAGCGCATCAGCGGGCCGAAGCTGTTGGCCGCGGCGGGGCCGGTGAAATAGAGGCCCGGCACCGAACTCTCGAACTGATCGGTGAGGATCGCGGTGTTCTCGACCTGCGCGATCTGATTGCGCAAGGCGGCGTCGAGGAAGGGCAGCTTGTGCAGCTCGGGGCGATAGCCCGTCGCGCCGATCACGTGATCGCAGGTGACAGTTTCCTGTGCGCCATTGGCGTCGAGCGTGCGCAGCGCCACGCGATCGCCTTCGGTCTGCGCATGCAGGATGTCGCGGCCGAGCAGCATGGGAATGCGGCCTTCGACACGTTCGCGCATGAACCAGCCCGGTGCGGGCCCGAGATGGTTCTTCGTCGCCTTGAGGCGCAGCCGTTCCGGCATGCGGTGGAACAGGAGCGGCGCATGCACGCACAGGAACGAGCGCCAGCCTGGTCCGATGCCGGTGGAGGGGTTGCGGATCTGCTTGAGGAGTGTGCCGTCCATGGGATCGGGCGCATCGTGGAAGCGCACCCGTCCGGCATGCGCCATCACGCGCACGTCGGCGCCGCTGTCCTTCAGATGCGCGGCCAGATCGATGGCCGAGGCGCCGGCGCCCAGCACCACGACCTCACGGCCCTTGAAAACTTCACCATCGCGATGGGCGAAGCTGTGCGAGGCCGCCCAGTCCGGCAAAGCGGCCAGCTTTGGCGCGATATGGGCGAACCAGCTGATGCCGACGGCGTTGACCACCTGGCGCGCCTCGAAGCGTTCGCCGCTCTCGAGCGTCAGCAGACAACCGTTCGAGCTCTTTTCCAGCCCCACCACATGGGTCTCTTCGAGGCTCGGCACGAAGCGTTTCTGCAACCAGCGGGAATCGGCGTTGAAGATGTCGAGGCGCACCGGCAGGCCCTGATCGGCGTAAGGCAGGTCATGCGCGCGGCAATACTCCGCAAGCGTGCCACCCGTTTCCGGCGTGTCGAGATTGGAGGCGAAGCCGTCGGACTTCAGATGCATGTCCTTGGGCATATGTTCGCGCCAGGTGTCCAGCGGCTTGCCGAAGACGCGGAAATCGATCCCGCGGGCATTGAGATGGGCGGCCAGCGAAAGCCCGTAAGGGCCGGCCCCGATGATGGCGACATCGCAAATCTTGGTCATTGTGTCCTCGGCAACTGTCTTGTTTCGCGCCGGCCCGTCTCGCCTGTCCCGTTCTGGTGTCCCGTTTTTCGGCAATTTCCCGAATTGGAACGCATGCGGGGCCGTTGCGGCGGGCCTTGGGCTTCCCCTTCCACCTTTCGTGCCAGCGCCAGCAGGCCCGAAGCCTGCATAGAGGGGGGGGGAGAGAAAAAAAAAAAAAAAAACGCGAGCCCCCCAGCCAGCTGTTTTTGTCAAACACAACACACACCCCCACGGGCGCCGCGCCCGCGGC
>OFHG01000943.1_pt1 | contig 10831 bp, 11 predicted proteins | sample 1521931 | NCBI WGS metagenome assembly OFHG01 (sample SAMEA2468438, study PRJEB22500) | soil metagenome | biome: Glassland; feature: Farmland; material: Clay | place: Australia | collected 2013-01-31 | depth 0.55 m
CGTGCTTGTCCCTGTCGTCCCCCTCCTCACACGTGCGATCCCGCACCAGCTTCACCTACCACCGAGAGAGGTCGTTCAGGATGAACGCGTCCACGGCCCGGTACGCGCGGTGGAGCTGGTACGTCTCCATCTCCTTGTCGAACGTGGCCTTCAGGCCCTCGAGGCGGGAGAGAAGCCACCGGTCCTCGGGCCGCAGGTGCTCCGCGAGGGACTCCAGGGAGTCCCGGGACGGGTCGAAGCGGTCCAGGACCATGTACGTGGTCGCGAAGCGCAGGACGTTCCACAGGACGTTCAGGCTGCGGTGGGCCGTCCGGATGCCCTCCTCCTGGAACGTGATGTCCTCCCACGGCGCGTTCACCATGAGGACGTACAATCGAAGCGGGTCGACCCCGTACTTGCCCATCATGACGTCGGCCTCGACGTAGTTGCCCAAGTGCCTGTGCATCTGCCGCCCGTCGGGCCCGTTGACCCAGCCGTGCATCAAGACGGACTCGTAGGGGGCGCGATCGAAGGCGACCACGCCCAGAGCGAGCTGGGAGGCGAACCACCCCCGGGTCTGATCAGGCCCCTCGACGATCCACCGGGCGGGCCACCAGCGACGGAACTCCGCCTCGCGGGCGGGGTAGCCCAGGCTGGCCCAGCTGGCCACGCCGCTCTCGAACCACACGTCGTCGATGTCCTTCACGCGCGCCATGTCGCCGCCGCACTTCGGGCACGCCAGGAGGACGTTGTCGATCCACGGCCGGTGCAGGTCCATGCCCTCCGTGTACCCGCGGGCCCCGCGGAGCTCCGCCGCGGAGCCGACCACGGTCCACTCGGAGCACTTACCGCAGCGCCAGATGGGCACAGGGGCGCCCCAGTAACGCTGGCGGGAGATGCACCAGTCCCTCAGGCCCTCCGTCCAGTTCGTCTGCCGCGCGGAACCGGCCCAGTCCGGGTACCACTTCACGCGGCGGACCTCGTCCAGCATCTTCGGCTTGAGGTCCGTGGCCCTGAGGAACCACTGGACCGTGGCGCGGAACAGGATCGGCGTCCTGCAACGCCAGCAGTGCCCGTAGGGGTGGACGAGGGTCTCCTCCGCGTACAGGGCGTGGAGGTCCTTCAGGTCCGCGAGGATGAGGGAGTTTGCCTCCCTCACGTGCCGGCCCGCGTACGCGCCGGCATCGGGCGTGAAGCGCCCGCGTTCGTCCACGGGCGAGAAGACGGGGAGGCCGAGGCGCTGGCCGAGCTCGAAGTCCTCGGGACCGTGGCCCGGGGCGGAGTGGACGAGGCCCGTGCGCTCCGCCTCCACGACCTCCGAGGCGACGACCTTGTGAACCCACTCCCCCGTCACCGTGGCCTGGTACGGAACCTTGCCTGCGAGGGGATGCGTGTACTCCCATCCGACCAGCTGGTCTCCCTTCCGCGTCTCGACGACCTCGTGCGCGGCCTGGGTGAGCTTCATCACGGTCTCCACGGTGGAGTCGAGCATCCAGAGGTACTCCGTGCGCCCACCACGGGTCAACTCGACCTTGGCGTACGTGAACGCGGGATGGGCCGCGATCGCAAGGTTGGCGGGGAGCGTCCACGGGGTCGTCGTCCAGATGAGGAGCGCCTCCCCGGGGCGGTCTTTGAGCGGGAACTTCACGTAGATGGAGGGGTCCGTCTCGTCCGCGTATTCCACCTCGGCGTCCGCGAGGGCCGTCTCGCACCGGGAGCACCACTGGATGGACCGCAGGGCCTCGTACAGGAGCTTGCGCTCGTGGGCCCGCTTGAACGTCCACCACGCGCCCTCGATGTACTCGTTCGCGATGGTCATGTAGGGGCGGTCCCAGTCCAGCCAGACCCCGAGCTGCTGGAAAGAGGCGCTCATCTTCCGCAGCTGGTCGAGGGAGAACTCACGGCAGGCGGTCACGAACCGCTCGATGCCGAGGTCCTCGATCTCCTTCTTGTTCGTGATGCCCAGGGTCTTCTCGACCTGGACCTCGATGGGCAGGCCGTGCATGTCGTAGCCGGCCTGGTCCCGCACGTGGTAGCCCTGCATCCGCCGGATGCGGACCACTGCGTCCTTCAGGGTCTTGTTCAGGACCTGGCCCAGGTGGATCGAGCCCGTCGTGAACGGCGGCCCGTCGCAGGAGTAGAAGTCCTTGCCTTTCTCGCGCGCGGCCCCTGTCTTCGCGTAGGCCTTCGTGCGCGTCCAGAAGTCCTGCGTCGCCTTCTCGAGCTCGACCGGCTTGTACTCGCTCTCCGCCTGCTTGATCATCGCAGCCCCCTCCCGGGGGAAACGCGTCGACCGCGGCGCTTTCTCATCGCACCGTGGAGGCAGGGGTCCCATCCAAGAGGGCGTATTAAAACATGCGGAGCCGTCCGGCCGAACGGATCGGCGCGCCTCGCCCCGAGAAGGCATCGAGGCGGAGGGCCGGGATCGGGATTTGAACCCGAGTCCGGGGATCCACAGTCCCCGAGCATAACCAGGCTGGCCCATCCCGGCCGCGGGGCGGCCGATGTGACGGCCCCTTAATAGAGTTTGGTTCGGTCGTCGCCCTTGACCACGAGCACGGAACCGCGGACCAGGAAGAACGCCGCCAGGATCAAGAGGATCCCGACGACCAGGCCGGCGATGAAGGCGTAGACGTAGCCGGGCGCGAGCCACACGCCGATCCCGCTGAGGAACAGCACGACGACGCCGACCGTCCCGAGGCGGACGCTCCGCCGCGCATCCCGCTGCGCCCGCTCCTGCTCCTCCCGCCTCCTCTCCGCCGGCGTCCTGCGGGGCGCGGCCATCCTCCCTCGCATCCGCGCCTCCGTATTTGACCTCTCCCGCGCGACGCGAAGGCCTCATACGCAAGGGTCAAGTAGCCTCCCTGGAATCGACCCGGCATGGCCGTGAAGCGCGATCTGCTCTCCATGGTGGACGTGGAGAAGGATCTGATCGGAATCCTCGAGCTCGCCGCGGGCATCAAGAACCGCACGAAGGCCGGCGAGTCGTACGAGCCGCTGCGCGGGAAGAGCCTCGCGATGATCTTCGAGAAGTCCTCGACCCGGACGCGCGTGTCGTTCGAGGTCGGCATGACGCAGCTCGGCGGCCACGCGCTCTTCCTCTCCCCGAACGACCTGCAGATCGGCCGCGGCGAGACGATCGCGGACACCGCGCGGGTCCTGAGCCGCTACGTGGACGGGATCATGTACCGCGCGTACAAGAGCGAGAACGTGCGGGAGCTCGCCCGCGCCGCGACCGTGCCGGTGATCAACGGGCTGGACGACAAGGAGCACCCCTGCCAGATCATCACGGACCTGCTCACGATCCAGGAGCACAAGGGTGCCCTGAAGGGCCTGAAGCTCGCCTACGTGGGCGACGGGAACAACGTGTGCAACAGCCTCCTCCTCGGCTGCGCCGAGGCGGGGATGCACATGGCCGCGGGCGTGCCGAAGGGCTACGAGCCGGACCCGCTCCTCCTGGGCGCGGCCCACCGCATCGCCGGGACCACGGAGTCGCAGATCGAGGTGGTCCACGACCCCCTCGAGGCGGTGAAGGGCGCCGACGTCGTCTACACGGACGTATGGGTCTCCATGGGCATGGAGAAGGAGCGCGAGGAACGGGAGCGCATCTTCCTCCCGTACCAGGTGAACGAGAAGCTCGTCTCCGCGGCGAAGCCGGACGCCGTCGTCATGCACTGCCTCCCGGCCCACCGTGGCCTCGAGATCACGGACGAGGTCGTCGACGGGAAGCAGAGCATCGTCTTCGACGAGGCGGAGAACCGGCTCCACGCCCAGAAGGCCATCCTGGTCCGGCTCCTCGGCGGCGAGTGACGCCTCCCGCGGGAACCCGTATATAGGCCGTGTCTCTTGCCCGCCCGGATGGCGGCGCGGCGGAAGTGGCTGCGACCCCTGGCCCTCGGGGTCGTCGCGCTGGGGATGGTCGCCGCCGTCCTGTTCCCGAGCTCCGCGGCGCAGACCGGCCTCCTCGCGTCGTACGCGCTCTTCTCGACCACCCGGATGTTCCTCGCCTTCCTTCTGTCGCTGATCTTCGCGATCAGCTACGGCACCGCCGCCGCGGTGAGCAAGCGGGCCGCGGAGGTCATGATCCCCGTCTTGGACATCCTACAGTCGGTCCCCATCCTGGGCTTCTTCCCGATCGTCCTCATCTTCTTCGCAAAGACCCTGCCCGATCCGATAGGCTCCGAGACGGCCATCATCTTCCTGATCTTCACGAGCATGGCCTGGAACATGGCCTTCGGCGTCTACGAGGCCCTCACGACCCTCCCGCACGACCTCATCGACGCGTCGAGCGTCTTCGGGATGCGGGGGTGGCTCCGCTTCCGGAGGCTGCAGCTCCCCGCGACGATCCCGAAGCTCGTCTACAACTCCATGCTCTCGTGGACCGTGGGCTGGTTCTACCTCGTGGCGAGCGAGGTCTTCACGGCGTTCGGCACGGATTACTCGCGCCCGGGCATTGGCAAGTACATCTACCAGGCGGGGTTGGCCGGGAACGTCCCCTCCATCCTGACCGGCCTCGCGGCCCTCATCGCGGTGGTCCTGCTCTTGGACACCTTCCTCTGGCGCCCGCTGAGCGTGTGGGCGGAGCGGTTCCGCATGGACGTCGTCCCGGCGGGGGAGACCGCGGCCCCCGTCCCCGCGTACATCCGCCTGAACTGGCTGCCGCGGCTCCCACGGGTCCGGCAGGCCCTCCGGCGGGCGGCGCATCCCGTGGCCGTCCGCTGGGAGCGCATCGCGTCGCGGCTCGACCGGTTCTACACGCGCCACTCAGGGATCGTGAGGACGGTGCGCCGCGTGGACGTCGGTATGCTCCTCGTGATCCTCGCCCTCGTGCTGGGGACGTTCGCGGTCCAGCTCGTCGGCCTGCTGCGGAGCCCCATCCCCTACGGCGTCGCCTTCATCCCCTTCGCCATCCTGGGGTCCCTCGGCCGCCTCGGCGCGGCCTACGCAATCGGTCTCGCCTGGACGATCCCGGTCGCCGCGTGGCTCGGGCGGAACAAGCGCGCGTCGCGGTTGCTCACTCCGGTCATCGAGGTCGTGGCGTCGGTCCCGGCCACGGCCCTCTTCCCCCTGATCATCCTCTTCGCGGTCGCAGTCGTTGCGGGCACGGGTGCGCAGTCCGAGGTCGCCGCCCTCGTGATTGTCGTCTTCGCGATGCAGTGGTACCTGCTCTTCAACGTCCTCGCCGGGGTGCGGAGCATCCCCGCGGACCTCGAGGAGGCGTCCAGGGTCTTCGGCCTGCGCGGCTGGAAGTACTGGAAGCGCGTCCTGCTCCCGGCCATCATGCCCTCCCTCCTGACGGGGAGCATCACCGCCTGGGGAGCGGGCTGGAACGCCCTCATCGTGGCGGAGTTCGTCCGATTCGGCGGGACGACGTTCCAGGTGGGCGCGGGGCTCGGCTCTATCATCGACGTCGCCACGTACGGCGGCATGCTGCAGGGCGTTGCCGTCAAGGAGAACGCCGAACTTCTCTATTTCTCGATCCTCTTCATGGTCCTCGTCGTGCTGGCGATGAACAAGCTTTTGTGGCGCCCCCTCATTAAGCGGGCCTCCGAGAAGTACCGGATCGAGATCGGATGAACGACGGCGGCCCCATCCTGCAGGTGAACCACGTCTCCCGGTCCTATTTCGAGAACGGGAAGGAGTTCGAGGTGCTCCAAGACATCACGTTCGAGCTCCGCGACCGGGACTTCGTCTGCATCGTCGGCCCTTCGGGATGCGGCAAGTCCACGTTGTTGCGCGAGATTGTCGGCCTGGACAAGCCGACCGGCGGCGAGATCCTGTTCCAAGGCCAGCTCGTCCATCCCGAGGACCCGCGGATGTCCATGGTCTTCCAGTCCTTCGCCCTCTTCCCCTGGCTCACGGTCAGCCAGAACGTCGAGCTGGGGCTCGAGGCCCACGGCGTCGGCCCGGAGGAACGCAAGGGGAAGGCGAAGAAGTACATCGAGGCGGTCGGCCTTGCGGGCTTCGACAACGCCTTCCCGCGCGAGCTGAGCGGGGGCATGAAGCAGCGCGTCGGCCTGGCGCGGGCGCTGGCCATGGACCCCGTCCTCCTGTGCATGGACGAACCCTTCTCCGCGCTCGACGCCCTGACGGCCCAGAACCTGCGGGACGAGATCCTCCAGCTCTGGCTGAATCCGGACCTGCCCCCGTCGGCGGTCCTCATGGTCACCCACAGCATCGACGAGGCCGTCTACCTCGCCGACCGGGTCGTCGCAATTTCCGCGCGGCCCGGGAAGATCGTGAAGATCGAGACGATCGACCTCCCCCGCCCGCGGAACCGGAAGGAGCCCGAGTTCTACGGCTGGGTGGACGACATCTATTCCTTGATTGTCTAGGAAGGACCAACAAATGCCAAATACTGCCCGCGTGAATGGCCCGTCGAAGCCTTTGGTCGACATGCACCCCATCGCCAGGGTCTCCGTGGGCCAGATCCTCGGCCTCGTGGAGGCCATCGACGAAGTGGGGGGGACGGCGGACGCCGCGACGATCTCCCAGGAGGTCGAGATGGACATCGATCGCCTCGGCCCCGTCATCGACGCCGCGGAGTTCCTCGGGTTCGTCAAGGTCTCCGACGGGGACCTCACGATCACGGACCTGAGCCGGAAGGTCCTCCACGCGAACGTGCGCGAGCGGAAGAAGATCATCCGGGACATCGTGGACGACGTCCCGATCTTCAAGGAGGTCATGCGGATGGCGAAGTCCGCGCGGAGGCCGCTGTCGCGGGAGGAGGTCCTCGGTGCGATCGCGGCCCAGGTGGGCACGCACAACGCGGACGACTTCTTCAAGGCGCTCGTGTACTGGGGCCGCTACACCGAACTCGTGAGCTACGACAGCGAGTCCGAGGAACTCACCCTGCGAGCGCCCCCCGCCTGAGGGGCGCGCGGCGCTACTCGTTCGCGCCGAAGAACTGACGCAGCACCGGATGCATCTCCATCATCTGCTCGCGGCCGATGGCCTCGTAGGTCTGGATGAGGATGCCGACGGCCAGCAGGACGCCCGTCCCGGATGCGTTGCCCACCGGGGCGATCAGGCGGGCTCCGGCCGCTAAGGACCCCACCGCCGCGCCCGAGATGCCCGGCACGGCCGGGATGTAGCGGTCGAGCACCCTGCGTAAGATGCGGGGATCCCTCCGGAAGCCGGGGATCTGCATCCCGCTCGACTCGATCTGCTTGGCCACGTCCTCGGGGCCCATGTTCGTGGTCATGATCCAGAACTTGGCGAAGATGATGGAACCGATGACCATGATGCCCAGGTACACGAGGATGTGGATGAGCACCTGCCAGTAGGCGTGCCCCTGCAGGTAGACCCCGTACTGGAGCGGGTTGAAGAGCGGGAGGAGCCACGCCGAGACACCATTGACCGTGGACAGGTAGAAGGCGACCCCCCCGATGGGGGTCGTCTGTTGGATTTGCCCGGACGTGACCCGTAAATCCGTGGCGCCGGGATAGGCCCCTAACCACCATTGGTGGCCGATGAGGGGCCATTCGGGATGCTGCCAGAAGAGGAGCGAGAACATGCTCACGTTCGCGAGCACCGCGGCGACGAGGATGACGGGGATGTTCGAGGCGTACATCAGCCGGATCGGGTAGCGGCCGCGGGCGCCTCGCGCGAGGCCGTGGGCGAGCGGGAGCTCGATCCGCGTGGACTCCGTCCACGCCACGAGGAAGAAGACCGCGATGGTCCCGAAGAGGGCGATGAGAGGGTTCGGCTGACCCACCATGAGCTGCTCGATCCCCGTCTGGGAGAGCTGCGCGGACGGCATGTTCCCGAGGTAGTAGAGGGTCTTGGGGATGGTTCCCGCCGGGACGACGGAGCCGGCCTGGGAAGGTTCCCAGTTGAACGTGCCGGTGAAGATCTGCTGGGCGACGCCCCCGGCGATGAAGAGGGAGATGCCGGACCCGATGCCCCACTTGGACACGACCTCGTCCATGAGGAACACCAGGTACGAGCCGGCGAAGAGCTGGGCGACGATGATGAGCTTCGCCAGGGCGTCCCCGTTGCCCGAGGGGATGAGGCCGAACAGCTCGGGCTGGTTCAGCCGCGTGACGAAGGGGGCGGCGGGCGTCAGGAACCCGTAGACCTGGGGGATCGCCTCGACGAAGATCATGAGGATGACGAGCAGCTTCTGCGTGCCCTGGTAGACGCTCTTGTCCTCGTCGTCCTCCAGGTCCAGGTTCACGATCTTCGCGCCGGCGAAGAGCTGCATGATGATCGAGGCCGTGACGATCGGCCCGATGCCGAGGTGCATGAGGGAGCCCTGCGCCCCGGCGAGGATCGCCCTCAGGCTGGAGAAGAAGTCGATGACGTTGGCCTGGTCCAGGCCGTAGATGTAGATGTTCGTCATCACGAAGTACAGGACGAGGATCGCGACGACCCAGAACATCTTCGTCCGGAACTGGACGTGCCCCTCGGGCCGCGTGACCGCCGGAAGTCGGTCGACGAGCGGCTTCAGGGCGTAGAGCCGGCTCTTCTTCGTCTCCTCGAGAGGCATTCCTTACTCCTTGGCGTCCTCGGGAAGGAGGACCTGCCCACCGGCCTCTTGAACTTTGGCCTTAGCCTGCTCGGAGGCGGCCTGGACCGTGATCTTGAACGCGGAGCCCGCCCGGCCCCCGCCCAAGAGCTTGTCGAACCCTGCGGCGGTCAGGTCGATCTCGAAGCCGGCCCCCGCCTTCTTCGCGTGCCCCGCCGCCTCGAGCTCGGGGACGCGGGCGGCGAGCTGCTCGAGGTTGATGGCGCGGACCTCATGCATCTGCGCGTGGCGCGTGAACCCGTGCCGGCCGAAGTGCATGGGGTCGTACTTGACCATCCACTTGAACTTGTGCTTGTGGAGCCCCGCGTTCCCGTGCCCGCCGCGCCCGCCGGCGCCGCGGCCGTGTTTCTTCCCGCGACCGTGGGTTCGGCTGCCGCGCAGTTTCTTCGTCCTACTTGGCATCCTTCGCGCCCTCCTCGAACAGCATTCGCTGGATCAGCTCGTTGATCGCGCCCCCGCGGTAGCCGAGGTCCCCGCCGTCGTGATATCCGCGCTTGATCGCGCGGAACCCCTTCACGGGCGGGTGGAGGCGCAGCACGGGCCGGAGGTCCGAGACCTCGCGGAGGTTCGCCTCGCCCTTGGCCACGGCCTGGCTGAGGTCCCAGATGGACTTGAACCGGCTGTGGGCCTTGACGAAGGCGTCGTCGATGGGCTTGTCGCCGACCGCGCGGCCGCGGCGGAGGAGCGCCTTGGCAAGCGTCTGTTCGTCGATCTCGCCCCAGGTCACGAAATCCTTCACGACCCTGAGCATGCCCTCGTGCGTGGCGTCCTGCGGCAGGACGACGCAATGGTTCTGCCGCGTCAGATGAAGCATGTGCAGGGTGTCGTCCACGGCGGCTCGGAGATCGTGCTTCCCGCGGAGTCGGATCACAGCGAAGGTCATGGTTTCTCCACCTGGTCGTCGGGCTCGCCCTCGGTCGTCTCGGTCTTCTCCGTCTTCTCCTCGCCGGCCTCCTCGGCGAGGTCCGTGCCCTCGATGCGGCCGTCCGCGGTGAGCTCGGGTTCCGCCGGCTCGGCGGCCGCGGCCGCCTCCTCGGCGGGCGCCGCGGCGAGCTTGTGGATGTACACCTGCTCCGCGCCCTGCCGGATCTTGAGGCGTTCGGCGAGGCTGCCGGGCACCTTGACCGCCGCGGTCTTGCGGAGGGCCTCGAAGGCGGCGATGGCGTAGTTCACCGTCGTCTTCGTGTGCCCCTTGGTCAGCCCCCAGGCGTCCGTGATTCCCGAGAGCCGGAGGATGCTCTTAGCCACATCCCCGACGGCCAGGCCGACCCCCTGGGGGGCCGGCTTCAGCGAAACCTCCACGGACCCGGAGCGGCCCGCGACGCGGAAGGGGAGGGAATGGGCGCGGTAGCAGCCGCATTCCCAGGAGCCGCAGCCCCGCTTGACCTCGATCATGTTCGTCTTGGCGTTGTCGATCGCGCGCCGGATCGAGGGGCCAACCTCGCGTCCCCGGGCGCGGCCCAGGCCGACGAAGCCGTCCTTGTTGCCGACGACGCAGGTGATCACGAAGTTGACCCGGCGGCCGGAGTCCGTCATGCGCTGGACCATGTTCACGTCGAGGACCTCGTCCTCCGTCTCCGGGAGGAGGATGTCGACGATCTCGGGTTCGCGGATGGGCAGGCCGCTCGAGATCGCCTGGCCCATCGTGGTGATCGTCCCGCTGAGGACCATCTTGCCGAGCTTCGTCTTCGGGTTCCACCGGCTCAGGTCCCTCACGGGCCGGGAGTCCCGCGACGGGCGCTGGTTCCTCCGCGAACGTCCGCGCCGCATCAGGACGCCTCCAGCTTCGCCTTGACGGCGTCGAATGACTTCACGACCGCGTCCCCGATGTGCTCCCCGCGGATGCGCTCCTTCGCGGGCAGCATCTCCTTGCTATGGGGCACCTCGACTCCCGCGTCGAGCAGGCCCTGGAGGGCTGCGAACACGCGGCCGCCCTTCGTGGGCTCCTGGACCCCGATGTCGAGCACGGCGGCCTTGACGCCCTTGGCCACCGCGCGCTTCCCCGCCAGGTATCCCGTCAGGTACGCCGCGGGCACGTTGCCCGTGCCAACGGACCAGCCGTGCTCCTTCAGATCCAGGGACTGGGCGGAGGCGACCACGCGGTCGCCCGAGGCGTCCGCCTCGACGATTTGGACGAGGGTCTGGTTGAGCGTCTTGCGCACGACCGCGCGCGGCATCGCGCTGCGGAGCAGTCGCTGTCGCCGGCGGTAGTCCGTCCGGCCCTCCCGCCGCCGGCGGAAGCCGACGCGGAAGTGCGGACCCTGGTGCTTCATTTCGCGCCCTCCTTGAGCAGACCGGCCACCTGGAGTTGCTGGGTCAGGG
>OFHG01000944.1_pt1 | contig 10813 bp, 10 predicted proteins | sample 1521931 | NCBI WGS metagenome assembly OFHG01 (sample SAMEA2468438, study PRJEB22500) | soil metagenome | biome: Glassland; feature: Farmland; material: Clay | place: Australia | collected 2013-01-31 | depth 0.55 m
CTGTGCGAACGAATCCGCCCATACCCATCTCGAATTCACCGACTGTTTTTATGGTTCCCGGTCGCCGTTCTTAAAAGGCAATCACATGGGCGTGATTCAGATCATCTTCGCATGCGAGGCGCGGGCCACGCGCGGGTGAGACGCGCGTCTCTTGCGCGTCGGTCTCGACCCGCTTCGTTAGATTATTTTCGTTCTCACTTCGGTTTCTCCGGAGCGAATTATTTAATAAAATCGGGCATTGTCTCTTTTTTTTGGAGTAACTTAAAACAGTCATCATAAAACGTAAAAAAGGACCTACAGCTCACCAAGGCAGCAGACATACATAGCCCTAAATCAGCTTTTTTCAATTCTGGAGTGGTACTAAAAAAGACATCTGGCCCTTCTGTCTTTGAACCGATTGAAATACCCTCAAAATTAGGATGACAGCTTTCAGCAAGCCACTCATAAAAACCACGGGATGGTTTTTCGGTCGTGAAATAGTCTTTTTCAGCTCCAGTCGAGCAGTTCTCAATTATCAATTTATCCATAACGTCTATCATGGTCAGCACATTTATGGCTTGGGGTATCAAGTTATTCCTTTTTCTATCTCGCTCACACTTAGACCCGAGAGTAAGCCTGAAGAGTAAATCGTCAATTTCCTCGAATGTAACTTTGCCATGATAATACTTCATCAAGTTATAAAACAAATATGCAATAGCGCTCGTTGTTTCGAAGTGAGCTCTTGCAGATAGAAAAACCAAGGTGGGATTGTTTAAATTTAAGCTATCGATAAACCCTAAATACAAGAACTTTGATCTTTGAAGGGACCATAGCAGATATTTAATCCCGTTGTGCCCTAACATTAAACGAGGATTTGTCTCTCGGAAGGTTATTTGGCCATAATAGCGAGATTGATATTGAGAAAGATAAGATTCAAGATCGTTAAAATCAAATGAGGGAAAATCATTTTTTATCTTTGCATTAATCATGATTTTTTCTTCTGGTAAGCTAATTTAAAAGGAGCATATAGGGTCACCCATTTGAAGGCGCCCTGTCAAGTCAAAAAGCTCACCGTGTGACGAGAAAATGAAATTTTCTCGTCGATGTATTTTTGCAGTTATCGATTACTTTACCATTGCCGCAGTTTCAGTCGGTTTAAGGTATCAGTCTTTACTATACCAGTCACCCATCAGGATTAAGGTCATTGGTGGTGCTTTATTCCATGACCCTTTCCCCGCTTGGCGGGGACCAGAAAATCTTCGGCTCCTTGCCGTGTCCAATACGGTTGCTTACAGGTAATGTGGTTGTTAGCCAGCCCCAAGGTGGCTCACGGCACGGGCAGTAAAAATATCGATAACGTTATGAAATTGGATGGAGCGGATTACCAATCAGGTCCAATGGTTTTTCCACACCCTATACAGGTTCACCGCTCCAGCCAGCCTGTAATACATGCTCATGAAAAAATCTTCTCCGGCTTGAAGTTCACATCGTCCCGTATGACGTAGTAGGCCGCTCGTGCCAGCTTGTGGGCAATGGCATTGTACGCGACCATCATGTTGCTTTTCTGCAGCTTGCGCTGATAATAGGCTCTGGCGGGCGTGTAAGAGCGAACCGCGCAGTTGGCCGCCTCGGAGTAGGCCCAGGCAAGGTATTTGTTGCCGCTCTTCTTGTTTCCTTTGCCTTTGATCTTTTCGTTGCTCAGCCACTTGCTCGCCACTTTACGGCAGTAGGAAACATAATTTCCGACTTTAGCAAAGCGAGTGATCGGGCCGGTCTCCAGCATGATGGTGAGCGCCAGTATTTTCCCGATCCCGAATACGGTGAGCAACCTCGTAAACGACGCTTTCAAATTCACCTTGGCAAGGACCACGCGCTCGATTTCGTTGATCTGCTCTGTCAGGAAGTCGATGGTTTTCTTGCTGACGCTCCCGGCTAGGGCAAGATCCTCGTTGTCCGAAAGATACGGCGCTACGCGGTCCTCTTTAAGCGCTTTCACATCGCTGGTCTTAAGCCGAAAGCCGTTGTTGCGAGTAAGAATATTCTGCAGGCTCACGATAAGCGAAGTCCGCAAATGCACCAAGTGCATGCGCTTTCTTAAAAGATCGCGGATCGGCCGGTCTTCACTGGGATAGATGTAGCCCTCGGGCAGAATATTCAGCCGCAGCATCTCGCACAACCAGAAGGCGTCGTCTTGATCGTCGGTATGCTTCATCCCGGAGTATTTCTGTATCGCAGAAGTGTTGGCCAGATGCACGTTGTATCCTTCTTTTTTGAGCAGGTCCACAAGCCAGTACCAGTTGTAGGTGGACTCCACGACGATCCCGGCGATGTCGTTTTTATACGGCCTGAGAGCATTGAGAATTCTCTCGGGCTCATTCGGCAGCTTCTTTCTAAATACCGGTTTGCCATTTTCATCTTTAATGCCGAGAAACGAATTGTTTGAATGCAGATCGAAACTCGTGTACAATTTCATACAGCACCTCCAAGGTTGGATTGGACTCTTTCCTTGAAGCATACCAGAGTGCTGATGCGCTCTGGTATGCTGAGGTGCCTTCATATGATTATCAGGTCCTTTGTTATGGTATCAGCTTCTTTTCCTTATAAGATTGCTCACCGTCGAGGTATGAAGGCCTAGGTGCCGGGCAACCTCGCTTTGCCGGTACCCATGTTTTTCTACTGCTTCGGCCAGCTTTTTGTCGCGCTTTCGCTTGTCTTTGATTATACTCTGTTGAAATATATTATCAAGTGACGGCCTGTTAGCGTAGCGCTGACTCTTCGGTATCTCAGGTATATTTTTGTGTTTCCGTAGATGATCTACCAAGCTCTCCACGAAATCATCTTCGCCCAGAATGACCTGCCCCTTGACATCCAGCCAGATTGATTTTTCCCCAATGCCCCATTGCACAAATTGACGGTACTTCTTCTCGGCCGTTACTCTCTTTCCGCTGAATTGTCCGAGAACCCAATCCGTAGTAAGACAAGAATGTGGTTTTTCTTTGCCTACTGTTGCACGGTAGCTACTCCATTTATACTGTTCAGGTTGCTCCGTCATCCTTGCCCGGACAGGATTCAATACTACGTATCGGCAGGCTGCCAGAAGGTGGCTGTCTTTCTGAATAAGTATGCCTTTGAACCTGCCCTGGAAAAGGTGCCCGGTTCGTTGATGCCGGTTGTTAAAAAGTTGTGTGTAAACGCCGTTTAGTTGTCTCATGCCCAGGGAAAGGTTCCCGTCGGGAGTCTCGATGAGCAGATGGTAGTGATTGGTCATGAGGCAGTAGGCGTGGCAAAGCCAATTATATCGCTTATTAACGTGTTGAAGGGTGTTGAGGAAGTTTTCACGATCCTGGTCGTCTTTAAAGACAGGTTTTTTTTCATTGCCTCGGGAGGTGATATGATAAACGGCACCGGGGTATTCTATGCGGAGAGGTCGAGTCATTATGCGACTGTATCAAGGAAGCGCGGAAATGTCAACACAAAAGACCTGACCCTATACTCCGTGCTATACTCCGACCCTATACTCCTAGATGTTAACCAAATCGTTCCCGCTGATATTGCTGATACTGCCGTCAAATGACACTTCGGAAGCCGATGAAACCGTAGCATGGAAATCAAGTATTATTACTTCTTTATACCGGCTTACTGCATCGGCCGGCAAAACAACTTTCGCTAAAAAGTTGTTTATTGGTGTCGTTATCACTGCAGGATTATTGTATGTACTTCCATCATTGATGACTTCCCTTTTCTCGCCATTGACATACCGTACGGTAAAGTCTTGTATCCCTGCATCCGTAGGTGGCATAGTTTGACCAGTTTTGACAACATTATATACATCAGAACCCGATAGATCGCGGAATAACTGCGCTTCATTTGTTCCGTAACTATTGATCGTCCACGTGCCGGTATTAACCGACGTCACTTCCGAAAATCCCGTACGGACGAAGGTTACGCCGGCACTTGAAACCGTATACACTTCTTCCCAGGAGACCTCAGGCGAGACAGCACCGGATGTTTCCCGGTAACTGATTTCGCTCACTCCCGGCACGCCCGGATCGTTTCCTACACAGCCCGGAATAAACAATAAAAATAATGTGAAAAGAGAAAAAAATTTAATTGACATACGCAAGCCCTCCCGAGGTTAACAAGTTAATGAAGGGACGGAAAGCGTCCCTCTAAATCCGTTATTATCAGAACGAAAACTGCATATTTTCTTGCAAAAAATCGATTTTCAGGTCACATCAATCTCCACCCCTCTAAGAACGGAATTCCGGATTTAGAGGGGTGAAACTTTCGAGCTTTTGTTCATCTTTTTGAGACGAGTATATTGCGGTTCATAACTCATGTCAACCTATTAATCCTTGACTATCCGTCGAAAACATATACAATTTGATCTCAATGCCGTGTTGTAGAGATTTATTCGTCACCGAATTATACTCTCAATGACATGCAACCTATCCCTAAAAATATTCTTGATCGATTTGACGCCGCTCTGAAACAACGGAAGATCCCAAACCCTTCACGCAACGACTACCGGAAATGGCTTCGATATTTTTCTGGACTTTCGCGCCAAGTATTCTCCTCCTGGTTCCCAACTGGAACAGGTCAGGTTATTCCTCGACAAATTACGTTCAATGAATCAAATTCCAACGCGGCTGAAACAGGCATCGGATGCAGTTGAGTTGTTCTTTCTTTCGCAGCAAGAGGATGCGACGCTTTCTAGATAATATCGGATTTGCGCTGTTTGTTCGGAAGTGTGTGGGCTTTATCTTCAGGCAGGAACAGCCGGCGTCAGATATTGATGCCGTATTTTTTCAGCTTGAGGTAGAGGGTCTTGCGGTCGATGCCGAGGAGCTGGCTTGCCTTTGACTGGTTGTTGCCCGATTCCTTGAGGACCCTCAGAATATACGTTTTCTCTATCTCCTCGAGGGACGGATTCGTGCCGATGTCCGCTATTACGGTGGAGGGCGGGATCGAGAGGTCTTCCGGACCGACCTCGTCCGTTTCGCAGAGGATCACCGCGCGCTCAACGACGTTCTCGAGCTCCCGCACGTTGCCCGGCCAGTGATATTCGATGAGCAGTTCGAGCGCTTCGGCGGTGAAATCCGCGATGGACTTGGACAGCTTTTTCGCGTACTTTTTCAGAAAATGCCGGGACAGCTCGGCAATGTCCTCTTTGCGCTCCCGGAGCGGGGGGATGACGATGTTGATCACGTTCAGCCGGTAATACAGGTCTTCCCGGAAGTTCCCTGTTTTGATCATGCCCGAGAGGTCCTTGTTCGTGGCAGCGATCACCCGCACGTCCACGGAGAGGCTTTTGTTCCCCCCCACCCGCCGGAACTCGCCCGAGTCGAGAAACCGGAGGAGCTTGGCCTGGAGCCCGATGGGCATCTCGCCGATCTCATCCAGAAAGAGCGTTCCCCGGTCCGCCACTTCGACGAGGCCGTGCTTCATCTGGTAGGCGCTGGTGAAGGCGCCCTTCTCGTGCCCGAAGATCTCCGACTCGATCAGGGTTTCCGAAAGGGAGGCGCAGTTCAGCGCGATCAAGGGGGCGTCCTTTCGCGCGCTGTAGTGCCAGACCGTATTCGCGACGAGCTCCTTGCCGGTGCCGCTTTCTCCCTGGATGAACACCGGCGAGTCCGTGGGCGCCACCTTCTGGATGAGCGCGAGGATGTCCCGGAGCTGCCTGCTTTTCCCGATGAGTTCAAAGGGGGATTCTTTCCTGACCAGCTCCTGCTCCAAAAGCTTGCTCTTGACGGAGAGCCGTCGGTATTCATACGCCCGGTCGATGACGATCACCAGCTCGTCGAGCTTGTACGGCTTGGTGAGATAATCGTAGGCGCCGTTCTTCATGGCTTCCACCGCGGTCTCCACCGTGGCCCTGCCCGTGAGAACGATGATCGACGGCGCCCCGGGGTCCTCCTTCAGGACCTTCATGAGCGAGATTCCGTCGACGCCGGGCATGACGACGTCGAGGAGAATCACGTCGAAGGAGCGGTCGCGCAAAAGCTGCAGCGCCCCGTTTCCGTCGGACGCGACCTCGACGGAGAATCCCTTGCGGCCGAGTTCTTTTTTGAGGAGCCTTCTGAAGGGCTCTTCGTCGTCAACGACGAGTACGTTAATCATAATAGTCTTTCAACCACGGAGGCACGGAGAACGGCAAAAGATTTAAGTCTTGGGTTTAAGATCAAAAACAAGAATTGATGGTCTCGTAAGAAGTCAGCGAACGTGTCATTGCGAGCGTAGCGAAGCAATCTCGTAGTTTGCAACCGTCTGAAAAATCAAGATTGCCGCGTCGCTTCGCTCCTCGCAATGACGGCCGAAGAGACTTTTTACGATTTCATCAAGAATTAGGTTCTAAGGTTTTCTCTGTGCCTCTGTGTCTCCGTGGTAAAAAATTAATGTTCGATCTTCTTACTCCCTGCACGCGATCGACGGCAGCGTGATGATGAACGTGGCGCCCTTACCGGGTTCGCTTTCCACATCGATGGCGCCGCCGTGCTCTTCCACGATCTTATGACAAATGGTGAGCCCCAGCCCGGTCCCTTCGCCCACGGGCTTCGTGGTGACGAAGGGGTCGAACACCTTGCCGAGCAGATTGCCGGGGATTCCCGCTCCCGTGTCCCTGACGGACAGCCGGACCCTGCTTGGACATGCTCCGGCGGCGTCTTCCCGCGGGACAGTGTCGGGTTCGGTCTTGATGAATATGCTTCCGCCCTCGGGCGTGAAGTAAATGGCGTTCAGGAGGAGGTTCATCATGAGCTGCCTGAGACTTCCGGCGTCCGCGTAGATCTTGGGGACCTCGCGGTCCAGATCGAGCTTCAGGGTGTGCTTGAGCCGCGCGGTCCGGTGCTGGAGCAGGAGGAGCACTTCCTTGATGAGCTCGTTGATGTCGATCTCCCGGAACGTGCCGCCCGACGGCCGCGCGAACTCGAGCAGGCTTTTGAGGATGGTCTTGCACCGGAAGATCTCGTTGTGGATCGTTTTGAGATATTCGGGAAAGTCCTCGAATGCCTTCACCGTGCTCAGCGTTTTTTCACCCGAGCGGTCGAGGAGCGCTTCTGAGTATGCCGCAATGATACCCAGGGGATTGTTGATCTCGTGGGCGATGCCGGCCACGAGCGTGCCGAGAGAGGCCAGCTTGTCCGACCGGATAAGCTGCAGCTCAAGCCGCTTCTGGGCCGTCACGTCCTTGAGGTAGTGGACGATCGCGTAGAGCCGGCCCTCTTCATCGATGAGCGGATAGGCCCAGAAATGGAAGATGTTGCCGCCGCCGCTTTTCAGTTCCTGGAACGAAGGCTTCTTGCAGGAGAGCGTCTCAGAGCAAAGACAGCCGTCGGTCAGGGCGATCCCGATCTTGTCAAGCAATTCCGCGCAGTGCCTGTCCGGGACCTCCGTCTTGGAGAAGCCCGTCCGCGCCAACAGGGCGTGGTTCGCGCGGATGACGCGCTGCCTGCCGTCCTCGATCCAGACCATGTCCGTGATGGCATCGAAGGTCCGCTCCCACTCTTTCTTTTCCTTCGAGATCTCTTCGAAGAGAAGGGCGTTCTCGAGCGCCACGGCGATATGTTTGGCCACGGGCAGCAGGACGTCGAGGTCCTTCTCGGAGTACTGCGAGGGGACCGTGCTGTCGAAATTGAACACGCCGAGCATGCGGTCGTGGAACAGCGGGATGCTGATGGTCGAACGGATGCCTTCACGAAGCAGCTTTCGATCCAGCGGGAACGCCGTGTCGACAAGGTCGTAGCTTATCCAGGGCTTGTTGTTCCGCACGACCCAGCCCGCGCTGGTGCCCTCGATCGGCGCCTTTACTCCTTTTTTCAGCACCGTCTTCATCCCCGTGTCCAGGGCGAAGATGAGCAGATTATCGTCTTTTTCATTATAGAGCAGGAGGCTTGCCCTGCTGTAATCGATGATCTTACGCAGTTCCGAGACGACCATCCGGAAGATCGTTCCGATGCTCAAACTGGAATTGATGATGCTGCTTAATTCGCTGATCAATTCGCCCCGGGCGGTATTGTCCCCCGGCTGCTTCCCGGCATGATCGGCGTCCGACGGAGCGGAGGGAGCGGTCTTTTGTGCGGGCGCATCCTGAACAATGACAATGGTCCTGTCAGGCTGGTGATCGCGTGAAGGGATGACGGCGATCCGGGCCGCCACGGGACCGTTCTTTCGAAAGCAGAACGACCGCACCGATGTCGGGGATTCCCTCTCCATGGTCGTGTCAGCTTCCGGAGGCGGCCCCGGGGACCTTCGCTCCCGAAGGATACTCTCCAGGGAGACGAATTTCTCGAGATTCCGGCCGATGACCTCGGCCCGATCATACTCAAAGAAGGCGCGCACCTTGTCGTTGCAGGAAAGGATGGTCCATCCCCGATCGACTATGAATGCGGGCATGTTCAGGACATCGAGCGTCCTTAAGAGCTCCGAACTATCCTTGTCGATCATGAGCTTCATATAATGATATTAACACACTGGACCAGCCCCTTCAACAGGAAAGCGGTCCCTTATTGCGGTTTGAACGTCTCACGAAACCCTTGGCCCTCGATTCTTCATTAGAAACTTGTTCTTTAACGGGGTTGACTACGCTCCGGGTGGATACTATTATTGAAACAGGAGTCCGCATATCGTTAAAGCATGCGCGGATACGCTGATGAAAATCAGGATCGGACATCTCTCCACCTTTTATCACACGGCCATCCTCTTGATGGCACAAGGCGACGCCGATGCCCGGCTCGGGGCCGAGATCGAGTGGAAGCTCATGGGGACGGGCCCGGCGATCATGGAGGCCTTCAAAAGCGGCGAACTCGATCTGGCATACGTCGGGCTGCCGCCGGCAATCATCGGGATTGACCAGGGCATACGGGTTGTCTGTGTGGCGGGCGGCCATGTTGAGGGCACGGTCATGGCTGGAAAGAAAATCTGGACTGGATATCCCGAGACCCCGGATCTCGGTGCCGTCTTAAGGCAGTTCCGGGGCCGCAGGATCGGCGTGCCCGGCAAAGGCTCCATCCACGATGTAATTCTGAAGGATTGCATTCAGCGGTATGATCTCGAGCACGAGGTAGAAATCGTGAATTATTCCTGGGCAGATATGGTGACCGAGGCCGTTGTCAACGATGAGGTGTCCGCGGCATTTGGAACGCCCGCCCTGGCAACTGCAATCAGGCGCTTCGCCGACGGCAGGGTGCTCTACCCCCCATCCCTGCTTTGGCCTTGGAACCCGAGTTACGGGATTATCGCGGACCGGGGATATTTGGCGGGGGATGCGACCCTGATTGAGAAGTTTCTTCGGCTCCACGAAAGCGCGGCCGAATTTATCAGGACGCGTCCGGAGGATGCGGCTCGATTGATCGCCGGTTATGTGGGCATCGTCGATCAGCGCTTTGTCCTGGAGACGCTCATGCTTTCGCCGAAATACTGCGCCAAACTGAGCGGAGGATATATTTCCTCAACCATGCAATTCGTGCAGGCGCTGAAAAGGCTTGGGTTTATCGGCCGGGAGATCACGCGCGAAGAGATTTTTAATACAGCATTGATCGATGCTGTTCATCCCTTGAAGGACCACTACGGCGTTGGCCCCGGTGGACGATAAGAAAGGCCGTCCTGGGGTCCGCCGCTCGTCCACTTTTTTTATGATCGCGCCACGACGCGATGGGCCGTTTTTCCGGCAGGGGGGTGAGTTTTTCCCGGATTATCAGCGCGGTACACGAGAATTTCCACAGTATGTCATTCAGTTTTATAATCAATAACGACCCTGCTCTCTCTTATTTTGTTGATAAAATCAGCGATCTTGATATGTTCGGGATGTTTCTGGTAACTGTCGAGGTCCTTTTCATTCACGAACTCAGAATACAAAGCAACGTCATAGGCCGCCTCGGACGGCATCATGTTTATCCCCACTTCGATGTGCCTGATCAGTGGTATTTTTTTCTTCAGTGCCTCGAGTTCGGTCCTCATTTTCTGCGCGTTCTGCTCCTTGCGCGCTCCTTCGGCAGCGGTCTTCAGCTTCCACAGTACGATATGTTTGATCATTACGGTCGCCCTTTCAGTAAGGAAAATTAATTATTGCTCTCGCGAGTTATAGTGGGTATTATAGCACCACTTGCCGTTATTTTGAAGACCGACATATGGATGGCTGCACCCGTCAAGGAGTGCATCGCGGGAGCAAAGAGGTATCTACGAATGCTGAAGCGCTTAATTCCGATTTTCTGTTGCATCCTGGTTCTTTCCGCGTGTGCAGTAAAAAAATCCGATGTCGCGCAACCGCCTGAGCCTGGCAAGTATCTCAGGAGTTCGCAGAGGCCCTACACGGTGCTCGGACGGCGATATGAACCGCTTCAAACTCATGAAGGGTTTTTCCAGACCGGCGTGGCGAGCTGGTACGGCAAGGATTTTCACGGAAAGAAAACGAGCAACGGCGAAATTTACAATATGAATGCCATGACCGCGGCGCATAAGACCCTGCCGCTCGGCGTGTACGTGAAGGTGCACAACAGGGACAACGGGCGCGACGCTATCGTTCGCGTCAACGACCGCGGCCCCTTCGTAAAAGGAAGGATCATCGATCTATCCTATGCCGCCGCGAAAAAGCTCGGCATTGATGTGGCGGGGGCAGCCACCGCCCGCATTGTTGGGCTGGGTTTCTGCGCCGGCGGGGCGGGGGGGCACAAGGGGGCGGGCGCCCCTTACAACGGCCACTTTTTCCTCCCCGTGGGGGTGTTTTAGGTAAATGCAAAAACACAGCGGCGGGCGGGGGGGGGGGGGAAACTCTTCTGGTTTTCTGCGGTGGGTATTCCCACAAGGACAGGGGCGGTTTTCTTTCTTGCTTGTGTCGGGG
>OFHG01000945.1_pt1 | contig 10812 bp, 6 predicted proteins | sample 1521931 | NCBI WGS metagenome assembly OFHG01 (sample SAMEA2468438, study PRJEB22500) | soil metagenome | biome: Glassland; feature: Farmland; material: Clay | place: Australia | collected 2013-01-31 | depth 0.55 m
TCGCAGTGGTGGCTCGACAAATACTTCCGCTGGTGGTTCGTGTTCAAGCCCGAGTGGGTCGCGCAGTCCCTGGCGGCGGACCACTCGTGGGTCGGGGGTTTCCTTCGCGCGAGGTCGAGCGCCACCGGGCGGAAACTGGCGGGCCGAAGGCGTGGTCGTGCGTAGGCCGAACCCGCGCTGCACCTGACCGCGGCGGCAGTAGTTGCTTCCGAGTTCGTAGCTCCCTGAGCCGCCTCGGCAGCGCGCGAACGTCATCTCGGCGACTGTTCGATATGTCCCCCGAACTCGTAGCGCATGGCCGAGAGTATCCTGTCCGCGAAATGCGCCTCGCCGCGCGAGCTAAAACGCTCGTACAGCGCCGCCGTCAGGACGTGAGCCGGCACAGCCTCATCGATGGCGGCCTTGACGGTCCAGCGCCCCTCGCCCGAATCCGAAACCCGGCCAGCAAATTTTGCGAGATCGGGATCTTCAATCATAGCGCTCGCCGTCAGGTCAAGCAGCCAGGAAGCGATCACGCTCCCGCGCCGCCACACCTCGGCCACGTCGGCGAGATTCAAATCGTACTGGTAGTGCTCCGGGTTGCGCAGCGGCGCCGTTTCGGCGTCGGAGAGATGTTCCCGGCTGCCGACGTTGGCGTGGCGTAGGATGTTGAACCCTTCGGCATAGGCGGCCATCAATCCGTACTCGATGCCGTTGTGCACCATCTTGACGAAATGGCCCGCGCCCGAAGGACCGCAATGGAGATAGCCCTCCTCGGCAGTGCCGGTGCCCTTTTCGCGGCCGGGCGTCCGCGGCAGGCTGCCGCGGCCCGGGGCCAGCGTCTTGAAGATGGGATCGAGATGCTTCACCACGTCGTCCGGCCCACCGATCATCTCGCAATAGCCGCGCTCGAGGCCCCAGACACCGCCGCTGGTGCCGACGTCGACGTAGCGAATGCCGCGCGGCGAGAGCTGCTTGGCGCGGCGGATGTCGTCGATGTAGTAGCTGTTGCCACCGTCGATCAGGGCGTCGCCCTTGCTCAGGTGCGGGGTCAGTTCCTCGATCACGCTGTCCACCACCGCCGCCGGCACCATCATCCACGCCGCGCGCGGCGCGTCGAGTTTCCTGACCAATTCCTCGAGCGTCGCCGCTCCGGTGGCCCCTTCGGCGACCAACCGGTCGACGTTCGCCTTGTCGCGGTCGAACACCACGCACTGGTGTCCGTCGCGCAAGAGCCGGCGAACCATGTTCGCGCCCATCCTGCCCAGACCTATCATTCCCAATTGCATTTTGAGTGGCTCCTTCTTTGCCTTGGATTCCGGTTAACGGACAAAGGTCGCGGGCCCGTCCGGGCTCGCCGCTTCCATCGGGCTATTCACGGGCGCGCGGCGGACGTCGGGCGCGCATTGGGCTTGCTGCCGATACCCGCGGCCCCGCGCGCGAGCATCGCATCCCGAAACAAAAGTATACCGCGCGCCGAAGGGGCCGAATTGCGGACGCTCGCCCGCGCGTTTCCGCGAGTTCCTCGGAAAATCCGGACTAGAGCGTCTCCCCGTTCAGCTCGACGGCCATCCGCGAAGGGGAGCTGGCGCGCATTGCCGCGTGCAGGAAGCACGTCTGCTCCGACATGCGCAGCGTTTGCGCCGCCGCCTCGTGCCCGAGATCGCCGTCGAGAAACAGGTGCGTATCGACCGGTTCGGCGCCCGCCGGCTGCGCGCCGGAATCGGCTTGGCGGAACAGGATGAACTGGACCAGCCGGTATGCGCTGACCGGATATTTGACGATGTGCGCGTACCGCCCCAGTTGCGTCATGAAGCAGAAGGCGACGCCGGCCGAAAGGTAAGCCAAGCCGGACGGCGCGACGCGCGCCTCGCCCTCCACCGGCTCTACCTGCCCCACAAACCGGAACGAGCTGCCGACCGGCGAGCGCAACTGAATCCGGGTTTCCATCAAGCCGTCAGGATCTACGCGCGCTTCGCCGTGGACGTTCAACGTTCGCTTCTGCTCCGATTGCAGGCTGCTCGCCACGCCGCCGGCGACTCCGTACACCTTTTGCGCCTCGGCGATCTTGCGGATGATCGGTTGCGGCACTCCGGACGCCGAACTCGCGCGTAGCTGCTCGAACGAAGCGGCGGGATCGGCAATGGTCCCCGTTTTCGAGGGCGAAACTCCGGCCACCGGCACTTCGCCCGCGTTCAGGCGGCATGAAAATGTGTTCGAGAGCACGTCGCGCATCGCGGCATGCGCCGGAGAAGCCCGTTCGGCTTCGCGAACGAGCTTCGCCACCGCGTCGCCCGAGGCTTTCGCACGAATCTTCACCAGCAGATCAACTGGCTTCGCCCCGCCCATCATGTCGCCGCGCATGGCCGAGCCGGTCATCGTGTACCAGGTGTCCTGCACCGATTCGAGCGACTCGATCTCGATCCCCAAGGCCAGTGCCCGCTCCACCAGAGTCTCGAGAAAACTGAACTGAAGGCCGGCGGCGAAAAAGCCCAGCGGAAACGGCGCCAGATCGGTTCCGTTCAGATAAGGCCCTTCATCGGAAAACATTCGCCACCCAGGTTGCTCGCCACGAAGCGGCCATACCACGGCCTCTTTCTGCATCCCGGTAAGCGCGCGCACATCGGTGCGGAAGCCGATCATCCGCGTCCGCTCCAGCCTGCTCCGAATCGCCTCAGGGAGCGAAGCGGCACGCCCGGCCACTGGAAAAACAATAGGCGTAGCGCCGACCCCAGGTGTTTCTGACATTTGAGCCACCCCGCGTAAGGGCACGGCTTCAGCCCTGCCGTAAGCCACGCCACAACCAAGCGGCTTCAGCCGCTGAGGGCACCGCTGGCCCCGCCCCACAAAAACTCAGAGAACCGGCTCGCTCTCCGTAGCCTTTCGCACGAGCCACGGCTTCGTAACGTTCTTGAAAATCGCCACGTCCGTCCAGCCTTTCGGCTGCCGGCCCATGTGACCGCCGCTCGGATTGATCCACGCTTCCTTGGGAATATCGCCCGTGTGCAGCAACAGATCGATATCGGCCATGGGCACCTGCGTATCGTGCACGCCGTGTATCACCAGCATCGGAGCCGTCGGCTGCCCCAGGATGCCCTGATCAACGAGCGAGAGCTTGCCGAACTCAGCGCACAGCTCGTCCATGTTGTGGATATTCTCGCCCATGAACATCAGCGCCGGCCCGAGGTCGAAGAGATATTCGCGATTTCCGAGCGTCTGCTCGCGGATGAAATCGGCCTGGAAAAAGACGTGGACCGGAGGCGACTGCACAACCGCCGCGCGCAGTCGCCGCCGCTCGGTGACGGCAAGTTTCGTGCCCCAATACCCTCCAAAACTGCCCCCGTAGAGCAGCACGCGGCTCGTATCCACGCGCGGCATCTTGTAGATGGCGTCGAGCACCGCCGAATGCATGCGGTCAGCCGTGGGCGTGGCCTTGACCGGCGTCTGGCCCGTGCCGGGCGACTCGACGGCCACATAGCCGATGCCGTGCTCCAGCAGCGGCGCGAAACGCTCGGCCATGTCTTCCTTGCGGCTGTCGGCGCCGCTAATCGCCAGAACCAGCGGCACGGAGTCCTTGCCCTTGGGAAGCTGGCGGTAAGTGATGATCTCGGAGCCCTCGAAGGGAATCCGCCACACCTCGATCGGCGGATCCTGCAGCGCGCCGTGCCTCGAGAACATCCCGATCGCGCGTTCGTAGGCCCGCTGCTTCCCCGGCGAATTCGGTACCGGCCACCGCGCGAAGGAGTAGACGCGCCAAGCCTTCAGAAAAACGGCATCCGCGCGCCGCGGATCGCTCGCGGCCAGCGATTCGGCCTCGGCGGCGTAACGGTCGCCAATCGCGCTCCACGCCGCCGCCCATTGGTCGCGGTCGAGGCTCGTCAGCTTGCCCAGCGCCTCCCGCGCGTCCTCCGATTTGATCCCGACCAGCGGGTAGCCGTTGCGATCGGCGCGAGCTTGCACTTCCGCTTTCAGCTCCGCGAGCGTTCGCTGCGGTGGAAGCCCCTCGGTTGCCTGTGCCATTTGCTCATCTCCTCCTTCGTTTGAACTCCGCCTGAACGCCCGGCACCACATGGGCGATTCGTCCCCAGTAGCGCAGCCACTCCTGGCTGCGCGCCTTTGCGCCCCAGATAACGCCAAATCCGGCGCGCAGCGCGGCGCGTTTTCCACCCCGCCGAAAGAGTTTACCCCTTCCGCCCCGGCGCCGGCCGCCCAACCACCTCTTCCAACCCATGCCCCAGATCGCGCAGCAGCACCATCGCCGCGTTCCTTCCCGGAGCCCCGGTGATCGAGCCACCCGGATGCGTCGTGCCGCCGGTCTGATAAAGACCGGGGATCGGCATGCGGTGTTGCGCCCAGCCGGGCACCGGGCGCAGCGTTTCGCTCTGCGAAAGGCCGCGAGCGCCGCCGTGGAATGTTCCATGAATCATGTGCGGATTCGACGCTTCGAAATCGTCGCCGCATTTCACCAGCCGGGCCAGTATCTTGTCGTCGGTGAAATTCGGCGCCACCCGCCGCAGCCGCGCGATCTGTTTAGCCGCCTGCCGGCTCTTGATTTTGTCCCAGCTTTTCTCGCCCGCCGGCAGCACCCAGGCTTGCGAAGTCAGGATTTTCACGGTGTGATGGCCGTTTGGCGCGCGCAAGGGATCGGCCACGGTTGGCGTGGCGACCAGAACCCATGCCGGCTCCTCGACGAAATGATTGTCCTTGAGTGCGCGGCCCAGCGCGACCGTGTCCTCGGCCCATCCGGCCAGCCCCGCGGAGACGGCCGTGCGCGGACCCTCTGGCGTCTCGAACACCGGCGCCTCGGTTGTCAGCAGGCAGATGCCGAATCCCGCAATGCCGATGTCGTAGGTTTTCACTCCGTAAAGAAAATCTTCGCCCCACAGCTCGCGCGGAGCCATTTCCACCAGATGCTTCACGTGGATGGTGGAGACAACCGCCTTGCGCCCCACATACCGGTCCCCATCCCGTGTTTCCACGCCCACGCAGCGCCCATCCTCGATCAGCAGCCGCTCGACGCGCTTGTTGCAGTGAATCTTCCCGCCGTAATCGCCCAGGCAGCGCACGATCGCGCCGGTCAGCTTGCCCGAGCCGCCCACAGGCAGCGTCCAGCCTCGCTGTTGCCGGCCGTAAACGATCGAATATGCCAGCGGCCCCGATCCCGGCTCGTCGAGCGGCACGCAGGTCTGAAACGCCTGCCAGGCCATGTACGCCTGGATGTGCCGGCTCTCGAATTCCGCGCGGATCACGTCCCAGGCCGTCATCTTCAGCCGGCGAATCCAGATGTGCCCGCGCGGATGCTTCCACAGCATCTCCTCGAGCGTCGGCCCGAAACCCACAGGCCGGAAGCGGCTCGCGCCGAACAGGTGCTTCACCTCGTCGTAGTCCGCGATCACGCGCCTGTAGGCTTGCGCGTCGGCTTTCGAGTAGCGGGCGATCTCTTCGCAGGTGCGTTCGGGATCGAGCCAGGTGGTCAGCGAGCGCCCATCGGGAAACGAGACGTGCGCCACCGGGTCCGGGTTGATGTACTTGAGTCCGTAGCGGCCCAGCAGGCCAAGCTCGTCCTTGACCATCAGCGGATTCGCCTGGATCAGCGTATGCCCGGTCGCGCAGGAGTCGATCCAGTAGCCGGGCAGCAGCATTTCTTCCGAAGTGGCCCCGCCGCCCGGAATCGGCCGCGCGTCGAGAGCGAGCACTTCATAGCCCGCCTTGGCGAGATAGCAGGCGGTGATCAGACTGTTGTGCCCCGCGCCGGCAACGACGATATCGGCAGTGTGTGTCGTCAATTCCCCTCCTCAGCCTGGAGAGTTTGTAGCAAGCGCCCGTCACGCCGGCAATTACGGAGCGCGATCCCGGACCCCGCTCCCGGGACAGGCAGATTCTACCGGGAGGGAAGGCTAGTTCCTCGCAAATTCTTGTACTTTTCGGCGACGGCAAGACGCAAATCGAACCGAAGCCGCCGTTTGACGGCTTTTCCGGCAAGCCCGTATAGTTATTCGATTCGGCCGGCTTTTCGGCGCGCACCATGCAGCACCGGCCGGCAAAAAGATCGACGAGAAGCCCGGCAAAAGCCCGACAAAAGCAATGACCCGCGAAATTCCCAAAGCCTACGAACCGCAGGAAATCGAGAAGCGCCTTTCGCGCTCCTGGGTCGACGCCAAGCTGTTCACGGCCGACCCCGAGGCGCCCGGCCCCGTGTTTTCCATCGCGATCCCGCCGCCGAACGTCACCGGCTCGATCCACATCGGCCACATGCTCGAGCACACGCAGATCGATATTCTGGTGCGCTGGCGCCGGATGCAGGGCGCGAACACGCTGTGGCTGCCGGGCTCGGACCACGCCGGCATCGCCACGCAGGTCGTCGTCGAGCGCGAACTGGCCAAGCAGGGGCTGAAGCGCGTCGAACTGGGACGCGAGGAGTTCGAGCGGCGCGTCTGGGAATGGAAGCAGCAGTCGGGCGGCCGCATCCGCGAGCAGATGATTCGACTGGGCGACAGTTGCGACTGGACGCGCGAGCGCTTCACGCTCGATCCGCCGCTCTATCGCGCCGTGCTCGAAGCGTTTCTGCGGCTTTATCACAAGGGCCTGCTCTATCGCGGCCGCTACATGGTGAACTGGTGCCCGCGCTGCCAGACCGCTCTGAGCGATCTCGAAGTGGTGCACCAGGAACGCGCCGGCAAGCTCTGGCACCTGCGCTACCCGCTCGCCGACGGCGACGGGTACCTCGTTGTCGCCACCACGCGCCCCGAGACGATGCTCGGCGACACCGCCGTGGCCGTGCACCCCGAAGACGAGCGCTACCAGAAGCTCATCGGCCGCAAGGTGCGCCTGCCGCTGATGAATCGTGAGATTCCGATCGTCGCCGACGAGTTCGTCGACCGCGAATTCGGCACCGGCGCCGTGAAAGTCACGCCGGCGCACGATCCGAACGACTTCGAAATCGGCAAGCGCCACAACCTCGCCGAAATCGACGTGATGACCGACGACGGCCGGATGAACGAATGTGCCGGCGCCTACGCTGGGGTCGATCGCTTCGAGGCGCGCAAGCGCATCGTCGCGGATTTGCAAGAGCAGGACCTGCTGGAAAAAATCACGACCCACACCCACGCCGTCGGCATTTGCGACCGCTGCAAGACAGACGTAGAGCCGCGCCTTTCCCTGCAATGGTTCTGCCGGATGAAGCCGCTTGCCGAACCGGCCATCCAGGTGGTGCGCGAAGGGCTGATCCCCATCGTTCCCGAGAACCAGAAGAAGATTTATCTCGAGTGGATGGAAAACATCCGCGACTGGTGCGTCTCGCGCCAGCTCTGGTGGGGCCACCGGATTCCCATCTGGCACTGCGCCGATTGCGGCGAGATGACCCCGGCGCGCGATTCGCGAGTTGAGATCGTCAACGGCCGCGCGCAAGCCGCGAGCCCGCCTGAAAGCTGCGGAAAATGTGGCGGCTCGCGCCTCACGCAGGATCCCGACGTGCTCGATACGTGGTTCAGCTCGGGCCTGTGGCCGTTTTCAACGCTCGGCTGGCCAGACGACACGGCCGACCTGCGCAAGTACTACCCGACCAGCCTGCTGATCAGCGGCTACGACATCCTGTTCTTCTGGGATGCGCGGATGATCATGCTCGGCCTGCACCTCACCGGTGGAAAGAGTCTCGCGGAGCGCATTCCTTTCCGCTCGCTCTACCTGCACGCGCTGGTGCGCGATCCGCACGGCGTGAAGATGTCGAAGACGCGCGGCAACGTGGTCGATCCGCTCGAAGTGATCGAAAAGTACGGCACCGACGCCCTGCGCTTCACCCTGGCCATCGGCGCGGCGCCGGGCACCGACATCGCGCTGAGCGAAGACCGCATCCTCGGCTATCGCGCCTTCGCCAACAAGATCTGGAACGCGGCCCGCTTTCTCTTCGTGAATCTCGAAAAGATCGAAGCCGCGGGCGTCACGCTCGAAGATTTGGCCGCGCCCGACGTTCGCGCCGCTGCTCCGCACCGCCGAAACGGAGAGTTGCTGCTCGTCGAGCGATGGATGTATTCGCGCCTGGCGCGCGTCGCCGGCGAAGTCAATGAAGCGCTGGAGGAATTCCGTTTCCACGAAGCGGCGCACGTCGTTTACCACTTCTTCTGGCACGAATTCTGCGACTGGTACATCGAATGGGCGAAGCCGCTGCTCTCGAGCGCCGACCGCGAAGAAGCCGTCGCCGCATGGCGCAATATCTTCGCCATTTTCGATCTTGCCCTGCGCCTGCTCCATCCCTTCATGCCCTTCCTCACCGAGGAACTCTGGTCGCGGCTGCCGCAGCCGCCCGCCGCCCGTTCGATCGCGCTCGACAGGTTCCCCGAGCGCCGCGCCGATTGGCTCGACGAAACCGCCGAGCGTGACGTGGATTTGTTGCAGGAGATCGTCGAGTCGGCCCGAAAGCTTCGCGCCGAGCAGAAAATCGATCCGAAAAAGAAGTTGCCGGCCGATTTTTCGACCGCCGACCCTTCCGTTCGCGGATTGGTGGAGACGAATCTCGACGCGCTCACGCGCCTGGCCGGCCTCTCGGCCCTCCGCTTCCACGACGGCGCGCTCGGCGCAGGCACCGTCCACTCCGCCGCCCGCTTCGATCTGCATATCAGCCAGGAGGAGCCCGCCGACCGCGAAGCCGAAATTGCCAAGCTGCGCAAACGGCTCGAAGAGATCGAACACGTTCTCGAATCGAAGCAGCGCCGCCTGGCCGACGACGCCTTCCGCACCCGCGCGCCCGAACACGTGGTCAGCCAGCTAGAAGCCTCCATCGCCGAACTCCATGCCGAACACGAAAAGCTGCGAGCGCGGCTCGCCCAGCTAGAAAGCGCGTGAAGCCAGCGCACCCGCAGACCCGTACCCCCTGACATCCGCAAGAAACAAAGTACAGAGTTTGCCACTCCTCCGCGTCGAGCCGCGCCCCAGTAGCACAGGCACTCTTGCCTGTGCGCCTTTCGCCGCGACGCAGACCCCAATTCCACCTCGCACAAAAACCCGCGTCTCGCTATCGCCAACATTGCCGGCGAAGTTTTCTTGCCGCCTGCAGAAAAGAACACAGCCTGAAGGCTGTGCTACCCAAACCGCCCGCCCACTTGGCAGAAGTGAGCGCCACGCTCATGTTCGGAGTCCCACCGCATGGCTCCAGGGTTCGCAAAACATGCCAAGTGCGGCCAGAGAAAGTAAAGAGGAAGAGCCCCGTCATGCTGAGCGAAGCGAAGCATCCCGAAAGCGTTGAGGAGAGGCAGGACCAAAGCGAGATGTAGCATCGGGATCCTTCGCTTCGCTCAGGATGACAAACTGTGGGGGCGCGGCCCAGTTGTCGCACAGACTCTTCAGGCTGTGCGCTCTCCTGAATGCCATCGCGCAACTTCCACTCGTGCCTCTGCTGCTGGAACGGAACCGTGGGCAAGCAGCACAGCGCGGCCAACCGGCCGCCTTTCTGGACCGGACCCCGGCCCACGTATAGCTCGTGGGGTGCTACGATTACCCTCCGATGGCCCAGCAGTCCACAAAAAGCACCGCTTTCAACTGGGACGCCCCGGACATCGAGTCCTTGGTGCGAGCCGCGCTCGACGAAGACATAGGCACGGGCGACATCACAACGACAGCCACCGTCGCTGAATCCGCCAGCGCCAGCGCGCGCCTAGTGGCAAAGCAGGAATTGATTCTGGCGGGCCTGCCGCTCTTCGAGCTCGTCTTCCGCCAGCTCGATTCCACGATCGCCTGCACCGCGCATTTCGCCGAAGGCTCGCGCGTTCCGCCCGGCGCCACGGTTGCCGAACTCGAAGGCCGCGCCCGCGCCATTCTCACCGGCGAGCGCACCGCGCTGAACTTCCTGGCGCATCTTTCCGGCGTGGCCACCCTCGCCGCCCGCCACGCCGAGAAGCTCGCGGGCACCGCGACGCAACTGCGCGACACGCGCAAAACCACCCCGCTTTTCCGCCGCCTGGAAAAATACGCCGTCCGCACCGGCGGCGGCACGAATCACCGCTTCGGCCTCTCCGACGGCGTTCTCATCAAGGAAAACCACATCGCCGCCGCAGGCGGCATCGCCCAGGCCATGCGCCGCGCCCGCGAAGCCGCCGCCGCGCGGGGCTTGGCCGTTGAAATCGAGGTGCGCAACGAAGACGAGCTGCGCCAGGCCCTCGCCGCCGGCCCGGACGAGGTCCTGCTCGATAATCTTTCCCCCGCCGAGGCCGCGCGCATGGTCGCGATCGTCCGCCGCGAGCGCCCCGCTTGCCGCGTGGAGCTTTCCGGCGGCGTAACGCTCGAAAATCTGCCCGCCTACGCGCAAGCCGGAGCCGATTTCATCTCCGTCGGCGCGCTCACGCATTCGGCTCCCGCCGCCGATTTCAGCCTTCTTGTGGAATGGGCCGGTGTCGAGTAACCTCAAGCCGCTCCCCATGGCTCGACTGCTGCCGATTCCGGGACGTACCGACCGCCGCATCGACCGGTTGATGACGGTGCTGGCCGAGCGCCCGATGCTGGTGATCAGCGGCCCGCGCATCGCCCGGGAAATCGGCGTCACGCGCCACGCCGTCTGGCGCTGGGTGGAAAAGCTGCGGTCGCTGGGCGTGCGCGCGAAGGGGCATACGGGCTCGGGCTACCGCATCGAGCAGGCTCCCGACGTGCTCGTGCCCGGGCTGCTGAATCCGCGCCTGCGCGGCACGATCTTCCACAACAACATCTACCATTTCTTCAAGGCCGGCTCGACGAACGACATCGCGCTCGATCTCGGCCACCGCGGCGCCCCGCACGGCACGGTGGTGATTGCCGAAGAACAGACAGCCGCCCGCGGCCGCGTGGGCCGAAAATGGCATTCGGAAAAAG
>OFHG01000946.1_pt1 | contig 10810 bp, 10 predicted proteins | sample 1521931 | NCBI WGS metagenome assembly OFHG01 (sample SAMEA2468438, study PRJEB22500) | soil metagenome | biome: Glassland; feature: Farmland; material: Clay | place: Australia | collected 2013-01-31 | depth 0.55 m
TGTATATATAGGTAGATAACCGCTTCCGTTTAGACAATAACTCATTACCATTCCGCTGGACATCGTGAGAAGTAAACCAGATGGAATCTGATGACCCAGGGAGGTGCAAATGTATCGAATCATTTCTTTTTTGATTTCTGCGTTCTTGCTATCAAGCTGCGCAACTTCGAAAATTACCGCATTCCGTGATCCCGCTTTCGCAACAACACACTTCTCTTCTCTCGTTGTTTTTGCTCAGGGCATGGCGCTTGATTCAAGTGTCGAAGTTGAGAAAATGATCTGTAATAAGCTTGTCCCGACGCCTTGTAAGTCGGGGAAGTCAGTCCTACCCCCGACACGCCAATATACTGCCGCTGAAGTAGCAAAATACCTTGAGGATTCTGGATCTGAAGCAGTCTTAATTGTTGCACTCGTTGCTGATCGGTCGAATACGCAATACTTCGGCACGTTCACGACCTCCACGGCTTCAGCTTCAGCAACATCGAGCGGAACGATAAACTTTTACGGGAATAACGCTTTCTGGAACGGAACGGCGACTGGTTATGCCTCGGGGCAATCAGTATCACTGCCTGTATACGGCTATTCCCGAGTAGCTTTCGGGCAGTTGGGACTTTTTGATCGCCCGACCGGTCACATTGCTTGGCGTGGGGAAATTAAGGTCACTGGTCAAGGAGCCCTCAACATCACAGACGATGCATTCATTAGTTCCGCAACAAGTGAGATATCACGAGAACTGAAGGAATCCGGCCTCGTGAACTGAAACTTTTAGGCGAAATGAAAATCGGAGAAAATGACGTGGAAACTGACCGAGATGTCCTTTTTGCAAATGAAGCCTTCGTTATCGGTATGCTGCAGGCCGTTTCCGGTTCGCGGGTGGAGGGATATCCCCATGCGAGTCGTTAAATATCTTTTCTTCATTTGGATACTATGTCTACTGACAGCGGTCACATCGTGCAACACTGATAAATCCGGTCTTAGACGCCTGGGAACTAAAGAACGCGAAGTCGTCCTTCGGCATGGAACTCAAAATTTCGACAAGAAGCGATGGACAAAGGCCGATCGGGAACCACGCGGGAAAATGGTTGCGAGTCTTCTGCAAAGCCGGCGATTCGTGGGTGAGAAGAACACCGATGTATTTCGGCTTCTCGGCGAAAGGACCTGCTATATCGGTTATGAGGATCAGCCCTGCTATGAACTCATTCTCGGCGACAAGTGGTATTTCCTGGTCTTCAGCGTAAATCACTCCAATGCTCCGGGTACGATCACTGGCATTGATCTTTATCCGAAGGACTGACCGTGCGCGTCCCACAAGTTGCTTCACGCCGGCCGCTTCGCGGCGCGTGACCAGCGTGTTCTAATCGCGCTTGCGCATGCGCAGACTACTCTTCTCGTAAAGATTCTAGGTCCTATGAACAACCAACCCCTCACCATCTCCTCCTGGCCCCGGGCCATCATGCACATCGACGCCGACGCGTTCTTCGCGTCCTGCGAGCAGGCGATCCATCCCGAGCTTAAAGGCAGGCCGGTGATCTGCGGCAAGGAGCGCGGGATCGTGGCAGCGGCCTCCTACGAGGCCAAGGCCAAAGGCGTCCAGCGCGGGGTGCGGCTTTCGGACGTGAAGAAGATCTGCCCCGACGCGATCATCCTTCCCTCGGACTACGAGACCTACAGCCTCTTTTCCGTCCGGATGTTCGAGATCCTCAGGCGCTTCTCGCCCGACGTGGAGGAATACTCCATTGACGAGGCCTTTGTGGATCTCACCGGCCTCAGGCGGAGCTTTCACGGCCCCTATGAGATGATCGCCGGGAAGATGCGGAAGGCCATCGAGATCGAGCTGGGGATCACCGTGTCCGCCGGCGTCTCCCTCTCCAAGGTTCTTGCCAAGATCGGCTCCAAGCACAAAAAGCCGAACGGCCTCACGATAATCCCCGGACGGGACATTCATCTTTATCTGGAAACGCTGCCCGTGGAAAAGGTCTGGGGCATCGGGCCGAACACCGCGGCCTTCCTGAACAAGTGCGGGATCATGACGGCGCTGCAGTTCGCGCAAAAGGACGAGGGGTTCGTCAAAAAGAACCTGTCAAAGCCCTTTCAGGAGATCTGGCACGAGTTGAACGGCAGGAGCGTGTATCCCGTTGTCACGGAATCGAAGAGCAGCTACCAGTCCATCAGCAAGGCAAAGACCTTTACGCCTGCCTCGCGTGACGAGGCCTTTGTTTTTGCCCAGCTCTCAAGGAACCTGGAGAACGCCTGCATCAAAGCGCGGCGCTACAAGCTCGCCGCCACGCGGCTCATCATCTTTTTGCGGAAGCAGGACTTTACGAGCAGCGGCGCGGAAATCAAACTAAGCCGCCCTACCGCCTATCCCGTGGAGCTCTTCGAGCTTGCGCGAACGGGCTTCCAACAGTTATACCAGGCACAAGCGCTCTACCGCCAGACCGGGGTCGTGCTCTCCGGCCTCGTCGCGGAGAACAGCGTCCAGTACTCCCTGTTCGACGACACGACCAAGATCGAGAAGATGGCAAGGATCTACGAGAGCATCGACCGGATATCTCAAAAATTCGGAAAACACACGGTCCAGCACGGAGCGAGCCTGCCCGCAAAACTCCAGACCCAGCACGAGGGCGAGCGGGGGGACGTGCCGAAGAGAAAGGAAAGTTTATGGAAGGGAGAAAATAAGAGACAGCGTTTGGGTTTGCCGATGCTCCATATAAAAGTGTGACCCGGAGTGCCAAAAAAACAAAGGTAATTCTATGAAAAATATCCTTGGCTTTTTCAATAATATTTGGTACTATAGGCTGACATCTGCAACATATTGTCAATAACTTTCATAACAACTATCAGTTGGGACATTCTAACTTTATTGAAATTTATACCGATGAGATAATATGAACGAACGCCTTCATGCCGCAGAGATCTCGCTCCAGGAAAGCGAGGAACGCTTCCGGGCCCTGTTCACAGGCGCTCCGGATGCGGCCTTCTTTATAGACGCTGAGACGGGCGTCATCATCGACGCGAATCCGGCGGCAGGCCGGCTGCTGCTCATGCCGCGGGAACGCATCATCGGCCTCCACCGGTCCCAGTTTCAACCATCACAGAGAATCCAGGACCAAAAGGACAAATTCATCGAGCACATCGAGAGTGCGGGAACGCAGGGCGACGGCCGGCCTGTCGAATCCCTTGTCCTGCGCTCCGACGGCGTAGCGGTCCCGGTGGAGATCTACAGCCAGGAAATCCGCCTCCAGGGAAAACGGGTGGTCTACGGGATATTCAAAAACATCATCAAGCGGAAGAACGCCGAGGAGTTCATCCGGAACATCCTCGAGACTATTGACGAGGGGTTCATCGTCATTGACCGCAACTACCGGATCATCTCCGCCAACAAGGCGTATTGCACCCAGGTCGGGATCAGCCATGACGAGATCCTCGGCAGAAAGTGCCACGAGGTCTCCCATACCAGCCTTCGGCCCTGTTTTGAGGAAGACCATGCCTGCTCGGTGAAGCGCACGTTCGAAACGGGCTTGCCCCACATGGAGGTCCATATCCACCGGAACAGCAAGGGCGAACCGCTCAACGTGGAGACCAAGAGCTTTCCCCTGCGGGACGCGTCGGGGGGCGTGACCGCCGCCATCGAGATCATTAATAACGTTACCGAGAAAAAGAAGCTTGAAGAGCAATTGCTTCACTCTCAGAAGATGGAAGCGGTGGGGCTCCTGGCCGGCGGGGTGGCCCATGATTTCAACAACATCCTCTCGGCCATCATCGGCTACGGATCGCTGATCCAGGTAAGGGCAGGCAGCGACGCGCAGCTCAGCCATTACACAACCGAGGTCCTTGCCGCGGCGAACCGGGCGGCGAACCTCACCAAAAGTCTTCTCGCGTTCAGCAGGAAGCAGATCGTCGATCCCAAGCCGCTCATCCTGAACGACGTGATCGGCAATATCGAGAAACTGCTGCTCCGGATCATCGGCGAGGACATCGAGTTCAAGACCTCCTATGCCAAAGAGAAATTGACGGTCATGGCGGACTGCGGGCAGATGGAACAGGTGCTGCTCAACCTGGCGACCAATGCACGCGACGCTATGCCGGAAGGCGGCGAGCTGACGATCCGGACGAAGTCGATGAGCATCGACGACAACTTTTTGAGAATTCACGGCTACGGACGGCCGGGCCCGTACGCGATCATGACGGTGACCGATACCGGCATCGGCATGGAGAGGCATACCAGGGAGCGGATATTCGAGCCCTTTTTCTCCACCAAAGAGACGGGCAAGGGGACCGGCCTGGGGCTCTCCATCGTGTACGGGATCGTGAAGCAGAACAACGGCTATATCGACTGTATCAGCGAGCCCGGCAGAGGGACGAAGTTCAATATTTATCTTCCCCTGATTGCTCATTCTTCCGACTCGATCGAGCCGGTCTCCGTCATACCGGCGAAAAAAGGGACGGAGACGATCCTGATGGCCGAAGATGACGAATATCTGCGAAAACTGAACCATGCGGTGATCGAGGAATACGGATACCGGGTCATTGTCGCCCGGGACGGAGAGGAAGCGGTGCGCCTGTTCAAGGACCATAAGGATGACGTCCGGCTTCTGGTCCTCGATGTTATCATGCCCAAGAAAAACGGCAAAGAGGCTTACGATGAAATCAAGAAGATGGCGCCGGAAATCATGGTCCTTTTCACCAGCGGGTATACCGCCGATGTCGTCAGCCATAAGGGAATAAACGAACCAGGGTGCTTCTACCTACCGAAACCGGCCTCGCCCACAACCCTTCTGCTGAAAATACGAGAGGTCCTGGACGCAAAATAGCACACATCCACGACGTCTATCTGCAGCCCTGTACGCCGACAAAAGGTCGAGTATTAACGCACGTATTTATGTTTACGCCGATTATTCGTATGCCCTCCGGATAATGCCTGTTTCGGTACCCGCATCTAGCAGCACCGTCAATGAAGAAGTCTGGATCTTCAGTATGAAAAAACAAGTCCTGCCGAATATCCTTCCCAGAACAGATCGATCTTCGAGCCTGTCGGCTCTTCCTCATAATGCCACCGTCGGTAGCCTGCGGAAACTCCCGCATGGTCCGTGAGCCAGTACGTTGCGGTGAGATCAACGACCTTTATGAAGCCGTCAAGCGTCCCGGCCAGCGGAAGCCATCGGAAATCCAGGGTGGTTCTGTTTGTTATCTTCCAACCTGCCCCCAGACCCAGGAGTAAGCCCATCTGGGAGAGCTTGGAGCGTGCAAGCGAATCAAGTCTGAGGTCCCTCTCGAGGTAGAGGGGCCCCCCAAAGGCATCTATATATATTTTTGGATGGACGAAAAAGCGGTTCCTGAACGCGAGGGAAACAATGCTGAGGGAGAATTCCTCTTCGAAGGAGATCGGTCCCGTGATGATCGTGTCATTCAGATTGACCTGTTCGCCGGGTAAAAGCGACTCGGACGCCCTGCCCTTTGTCCGGACAAGCTCGAGATCGAGGGCAGCGGAATGGTCCACCGCAACCAGAGCGGGTTCTGTTTCCGAAGTCCCCGAGGTCCCTGAAGCAAGGGGCTGAAAAAGTTCCTCATCGAGCGGGTGAGTAAACCTCGCGGACGTAAAGAATGCCGAGTTGTCCGAACCGCTGATGCTCTCGTATGCGCCGCCGCAACCACTAAGAAGGCCGCCGGCCAACGATGCGATTACGACCCGCATAACGGTAAAACAAAGCGCTTTGTTCATGGCCATACCCGTCTCCTTTTGCCTAGGGCAACCTGCCGAAGACCGTGTCCTCTCCATACCGCTTGAAAGCATAATCCTCCACAATCCCCGTTTGTTCGTCCACCAGCACCCACAGCCGGTCAATCTTGGCCTTTCCGTTCTCCCCGAAGTACAATACATACCAGACGGGATATTTATAGCTGACCGCGTGATAATAATAATAGACCCGGCGGTACTCATCGGCAGGCGGGAACAGCGCGAAAAACGTATCGGCACGGAGTCTGTAGGAAAACCGGTTTGAAAAGGGCTTTCCCATAATCGCGGTCGAGGAGAGGGTAAGTATCTCGCCTCGCGAAGCGATGGTCATAGGAGCTCCGAACATATCGAGCAGGTCGCTCTTGGTGGACTTCCCGGGGACGATGGATTTCACCCGTTCAGCCCGAATGGCGGTCCCCCGGCGCCGGGGATCCCCTGGACGATTTGCGGGAAAACCCTCTGCACGGCGTGATCCAGGCATTGAGAATACATGATAACGATTTCGCGGTACATACCCCGAAGGGGGATTTTTGGGGTAGTAACGAAAAGTAGCGTTTAAACAGATATGATATCCGCGCGCCGATCGTTTCATTATTTATTTACCGTCCGACCGGACGGCTTACCATGCCGGCCTTCAGGAGTGGCAGGCGGTTATCGGCAGATGAATGGCATCGGCAGCAACATCGCTACTCTCTTCCTTCTTAAAATAGGGACACTTCTCTTCCCGGCACCCATGCGGATGCTTTCCGCTGTGCCTGCAGATGACCGGGGACTTCCCGGCCGGGAGCGCGATGCCGAACCGCTCGGCAAAGATGTTCACGGCAACATCGAGCGAACCGCGCACATAGGCCTTGCAGCAGCTCGGCCCGGTAAGGTCGGTGATCGCCTGCGAGACCCTCGTCACGGCATCCATCGTTATTTTCTGCTCCGTGTCCGAGCCGCACCGCGCGCCGAGAAAAATCGAAAAACAGGCGCCCACGGCGGGTGCAACGCCGCAGATACCCGTCAGTCCGCAATAGCCGCCTGCTGCCTGTTTCGCTGTCCTGGCAAAGACCTCCCTGATATCCTGATCAGTGATCTTGCCTGTCCCGTAGGGAGATTTCTTGGGCGCCGCCATAAACGCGCCCGCCGCGATAAAGGCATGTTCGCAGCCGAGCATGGGAAGAGCGGGATGCCCCATCATGAGCTCTGCTATCTCGAGCGGGTCTTTCGCCTTCGTGGTAAAGGAAACGGCCTCGATCATCGCCATGGCGTCTCCGGCATGGCAGGCGTCGCAGATGAAATGGCCTTCCGGACAGTTGATATGCCCCTGCGCAGGTTTCCCGCAGTAGGTGCAGACAAGTTCCCGGCCGTGGTCCAGATATTCGAGAGGAGAGCCGCAGACCATGCAGTGTTCGGTATGTTCAGGGTTTGCCATCATGCGCATTATACCCGGTTGATGAGATTGATTCAAGGTGAGCGCGCAGCGTAAACTCGATGGGGCCGTTACGCTGCGCTGCGCGGCCCGATTCGCTCCCTGATCTCTTCTTTTATCTGCCTGGCGGCAGCGGACAGCCTTTCGCATTCTTCCGAGATTTCTGGATGCCGTGACGCCAGGTAATCGAAAGCCATGATGCAGATGGTCAATGATTTTACGGCCACGGCCGCTGAATTTTTAGCATCGACCGCCCCTTCCTCATGAGTTTTCCATCCCACGGTCCGGTAGACCTTGGCAACTACCACCGTATGATGCCAGGCGATATCATCAAAGTAATCTTTTGCATCTCCGTCAACTACGCGCTCAGCAGCCTGGAGAAACTCGTGCGTCTGCATGGTGAAATCATAGGAACGTTTATACAGCGGATCATTCATGGTGCGCAGGCATGTTTCCCGGATCTCCTCAGCCGATGATCCGCCCGAGATCCCGTCGAGATCGATCCCCAGTTCACGAGCCTTCTGCTTGATCCGTGCTTCCGTCTCCCGGAACGATTCGCGGATCTCGCGAAGGACCGCGGCGGAATCGTTCCCGTTATTGCTGCCGATAAAGTCCTGCAGCGAAGGCTCCTGGAGCTTCTGGAACACGGCGCAGTCCGCCGTCGCCAGACAATGTTCGCACCGGTAATCACAGGCGTTAAAAGGAAGTCGTTTCATGGTCCTCCCTCCTTGGCGTGACGGCTTTCTCTAACGGGGCAAACGGCTTGGGGCAAACACATCATGTTTTTCTTAACAAAAACGCGTGGGCCGAAAATCCCGCGCCGAAGGCGACCATGATGCACCAGTCACCGGGAGCTGTCCCCTCGTTCTCGATCTCTCGCAGCACGAACCACACCGTGGGCGACGACATGTTGCCGTGCCGGGCCAAAACCCGGCGCGTGTGACGCACCTGCTCTTCCGACAGGCCGAGTTCGTCCCGAACGGCATTGATGATCTTCTCTCCGCCGGTGTGGAGCGCCCAGTGCCTGATGTCTCCGGGCGCGAGCGACCGGGGCTCCAGCACGTCGGCCGCCACCTGCGCCGCCGCCTTTCCAACCAGGCCCGGCAGCTTGAGCGAGAGCTGGTTATGAAGCCGGCCCTTTTTGTGCACATAGCGTATGGAATCGCGCTGCTCGGGCACGTACCGGCTCGCCGAGGCGACGAGCTCGTATCCCGAAGGTTTCGTCCAGAGTACGGCCGCCGCGGCGCCGTCTGCGAAGAGCGTGTTCGAAAGCAGCAGGCTCAGGTCGTCGTCCATCTGAAACGTCGCGGTGCAGATTTCGACCGAAGCGCTCACGACCGGCCCGCCCCCGTTGCGCTTGAGCAAAGACCCGGCAATTTCAAGGTTCGGTATGGCGCCGCCGCATCCGCTCCCGACCAGGTCGTACACATGCACGCTGCGCGGGAGACCGAGCCTCTCGATCAGGTAGGTCGAGATCCCCGGGCAGAGGTAGCCGGTGCACGTGTTGACGACCAGGCCGGCAACGTCGCCGGCGTTGATCCCGGCCTGCTCAAGCGCCTGTTTGATCGCCCGGGCGGAGAGCTCCACGGACCAGTGCGTGAACCGTGCAACGCGCGCGTCGGGGTCTTCGTCCACAAGGCTTTCGACATTGTCGACTGCGAAGCTCCGTTGTTTGATGCTCGGATGGGAAAACAGGGCGCGAAGAAGCGACATGCTCCGCGAACTCAACCTCTTGCTATAGTGCTTGTGCGCGAGCTGTTCGAGCTCGCTCTGGCCGAGACTGTACGGCGGCGTTGCAACTGCAAATGAGGCAATATGCGCGGAACTCGGATTCATAGAAAAAATCCCTCTCTTCTTACTTCTTAACTCCTTACTTCTTACTTTTCGTGTTCTTACACATCCAGCCCAGCAAACCTGAGCCCGCGTCTGATGAAGCGGGTGTATCGCCAGAGGGGGGGCCTGAGGCCAAGCCGATACCCCATGCGGTGGATCAGAGGAAGATAAGGGAAACTGAAGGAATCGACACTCATAAAGTTCATGCGGCTGCTCATGGAATTCTTTACCCGCTCCCTGATCCACGCTGCGTCTACCTCGGGCGACAGGTAGAACGCGGGCGCGAGCATTTCTCCGGGGGGGAGCGTGAGAACTCCCTGTTGTCTCGCAACGGATTCGATCCCTGTTCCGGGATAGATGCGTATCCCGATGTTAAAGAACGCCACGTCCTGCGGCCGGATCGCCGTCTCAGCAAACCGGAGCGTCTCCGTTATTGTTTCACGGGTTTCTCCTGGCCCGCCGAGCAGAAAGATCCAGGCGCAGGGCAGGCTATGCCTGCGCACCACTTCGGCTGCATGGCGAACCTCACGAACGGTAAAGCCCTTCCGAAGGCTTTGGAGCACCGGGTCGGAAGCGCTCTCCACGGTAACGCCCATGCCCCTGAAACCGGCGCGCTCCATCGCCGTCACCAGCCCGTCATCGAAGAAGCGCGGGTTCAGTTCCAGGCTCTGCAGCCGCGCTCCGTGTTTCTTCCGCGCAAGCGCATCGCAGAGGGCCAGGGCATGTTCGTAGGGCGCATTGAACACGCTGTCCACGAACTCGATGTCCCGGAGCCCTGATGCCGCAAGCCGCGAGACTGCATCGGCCGCGCACTCCGGGTCAGAGAGCCGGTAGGCGCTTCCTTCTATCTTGCGGTAGGTGCAGTACACGCACTGGAACTGACAGCCGATCTTGGTCTGAACCGGGACAGTGGAGAGGTGCAGGCGGTATGCACGCTGGTCCGTCCAGCGATGATACGCCGGAGCAGCGCATTCAATAGAGGAGGCGAGAGACAGCGGATTTATTCTAAATGCCCCGTCCCTCAGAAAAGCGATGCCCGGAAGGTCTTCCCACGGCTCGTGTCGCGCCATCCTTTCTAGCAGCCGGGGGAACGTCACCTCGCCGTCTCCGATCACGGCGCAGTCCGCTCCGACAGCGCGCAGGATCTCCTCGGGCATGACCGTGAGGGACGCCCCGCCCAGGACAATAGCCGCATCCGTACGCCTTCGGACCGCATCGACAAGAGGCGCAAGCTCGTTGATATAGGACACGGTCCCGTACATATCATTGTTGTCGATATTCCGGATTGAGAGCCCGACGAGGTCATACTTCGCCCGCCCCAGGGCGGCCTCAATTGCGCTGACCGGGTCCGCGGAGAACATGAGGTCCACCAGCGTAACGGAATGGCCCGCGCGCTCCGCGGCCTCCGCCACGATGCACGCTCCGATCGGCATTACCGGCATCGGGGAGACGGCCCGGTTCGTGCTGATGATCAGGATATTCATGATTTTTTTCCGCGGGTATTCAAGAGGGACAGGGCATTGAGCATACTATTTTTAAAATATAGCATAAAGATGACGACTTGGGTATTCGATAAAATAAAACCTTCCAAGTTACTTGACTTTTTTTATGATTCTACGCTATGCTTGAAGCACGATATTTTCGACTCGATACCCTGGTACCCATATTTCAATTACAAGCTAAGGACGTCATCATTATAGGGAGAACCATTCGTGAGACCGGTATTTCTCGTCATCTCCGTGTTGGCCGCCTTCCTGGCGGCAGGCGCCGCCTTCGGGCATGGGACCGAGGCCTCGAAGGCGGACATAACCCTCGATGAAAAAACG
>OFHG01000947.1_pt1 | contig 10784 bp, 9 predicted proteins | sample 1521931 | NCBI WGS metagenome assembly OFHG01 (sample SAMEA2468438, study PRJEB22500) | soil metagenome | biome: Glassland; feature: Farmland; material: Clay | place: Australia | collected 2013-01-31 | depth 0.55 m
GATAAATTTCCATGCGCCCATATTTTGCGGTTCTTCCTGCACCCAAGTGATCTGGTTTAAATCTGGATACCGATCAAGCAATTCGGCCAGGTCAGCAGTGGGGAATGGAAAAAGTTGTTCTACACGTGCAATTGCGACTTCAGGATGCTCTTTGCGTAAATCGCTGGTGATCAAATCGATGGAAATCTTTCCCGTGCAGAGCAATAAGCGGCTAATCCCCTCTGGATTTTGACTATTTTCAGGATCATCGATGACCGGCTGCCAACGTCCCTGGGAAAATGCCGAGGCCGGTGAAGAAACCAAGGGATGGCGTAGCAGGCTCTTGGGTGTCATCACGATCAAGGGTAACGGGTCAGTTTTCAGCAATAGCGCCTGGCGCCGCAGCAAATGAAAATACTGAGCAGCAGTCGTGCAATTAGCCACTCGAATATTGATATCGGCAGCCATTTCAAGAAAGCGTTCCAAACGTCCACTGGAATGGTCCGGACCCTGGCCTTCATCTCCGTGTGGCAATAGGATTACGAGCGAGGGAGTCTGCTCCCATTTGGCCCGGGCGGAAACGATGAACTCGTCGATCATGGCCTGCCCGACATTGATGAAATCCCCATATTGTGCTTCCCAAATCACAAGCCGGTCAGGGGACAAGCTGTTATAGCCGAATTCGAACCCTAATGCGCCATTTTCCGATAACGGGCTGTTAATAATCTCAAATGACGCTTTTGCCAGTTTAAAGCTTTGTAGCGGGGTGTAGGCCTTGCCGGTCTTGACGTCATGAAAGACCGCATGTCGTTGGCTGAATGTGCCTCGTTGCACATCTTCTCCGGCAAACCGCACAGCGATACCTTCTGTGAGGATGGATCCTAAAGCCAGATGTTCAGCGGTCGACCAATCAATGGACGGCTGGGAAGGGTCCTTAAAAATTTTCTCACGGCGCTTGATACCGCGCATCAGTTTATTGTTCAGCGCGAATCCTTCCGGTATTTCCAAAAGCTCCTTGTTGAGGGCTTTCAATTGTTCCAAAGGAACGGATGTATCTACCTGGCGAGCGATACCGTGCGGAGGAGGTTTGATCTGAGGTTCGTCAATCTCCTCTTCCGGCTTCAGTTGCGTAAAAATACCTTGAAGTTCGTTAAAATAATTTTGGATAAATTTTTGTGCCTCTTCCTGGTTGATTTTCCCCAATTTCGTGAGTTGATCGGCCCAAATTTGACGAACGGTCGGATGCTCCTCGATCGTTTGATACATTAGAGGTTGGGTGAACGATGGCTCGTCTCCTTCATTGTGGCCGAATCGCCGGTATCCGACCAGATCGATCAAGAAGTCTTTATGGAATTTATCTCGATAAGCAGAGGCTGTACGCACGGCTTCCAGGCATCGCACAGGATCATCCGCATTAACGTGAATGATTGGTATTTCAAATCCTTTTGCCAGGTCACTGGCATATATCGTAGTGCGTCCCTCTTCGGGGTTTGTCGTGTAACCTAGCTGATTATTGGCGATGATGTGGATCGTCCCGCCCACAGAATATCCTTCCAGTCGAGAGAAGTTCAAGGTTTCTGCGACGACGCCCTCGCCTGTGAACGATGCATCCCCGTGGATCATTACCGGCAAACTGGCATTTGGAAAGAATTCAGGAGGTCCGGCCTGGTCAACCTTGCTGCCTGCGGCGCGCGCCATCCCAACTAAAACCGGGTCGATGTGCTCAACATGGCTTGGATTAGGAGGCATGCTGATGATTAATTTCACTTCTTTGCCACCTTGCAGAGAGCGCATAGCTCCCTTATGGTATTTGACATCGCCGGACCAACCCAGCTCGTCACGGGTCGGAAAATGGGAAAGCGGGTCTTTAAATTCTGCCAGGATATGTGCGTAAGGTTTCCCGAGGATATGCGCCAACACGTTCAGTCTGCCCCGGTGGGCCATGCCAATTAACACGGTACAGATTTCGGCTTTTGCAGAAAAATCAACCATCTCATCCAGCATTGGAACTAAAATATCCAGACCCTCGATTGAAAAACGGGTTTTGCCAGGAAATGTGCGATGAAGAAACTGCTCTAAAGTCTCGACTTGAGATAGTCGATCTAAGAGTTCCACCTCGTTGATTGGGTCTGCTGGTGGGCGGTAAATACCATTCTCTGCAGCCTGGCGCAACCAATCGCGCTCTTCGGGCAATTGGATATGGCCGTAATCATAACCAATGTGATCCATATATATGGCGCGCAGTTCTTCGAGGGCATCAAAAGCGTTGGCGGCGTTGTGTGCCACCGGTCCGCCAATCACCTCGGCAGGTAATTGACGCAAATCATCTTCAGTAAGACCGTAGAACGATAGGCTATGCCATGGATCTCCCGGAGGGGGGCTGCCTAGCGGATCTAATTGCGCCGACAAATGCCCGAATGTGCGAATCGCCTGGGCTAAGTTGGCGGCTGCCGCGACTTTATCGATTGGAATCGCCTGCGCGGTTAACGCAGGTTCGACACGCTGCAGCGATACCTCAACTTGGGAAAGTGGTGGCCAATGCTCGAAGGTTGCGCGCGTTTGCGAATCCACGCTGTAGGGATCTTTTAAAAATTTCTCATATAATTCCAATATGTAGCCGGCATTCGGTCCGTAAAACTGTGAAAGAATATCCATTGCCATATCCGTAAACGCCCCCAAACTCGTTCTGAAGAGGTTTAACCAATCAAATCACCACAATCTTAAATATTATCACACCTGGCGTATCATCTCAATAAATCGGGGGAAATCAGGCAACCGACCATGACCAACCCAGGTTGAGTTCTTTGGCAGCTTTTTCGACCAGCTCTGCCAATGGTGGAATGTGATGAGTTCCGGCGATGCGATCCTGCACATAGGCGTAAAAGCTAACGCCCAATTTCTTGGTCGTCGCAGCCAGGGTCATAAAGGTGTCCCAGGCTTGGCATCCATCCTGGGTGCGCGGGCCAAAGCTAACATCCCGTTTGCGCACTCGCTGTCGCACCGCCAGTTCAGCAGGGTTGTTGTGCAGCGGCAGTTCGGGATATTTCAACACCAACAGCAGGGCGGCTTTCTTGGCCTGGGTCTTGGCAATGCGCCGGTCCAGTTCATCGTATCCGCTGCGAGTGGCAAACAGGCTATCGAAGTCGGCTTCCAGGCGCACACTTTCTTCAGGGGTAGGGTTCTGGCGGTAGGCCAGCAATTGATCGTAGTAATCCCAGAAGCGCTTCAGGAAGTCGTCCAACAGCGTTCGGTGGAGCGGCACGACCGGGGTGAGCTTCTTGAAGGGGCGACCTGCATGCACCCAGCACAACATCATGGCCCGCGTCAGCCAGTTGAACTGGGGAGCATCATCGCAGATCAGCGCCTGGATGACGGGGAAGTCGGTCTCGGCGTGGTAAGCCGCCACGGCGGCGGCATCCAGGATGGCTTTGTGTTGCTGAAGGCTCAGTTTGGGCAGCCAGGTATCCAGGCGTTGCTGGAAGGTGACTTCGTCCAGGTCGACTTCACTGCGCCAGGTTTGCAGCAATTGGCGGGCGGCTTTCGACAGCACCACCCCTTCCAGCAGGCTCAGGGCTTCCTGGTTCAGCCGAAAACGGCGTTCACGCCCATTGCGCAGCACATCCAGGACGGCCAGGCGTTCCTTGGTGGGCGTGGTCTGGTAGGCGCTGTAGACCGGATTGCACACCACATGGCAGTGCTGGTTCTGCCCGTTGACCCGCGTCTGGGTGTCATCGGTGTGCTGCCAGGGACTGCTGCGCAATCCGGCTTCATAAACTGCATCCTTCTCGGCGTGAAAGCACTCCTGATCTTTGATCAACAGGTTGGACAACTCGCCCTGCGAAATCAGGATGCCCACATTCTCAAAGAACTCCAGGATCTTCGGCTCACTGGACCCCATCCCAAAATACAGCGCCACTGTCAAGGCTTTGACCCCCGGCCCGAACTGACCTTCGTACCCTTGCGGCAACTGCGCCAGGTAGGTCCGGCGGTTCGAAGGCGCATAGTATTTCTGCTTGCGAAAACACACGTTGTCCGTCTTCAGCAAGATGTCCTGCACCACCACCTCTTCGTAGCCCTTGAACTCGGCATCCCCAGGCAACTGCGCCCGATCCACTTCCACCACCTGCTCGCGGTCGATCACGATGGCCGCCTTTTTGCTGCTCTTGTGGCGTTGGCGGGGTTTGCGTCGTTCCTTCTCCGAAGAGTGGTCCACCGCTGGCTTGGGCGTGTTGGCCTTGATTTTGGGTTTGCCTTGTTCGCCCTTCAGCCGGTTGTTCTCGTCTCGCAAGCGTTGATTCTCGGCCTGTGCGTCGCGCAAATCGGCAGTCAACTGCTCGATCAGGTTCAGCAGCCGCCGGATCAATTCCCGTGCGTTTTCGTCTTGGATCGCATTCAGGTCCAGGTTGTCCAACATAGCAGCAAAAGTTTACCCGCTGTTGTCCAAAATGGGAAGCGCTTGAGCCATCTCAGGTTCTCCCCAAGTTATTGAGATGATACATATAAACAACCTAAATAATGGACAATATACCAGCAGCACTCAAATACCGGACGTTGTGGTTACCTCGTCTTTGTGGTCCTTTCTCCCTTCCCTCACCCCCTATTCAAAGCTAGGGAGATATGGGTAATCACCACTTACTGGGGATGCATTTGGATCCCGGCGGTCGTGAAATCCTGGTCAACGGGCACACTGCGCGCTTCGTGGCGGTGACCGACCATGATTATGACCCGATTCGCGCCATGGAAAGCATCGCTAAAAGTGTTGAGTTTTAGTGTACTAACTCCAAAGGTGCGCCCGGCTTAATCAACCGGGCGCATGCAGGATCAACGATCAGGGATTGACGGATTGGCGGCAGATGAGCTCATCCGTGTATATATCCTTCAAGCATACGCTTAGCACAGCTATAGTGCGCAGGTCCTTCGGGACATCGAAATTAAAATTCTGGGTCGTGGATTTCTTCACGTTGATGACTTCGATTTTATACCACCCGCCAATGCTGGTTGTCGCGTCGCGCGCTTTGACCAGGTAGGTGTGGTTCACCGAGAACTTTCTAGTAGTCAGGCCAATCCGCCTCCCGGTAATAGAAACCAACACGACGGCATTTTCATCGGTTTCAGGCACGCGCACCTTGGTGTTATTCCCGGTGGAGGTGGTGGAGGTTTCTCCTTTCGTGCTCGCCGATTCGGGCGGGATACACAGGCGCTGGCCTACGGTCAATTTTTCATAGTTGTCCATACCGTTGGCCTTTGCGATGTCACGCCATTTGAGGTTGAATGTCTGGGATATGTAGGGGGTGGTATCTCCGTCTTTGACCGTGTAGTAGGCCCGGCAAGTGGTAGCTGCCTGGACGGGTTGCGGGAGGATTGCCGCCAACAGTGCCAGAGTCAGCCCTGCACTGATGGCTGTTCTCCGGATACGTACGAAAAGTTTATAAATTGGCTTGTGCTTCATGTTTTTTTCTCCTATCTTATTGAACTCTGGTTCTTGGCCTTCTGAGCCCATCGATGATAGATCAATCGGGGTTGGTCGGCTATTATTCACCTCCTTTTGAAGAATGAGCTTTTGAAGAATGAGCTGCTGGGATTATTTTACACTTTTAAGATTAATAGCAATGCCAATACTTTAACTTTACAAGACAGGAAAATAGTTACATAATATGTGCAGGAAGCGCAATCCGCCAGGGGTATAACTCATATTTCCGTGGGCGCCTTGCGGCAGGGAAAGAATTGCGCTTTGTAATACGCGTGTGCTTTTGCAAATAAAGGAGTAAGACATGTCCAAAAAAATATTCTTTTCCACAACCCTGGTTTTGATCCTCGCCTTGATGATGAGCGGAACTGCTTTCGCAGCTACGAGCTATACTCGCCAGGTCAACCGAGTTGGGATGGTCACCGCGACCGGCAGCGGCAACCTTACTGTAAAGACAATCAGCGGCCAGCTCTTCACTGTAAAGGTCGGTGACACCACCCAATTCCAGCGGGTGAGCGGCGGTACGCTGTCATTCCGCAACATCGATGTCGGTCAATGGATCACGGCTATCGGAACCTTTGATAGCCAACGCGTCTTAAATGCTACCACGATCGTGGTGATGCCGGCCCAGATCAACAAGGGCAAATGGATTGGCAAACGCGCTTATGGTACCGTTCTCCAGGTGCTACCCGGCAACCAGACCTTTACATTAATAACCGGAAATGGCCGCGTGACCTTCATTGTAGACGACTCAACCCATTTTACCGGAAATTCCGTGCGTAATTTCGGGGCCCTGCAAGCCGGCATGCATGCCGTGGTTGGCTATACGATGGATCGTGAAGGCAATCTCTACGCGCGTGGAGTCGGCGCTTATTAAGCCGTTTTTGCCGCATTCATCCGTAAGCAAAACAGGCTTGCCTTCTTCCTTGGACTAATTCCGAGGAGGGAGGCGGCTTTTTTAACAGCCATTTAAGTTTTAAGGTTAAAACTTTCGCATCCTCTGTTTAATAAAGCTATAATAAACCTCACCAATCCCCGTGAGGAAAGCCTAGCGTGCAGAATCACCGTCTCAAACCGCATAGTGCTGACTGGTATGACCGTCTTTCCCAGCTGCAAGTAGGCTATTATTACCCATGGCATTCCACACTTTCCATGGGTAACGGTGATCAGGCTTACATGGACCTGGTCATGCGGCACGTAAGCGCTGAGAAAGATGTGCTGGAAGTGGGGTGTGGGCACGGTGAGTTGGCATTGGAGGTTGCCGCTCACTGCAGAAGCTTGCTGGCTTACGATCGCGTCCCGAGCTATATCGAGCTGGCCCAGGCTGGCGCCCTGCAGCGCGGGATGGGCAATGTCACCTTTGTTTGCGCCGATTCATCCACCCAAACAAACCAGCGACCGCGCATCCCAACCGGTCCAAATTCCTTCGATTTATTGATCTCTCATATGGGTCCTCTGCACTGGGTAGAAGATGCCCGGCGCGTGGCTCGCCCGGGCGCGGTTCTCATTCACCTCAATCCGCTTGAGACCCATCCCCCTGGGTGGAATGATTACTTGCCTTACGAATTGCGCCTGCCATCCACAAACGGGCAAACAATGCGCCATCTGGTGGAACGGCGACTGGAATCCGGAGGGCTTCAAATGCATAGTTGCTGGACCTTCGATGTGCCTGAGTACCTGCCAAACGCCTATGAATTATATAAGCTGCTCAGTTGGGGGTTCACTGCCGAAGAGGTGCCGGCCTGGACAGAGGTCCAGGAATTATTAGGGGCCATTTACCAACGTTACACCGGCCCAGACGGATTGGCCATCCCTCACCGGCGCTTGCTATGGACGGCAATCGTCGATTAAAAGGTGTGGAAACAGGCTGGATTTTTAAACCCTGATTCTATGTGATGAGAGCGTCCACCAAGGAATTCAGCTCCTTTCGTTTGCGATATAACTGTTTACGGCGGCGTTCCATTGCGCCAAGGCGCAAAGGATAGTGCGCTTGCATGTTAAGTGCATAATCGTGGCTAAAGTAACGGCGTTGTCCGGCTGCTGCCTGAATCATGACCAACGGAACGGCGTCATGGAACAAGGTCATCAGAGGCTCCAGAGAGGCCGGCGCATCGGTGGCAAGGATATCTACCACATACGCACCAAAATGCAGCACGCGGTTAGCGACTTCGTCCAACCGCCAGTGTCCCAACGTTTGCGAGAATACCGTCATCAAGCCCGCCTGCCTGTCGCTTTGCGCGTCCTCCAGGTCATCCACCAGCTGGGTAAGGGCACCATAGGCGAACATTTTTTCTTGTTGAGCGGGAGTAAGATCGCCAGCTACTAAGTAACCGTCTGCCAGCACAGATGTGCCGCCCTTTTCCAAACATATTCCCAATACATCTACCGCATAAGGCGAGGCATCGCCTCGCAATAAACCCAGGCTACGGGTTTGGGCCCGGTAGATAGCCAACAAGCTATCGTAAACTTGCGGGTAATACCGTCGTTCGTACTGCCCTTCGACCATTCCCACCAGAGTATAGATGCGTTCCTCACGAACGTTCAGCGGCTCCAAGACTTCGCCGGCCAGACGGCGCGCAAAACGCCGGTTAAATAAACGCTTGGCGCTCTCATCGACATGCGGATCATCCAGGTAATTGTCGGTGTAGGGATAAAGCATGCTATAAGCGAATGAACTAGGAGTCACCTCCACCGGAAGGCCCAACAATAACTGTACAAAATTCATCGACCACAAATTGCGGCCAGCCTGGAAGATATCCGTCATCCCTACCGCCGGATCGAACCGGCGCGCCATCCAAGCGAATTGCATTAATGCATCTTCGAAACCGTAGGCGCGCAATGCCTTCATCAGGCCTTCATCCAAACCCAAAATCTCCTGAGTATAGTCATAGAAAGTGTCCACCAAATTGCGAAGAAGCCCTTCCCGATCCCAGCCAACCTCACGCGGCTGAAGCATCGCGTCTTCCAAAACCTTTAACGCTTGATCCGTGCGTTTTTCGTTCTCCAACTGACGACGAAATTCATAAGTGTTCCCAAGATCAGGGTTGGTTGTTGGGCATTCCCACCATAAGCGCTTAAAGCGTTCTAATAAGCTCTCAACTACTCGAAGAAAATCGGTACGGGCCTCAGGAGACCGGACGTTCACAGCAGAAACCATCGCCTATTCCTTTCGCACTGAAACACATCCATATCTGGTATACGCAGTTTTATCCCAGCGGGTTGCGTATTGTCAGATTCCGTTCAACGCGTCTTTGGGATTTTCCGAGGAAGGCCATTTTTGGTTCTTCAGGATCTGCCGTGATGGAATGCCGGATTTGGGGATTCCCAAAGAACCCCATTTTTCGTGAAGGTGTCCGTAATAAGGTTGGATTATAATTCCAGGGATTTATCTCTAAAATTAGATATTCAGAAGGAATCAACCACATGCCTGATCAAGATGATGTTTTAGTACGCATGCAAGCGATAATCGATGCCTGGGAAGCAGCCTCCGACCGGCGCGCCATTTTCCTGGAGTGTTACGCCTTGATGACCCGCAATATGCTTGCAGCTATCTCCCGCGGTGAATTCGAGGATAACGCCTGGGTATCCACGCTGCTAAACCATTTTGCTAATTATTATTTCAAAGCCTTGCAGGCTTATGATGCCCTACCAGAAAAATCCCCGCTCGTCTGGCGCTTTGCTTTTGATGCTGCTCGCTACCCGAAAACACACGTCTTGAGAAACCTGGTATTAGGTGTCAATGCCCATATTAATTTCGACCTGGTATTTGCACTGTCGGATATGCTCCAATCCGAATGGGCCGAGCTCACGCCGGAACAGCGCAAATCTCGCTACCGGGATCACTGCCTGGTGAACAAAACTATCTCCGATACGATCGATAGCGTGCAAAACCAGATTGTGGATCGTTACGACCCGCTGATGGAAGTGGTCGATAAAGCTATGGGGCCTTTGGACGAATGGATGACGGCCTGGATGATCCGCGATTGGCGCGAGCAGGTTTGGGAGAGGGCTACGCGCCTGATTGAAACCCTTGACGAAACCGAACGACAGGCCTTGGTTAACGCTGTTGAAAATCATTCCCTGCAACGCGCTTACGCTATATTGGGTGAGGAAGGGTTAGCTGGCCTCAAGGACCTGGTTTGAACCTTCCATCTAAAGCCGATAAGAACCTTTTTATTCCCTATTTTCCAACGTCGTCCGTCGGCCGGATCAAAATGTGATCTTCTCCCTGCCGGTAAACCCGAATTGTTACAAGCAAGCAAAGGCTTCCCAGAAGATAGGCGCCCAGGACATCACTGGCCCAGTGCTCGCCCAGGTAAATTCGAGAAACTCCCACTAAGCTTACCAGGCTCCCTAACAGCATTAACACTCCATTTCGTAATTTAGAAGCATCCAATCGTGAGCAGGCCCAAAAAATAAGAAACCCAAAAAAGACAAAGTAAAACATCACATGCCCACTTGGGAAACTATACGAATTTAAAACCTTCATCACATGTACCAGAGACGTCGATGGCCTAGGCCTGTGAACCACCAGTTTAATCGCCACATCCAACCCTGCTTCCCCTGTTGCTGCGCCTAGGCTTAAAAGTGCTTCCCGTCGAAAACCGGTAAAATACAAAAGGGAAACCAATATTAGGACTGTAGCGATAGCTTGAGGCAAATAACCTGGCCAGCTAACCAAAACCATAAATGTAATGAACCAGGCCGGTTGAAAAGTTTGCAACCAGCGGGTGATCGCTAAATCGATCGAAAAATAGGCGTATGTATTGGCGAAAAAAGCTAATATTATGAACCCAACAGTTGCCACCAGCACGTATGCTTGTGATAGTCTGGCGCGCCGGTGAGAGTTTACATCCATTCGTAATTCAGAACGCCGCCACTGCCGGAATTATTTCTTTCCCGAATATTTCCAAAGGCTTGATCTCGGATACATTTGGCATATTAAAAATCACTTGTTGGAACCCAAGGTCAGCCAGCGTTCGGCAGGAAGAGATCACCTGCTCCACACTCATTTGGCCAGGTGCCAGGTTTACCGTGCCCAACGCCGTTTTTTCAATTTCATCATAAGGCCGCCCAACATCCTCGCAATGCTGGCGCAGCACCTCCAATTTATGTCGCAGGGTGTCGACGCCAGCCCGGGCGAACAAATTGCAGCCGTCCCCGTATTTGGCTACTATTCGTAGAGTCCTTCGCTCGCCAGATCCGCCGATTAAGATCGGTGGATGTGGTTTGCTCAATGGTTGTGGGCTGGGAAGAGGTGCGACCCAGGGGGAGGAATTGCTCTTCTAAGAGGTTGCTTTCCCCGACCCACTTTTAATTGCAGGTTGTTGAGTTTCTT
>OFHG01000948.1_pt1 | contig 10782 bp, 8 predicted proteins | sample 1521931 | NCBI WGS metagenome assembly OFHG01 (sample SAMEA2468438, study PRJEB22500) | soil metagenome | biome: Glassland; feature: Farmland; material: Clay | place: Australia | collected 2013-01-31 | depth 0.55 m
CACGCGGAGCAGGTCGAGGGCGCGCCGCGCGTCCCCGTGCTCCTGCGCGGCGAGGGCCGCGATCAGGTGCAGCACGGAGTCCGGGGAGGTGCCGTTGTCGAAGGCCCGGTGGGCCCGGTCCGCGAGGATGTCGAAGAGCTCCTCCGCGTTGTACGGGGGGAAGACGACCTTCTCGTCCGCGAGGCGCGACTTGACGCGCGGGTCGAGGTACTCCGTGAACTTCAGGTCGTTCGAGATGCCGATCAGGGAGACGCGGGCCTTCGTGAGATCGTCGTTGATCTTGAGGAGCTGGAACAGCAGGTCGTCCCCGTTCTTCGCGATGATCTTGTCGATCTCGTCGAGGACGATGATCACGACGCGCCGCTCCTCGTCGAGCTTCTCCCGGAGGAGGCCGTACACCCGGTCCGTCGAGAGGCCGGTGAACGGGATGCGCTGGTGGAAGTTCTCGATGAACCGGTTGCCGATGCTCTGCAGGACGGCGTACGGCGTGTCGACGATCTCGCAGTTCAGGTACAGGTAGGAGACCATCCGGGCGGCGTCGGCCTTCCGGAACTCGTTCTCGATGTACTTGACCACGGCCGTCTTGCCCGTCCCCGTCTTCCCGAAGATGAGGATGTTGCTCGGCCTCTCGCCCCGGAGCGCCGTGGCCAGGATCTGCGCGAGCTGGTCGACGTAGCCCTCCCGGTGGGGCAGCCGCTCCGGGACGTACGCGGGACGCAGGATCTCGCGGTCGATCTTGAAGAGGCTCTTGGCGCTCAGGTACGGTTGGAAGATGCTTTCCTCCATGGGCTCGCTCCCCCTGGTAGCGAGAATGGGATCGCCTCTCCGGAGACAAGGGACGCGCGGACGCGGCTCTCCTGGGGCGGGACGCGGGTATCCAACGGTCCGCACAAAAAGGTTTGTGAGCGGTTACGGCCACTTACGTCGCGCGTCGGCGCCCTTAATTTTATTCAGCGCCGTGTATGATAGACACGGTCGAAACGACATGCAAAGTTCAACCTTGACGCGACACGACGTCCCAGGCGTTCGGACCCCGTCGCGAGGGAAGGACGTTCACGGCGCGCGCTCCCCCGAAGACGGCCGGCGACGCCGAGCCCCGAGGAAGTTCACCGCGATCGCCAGGAGGAAGATGAGGAAGCCCACGACGACGACCAAGGGGCCCGCGGGGTAGTCGAGGGCCGCGGAGAGGGAGATGCCCGCGACCGCGCTCACGACGCCGGTCGCGCCGCTGAGCACCGCGTAGCGCGAGAGGTTCGAGCTCACGTTCTTCATCGCGGCCGCGGGGACGATCACGAGCGCGCCCACGAGGAGCGTGCCGACGATCTGGATGCCGGCCGCGACCACGACGGCGACGAGGAGGAGATAGAGCAGGTTCACCCGGGACACGCGAATCCCGGTGGAACGGGCCAGCTCGTCCGAGACCAGGCTCAGCACGACCTGGGTGTAGATGAGGCGCGTCAGCACCACGACCGGGATCGCGACGGCGACGGCAGCGACCGCGTACTCGAGGGTGACCGCGGAGACGTCGCCGAAGAGGGCCTCGTACAGCTCGTACTGCGGCGTGATGAGCACCCCGATCGCCAAGGCGAGCACGAAGAGCACCCCCACGATGGACTCCACGGAGAGCTTCGTGGCCTCCTCCAGATACCAGGTGGCGACGGCCGCGACGAACAGGAAGGCGAAGGCCCCGAGGAAGACGTTGAAGTGGAGGGTAATGCCCAACGCGAGGCCGGGCAGAGCGACGTGGGACAGGGCATCCCCGACCAGCGCCATCCGCTTCAGGACCATGAGGGAGCCGATGTAGCCGGCCGCGAGGCCGACGAAGGTCCCGGCGATGAGGCCGTAGAGGAGGGCGTCGGTCATGCGTTCGGCCCCGCCGCGGGCGGCACATGCTCGGGGTGCGCGTGGTCCTCCTCGATCGACCCGACGCCGAAGATCCGCCGGAGGAGGTCGGGGTCGGAGAGCTGCCGCGACTCCCCGAAGTAGACCACCTTCCGGTTCAGCGCGAGGGTCGCGTCGGAGTAGTGCATGACCGTGTGGATGTCGTGGGAGATGAGGAGGACGGTCATCCCCGCCTTCGCCTCGAGGCCGTTCAGCGTCGCGTAGACGAGATCCTGGCTGCCGATGTCGACGCTGGAGGTCGGCTCGTCGAAGAGGAGCACCTCGGGGCGGTCGACGATCGCCCACGCGATCAGGATCCGCTGCATCTCACCGCCGGAGAGGACGCCGAGCCGCTTGCGGAGGATGGACGGGTCCTCGAGGCCGACGGATTCGAGGCACTCGCGGTGGTCCGTGCGGCATTTGATGGAGAGGAACTCCTTCACGGAGATCGGGACGTCGGTCACCTGGAAGTGCTGCGGCACGTAGCCGATCTTCACCTTCTCGCCCCACTCCACCGTGCCGGAGTGCGGCAGGAGGCCGAGCAGGACCCGGAAGAGCGACGTCTTGCCCGCGCCGTTCGGGCCGACGACCGCGAGAGTGCTCTGCTTCGGGACGTGGAAGCTGACGTCCTCGAGCACCGGGTGGTGGTCCAGGGTCACGCCGAGGTGGCGGACCGCAAGGAGCGTCTCCCCGGCGGGGAGCGCTCCCGCGGCGGGGCGCGTCTGCGGCTCCGTCCTGGCCTGCACCGGCGTCGTTCCCCCTGGTGCGCTCGGCCGGTCCATCGTCGGGCAGGATAAGAAAGCATCGACCTTTCCGTGCGGGGAGCATCAGGCTTATCCCGCCTCGACGGAGTACCCGCGCACGATGGAGAAGCGGCTCGCCTTCGCGTACGGCCGCGGCCTCGCGCTCTCCCGCATGGCCCTCTTCGTCGTCGCCTTCGGCCTCGTGGGCGTCTTCCTGGCCTTCACGCCCTCCGTGCCCCTCGTGGCCCTTGCGATCTTCCTCGCGTTCCTCGTCGCCGCGACGATGCTCTTCGCGATCTCGCCCCTCCTGACGCAGCACTGGCTCACCCGGTCGCGGCTCATCCTCCGCCAGGGATGGTACTTCCACATCTCCCTGCCGATCGCCGGGATCGCGTCCCTCGGCCCCGCGGACGACGCGGCCCCGGCGCGGGTGCCCCTCGGGGTCCACCGACCGCTCGGACGCGCCACCCTCTACGTCACGGGCGGGCGCACGGGGCTCCTCGTCGCCCGGCTGGGCCGCCCGCGGCGCTTCTGGTCCTCCTTCGGCCTGGAGGCCACCGAGCTCGTCTTCGACGTCGAGGACCGGGAGGGCTTCCTCCGCGCCTACGAGGAGCGGCGCGGGCTACTCGCGCCAGTCCAGGCCGATCGTCCGGACGCCGACCTTCGGGATTAGGGGCGGCTTCCGCTTGAAGGCCGTCGCGGCCACCAGGGCCTCGATCCGGCGCACCTCGGCCGGACGGACGCCGGTCTTCTCCGCGATCGCCTCGGGCTCCATCTGGAGCTCGATGCCCAGGAGGACGCGGTCCAGGTCGTCGTAGGCGATGCCCAGCTCCCCCTCGTCCGTCTGGCCGCGCCACAGGCCCGCGGTGGGGGTCTTGTCGACGATCCTCTCGGGGACGCCGAGGGCGCGGGCCATCGCCCGCACCTGGGTCTTGTAGAGGTCGCCGATGGGCAGGAAATCCACGCCGCCGTCCCCGTTTCGCGTGAAATAACCGCAGAGAAGCTCGCTCTTGTTGCCCGTCCCCATGACGATGCGGTCCTCGGTGTTCGCCACATAGTACCATACGATCATCCGGGTTCGCGCCCGGAGGTTTCCGCGCGCGACGCGGTCCGCCTTCCTGGCTTTCAGCACGGCATCGAGAGCGGCCACGAGCGGCGCGATGTCGATCATGCGGAACTCGATGCCCAGCTCCTCCGCGTACGCCCTCGCGTCCTCGAGATCGGGGCCGCCCCTCCCCTCGGGCAGCCCGAGGGCGAGGACCCGCTTCGCCCCCAGCGCCTCGACGCAGAGCTTCGCGACGAGGGCGGAGTCGACGCCCCCGCTCAGGCCGAGGACGACGCCCTTCCGGCCGCTCGCCTCGAGCTGGTGGGCGATGAAGGACTCGATGAGGGGCACGTGCTCCTCGCGGAACTTCGGCACGAGATCGGCCATCGGCGGTCGAAGCGGGCTGCGGGAGATAACCTTTTCCGGCGGCGCGCGCGAAGCCTTTATGGACGGCGCCTCCTTGGCCCGGCGCCCATGAACGTCAACGAGGCCACCCTCCTCTACGCGGACGAGTACAGCCGCCTCGCGGAGACGTACGACCGCGTCGCGGCGCCGCGGTTCGAGCCGATCGCGACGGCGGTCGTCGAGCTGATCGCGCCGAAGCCCGGGGAGATGGTGCTCGACGTGGCCACGGGGACGGGCGTCCTGGCGTGCCGGATCGCGCCCCTCACCGCGCCGGCGCAGTGCGTGGCCATCGACCTCTCGGACGAGGCCCTCCGGGTGGCGTCCTACCGCGCCGGGAACGCGGGCATCCGGAACATCCGGTTCGAGATGATGGACGCCCGGAACATCGTGTATCGCAGCGCGCTCTTCGACGCGATCGGGAGCAACCTCGGCATCCCCAACGTCGGGTACGAGCGCACCTTCTACGAGGTCCACCGCCTCCTGAAGCCCGGCGGCCGCTTCGTCTTCAGCGAGTGGGACGCGACGCTCCCCCCGCCGCAGGCCGCCTTCGTCGAGCTCCGCGACAAGCACAGGACGACCACGCCGTCGCCGACCCTGGCGAAGCTGCGCGAGGCCGTCGAGCTGAACCGCACCCTGCCGGAGGCCCGGGAGCTCCGCGACCCCGCCGCGGTGGCGAGGAGGCTCGCCGGGATGGGCTTCTCGAGCGTGCAGGACGTCGTCCGGACCTTCCCGGCGCACTTCGCGGACGCGAGGGACCTCATCGCGTACAACATGGCGTGGGGGTGGGACGAGCGCGAGGTGTCGGAGATGACGCCGGACCACCGCCGCGCGTTCGAGGAGGAGCTCGCGGAACGGGTGAGGGACCGGACGGGGCCCTCGGGCTTCGACGAGACGTGGACGATCCACTTCACCGTCGCGCGGGCCTGAGCCCACGCGCGGTCCAACCGTACCAAACACTTTATAGCCGCCGCCGCGTCGAGCGTCCCGCTCCATGTCCGACGTGCCCATGGTCCTCGCGGTGGACGCCCAGAAGGTCTACAACTCCGGCCCCGTCCAGGTGCACGCGCTCCGCGGCGTGAGCCTCGAGATCCCCCGCGGCGAGATGGTCGCGATCATGGGCCCGTCCGGGTGCGGCAAGACGACGCTCCTGAACTGCTTCTCCGGCCTGGACGACCTGACGTCCGGGGACGTGCGGATCGAGGGCGTCTCCCTCGCCTCCATGGACGACGACGCGAAGAGCCGCTACCGCTCCCGGCGCATGGGCTTCGTCTTCCAGTCGTACAACCTCCTGCCCGTCCTGACGACCGTGGAGAACGTGGAGCTGCCCCTCCTCGTCGCCCGCGCGCCCGCGCGGGAGGCGCGGGAGAAGGCGAGGGCGCTCCTGAAGGCGGTCGAGCTCGAGGGCTGGGAGGACCACAAGCCCGCCCAGCTCAGCGCCGGGCAGCAGCAGCGCGTGGCGATCGCCCGCGCCCTGGTGAACGACCCGGCCATCGTCTGGGCCGACGAGCCCACCGGGAACCTGGACTCCGAGACCTCCGCGCAGATCATGGACCTGCTCGTGCGGCTGAACCGGGAGCAGGGGCAGACCCTGGTCCTCGTCACCCACGACGCCGCCGTGAGCGCGCGCGCCCACCGCATCCTGAGGATGCGGAACGGGCAGATCGTCGAGGAGCAGCGGCTGGGGTGAGCCCGTGGACGTCGCCCTCGCCGCCTTCCTCGGACTCGTCGCGGTCCTCGCGCTGGTGCTCGTCCTCCTGGGCCTGCGCCCGCTCCTGGCCCGCCTCGCGGCCCGGAACATCGGGCGGCGCAAGACGCGCATGGCGATCGTGATCGCCGGCCTCCTCGTCGGCACGGCGATCATCTCCTCGAGCCTGGTCGTCGGGGACACGCTGCGGTACATCTTCCTCCAGGACGTCTACACGCGCCTGGGACCGATCGACGAGATGGTCTGGAACTCCTTCAACGGGAACCTGTACTCCTTCCCGGAGTCGTACTACCCGGCGATCGCCGCGGACCTCCGCGCGCAGGGGGCGCCGGTCGACGGGGTGGCGCCCCTGCTCCTGAAGACGATGCCCGTCCGCAACGTCGCGGGCAACAAGGGCAACCAGGCGATCACGGTCATGGGCCTCAACGCCACGGACGAGGCGGGCTTCGGCGGCCTCACGACCGTCGCCGGACGGTCCGTCGACGTGAACGACCTCGGGCCGTCGCAGGTGTACCTCAACCAGGACGCCGCGGCGGACCTGAACGCGACCGTGGGCCAGGACCTGACCCTCTTCTACGGAACGACGAACAAGACCCTCGTCCACGTCGTCGTCCAGGACGTCGTCCGGTCCCAGGGCGAGGCCGCGTACCAGCGCGACCCGCTGCTCCTCATGGACCTCTCCCGGGCCCAGGCCGCGTTCAACGAGACGGGGAGCGTCAACGCGATCAAGGTCTCGAACACGGGCGGCGTCGGGACGGGGGTCGCGTACACGGACGCCGTCGTCCGGGACCTGCGTCTCTTCATCGCGCAGGAGCACTGGAACCTCGGCGTGGAGCCGGTGAAGCAGGAGGGCGTCGACAGCGCGACGCAGACCGGGGCCCAGGCCACGGAGCTGTTCCTCGTCATGGGCGCCTTCTCCGTGGTCGCGGGCATCCTGCTCATCGTGAACATCTTCGTCATGATGGCGGAGGAGCGGAAGCAGGAGATGGGCGTCACCCGCGCCGTCGGCTTCCTGCGGCGCGAGCTCATGGCCACGTTCCTGCTCGAGGGCACGTTCTACGCGGTCGCCGCGGCGGCCCTCGGGGCCGTGGCCGGCGTGGGCCTCGGCTGGGTGATGATCTGGGTCTTCGACAGGGTCGTGCCCCACGGCAACGTCCCCGTGACCTTCCACTTCGAGGACGGGAGCGTCCTCCTCGCGTTCGTCGCGGGCGCCGCGCTCACGTGGGCCTCGATCCTCCTGCCCTCCTGGCGCGTCTCCCGCCTCAACATCGTCCGCGCGATCCGCGACCTGCCCGAGCCGGGCACGGCGGGCCGGTCGCGGCAGCTGGCGGCCCTGGGCGGCCTCGTCGTCCTCGCCGGCCTCGTCCTGTCGGCGTGGGGCTGGGCCGCGGACACGGGCCTGGGCAAGATCCCCGGGCCGCCCGTCGTCGCGCTGGGGATCGCCCTCGCGCTCGCCGCGCGCGCCGCGCGGCTCGGCTTCTCCCTCGCGTCCGCCTTCAACATCGCCTGGCTCCTCGGGCCGTTCGGCCTCGTGAACACGGCGACGGACGACATCTCCGTGGTCTTCGTCATGACGGGGCTCATCCTCGTCGGGTCCGCGATCCTGATCGCCGTCTTCAACGTCAGCGAGGTGTCCCGCGCCCTCCTGCGGCGGGCGAGCCGGGACCGCGGACGCCCGGTGCTCCGCACCGCGGTCTCCTACCCGATGGACAAGCGCTTCCGCACCGGGATGACGATCGCGATGTTCGCCCTCATCATCTTCATGATCACCCTGATCTCCATGGTCCAGGGGCTCGAGCAGTCGAGCCTGGACCGCTTCGTCGCGGCCCAGAGCGGAGGCTACGACATCGTCGCGTACACGACGACGTACGGGGAGATCCCGAACTTCCGCACGATCCTCATGGAGAACTTCTCCGAGGACACGTTCCTGAACGGATGGGACGGGGTGGCGAGCGCGAGCGTCCTCCCGGCCCAGGTGCAGAAGCTCGGGGACAACCGCACGTACAACTACACCCTCTGGGGCGTGGACAACTTCCTCGTGAAGAGCAACCAGTACGGGTTCTACAGCAACCTGCCCTACATCACCGACAGCAACGGCACGCGGCACGACCTGCTGAACCGGACGGACGTCTGGCTGTCCCTGCGGGAGAACCACACCCTGGCCATCATCGACCGGAGCGCCGCGGGGGTGAACCAGTTCGTCTCCGACCCGAACCGCCTCACCGCGGTCCCGGGGGACCGTATCCGGGCGTTCGACGGCACGGGGCACATGGTCAACCTGACCATCGTGGGCATCCTGGAGCAGTCCCTCCAGTTCACGTCGGGCGTGTTCGTGGACAGCAACGTGACGCAGATCGTGTTCCCCGCGCAGGAGCAGTACACGGCCTACTTCTTCCAAGTCGCGCCCGGGGTCGACGTGAGCGCGCTGCGGTCGCAGCTCGAGCAGGTGTACTTCAAGTACGGACTCCAGACGATCGACATCCGCGAGCAGATCGGCGCGGCCTTCGACGCGACCCAGGAGGTCCTCACGCTGATGGAGGCGTACCTGGGGATCGGGCTGCTCGTGGGGATCGCGGGCCTGGCCGTGGTCACCCTCCGCGCGGTCGTGGAGCGTCGAACGCAGATCGGCGCGTTACGGGCCATCGGCTTCACCCGGGGGATGGTCCTGCGGATGTTCCTCCTGGAGATCGCGCTCATCGCGGTCCTCGGCGTGGGCATCGGCGTGGGCCTGGGGATCGTCTTCGCGTACAAGGTCTACCTCGTGTACTTCGCGGGCATCATCACGTTCAGCGTCCCGTGGGTGAACCTCGGGATCATCGTGGGCATCGCGTCCGTGGCGGCGGTCGCGTGCACGGCCCAGCCCGCCATCCGCGCGTCCCGCATCCCGCCCGCCGAGGCGCTGCGGTACTCCGAGTGATGGGGCGCGGGTCCCCGGGGCTCCGGGGCTCTGACCCGGCGGCATGCCTCTACTCGGAGGTATGCGGGCCCGCGACCATGCGCTCGATCACGGCCCTCTTCCGCGCGAACTCCGCCTCGGCCCTTCGGTGGTACGCCAGCATGCGCCGCAGGAGGTCGGCCCGCGCCCGTTCGGACTCCACCCGGCCCACGTAGTCCTCGTGCCGCACCGAGCGGCCGTCGTCCCGCTCGTAGTGCCAGAAGTACCAGTACCGCCGCCCGTCGAAGTCGCGGACGCGGGCGCCGCAGCCGATCTCCATTTCATACCTCTACTTAGAGGTATATCGCCGGAGGGCATGAACCTTGCGGCCAGGTCCCCGAATCCGGCCCCGGGACCTCCCGCGCCCGGCAAGCCTTTTATCCCCCGTCGCGCTCCGACGGGACCATGGCGGAGCCGAAGCTCCGGGAGAAGGCGTGGGACCCCCAGCTGGAGGAGTCCCTGCTCGCCGCCTGGGCGAAGGAGCCCGAGCTCACCCGCTTCGCGCCGCAGGACGGCCAGCCCGCCTACGTGATCGACACGCCGCCGCCCTACCCGAGCGGCTCGTGGCACATCGGCGCGGTCATGTCGTACTCCATGATCGACATGATCGCCCGCTCGCAGCGCATGCTCGGCAAGGCGGTCCTCTTCCCCTTCGGCCTCGACCGGAACGGGATCAACATCGAACGGACGGTCGAGCGGAAGACCGGGAAGCCGCTGCACCTCTGGGACCGGGAGGCGTTCATCCAGGAGTGCCGCAGGGAGATCGAGGCCATCGGGAACGGCCTGCTCGACCTGGCGCGCCGCGTCGGCCTCTCCGCGGACTTCGAGCACACGTACTTCACCGACTCCGACGCCTACCGCGCCTTCAGCCAGTCCGTCTTCCTCGAACTCTGGCCCAAGGGCCTCTTCTACCGCGGCGAGAGGCCGACGTTCTGGTGCCCCCACGACGAGACGCCGCTGGCGGAGGCGGACATCGAGTACGAGGACCGCCCGTCGAAACTGGTCTGGATGACGTTCCCGCTCGAGGGCGGCGGCCAGGTCCCCATCGCGACCACGCGGCCGGAGCTGCTCGGCGCCTGCCGCGCTGTGATCGTCCACCCGGACGACGAGCGCTTCGCGGCCGTCGCCGGGAAGCGCGCCAGGCTCCCGATCTACGGACGCGACGTGCCCGTCGTGCCGCACGCGATGGCGAAGCCCGAGTTCGGCAGCGGCGCGGCGATGATCTGCTCCTACGGCGACTCCGTGGACCTCGCGCTCTTCCGCGAGCTGCGCCTCGAGCCCGTCAAGGCGATCGACGAGCGCGGCCGCATGACGGAGGCCGCGGGCGAGCTCCGGGGGCTCAAGATCGAGGCGGCCCGCGAGAAGGCCATCGAGCTCCTGAAGGCCCACGGCGCCCTCGAGAAGGTCGAGCCCCTCGCCCACAAGACGCCGATCTGCTCGCGCTGCCACACGCCGATCGAGTTCATCTCCTCGGACGCGTGGTACCTCAAGCAGCTCGAGTACCGCGGGGAGCTCGAGAAGCTCGCCGCCGCCATGGACTTCCACCCGCCGCGGCACCGCCAGCTCCTGATGGACTGGATGGAGGGCCTGACGATCGACTGGCCCATCTCCCGACGCCGGTACTACCACACGGAGATCCCGCTCTGGTACTGCAAGGGATGCGGCGAGGTCCTGGCGCCGCCGCCGGGGGCGTACTACCGCCCGTGGCGCGACCCGGCCCCGTTCGACGCCTGCCCGAAGTGCGGCGGCAAGGCGTTCGTCGGCGAAGACCGCGTGTTCGACACCTGGATGGACTCGAGCTGCTCGAACCTCTTCGTGTCGCGCTACCGCCGCGACCCCGCGTTCTTCGAAGCGAACTTCCCCGTGTCCCTGCGGCCCCAGGGCCGGGACATCGTCCGCACGTGGCTGTACTACACCACCCTCAAGTCGTACCTGGTCCGCGGGCAGAAACCGTTCGAGGCGGTCTTCATCCACGGCATGGGCCTGGACGCGCGCGGCCGCGCGATGCACCGCACCCTCGGGAACATCATCGAGCCCTGGCCCATCCTGAAGAAGCACGGCGCGGACG
>OFHG01000949.1_pt1 | contig 10781 bp, 8 predicted proteins | sample 1521931 | NCBI WGS metagenome assembly OFHG01 (sample SAMEA2468438, study PRJEB22500) | soil metagenome | biome: Glassland; feature: Farmland; material: Clay | place: Australia | collected 2013-01-31 | depth 0.55 m
GAAGCGCTGGCCCAGCCGCAGGCGCGGATTCACGACTACACCGACGTGGGCAACATCCATCGCAACCAGGCGTTCGAGTTCGGCGATGTGGCGGAGGCGCACGCTCGAGTAGCCTAGCCTAGCCAGACGCGACGCTTGACCCCGGCCCCGGCGGAGTCTCCGACGCCGTCATCGTCGAAGGGGTAACCTGGCGCCCGTCCATAAGCCGAATCCGGACGACGCAGAGCCCTCGCGGGGCGCTCGCGCGTCCGCGGCCTCAGCGCACCACGCCCCCGGATGCCCTCCCAGGCGAAAGCGAGTCGACGCTGACGGCCGCCAGCAGGACGAGGCCGGTGACGATCAGCTGGTACTGGATGGGCAGCCCCAGCAGGTACAGGCCGTTGTAGATGGTCCCGATGACGAGACCGCCGAGGAGCCCGTGGATGACCCGCCCGCGGCCGCCGAAGAGGCTCGTCCCGCCGATGACGGCTGCCGCACCGAGCACCCGGCGCATGTGCAGTCTCACCGTGCGCCCGACGTAAAGCCGCCCCCTCAGCCCCCGCCGCCGGTGCCGCCCGGGGGAGCCCGTGCGCCCTTGGCTGGCTGGCGTCTTCAGTGACATCACGCCGTCCGCTCCGCAGGATCTGACGGCAACCCTCGCCCGGGCAGGCTCACTGCCCGGCGGCTGAGCGCCAGTGCGCAGTCACGAGCCTGTCCCGGGTTGTCAGCCGTGGGCTCGCGGGCAGGTCGGCGGGGAGACCGCTGCCGTGGCTCACGGGCCGCTCACCATCCGCAGGATGCCGATTCGCCCCTATGTTCCTTTTGCCCTAGTGCGACGATATGTCGCTAACCAGCGCTAAGAGCAGGGCCGAAGGCCGGATCCGGACATGTCATAGGTCCCCTGGCCTCGCTGCTGCTGACGCGGTCGATGCGGGCGGGCCCGCGGGCGTGGTATACCCGGGCGGGCATATGGTGGCTGGCTGGCTATGGCGGATCTGTCCGGGCATCTGGCGCTGCCCGGTAACCCGGCGGTCAGGACGGTGCGTCCACGGCCGGCCTCGGCTTCATCATCTGACGACCTCATCGTGCTTGCCTGGCCGAACACGCCACAGCCAGGCCATTGCCGCCCCCGACATACAGATCTTCAGCGTGCCGTCAGCGCATGCGGACACGATCTGGTGCCCGCTTACGGCCGAATGCGTAGATCACTTCGGCGTCGCGGACCCGGTACTCGTCGTCTCGCAGCAGACGGGCCAGGGCGGCGGTGTACGCGCTGCGGAACTGGCTGATTTGGCTGGGGGTAAGGCCGCTGACAGTGTCGTGGTGCGGGCCGCGGATGTGGGCCTGCCATGCCTGCTCAAGATCTGCCGGAGAGAAGCGAACCGACTCGGCAACCACGCCGCTGGGCGTGAACCCGGCCTCGCGGAGGAGCCGGCGGCAGCGGATCTCGTCTCCTAGAGCAGTCGCGGGGTCGGCGAGAGACAGGCCGAAGGCTGCGGCGTGTTCACGGAACAGGCGTGCGGCGACGGGGAATCCCTCCCGCATCGTGGAGAACCCGACCCGCCCATCGGCGGTCAGCAGCCGGCGCCACTCGCGAAGGGCGGCGTGCACGGGCATGTAAAGCAGCCCGGCGGAGCAGATGACCATGTCGAACGAGGCGTCCGGGAACCGATTCAGGCAGGTGGCATCGCCCTGGATGAGTTCTATGTTGGAGACGTGCCGGCTGGCGATGGCCTGGCGGGCCTTTTCGAGCATGCCGGCTGAAATGTCCACAGCGACGACCCGCCCTGATGTCCCGATCGCCTCAGATGCCGCCAGTGCCGCGAAACCCGTGCCGGCCGCCGCATCCAGCACCCGCGCCCCCGGCCCTGGCGGGGCCAGTTGCACCAGACGACGGGCGTACTGAACGTGCCACTCACTGCGCAAATCGTGCTCGCCCCGCCGGTCAAAGACCGCTTCGAGCGCGTCACGGGACCGGCTCATATGCTGGGCCTCCTTCCCATCGGGCGTCCCTGGGATCCGCGACCTGAGAAGCGGCCGCCACGACGCGGGCCCATCTGCGGGAGCTAGGGTCCGCGCCTGCGGCGCGGTTCGGCGGGGGCGCATCCACTCGGCCAGCCTGGCTGCATCGGTCCACTCGTCAAAGATGACGTCCGGCGGTGCTGGCAGGCGCTGGCGCACCACGGCAACCTGTGCCGCGGGATCGGTCACCAGGAGCCGTCCCGGTGTTCCAGCCGCTGGGCCGCTCCGGGGCGGCCAGTCGCGCGTTCTGTACTGTTCCTGATAGGTGCTTACCCCAGGGAGTGCACGGATGAAGGCTCTGGTCAAGGTGCGAGCCGAGCCTGGGCTGAGGGTTGAGGACGTGCCGGTACCTGCGTGCGGCAGGGACGATGTGCTCATCCGTGTGCTCAGAACCGGCGTCTGCGGTACCGACCTGCATATCTACCAGTGGGATGGCTGGGCGCAGGCGAACGTGCCGGTGCCGCTCGTCATCGGTCACGAGTTCGTCGGCGAGGTCGTGGAGATCGGATCGGACGTGCACGACCTGCGCCAGGGCGATCTGGTGAGCGGTGAGGGCCATCTCGTATGCGGCCGCTGCCGCAACTGCATGGCCGGGCGGCGGGTCCAATGCGCACACACGAAGGGGGTCGGGGTCAACCACGCTGGGTCATTCGCTGAGTTCATCGCGCTGCCCGCGACGAACGTGTGGCGGCATCCGCCGGACATAGATCTCGATGTCGCGGCCGTCTTCGACCCCTTCGGGAACGCCGTGCACACGGCCCTGACTTTCCCGGTCCTCGGTGAGGACGTTCTCATCACAGGTGCTGGCCCGATCGGCCTCATGGCGGCGATCGTGGCCAGGCACGCGGGGGCCCGGTATGTGGTCATCACCGACGTGTCGCAGTACCGGCTCGATCTCGCCAGGAAGATCGGCGTCACCCTCGCCGTGGATATCGCCAGCACAACGCTGGCGGACGCGATGGACGAACTCGGCATGCGGGAGGGGTTCGATGTCGGGTTTGAGATGTCAGGTAAGCCGGCGGCGCTGCGGGACATGCTGGCGTGCATGACCCACGGCGGCAAGGTCGCGATTCTGGGGCTCCCGACGGAGGAATTCGGGATCGACTGGGCTCATCTGGTGACCAACATGATCACGGTCAAGGGGATCTATGGGCGCCAGATGTTTGAGACCTGGTATGAGATGTCGGTGCTGATCCAGTCGGGCCTCAACATCTCCCCGGTCATCACGCACAGGTTCGACGCCGCTGATTTCGGGCAGGCCTTCGCCACCGTGCGTGGCGCGGAGTGCGGCAAGGTGGTCCTCACCTGGGCCGACAGGTAAGAAGACAGCCGACAGGTAAGAAGACAATCGTGAGGGGATCCGGCAGGTGTTTGCGAGCGTCAGGCAGGAGATACGTGCCGAGCTTGACAAGATCCACTCAGACGGCCTGTTCAAGGCCGAGCGGATCATCATCAGCCCGCAGGGGCCGAGTATCCGGGTGGGTGACGGTACGCAGGTCATCAACCTCTGCGCGAACAACTATCTGGGCCTGGCCGACGACCCGCGCATCGTTGCGGCCGCCAGGGAGGCTCTGGACCACTGGGGATACGGCCTGGCCAGTGTCCGGTTCATATGCGGTACCCAGGACGTGCACAAGCAACTAGAGCAGCGCATCTCAAGCTTCCTCGGCACCGAGGACACGATCTTGTACTCCTCGTGCTTCGATGCCAACGGTGGGCTGTTCGAGACGCTCCTCGGCGAGCAGGACGCCGTTATCAGCGACGAACTGAACCACGCGTCCATCATCGATGGCATCAGGCTGAGCAAGGCCCGGCGGCTGCGGTACCGCAACCGCGACATGGCCGACCTCGAAGCCCAGCTCAAGGCCTGCGCGGACGCCAGGCGCCGGCTCATCGCCACCGACGGCGTGTTCTCCATGGACGGCTATGTGGCACCGCTCGACGAGATCTGCGACCTGGCCGAACGCTACGAGGCGATGGTCATGGTCGACGACTCGCACGCGGTGGGGTTCGTCGGCGCCCGCGGCCGCGGAACGCCCGAACTGCACGGTGTCACCGACCGCGTCGACCTGGTGACCGGAACGCTTGGAAAGGCACTGGGCGGCGCAAGCGGCGGATATACCAGCGGCCGCAAGGAGATCATCGACCTGCTGCGCCAGCGCTCCCGGCCGTACCTCTTCTCGAATTCAGTAGCGCCCGCCGCCGTGGGGGCCTCGCTCAAAGTCCTCGATCTGCTCGAAGGCGGCGATGACCTGCGGGCCCGCCTGCGCGAGAACACCGCCTGGTTCCGCGGGCAGATGACCGGCCTGGGCTTTGACGTCCTGCCAGGGGATCACCCGATCGTTCCGGTGATGATCGGGGACGCGGCGCGTGCGACCCGGCTGGCCGACCTGCTCCTGGCGAAGGGCATCTACGTGATCGGCTTCAGCTACCCGGTGGTCCCGGTCGGCAAGGCCCGGATCAGGACGCAGGTGTCCGCCGCGCACACCGGCGAGGACCTCCAGGCAGCGGTGGCGGCGTTCGCCGCGGCTCGCGACGAGATGGGCTGATCCTGCAGTTCAGGGTTCACGTCGAACCTGACCGCTGCGTCCGCCGCGGGGCGGGAATGGTTCAGCCCGGGACCATTTTACTTTCACATGAACCGATCTACAGTTGGCGCGTGGACACCGAGAAGTCCCTCTCGGGTGGGTCCGCGCCACCGGTCGTGGTGCGGACCGAGGGATCTGACCGGAGGCTAGGCGGACATCCGGTCATCCCGCGATGAGGTGCGCAGGGACCAGAGAGCGCCTGTCGGTTGGGTCCGGCTCCGCAGGGGTGTGCCCGGCCTCTTGAGCGGCCGACCACCCTGTCGCGGGCGTCGGGCTATGGGCTCAGTTCGGCGTAGCCTGCTGTGCCACCGGCTGCGGCTGGGGGTACTGGCGCGGAGCCCGGCGCTGACCGCGCCGCCGCCAGGCCAGGGCTCCGCCGGCCATGGCCCCGACGGCCAGGGCGGTCGTATGCCCTACCGCGGGGACCTGGAGCTGGCCGAGCCCGGCGAAGATGTGCCCGGCGAAGACCAGCACCGCCAGGTCAGCCAGCGCGGCCCCGCGTGCCAGCCATGGCCCGCACAAGACGGCCACCGCGATGGCGGCTGCCACCACATAAGACGGGCCGACGTCCAGCAAATGCCTGTCGGCGGCCGGCAGCGCGCCAATATGCACGCGGAAGGCGACGATGCCCTCGCTGACCACCGTTCCGGCCACCTGCGCGGCAGCGCAAACCACCGCCGTGCGCCGGTTGCCCAGAACGTGGTTCGCCCCGAACAACGCCAGCGCGATCAAAGCAGGCCAGGCCGCCAGCGACTCAACCGGCAAGAACGCGGACACCACCAGGCACAGCACCGGATCGTGCTCCAGGTTGTCCACGCTGGTGCTCGCCCAGCTCACCAGCACCGCCTGGTCGTGCGAGGAGAGGGCGGCGTTGCCCAATCCCACGGCAATCACGCAGGCCAGGTAAACCCAGGCGACCGCGTAACGGCTGAGCAGCGTCCTGGGGGTAAGCCGCCACATGAAGCACAGATTAGCCAGCTGAGGCAGCCTGTCATAGCCGTGGCGTCATCGCCGAACTAGCCGTTCTGCCGGTGTTGCTGCTGGTCACTGCGGCTGATCGAGGGTCGGGGCTCCGCTCACGGAAGTACCTCCCCGCCGTGTTCGCGCCAACAGTGGCAGGAACAGAACGCCTGGGCATCACCGGAGGAGGATGGCTGGTGGTTAATCCAGCGGTGCCCCGACGTGCTCACGGACCTCCTGCACGGCCCAGTTGTTGCCATCGGGATCGCTGAAGAAGACGAACTTGCCGCCATCTCGGGGGTCCAGCGTCTGGACCTCCGAGACCTCCACCCCGCGCCCGGCCAGCTGGGCCCGGGCTGCGTCGATGTCGGCGACGACCAGCTGCAGACTCGCCCCCGACCCCAGATCAGCGCCCGGCGTCACCAGGACCGGCCCTATCACGACCGAGCACGCCGACCCCGGCGGTGTCATGTGCACCACCCGCATGGCCGGCGTGGGCTGGGTGTCGGCGTCGAGGTGGAATCCCAGCTTGCCGACGTAGAAGTCCTTCGCCCGGTCGACGTCGGTGACCGGAACCACCACAACTTCCAGCTTCCAATCCATGATCCTTGTCCTCCCAGTACAGCGCCCGACGGCGCGCTCAGCCAAAGGACACTGCTGCGGCGCCCATTTCGGCATCCACCGGCAAGCTCACGCCGGTCTTCCCCCCGGGAGGCCGCTTGTCATGGGCCGCAGGTCTCGACAATGCCAGACTTTAGGCCCTAGGCGGTGACGGGTGGGTAGTGATGGTATGTAAGTGCAGGGAGGGACCCAGGAGGACGCGGGGATGTGGGCCAGTAGCCCACACACCACGCAATCTGGATCCGCGAGAAGCCGGATGGGGTCCCCCCTGCGAATGCCTGCCAGGCGCTCCGTGCCGCCTGGGGCTCAGCGGCCGTGATGGGACTCGTACCGGAAGCCTTGCGTGCCCACGAAGACACGGGTTCCGCTCTGGAGCGGGACCGGGACATTGGGCTGCAGTGCCTGGTCTGAACGCTTACCCGGCGGCCGGATGCGGGTACCGTTCACCGAGCCGAGGTCCATGAGGAAGACCCGCCAGCCATCCAGGTGAACCCTGGCATGGACTCGTGACACCGCTTCATCATTGATGCATAGCGGGTGGGCCTCGCCCGCTACTACGGATGGATCCAGCGTCGGCTCCCGGCCGACGACGCAGTCGGCGTTCAACTCCACGGCCGAGTCATCGTCGAGAACCAGCGCGCCGAGCGGTGGCCGCGGGCCGGGCTGCGGGACCATGCCCCGGCGATTCCTGGAGACTCCGCAGACCGCGCAGGAACGCGCGTTCGGGTCGCCAAAGTGGCCGTTCTTGCAGTACACGCCAAGCACGATGGGCGCGCCGGCGGCGGCGGCGCCCGTGCCGTCCCCAGGCCCGCCCGCAAACGGGAGCGGTGGCATCTCGGCTGGGCCGGTTGCTTCGCGGGCAGGCACTGCGGCGCCGGGCGGCTGTGCTACCGGGGCAGCTCCGAGGTCGGGAACCTGGGCAGCTCCGAGGTCGGGAACCTGGGCAGCTCCGAGGTCGGGAACCTGGGCAGCTCCGAGGTCGGGAACCTGGGTGGCTTCGAAGTCGGGAACCTGGAATGTCTCTGTCGCGGGATGGACTGGGCCGGCTTGCGGCAGTGCGGCAGGCTCCATGGCGGCGGGCTGCACCGTGCCGTGTTCTGCCGTGCCGTGTTCTGCCGTGCCGTGTTCTGCCGTGCCGTGTTCTGCCGTCTCGGGCCCGGTCGTCTCGGGCCCGGTCGCGGCGGTCGGCACTACCGCATCTGGCTGGATCGCGGGTGGCTCGGCAGGGTAGGGCCACTCCCTGGCCCCGGCAGCTTCTTCCGCCGCTGGGCCGGGGGCAGCGACGTCGTCCGCCAGCAGCACCGGGGCCTCGGGGGCCGCGCTGCCCTGCGGCGGCGCTGCGACTGGCGCGGCCGCAAGGCCAGTGTGGTACGACAGGCCGTCCGCCCGGATGGTGCCACGTTCAAGGCGCGAGAAGCGGTCCGTGCGGTTGCCAACTCCGTGGCCGGTACCCAGCCCGCCGCGGACCGCGTGGACGGGGATTCCCACCACACACCGCAGCACCGTAGCGGGCTGACCGGCCGCCAGTCGGTCCGTCCCGTGCGCGGTGGTGACCTCTGCCCAGGCAGTCCCGCTCACGGTGACCGCGAGCCCGGCGCCTACCGGACCGACCGCGATGACCGCTGGTCCCGGTTGCCCCTCGTGGCCACCTCCCCAGGTCTCATCGCTCTCGACCAGATCCTCGACGGCGTCGGCAAAACGGCGGCCGTCACCACCGCCCTCGCTGATCTTGGCCAGCACATCCAGGAGCTTCTCAACCAGGCCCCGCTCATCGATGGCGCTGAGCAGGATCAGGTCCCCCTGTCGCGCGAGCACCCCGTCACCGGGTACTGACCAGAGCCCTTGCCGGCCAACGCTCTCGTTCACCCAGCCTCCCCCACGGAATGGCCAATCTCACGTGTGCATGCCGCATAGGTCGCGGACCCGGGCGCACGCAGCAGCCCGGAACTGAAAGAAGGATCCCTGTCAAAGATGAGAGACACGACAGGACCTCCTCTGGGGTCAGGACGGACCATGAGGATTGGCGAATACCCCAATGTAGCTGGCACACCGTGATCTTGGGCTCGTCGCCGGCAGCGGAATTCCGTGCCGGTGAGGATTACCCCAGCGAGTGAGCACCTGCCGCTGCGGTGGGCAGAGAGTGCGCAAGGTGATCCGGGCTCATGGAGGATCTGGATGTCGACAGGGACAAGCTGCGTGGCGGCCGCTATCTTGACAGACCCGCGCCCTGGCCGGATGAACCACCGAGCGGCGCTGGCACGGCGCGCTCATGGCGTGACGATCGCGAAGTTGGGGTCGGGTGCGTCCAGCGCGGTGAGCAGGCGTCTGAGTGCGGATGTGTCGCCCTCGATCTGGACTCCGGCAGCGGCAAGTTGCCCGGGGGCCGTCTCGCCGGCGGCGAGGCTGGCGAGCGCCGCGGCCGGGAGGTGGACGATGGCGTCAGCGGGCGTGGCCTGGGGGGCGGTGGAGTAGCTGAGGGCGCCGTTGCGGAGCATGACCCGGTAGCTGGTTGCGGTGCCGGTGAGGTCCCAGTCGATGGTCACCCGCTCGTTCCAGCTGCGCGGGCCGTCGACCCGGATTGCCAGGGCGTCGAAGAACTGCCCGGGCGTGAGCTGGGCGAGAAGGTCGGGAGACGCGGTGGCGGCCGGTGTGCCGAAGCCGCCGTGGCGCAGTTCGTACGCACCGGAGAGGTAGGCGCACCGCCATGTTCCGTTCTCCGCGCCGTAGCCGAGCTGCTCGTAGGTGTCGGCCAGCAGTTCGCGCGCCGCTTCATGGTCTGGCTGGGCGAACACCACGTGGTTGAGGACCTCGGCCACCCACCGCAAGTCCCCGGCCTCATACGATGACCGTGCCTTGGCGACCACGGTGTCCGCGCCGCCCATGAAGTCGACGTACCGGCGGGCAGCCTCGGCTGGCGGGTGGGGCCACAGGTGCGCGGGGTTGCCGTCGTACCAGCCCATATAGCGCTGGTAGATCGCCTTGACGTTGTGGCTCACCGAGCCGTAGTAGCCGCGCGCGTGCCAGGCGTTCTCAAGCGCCGGTGGCAGCACCATCACCTCGGCGATCTCCGGGCCGGTCAGGCCCTTGTTGAGCATGCGCAGGGTCTGGTCGTGCAGGTACGCGTAGAGGTCGCGCTGCAGTCCCAGGAACTCCACGGCGCGCTCACGTCCCCAGGTGGGCCAGTGGTGCGAGGCGAACACGACCTCCAGGTCTGCGCCGAACAGATCGATCGCCTCGTTCAGGTAGCCCGCCCAGGCGTGCGGGTCGCGGACCAGGGCGCCGCGGATCGTCAGGATGTTGTGCAGCACGTGCGTGGCGTTCTCGGCAATGCACAGCGCGTGCAGGTCAGGAAAATACAGGTGCATCTCGGCGGGCGCCTCGCTGCCGGGGGCCATCTGGAAGATCATCCGGACGCCGTCGACCACCTCCTCCTGGCCGGTGGTGGTGATCTCGACGTTCGGGGGAACAAGACCCACGGCGCCGGTCGAGGTGGTCTGGCCCAGCCCGGCGCCGACCTGCCCGAGCGTGCCCCGTGCCAGGGCTGCGCCGTACATGTAACCGGCCCGGCGGGCCATCGCCGTCCCGGCGTAGACGTTCTCGCTGATCGCGTGCCGCGTGAAACCTTCCGGCGCGAGAACGGGCACGCTACTGGCAGCAACGTCCGCCGGCGAAAGGACCCCCCGGACACAGCCGAAATGGTCAGCGTGGCTGTGCGTGTATACCACCCCGGTTACGGGACGGTCGCCGCGGTGCTGGCGGAAGAGGGCAAGAGCAGCCGCAGCTGTCTCAGCCGAGATGAGCGGGTCGATGACGATGACGCCGCGTTCCCCCTCAACGAAGGTGACATTCGACAGGTCCAGGCCGCGGACCTGGCAGATCCCAGGCACCACCTCGAACAGCCCCTGAATCGCGGTGAGACCGGACTGGCGCCAAAGGCTCGGGTTGACAGTTGGCGGTGCCTCCCCGGTGAGGAACGCGTACGAGTCGCTGTCCCAGACCACACGGCCATCAGCTGCGTGCACCACCCCAGGGTCGAGAGCGCCAAGGAAACCGCGGCGGGCATCCTCGAAGTCCTGCTCGTCGTGCCACGGCAGCGACTTCATCAGCTGTTCGTGCTGCGCGGTGACCGACTCGCTAGCAGGCTTCTGGGTGGTGTCCATCAGCGTTCCTCCTCAACGCGGCCCGGAGCGTCACCGTGTGGATGATTGGCGTGGGTGCGACCATGCGGACCGGTGCTCCCTCACTCCTATCCGAGATAGCCGCCGCGGTCTTCGCCTAAATCGGGTGATGTGACCCGGGACGGCGGCAGGGGGCACGCTGAACAGGCATTCGCAGGCGGGACCCCATCCGGCTTCTCGCGGATCCAGATTGCGTGGTGTGCGGGCTGCTGGCCCACATCCCCGCGTCCTCCGGGGTCCCTGCCTGCGCTTACATGCCATCACTACCCACCCGCCAGCGCCCAGGGCCCAAAGTCGGGCATTGCCGAGACCGGCGGCCCATTGACAGGCGCCTCACGAGCGGCTTGCCGTAGTGCTGGCCGGTGCCGGGCTGGATCTCGTGGCGGCCTGAGCTCATAGGCTCGGGATGCAGGGGCAGGAGGGAGCGTCTGGG
>OFHG01000950.1_pt1 | contig 10771 bp, 16 predicted proteins | sample 1521931 | NCBI WGS metagenome assembly OFHG01 (sample SAMEA2468438, study PRJEB22500) | soil metagenome | biome: Glassland; feature: Farmland; material: Clay | place: Australia | collected 2013-01-31 | depth 0.55 m
CCGCCGGTGGGTGCTGGAGGAATGCCCCATCGCCCCCGGCCGCAAAGCTCCCCGCCCCGCCCCACCGCCCGGTCCCCAGCTGCCCGCCCAGCCGCACGGCAATCCCACCACCCGGGCCGGCCAGGCACGCAAACCGGGCAAGCAACCCCGCATGACCCCTCTCGCCGGCGACCGGCACGACCTGGCCACCCTGCCGCTCAAGCAGGTCTCACAGATCGCCAACACGATCGCAGCCGAGGTCGACCTGTCCCCCGGCACCGCGCGCCGGGTCCTGCTCGCCCACGTCCGCGCGATCCAGAACGGCCACCCGTCCCCCAACGGCACCCAGATGGAGGAACAAACGTGAACGCCCTGCCAACGGTCATCATCCTCATCGCGGTGACCGGCGTCGTGCTCACCGCCGTCAAGTGGGCATTCCTGCCCTCGGTCCCCTACCGGAGGCTGCCCCGCCACCGCGTCCGCTACCTGCGGTTAAGACTGCACCTGCGCCTGCACCCCGGCCCCGGGCACGCGACGGTGGCCGAGCTGTGGCTGCGGTGGGGCCGGTTCGCCGCGTTCCGCCGCAGCGCCCGTGCCCGCCGGTCACTGTCTTTCTGGCAGCGTGCCCTGGGCCCTGCCAGCGCGTACTCCATCCTCGTTGGCCGCGCCCACTACCGGCACCGCCTGCACCTGCCGGTGGAGGAACACGCGGTGGTGACCAGCCCGCCGCGGGGCGGCAAGACCGGCTGGCTCGCGTCGGTCATCCTCCACTACCCCGGGCCCGTGCTGTCCACCACGACCAAGCACGATGTGTTCGAGCTGACCTCCGGCATCCGCGCCCGCCGGGGCCGAAAACATCCTGTACACAACGGCTGGCGCGGCCCACCATCTCGCCGCCCAGCTGGCCGAGATGCGGGGCGAGGCGAACAAGACCATCTCCACCGTCCGGATGACCATGAGCCGGGCCCTGGCGTTCCTCGCCGACCCGCAGCTCGCGGCAGCCGTTCTGCCCGATCCTGGCCAGTCCCTCGACCTGCAGGCCTTCCTCTGCGAGGCGGGGACGCTGTACCTGATCGCGGAATCCCGCGGGGAGGACGCACCGGTCGCGCCGCTGTTCGCCTGCCTGACCAGCGAACTCCACCACACCGCCGCCCTGCTGGGCAGCCGGATGCCCGGCGGGCGGCTCGACCCGCCGCTGCTGATGGCCCTGGACGAGGTCACCCAGATCTGCCCATTCTGCCCTGGCTGGCCGACTCCGGCAGCAAAGGCATCCAGATCATCACCGTCGCCCACGGCGACGCCCAGTTACGCACCCGGTGGGGACCCGACGGCGCCCGCGTCATCATGGACACCTCCGGCGCCAAAATCTGGCTCCCCGGCATCAGCGACACCGCCACCCTCGATGCCGCCTCCATCTTGTGCGGCACCACCGCCGTGAAGGAAACCGGGCACTGGCTGGACCGCCACCACGAGCGCCACGACTACATCGCCCGCCACCCTGCCATGACCCCAGACATGATCCGCCAGCTCCCCGCCGGGCACGCCCTGGTCATCCGCGGCGGCCACTCCCCCGTCATCGCCCGCCTCCCCATGGCCTGGAAAGACGCCGCCTACCGCACCGCCCTCCGCAACGGCCACACGACCGCGCGCCTGATCCCCATCACCAGCCGAACGAACCTGCCCGCTGACGCCCTGGCCGCAGAGCCCGGTCATGAACCCGCTACCGGGACCACACCTGCCGGAGTCATTCCCTTCCCCGCCGCCAGCGCACCCACCGGCCGCTACCCCTGGGACGAGTGAACTAACCATGGCCGCACCGGACCTCACCGGCGACGGGCTGGCCGCCGCACTCATCCAGATATCCGCACACGCCGAACGCATCAGCGGCCTCGACACCCGGGAAGCGGCCCACTTCGAGGACCTCGCCACCCGCCTGCGCGACCTCGCCAGCGAGATCACCGCCGTCACCGCCCGGACGAGCGAGATCAGCACCACTCTCACCCACCACCACGCCATCCTGGCCAGCCTCGACGGCCTCGACACCCAGGTCGCCTCCCTCGCTGCCCACCTCGCCGGCCTGGCCGCAGCCGATGAAGACGACGGCAACGCCGGCCACTACCAGCCGGTCCCGCCTCCCAGGTGGTGGAAGCTCACCGGGCCCGAACGGGAAACAGCGCTGGACCGGCTCCGCGCCTGGGTCGAGCAGATCTACCTGCCCGGATACGGAAAGCTCGCCGCCACCCTGCCGCCCTGCTGGGAACACCACCCGGTCTGCCTGTACACCCTCGACTGGCTCAGCGAACTGTGGTCCCTTCTCTACCTCGCCCCCCAGCGGGACAGCCGTATCCTCGCCGCCCAAGCCGAATGGCACACCCGCCTCCTCCCTGCAGCCGCCGGCCAGATGGCCAGCGAGGCGACAGGCTGCCGCCACTCGCCGGGCGTAGCACGCCGCCCGCCGTCAGCCGTCGCCCCCGTCGCACCGAACCGGACGCAGCCCGGCCGCTGAACGGAGGCGCCAGGCCATGGCTGGAAGTACCGGCTACCCGACGCGCTCCGCCGCGCCGACACCCTGGCGCGCACCGGCCCGCCGGGGCACCGATCTCGCTGACACCCCGGCTGATCGAAGCGCGCATCGCGGCAGCAGCGGGCATTCCCTACCGCCGGCGGATGACAAGCACCGCCGAGTCGACGGCCGGTGGGGGTTGGAAGGCCCGGCGTGGCAACGCCCGTCCTGCGCTCAGGTGCCAATCGCGCAGCCATCGCTGGGCCCGGGAGCCTGGCCTGACGCGTACCTGCGGACAACCGCGCGCTGCAGCACCAGGTCAGCGGAGATCAGCTGGGAGCTGGGTGATAGCAGCGACCGCAGCACAAGGCTGCTGTGCCGGTAGGGCGGGCTGGCGACGACCCGGTACGGGCGGCGCGGCAGGCGCACCTGCGCGATGTCGGCACAGATCACCGTGACGGCGTCGCCGAAACGCTCACGCAGCCTGCGGACGCGGCCCGGATGCAGTTCCACCGCGAGAACGTGCGCGCCAGCAGCGATCAGATGGGTGATCAGCGCGCCGTTACCGGCACCGATGTCCACAACCAGATCGCCTGCCATGCACCGCAGTGCACGCGCGCCTGTCGGCAGCACGTTCAGCGGGCGTATGCTCCGCGGAGACTAGGGCAAGAACACTTCTCGATCCGGGCGGTGTTAACGCGCTCCTATCAAGACCTTCTCACGTTTGACTGACACGAGCGGGATGTCGTAGCGATCGGCAAGTTCGCGGGCCTTGGGATAATCGGTGGAGTACGCGACGACCAGGGACCTGACCCGTGAGGTCAGCAGCGGGTATCCCGCGTCGGCTGCGGCGAGCGAGCGGTACTTGATGGCCTGGTGGATACCCACGCAGACTTCGTGTTCGCCCTCGACTTCCACCTCGATGACAGTTCGGTCTGGCAGGTGATTCTCGAACATCACGTCGACCCGGTCCCCGGTGGCAAACGGGTACTCGACGTGGGCGATGGCCGCGGCGCTGAGGCCGAACTCGAGCGGGTGCCCAGCCACGTACAGCTTCAGCAGCTTGTGCGCTGCCGACTCGCCGCCTGCGCCGTAACCGCCGACATGCTGGCCCGCAGGAACCGGCATGGCGATCGTCGCGAGGTTGTCGACCTCGAAGACCCGCCCGGGCTGCTCATCAACACCCAGGGGCTCATCACCCCAGCGGAAGTAGCCGATCCGTTCCCCCGGGTACAGCCGCAGGTCGCATCGCCAAGGTGAATGGTCGCGGTGGGAGTTGCCTAGCGGCGCAGCAAAGGCCAGGACCCATTCGCGCATCTGGAGGTAGTCGCAGATGAAGTAGTGATCTGCCTGGTACATCCCTCGTTCTGGAATGGCGAAGGCGTACCAGTAGAACGGCGTCTTGTGGATGACAGGCAGGTCGTAGCTGCCACTGAACCATCCCAGGCTGATCGGCACCAGCCAGCCGTTATAGCGGTGGATGGCCCGCGCGGCCTTCCCGTCGATGAGGAACTTCCCCACGTCCCCGTCCGGTGAGGCGGGGCTGACCCTAAGCGACCGCGCCGTCTCCGGCCGCGCGGCCAGGATGAGGCTCAGAACCAGATCCTTCGCCTCCGCCAGTTTCACGGCCACCCTCCCCGGCCGGATCGTAACCGATCCAGAAGCAGGCGAACATCCGCTGAGCCAGGAAACGCTAGCGCCGCCGACCCGGATCCGGATCTTCCACAAGCACACCGCGAGTCTGCGGAGCCGTGAGTGGCACCACCGCAGACCCTACCGAGGGATCGCGCGGTTGGCGGATGAGCGGGCTACCCGAGGCAGGCCAACTGGTACAGACTCTCCCATATGACCGCTCGAGATGAGATCCTCGCCGTCCTTCCAGCAATCCAGGCTCGAACGGGCCACGAGACCTTTACCCCACAAGAGGTCATCGACGAGCTGCAGCGCCGAGGAACCAGCTACAAGCCGTCGACTATCCGCACACACATAGTCAGTCGCATGTGCGCCAACGCGCCGGACCACCATGCGCGGACCTACGATGATCTTGAACGTGTAGCCGATGGGCAATATCGTCGCCGACGTTGAACTCCCAGCGGCAGATGCGGATGTCTGGCGGCGGGTGTCTGAGCTAGGCATCGCCACTGTCAAGGTGCGACGATCCGTCGGGGTCCTGCTACGCGCGTTTGGTTTGCGACGACCAGCCACCCAACCCGGAGGAGCTTTTGTCTGGGCCCCGAAACGCTGATCCTTTCCTCCGGCTCGATGGCGGCATTCTGGCCAGGGCACCGCGATTCTCGCGGGCGCCCACCCAGGCACCCTCGGCCGCCCGATGACGGAGGCATGGACTTCGCACTACCAGAGTCGCGCAGGCCGGCCCCGCTGCCAGGGCAGCCACCGAGGCCGAAGAGGCCATCCACCGGCAGGCCATCCGGCATTCGATTGAGCGAGCCAACCGGCCCGCGAAGCCCCCCTCCGGGCAGCCCCACAAGGTTGTGCGCTGCTCGCGGCAATAGCGGATGTTGTCATCCCGCGCTTGGCCGCTGGCGGGTGGCGCTGCCTGCCAGGCAGAATTCCGTCTTGTGGGAGCCAGTTCTGGCGACGTGCCGGTTGCCTTTGTCTGTGTGGGGTATCAGAGCGACTTGGCCCGCTTCCTGGTGGAGTACGACCTGGCAGAGGAAGATGTCCGGGGGCTGATCACCACGCGCACGCCACCGGGACCTGGCGGTGCACCGGGGCCGAGGGAGTATCTCGTCCACGCATCGTTGCTGCGCCCGCATGGGGAATTCCCGTGCGCGGGTGATGCCGGGGCGCTCAGTTTCTGCCGCCAGATCGCCGATGAGATGGCGACCCTGTTCGGTATCACGCACCAGGAGGCGGTGGCCCGTATCAACCGGCACTGGTCACGACCTGGGCCGGGCGGGCGTGAGCCGCGGGTCTGGATCGTGGGCCTGGACATCGCCTACCACGAGACACCGGACTTTTGGGCGCACACCATCTACTACGGGCACGACTCCCACTGGTGGGTTTCCGGCCCGGCGCCGGCACCACTGCCACCACCGTGATGCCACCGCTAACGATTGGGCTCGCGCAGATCGACGAGCCACATGCGGCAGATGAGGACGTTCTGGTTGGCCTGCCAGGCGGTGTCAACGGCGAGCGAACATTGCGGCCAGTTCAGCTGCTGTCGACGTAGACAGGCACCTGGCATGATGGGGGCCGTGCCAGAGCGCATGAACCTGATCGACGTCGCTGGCTTGTCGTCCCTATCGTTCGCGTGTGGAGCTCTGCCCGCCGACGCTGCTGTCTTTGCCGCGGGGCACGAACCGAACGGCTACTTCTGGGAGGGGTCGCTCAGTACATCGCTGCGGGCCTGGTATCGCAGGTAGAGCTTGATTGTGAGGCTGGCATGTTCTGCGCCCGCGGCGACCGTGCTGTGCTGGTCCCGCTACGCGAAGAACTGGCGGGGTACCTCGACAGCCCCGAGAAGATCGCCCGGCTCATTAGCCCTGGCGTCAGGCTTCCAGTTCGACGACTGAGCGCTCGACGTCGCAATCAAATCAGCGGTATGACCGGTTGTCGGCCTACGCGTCACAATGATCTATATGTATGATCCGTCCGGGCTGGATGGCCTTGCGGTCAGGTTGCGTGGCGGGCGCAATCTCAGCCGCACGCTCTGCTTGCGGGAGCCGGTGAGTCCCTATGCTGACGTGGTCATCGATTATCTGGTCGAGGTGCAGGACAGCGGCCTGCAGGTGAGTATCGGCGTAACGAGCCTCGGTGGTGACGGCCTGCCCGGGTTTTTGCGGGGGCTGTCAGATGATTACCGCGGCTGGGCCGGGACCCGGCAGTGGCGTTCGCTGGAAGATCAGCTGGTGATCGAGGCGAGCCACGACGGGCAAGGCCACGTGACCCTCATGTTCCGTTTGTGTGAGCGCATTTATGGCGACCACTGGGACTTGAGAGTCCCGTTCACTGTCGAAGCCGGCGCCGAGATGGCGGCCCTTGCCGATGCAGTCGAGGTCTTCTTTGCCAGCGCTCTACCCTGAACGGTCGGCCGACGCTCGGTCCGCGACATGACGGAAGACCGTTCCCTTCTGGGAGAAGCTCATTGCGTTCCCGGATGGCAGTCGCGGAGAATGACCGCTGTGGCTGGAGTCCTGGAAGGGCTGATCCTGATCCCAGTTCCGGGCCAAGCCGGGCCGCTCCCACCAGAGGTACCGGCAGTGGCACTAGCGATCGGTGGAACTCACCTCATCCCCCTCACCGACGATGTCCGCGCCCGATGCCACCAGGCTGACGGCGATGCAAGCACGGTCGAGGGGTTCCACGAGCTGACCCAGGGCATCGCCCGCTGGGCCCAGCAACTGTCACGGGGATGGATGGTGCTCTACGCCCACTGTGAGTTCTTCGGCGGAGACGGTATCCACGCCGCCATCGCCTGGTACCAGGAGTCGGTCATCTTCGGTCCCTCCTTTACCCGAACGCGCGGAGAACCTGCAGACCCGCCCTACCAGGTTGCAGTCCGGCCGGACATGGCGATCAACGCTGGGCTGCGGGCACTTGGCATTCAGGCCTCGGGCGGGCACGACGAATTCGCCACCATCGGTCTCGGCAAGCACCGATGGACCAACAACTGGCTCACAGAGTAAATCCCGGCTACCACCTGCCCCGGGAGTCGGCACCCCGCGGACAGCGGCACGAGAGTGCGCTGCCGACTTTGCGTGGCCAGGCCTTCTCAGAGGGGATCGAGAAGAAGCGCACCCTCGGGTGAGTAGAAATAGCCGCGTTTGAACTCGGCCCACTCGTCGACCGTCGGGTCCTCCCACCTCGCCAGCCACTCCGTCAGCCTGGCTTCCTCTGTGGCGAAGCCACTGGTCCGAAGCCACTGCAAGGTTTCGCTTCGTGTCCATTCAGGGGTGGTCCCCGAGCAGCGGTTTCAGGCTGTGGCTGAGGTGACCCGGGGCGGGGAGCCAGGGGGCGCCAGCGAGGGCACGGGTGATGGCGTCAAGGGTGGTGATTCCGTGGTTCGCCGCGGAGTCCAGGTAGCTCCGGATGCGGCACCAGCGGGCGAGGGTGCGGTTGGTGTGCCAGTATCCGGACACGGCCTGGTGCCGTTTGGCGGCTTTAACTGCCTGCTCGGAGCAGTTGTTCGTCCAGTCGACGTCGAAGGCGGTCGTGAACAGCCAGACCTGATCGGCGTAATCGCGCAGCCAGCAGCCGAGGACGTAGCCGGGGTGGTTGCCGTCGTGCCAGTCCCGGTGCCGGTTATGGGTGATGCCGAAGGCGACGGCTTCGTCGTAGCGCTCGCGCAGCTTGCCCAGCAGCTGCTCATCAAGCGCGGGATCACCCCGGGCCAGGGCCTCCTCGATGGCCTGGTGCGCTTCGCGGAGGATCTCGATGACGTCCCCGGCCCAGGACTGCAGGCCGCCGGGGCCGAGCTTGGTGACCGCGCGGCATCTGCGGATGATGTGCTGGCAGCACTGCTGAATCCCGGCCAGCTGCGGGAGGAGCTCCTGGTAAGCGCCGTACCCGTCGCTGATCAGGAACCCGGTGTAGAACGCCAGGATCGCCGTGATCGCGGCGTGCTGCCGCGACCCGAGCGCCCGCAGCCAGGTCAGCCCGGCGCGCGGGGTGCGGATCACCAGCACGTGCGGAGCCCCGGCGTCATCGTCGGTCAGCCCGGCGGCGGGATCCAGGAGGTTCACCGGGGTCTCGTCGGCGGCCAGCACCGGCTCTTCGGCCAGTGCGGCCTGCATCGCCTGATCGAACCCGGCGTCTTCCAGCCGGGCGGACAGCCGCTCGCTGGCCAGGTCGGCGAACCCGGGTGAGACCGGTACCCCGAGCAGCATGCGGATCAGGTTCGCGGTCCGCTCGGCGGGCACGTTCCCGTAGGCGGACAGCAGTATCGCGGCGGTGTTGACACCCGGCCCGTAGGACACGGTGCCCGGGAACGCCCACGGCGGCAGTTCCGCCGGGTTCACCTTGCCGCAGCACGGGCAGGTCAGCAGCGGCAGCAGGTACTCGGTCACGAACGCCGTGATGCGCACGTCCCGGACCTGGGACCACCAGGTCCCGGTGCGGTGCGCGGGATCCAGCCCGGTCCCGCACCGCGAGCACTCCGCGGGCGGCGGCAGCTCTGTCCGCTCATCAGGGTCCGGGTCCCGGGACAGCCCGGCACCGGGATGCCCGGGCTGCCCGCCGCGCTTGCGGTCCTCGCGGCGTTCCCGCTCCGAGGCCTGCCGCTCCTTCTTCCGCTCGGACTTGCGGCGCTCTCTCGCCCCGATCGGGTCCTTCGACGGCGGCGTCCCCGAGTTCGTGCTGTCAGTTCCCAGCTGCCGTTCCAGCTCAGCGACCCTCAGCTCCAGCCGGCGCCGCAGCTCCCGCTCGGACTCAAGCTCCGCCCGCAGCACCGAGTTCCCGGTGTCCTTGGCCTCGACCACGGCCCGCAGCCGGGACAGCAGCTCACGCTGCTCGCCGGCATCAGCAGACGGATCAGGCACACCGGGCACAAGCCATGATCATGCCAGGTACGGGCGCGGAGGAAGGTAACACGCAGCATCGGGCCGCCGTTACGGAAGGTTCCAGGTGGAGATGACCGCTTGCTCGTGCTCGTAGCCCAGGGCGCTGAGCGTGCCCGGGTGCGGGTGGCGGAGCAGCCGGCCGGCTGAGGGGCCGAGACCGAGCCAGCGCGCGGTGAGCACGCGCTGCAGGTGACCGTGACCGACGAGCGCGACGTCGCCGTCGCGCAGCAGCGGCCGGACCCGGTCCAGCACCGCGTCCGTGCGCGCAGCCACCTGCTGAAGCGTCTCGCCGGGATGGCCATCGCCACCAGGAATGACGCCATCCCGCCACAAGTCCCAGCCCGGCCTGATCCCCCGGATCTGCTCCTCGGTCATGCCCTCGTAACCGCCATAGTCCCACTCCAGCAGATCAGGATCGGGCTTGACGCCGGTCAGGCCCGCCAGCTCCGCCATCCGCACGGCACGGCTCAGCGGACTGCTGAACGCAGCGACCACATGACGGCGCGCCAGCACCGGGCCGAGCCCCCTGCCTGCGGCCACGCCCGCATCAGTCAGCGGAAGGTCGGTGCGGCCCCCATACTGGCCCGACCGGCTCCACTCGGTCTCACCGTGCCTGATCAAGACCAGCTCACCCATGCCGGGCATGTTGCCACATGAGCTGATTCAAGGGCATCGCCGTCAGGCGCAGGAATTCTCCCCGGCCCCGCGCCCCCGGCCGATCAGCGGGTCGTGGCAGTCAACATTATCTTGACCTGCCTTCACTGAGACCCCGACCGCAAGGGGCCGGAATCCCTGAGACAGGGCCGATCTACCGGAGACAGGACAGAACCCCTGAATGGACACGTCTTTGCGCCACTGGCCATCTACTGGCTCAAGAAAGAATCTATCTTCATTAGGCGTCATGCCATTCAGTCACTTAATATGACGATCACGCTAAGTGTTTACACGACTTGTCTTACTATCCTATCCCTTGGATTCCTCGGGATGTCATCTGGCGCTGCCCTCTTCCTTGTGATTTACTTTGGCCTGGACTTGCTGATTGCAGGTTTCTTCCTGCTCTATCTGAGCAGAGCTGCAATCAGTGCAGGCCGGGGAACCTTCTATGCAGTGCCGTGGTGGATCTGTATGGGGTTGTTTAAATGAAGTAACTGATACGACTTGTGGGAGCCACGTCCCGCCGGGTGGTGTATGAGATGACCACCTCGCGATCGGTTTCTATGTAAGCACCAACGGCCTCAATTGTCACGCCAGTTTCAGTATTGGTGTCAGGGTTTTGCGTTGCCTTCTGGCAGGCGGCGAGGATTTCCGGGCCCATGTAGCGGCGCGCCTCGGTCCATTCGTCGTTCTGCTCGGCCAGTACCGCGCCGACGAGGCGGATGATGGCGTCGCGGTCGGGGTAAATGCCGACCACATCGGTCCGGCTGCGTACCTCTTTGTTCAGGCGTTCCTGGGGTTGTTGGACCAGATCTGGCGCCAGACCTCGCGGGGGAAGGCGGTGAAGGCCAGGATGTCGTGGCGTGCCTCATCCAGGTGGGTGGCGGCCTGGGGGAACTTGGCCTCCAGGGCGGTGACGACCTGGGCGTGCTGGGCGCGGACGGAGGCGGCGTCGGGCTGCTCGAAGACCGTGACCTGGACCACCCAGCTGCGCAAAGACGCCGCCCTGTATGAGCTGGCACCGCCGCGCACCGGCAGGCGCGGCCGGCCGCGGGCCAAGGGCAAGCGCCTGCCGTCCCTGGCCGCCCTCGCCAGCCAGGCCACCTGCGCCCCC
>OFHG01000951.1_pt1 | contig 10765 bp, 11 predicted proteins | sample 1521931 | NCBI WGS metagenome assembly OFHG01 (sample SAMEA2468438, study PRJEB22500) | soil metagenome | biome: Glassland; feature: Farmland; material: Clay | place: Australia | collected 2013-01-31 | depth 0.55 m
CCGTGGGTGTGGAACCATTGCGAAGAAGTGCACCAAGGCGGTCAGCCAGGAGGCCATGTCTCTTGGCTCGTTCATCGGCGATCAGCGACTCAACCTGACGCCTGAAGCCAGTGGCATCACCGCTGGTGCCGGCCTTGACTAGTCCGATCAGTAAATCCGCGTTTGCCATGACACCAACTATCTTCGAAGAAAATTCAAGTATTTTGAAAAAATAAAGAAGCCAAACAAAAATCCAACTGCTCGCAGCAAAGGTATTTTACGCATCTATATAGACATAGATTCAAGCGATCGAATGTGGGCAACGAACGCAGAACCAACCTAGATCAAAGCAGTCGTTGCTGTTATGGGTGGCAAAAGCAGCATTATCCTGTACGCGCAGCGCCTGGATCTCCGGGCCTCCAAGCAAGCCGATTGCCTGACCCGCCTTCAACGATGCGCCGGCCAGGACATGCAGGCCCGTGACCATGCCGGCTTGCTGGGCGCGCAACGGCAACACCGCGATGGGTCCGACCTGGGCAAAGGCCTTATATTGCGCGGCGATGGGTTGCGGCCTTGCTGTCACCACATCGGCTCCCGCATGGGCAGAACCCGCCGACAGCAACAAGAGGGCCATCGGAGCCCAGAAGCAAGTGATGGAATGGTTCATGCAAGTGCTGCGCTTCATGTCAAACCCGATAGTCATGATTCCATTGAAGATTCAAAGGTGTACTTGCCCCCCCAATGGAACATCGAAGGACATTATAGACATCGGATTGGCGCATGGCTGAAAGCGGCCGGCAATCGCCCGCCCTATGCAAATACCCGGATCGTCGGCATCAGGTTGCCGGAATGGCGGCTTCCAGGGGACAAGGGCTGTACAGGCATCCAGCAGGGCGGCGGCGATCAGCCAGAAAAGACTTCGGAATCGGGGCATGGTGGCATCGTAGCGACTGCGCGCCGTGCCACCAGTGACATGGCCCCGGCGGTTTAGGCATAGATGTCCAGGCGGCTCGTCGTCGGCTTCTGGGCGGCCTCGCCCTCCTGCACCTGCGTAGCCTGGCTCTCGGCCGCCTCCACGGCCGCACTCTCGTGGGCCTCGGACCGGGCGGATGCGCCGCGCGACTGCGACTTGCCCGTGGATGTCGAAATGGAATTCGATGAAACCTGTGAGGAAATGCCGTTGACCTGCATAGATACGCTCCCATCCCGCCCATGCCTCGGCATGGACTTCACTATATGTATCGCGCCCATGGCGGCCGACTTTAATATTTTTTGTTTTTCTCGGCAGGGGCCTCAGGCCATGCGTTCCCGCACCTCGGACCACAGGGCGGCATAGGCGACGGCGGCGCGGCTGTGCGGTGCGAAGCAGGGCAGGGGCTCGCGCCGCTCGGCCATCTGCTCGATCTCGCTGGCATACGGCACAATGGCCGGCAGCATCCACGCGCCCATGCGCGGCTGCGCCTCGATGATCTGATTGTGCAGCTTCTTGCGCCGGTCGACCATGGTCAGAAAGGCCATCAGGTCGAGATCCAGACCCTTTTCGCGCTTGAAGGCGAGCAGCATCTTCAGCGTACGCAGGGACAGGATCGAGGGCAGCGTCGGGATCACCAGCGCATCGGCCGCCCGGAACACCGCCTCGGACAGCAGGGTGATGCCCGGCGGGCAGTCGAGGATGATGGTATCGTAATCGTCGGCCAGGGGCTTGAGCACCTTGTGCAGGCGATCCCTCGGATGCTTGGCATCGTGCAGCATCAGGTCGAAGTTACGGTAGGAGAAATCCGCCGGCAGCAGGTCCAGGTGCGGGTACTCCGTAGCCTTGATCAGCTCGCCGACATCGGACTTGCCGCACAGCAGCTTGCCACCCTTGATCTTCGATTTCACGCGCAGGCAGTAGCTAGCCGCGCCCTGCGGGTCGAGGTCCCACAGCAACGTGCGCAGCCCGTCCCGGCCGGCCAGATAGGCCAGATTGACCGCCGCGGAGGTCTTGCCCACCCCGCCCTTGATATTGTACGAAGCCAACACCCTCATGCTACGACTTCCCCTTCATCGCCGCCTCGAGCCGGTGGCAAAGCGTCTTCAGCACCTTGATACGTGCATAATACTTGTCGTCGGCCTCCACCAGCGTCCACGACGCCTGCTCGGTGCTGGTGCGGTCGACCATATCGCAGACGGCGTGCGTGTACTGATCCCACTTGTCGCGGTTGCGCCAGTCCTCGTCGGTGATCTTGTAGTTCTTGAACCCGACCGCCTCGCGCTGCTTGAAGCGCTCGAGCTGCTCCTGTTTGCTGATGGCCAGCCAGAACTTCACCAGCACCGTGCCATGCGCCACCAGCTGCTCCTCGAACTCGTTGATCTCCCCAAAGGCGCGCATCCAGTCGGCCTCGGAGCAGAGACCCTCGACGCGCTCGACGAGCACGCGCCCGTACCAGGTGCGGTCGAAGATCATCACCCGCCCGGGCCTCGGGATATGGCGCCAGAAACGCCACAGATAGGGCTGGGCCTGCTCCTCCTCGGTCGGCGCCGCCACCGGGATGATATGGTACTGGCGGGCATCCAGGGCGCCGCTGACGCGCCGGATGGCGCCGCCCTTGCCGGCGGCATCCGGCCCTTCGAAGGCGGCGATCAGCGACAGCTCGCGAAAGCGAGGATCACGGATCAAGAGGTTCAGCCGCCCCTGGTACTTGGCCAGCGCATTCTCATAGCGCTTCTTGGATAGGGCATGGGACATGTCGAGTTCGGCCAGCACATTCTTGTCGTCGATCGACACCTGCAGCGGTGCTGCCAGGAGTGGCGCCGGCTGTACCGGTTCGGCCAGGCGCTTGCGCATGGCCTCCAGCAGCACATTGCCGGTGGTCAGGTTGCGGTAGCGGAAATCCGTGCCCTCGACGACAATCCACGGCGCCTCGGCGGTGCTCGTCGTCTGCAGCACATGCTCGGAGACCTTGCGGAACTTGTTGTAGCGCTTGTGATGCGCCCAATCGGCGGGGGTGACGCGCCAGCGCGTCTTCGCATCCTTCTCCAGGGCCTTGAAACGCAGCTTCTGCGCATGCTTGGACAGGTGGAACCAGAACTTGACGATCAACGCGCCCTCGTCGATGAGCATGCGCTCGAAGCGCCGAATCTCGTCCAGCGGCGCATCCAGCGTGTCGAGGTTCGCCTTGCCCATGGCACAGCGATTGATCGGCTCGGCATACCAGGAATCGAAGAACACGCCGATCTTTCCCTTCGGGGGCAGCACGCGCCAGTAGCGCCACATCGGCGGGCGCAGCCGCTCGTCCTCGGTCGGCTTGCCCAGCGCATGCACCTGGATATGGCGCGGATCCATCCAGGCGTTCAACAGGTTGACCGTCGCCCCCTTGCCGGCGGCATCGACGCCGCCGATCACCACGATGACCGGGAACCTCCCCTGCTTCAGCACCTCGTATTGCACATCGAGCAGGGCCTCGCGCAGCCGCGGCTCCTGTGCCTCGTAGTCGGCCTTGGTGATCGTATGACCCAGCTCGGCGGATTCGAACATCGCGGCCTCCTTCCCTGCCGGTCCCGGCACCAGCGCGTTATGGGAGGTTAGCGCGTTTCCCCGCCATCGCCCACCGACAGCAGCTCCTGGGCGATGGCATCGCGCAGCCGCTCGATGCCCCGCCCGTCATGGGCGGAGGTCGGCAGCGGCTCCAGCATGCCGCCCATCGCCTCGGTCATTTCCCTTAGGCGCTTGACCCGCGCATTGCCCGACAGCTTGTCGGCCTTCGTGGCCACCGGCAGCCAGCGCATACCGTGGGCATTGAGCCAGTCGATCAGCTCCAGGTCGGAATCCTTGGGGCCATGGCGGATGTCCAGCAGCACGAGCACCAGCATGGGCGCCTGCTCCCCCAGCAGGTAATCCTCGATCAGCTGCGCCCACCTGGCCTTCTCGCTCTTGGCGGCGCGCGCGAAGCCGTAGCCCGGCAGGTCGACGACACGCAGCCGCCCATCGACGTCGAACAGGTTGAGCAGGCGCGTGCAGCCCGGGCTCTTCGATGTCTTGACCAGGCCCTTGCGCCCGAACAGGGCATTGAGCAACGAGGATTTGCCGACGTTCGAATGCCCGGCCACGGCCAGGCTCGGCAGATCCGTGGCCGGGAAGGCGCGCACGTCGGCCACCGACTGCGCGAAGCGCGTCTGCGGCCAGTGGATTGTGATGGCATCGGTCATGCCCGCAGGCTGGCCACACAAGGGCCTGCCGGCAAGCGCTTCGCACAAAACACTGGCGCCCAGCCGGAAACTGCTTAGGATTGCCTAAATGTTAAGCACGCTGTCTCCCGCCCGCCTGCTGCCCGGCTTCACGCTGGGCGGCCATCGCATCGATGTGCCGCTGGTGCTGGCGCCGATGGCCGGCATCACCGACCTGCCGTTCCGCCGCGTCTGCCGCCGCTTCGGCGTCGGCCTCGTCGTCACCGAGATGATCGCCTCGCGTGCCGTCGAGCAGGGCCGCGGGCGCACCGACCGTATGGCCGAGATCGATGCCAGCGAGAGCCCCGTATCGGTGCAGATCGCAGGCTCCGATCCCGCCTATATGCAGGAGGCGGCGCGCTGGGCCGTGGATCGCGGCGCCGACTTCGTCGACATCAATATGGGCTGCCCGGTGAAGAAGATCTGCAAGCAGGTCGCAGGCTCCGCCATGCTGCGCGACGAGGCGCTGGTGGCCCGCGTGCTGGATGCTGTCGTCGCCGCCGTCGATGTACCGGTAACGCTGAAGATCCGCACCGGCTGGGACGAGGCGAGCAAGAACGTCAGGAGCATCGCCCGCATCGCCGAGGACTGCGGCGTGCGCATGCTGACCGTGCACGGGCGCACGCGCAGCCAGATGTTCAACGGCCACGCCAACTGGGAGGACATCGGCATCGCCAAACAGGCGGTATCGATCCCGGTCATCGGCAACGGCGACATCGTCGACGGCGCATCCGCCCGTCGCATGGTCGAGATCTCCGGCTGCGACGGCGTCATGGTCGGCCGCGCCGTACAGGGCAACCCCTGGGTGCTGGGCGAGGTGCGTGCCGCCCTGCTCGGCGAACCGATGCCCGCCCAGCCGACTCCAGCCGGGCGCTGGCCCATCATCGCCGAGCATATGCGCCACCTGGCCGAGCACCATGGCCTGCGCACCGCCTCGCAGCTGGCGCGCAAGCATATCCCCTGGTACACGAAGGGCATGGCCGGATCCGGCGAATTCCGCAACCGCTTCCAGCGCCTGCAGGACTGGCGGCAGCAGATGCACGCCGCCGAGGCCTTTTTCGTGGCCTGCGAACACGAGCTTGCCGATGCAGCCTGAGCGGATCCAACCCGAGCAGGTGCAACTGAGCTCGGTACCGCTGCCTATGCTGTTCATCGATCACGAAGGGAAGATCGCGCACGCCAACCTGCTGGCCCAGGAATTCCTCGGCATCTCCGAGCGCGGCCTGTCCAGCAAGCACCTGGACGACCTGTTCGCGCCGGCCGAGGCGGTGCAGCACATGCTGGACCACGTCTTTACGCACCATGCGAACATCTCGGACCATAACCTGAATCAGCGTACCAACAACCAACCCTGCTCACTGCACATGGGCCCCGAGAGCTTCGGCGCCACCGTCATGATCGTGCCGGAAGCGAACCGGCACGAGGTCGAGCAGCAGTCGCGCCGCCATGAGATCGCCGAGGCCATCGCCCGCGTGGCACTGGAGATGGCGCACGAGATCAAGAACCCGCTGGCCGCGCTCAGGGGTGCGGCGCAATGGCTGGGCGAACATGCCGAACGGGACTCGACGCAGGAGGCCGTCGGCCACATCCTGGGCGAGGTGGACCGCATCCGCGAGCGCATCGACGCCTTCCTGCAGCTCGGCCCGCGCGCCGACATCCGCATGGAGCTGGTCAATGTGCACAGCCTGCTCGACGACGTCTGTCGGCCCCCGGCCGGGGTCCAGTTGAGGCGGGTCTACGACCCCAGCCTGCCGGAGATCATGGCCCACCCGAACCGCCTGCGCCAGGCCATCGAGAACCTGTGGCGCAACGCCCTGGAGGCCGGCGCCACCATCGTCGAGCTGCAAAGCCGCATCTCGCCGGCGGCCAAGCTGCCGGGCTATGCCGGCCGCGTCATCGAGATCAGTATCACCAACGACGGTGCCTCCGTGCCCGAACATATCCAGACCCGCCTGTTCGAGCCCTTCGTCACCAGCAAGTCGCGCGGCAGCGGCCTGGGACTGGCGCTGGTGCAACGGGTGATGCTGGAGCATGGCGGGCGCATACAACTGCGCTCAGAGCCCGGCCGCACCCGATTCACGCTGCAATTCCCCCTGGAGGTATCCCCGTCATGATGCATGCGCTGGTGGTGGACGACGATCCCGGTATCCGCTGGGTGCTCGGACGGGTGCTTGAGGAGGAGGGCTTTACCGTGCATATGGCCGGCAACCTCGAGGAGGCCACGACCGAGCGCGCCGCGCAGAGGCCGGATATCACCTTCCTCGACGTCTATCTGCCGGACGGCAACGGCATGCAGGCCCTGGAATCCGGCAATTTCGACATGCCGGTGGTCATCCTGACTGCCGAGACCACCTTCGACCATGCGGCCCAGGCCTACCAGGTCGGTGCCATGGAGTACCTGCCCAAGCCCTTCGACCTGGACGAAGTACGCTCGCTGGCCCGTCGCGTGCTGCCGTCCCAGGCTCCGGCCGAGCGTGCGGCCACCCAGGGCCAGGAGATCATCATCGGCCGCAGCCCGGCCATGCAGAAGCTGTTCCGCACCCTCGGGCGCGTCGCCGCCTCGGACCTGACGGTGCTGATCACCGGCGAGTCGGGCACCGGCAAGGAGCTGGTAGCGCGCGCCCTGCACGAGCGCAGCCGCCGCGCCAGCCAGCCCTTCATCGCCATCAATACCGCGGCCATCCCCGCCGACCTTCTGGAGGCGGAGCTGTTCGGCCACGAGAAGGGGGCGTTCACCGGGGCCGAGAAGATGCGCGCCGGCCGCTTCGAGCAGGCCGACGGCGGTACCCTGTTCCTCGACGAGATCGGCGACATGCCGGCCCCGCTGCAGGCCAAGCTTCTGCGCGTGCTCGAGGAGGGCAAGGTGCAGCGCGTCGGCAGCAACCAGGCGCGCACCGTCAACGTGCGCCTGTTGGCGGCCACGCACCAGAACCTGCAGGTGAAGATCAACAAGGGAGAATTCCGCGAGGATCTGTACTACCGGCTGAACGTCATCCCGGTGCACATCCCGCCGCTGCGCGAGCGCCGGGACGACATCAAGGAGCTGGCCGAGTATCTGCTGCAGCTGTCCGCCGACGAACTGGGCATGCCGCCGCCGATCCTGCTCAACGATGCGCTGGAGCTTCTGAAGCGTCACGACTGGCCGGGCAATGTGCGCGAGCTGCGCAACGTCATGCGCCGGCTGGCGGTGCTGACCCCGGGCGCCACCATCAACCTGTCCGACGTGGCGCTGGCGCTGGGCAACGATGCGAACACCGACCAGGAAACCGAGAGCCTGCCGAATGCGGTGACGCGCTGCATGCGCGAGTACATCAACCAGCTCGGCTACGCCAAGGCCATCGACATGCACCAACACCTGCTGGAGCAGGTGGAGCCGCCGCTGTTGATGCTGGCGCTGGAGCAGTGCCACGGCAACCAGCTCAAGGTCTCGGACATGCTGGGCCTGAACCGCAACACCGTGCGCAAACTGTTGCGCAAGTACAATATCGACCCGAACTACTTCAAGGGGCCGTAAGTCCCTGCGCAAGCAGGAAGTCCAGCATCGGATCGGCGTTCTCGCTGAGCATCGCATAAACATGGTCGAAGCCGTCCGGCCCGCCGTAGTAGGGATCGGGCACATCCGGGATGACGCCATCCCGGGCCTCGAACCGGCGCATCATCAGCACGCGCGCCTCCGGCGCCCCCATGGCCACCAGGTTGGCATAGTTGTCGGCGTCCATGGCCACGAACCACTGCCAGCCGGAAATCCCCGATGCCGTGATCTGGCTTGCCCGGTGGCCGCCGAGGTCATGGCCGTAGCGGCGGGCGGTTGCCGCCGAGCGCGGATCCGCGCCGTTGCCGATATGCCAGTCGCCGGTGCCGGCCGAGGCGAAGTCGAAATGCGGCCCCAACCCACGCGCCAGCGCCCGGTCGCGCACCACCACCTCGGCCAGCGGAGAACGGCAGATATTGCCCAGGCAGACGAACAGCACGCGCGTCGCATCAGCCATGGGCGGCGCTCCGCTCGGCCTGCGAGCGCTGCAGATAGGCCGGGGTAGCGGCGCGCGGCAGTGCGGCGATATCGGCGACGCGCCGCAGCCGGTGCCTGACCACTGCCGCCAGCGCTTCGGCGCGGTCCAGCATGAGTTCCAGCCGCTGCCAGTTCTCGCTGCCCGGAGGAGGCCGGTGCGAGGCGTAGCGCGCGGGCGGCCAATCCGCGAGAATCCCATAGGCATGGCAAGCGTCATCCACGATGGCATCCATGCCCGCATAGCAGGCGGTGAACATCTCCCCGGCCCGGGCATCCTCGAGCACCCACACCGGGCCTTGGGCCTCCGCCTGGCAGGCGGTGACGGCCAGCGAGGATACGGCCAGCACCGGCCTGTCGAGCACCGCGTTCAGCCCCGCCACGGTGGCGGCGGCCACCCGGATGCCGGTGAACGAACCGGGGCCGACGCCCAGCGCCAGCGCATCGATCGCCTCCCATTCCATGGATGCGGCGACGAGCAGGCGCTCCAGCAGCGGCAGCATGGCCTGCGAATGCGGGGCCGGATCGGACAGGGTCTCGCCATGCATCCCATCGCCGCATAACAGGCAGGCCGAAGCCTGACCGTAGGCCGCGTCGAGCGCCAGCACGTTCACGATCTGAGCAGCGAGGACAGGGCCTGGCGCAGCGGTACGCCGTAATCGGCGTGCCGGAGCCCCAGGTTCAGATTGGCCAGGAGGAAACCAAGCGGTTGCCCGGCATCGAAGCGTTCACCCTCGATGACGACACCGTACACCGGCTCGTGGCGGGCGAGTTCGGCCATGGCGTCGGTCAGCTGGATTTCGCCACCGGTGCCGGCGGAAGCACCGCGCAGGTAATCGAAAATCTGTGGGGTGAAGATGTATCGGCCGATCATCGCCAGGTCCGACGGCGCGTCCTCCGGCTCCGGCTTCTCGACCATGGAGGTCAGGCGCAGTAGCTCGCCCTCGGGCTCAGCCGCCACCATGCCATAGCGCCGGCTCTGCTCACGCGGCACGCGCGCCAGGCCGATGACGGAGCAGCCGGTGCGCTCGTACACATCGCGCAGCTGGCGCATCGCCGGCACCCTGGCCACGATCAGCTCGTCGGCCAGCGACACGCCGAAGCTCTCGTCGCTGACCCAGTGCTCGGCGCAGGCCACCGCGTGGCCCAGGCCCAGCGGCTCGCGCTGACGCACATAGGCGATCTCGGCCATGTGCGAAATCTCGGAGACCCGCTCGTACAGCGCCGTCTTGCCCTTGTCGCGCAACGCCCGCTCGAGCTCGTAGGAGACGTCGAAATGGTCCTCGATGCTGCGCTTGCCGCGCCCGGTGACCATGACCACCTCGTCCAGCCCTGCAGCCAGCGCCTCCTCGACGCCGTACTGGATCAGCGGCTTGTCGACGATGGTCAGCATCTCCTTCGGCGTGGCCTTGGTGGCCGGCAAAAAGCGCGTGCCCATGCCAGCCGCCGGGAACACGATCTTGTGCAGACGGTTCATCGGCTCCTCCCCCTCGTCTAGAGGGGTCTATTTAACTCAGGCGGCCGTAGGAATGCAAACCGGACAGGTACATGTTGACGCCCAGGAAGCAGAACAGCGTCACCAGGAAGCCGGCCACCGCCCACCAGGCCAGACCCTTGCCCTGCCAGCCGTGCGATACGCGTGCATGCAGGTAGGAACCATAGGTCAGCCACACGATCAGCGCCCAGGTCTCCTTCGGGTCCCAGGACCAGTAGCCGCCCCATGCCTCGGATGCCCAGGCAGCGCCAAGGATCGTGGCCAGCGTGAAGGCCGGGAAGCCGATGGCCACCGCCTTGTAGGCCAGCTGGTCGAGCTGGTCCAGCGACGGCATCGTCGCCAGGATGCGGGCCTTGCTGCCACGCTTCTCCAGACGGTCGCGGAATAGATAGGCCTTGCCGGCGCCGCAGGCGACGGAGAACGAGCCGTAACCGACGAAGTTCATCGGCACGTGGATCTTCATCCAGTAGGACTGCAACGCCGGTACAAGCGGCTCGATGTCGGCCTGGCCGACGGAGGCCAGCCAGATGTCGAAGAACACGGCGGCGGCCACCAGGGTCATGACGAAAGCGCCCATGGCACGCGCCTGGTAGCGCACCTCCAGCGCCAGGTAGACGAGGGTGGTGACACAGCACAGCAGGATGAACACCTCGTACAGGTTCGACACCGGCGCATGGCCGATATCCGGGTTGATCAGGTAGGACTCGTACCAGCGTAGCAGCAGCGAGGAGCCGCCGGCGAGCACAGCGATGCGTGCCGACAAGGTGGCAATATTGCCGATGAACGAATCCGGCGCGAACAGGTAGGCAATGTAGCAGCAGGCCGAGAAGACGAAGATGATGTCCATGGCCAAGATGTCGCGGCCGGAGAACAGGTTCGACTGGTCGTCGAAGGAAATCTGGGAATGCGCCGGCTCGAACTGCGCCAGGATGAAGGTCACGATCAGCATCAGCAAGGCGCCGTCCAGCCAGGGCACAACGTTGGAGGCGATCTTGGACTCCGTCGCGGACGGACGCAGTACGCTGACCACCGAGGCGGACAGGGCGCCGAGGATGGCGCCGGTACCGCACCACATCAGC
>OFHG01000952.1_pt1 | contig 10755 bp, 7 predicted proteins | sample 1521931 | NCBI WGS metagenome assembly OFHG01 (sample SAMEA2468438, study PRJEB22500) | soil metagenome | biome: Glassland; feature: Farmland; material: Clay | place: Australia | collected 2013-01-31 | depth 0.55 m
GCGACCGAGCGCGTGATCGGGTCGACTGCTTCCACGTCGACGCCGCCGGTGTCGACAAGCAGGAAGCGCGAGCCGCTCCACTCGCAGACGAGCTCCTTCCGGTCGCGTGTCACCCCGGGTGTCTCGTGGACGACCGCGGCGCGGGACTGCGTCAGCCGGTTGAGCAGCGTCGACTTGCCGACGTTGGGGAAGCCGACGATCGCCACCGTGCCGAGCAGCGGCGGCGGCGGCTCCTCGACGGGCTCGATGTCCGGGATGGACGGGCGGATCGGGCGCTCGTTGACCTGAAGCGGATCTTGCCTGTCGTAAAAGCCAATGAGAACGTGGAGACGGGGTTGAGGTTCTACGGAACGCAAGCAGACGCTTACCTCGCCGAGAACGATCCTCGGCGCGCCGAGCAGGCCTGCCTGCAGGCCGTCGCCATCGCTGAGCGAAGTTTGCGCTCGCTAAGGAATGGCGCCGAGCGCGTCGCCTGGGCGCAAAAGATGGCCAGTGCGTATCGCGATTTGGTCCGCGCCGAACTCAGGGGCCGAAGTGATCCCACCGCCGCACTGGGCGTCTGGGAATGGTATCGATCGGGACCGGTGCGGGTGCAGAATAACGCCGAGGGCGGTCCTATACGCCGGCTGCTGCCTGTTTCCGAGCAGTTTCCAGCCACCTCTGCTGCCTCAGTCTCGTCCGCGTTCCGAACTGAACTGCAGGGGTGGCTGCGGGATGCCGGTCCCGAGCTACGGGACGAAACAATTGTGAGCTATGCCCAATTCCCCAATGGCATCGAGATATGGGCGTTCGACGATCGCGGAATCACCTCGCGATGGGTCGCCGTGCCGCAAACGGAATTCGATCGCGTGGCGCGGCGTTTCGGCCGGGAATGCGCCGACCCGAAATCGAGCCTCGCGGTTCTCAAGAGCGACGGCCGGCAGCTTTACGAGTGGCTGGTTGCGCCAGTCGAATCGCGCCTCTCCCCCAGTCACGTTTTAGCGTTCGAAACCGACGGAGCAATCTCCGGAATCCCGGTTCAGGCACTTGTTGATGGACGGAGCGAATATCTCGGCGACCGGTTTGCGGTGGTATTTTCGCCGGGGCTGGACTACGAAGGCATGCCGAGGCGGAAAACGAACATCAGGCGCTCCGACAGAGCCCTGGCCATCGGCGCGCCGGCCATCGGTGGCGAATGGAGGTCGATGTTTCCCCCGTTGCCCGAGGCCGATGCCGAGGCCCGGGCCGTTGGCGCGAGTTTCCGCTCCTCCACCGTGTTAACGGGCCGGCAGGCAACGCTCAGAGCGGTTCTTCGCGATCTGCCCGAGGCGGAAATCCTGCATTTCGCCGGCCATGCGCTGGCGGAAGGCAGGCGCACCGGCCTGTTGCTCGCGGCTGGCAATGAACCAGGTTCGTCTTCGTCGCATTCAGACGAGGGTGAGGGAGGCGAAGTGCTCGCTGCCTCGGCGCTGAATCCCCGCAATCTGCGTGAATGCCGGCTGGCGGTGCTCTCGGCCTGTTCGACGGCCGGTGGCGAAGGTGCTGCGCTGGGCGATCCCGGAAACCTGGTCGGTGCGTTTCTGCTGGCCGGTGTTCCGGAGGTTGTGGCGAGCCGCTGGAACGTCAATTCCGCTGTAACCACAACGCTGATGCGCGTATTTTATCAGCGCGTGCTGGACGGCGACTCGGTCGCTCTCGCCCTCCAGCGCGCTGGCGAATCGGTTCGGCAGGGTCCGGAAACGGCCCACCCATTTTTCTGGGCGTCTTTCAGTGCCTATGGACGGAATTGAGTTTTCAAATTCAGAGGAGGAATGCCGTGAAGATATTTTCCAGACGTGATCTCTTGCGGGGTTTAGGCACATGTTCCGCGCTGGCAGCTCTGTCTCCGCGCCTTCTCGCGGTCGTAGAGCCGCCGGCCCAGGCGACCGGCGCTGTCCAGATGCAAATCAATGTTGTTCTGCACGGAATGTTTGTTATCGACTATACGCAAGCCCACAGTGGTAGCGTGTTCCTCCACGCCCCGGACGTTTCTCCCGAGCACGTATACATGGCCGGCAGCTGGCTGAAGGAGCAGAACATCCTCAAGAATCAGCACTCCAGGCTGTTGCCCAAGCTGACTGGAGGCACGGACGCCCCTACTCCTCGTGACTGTGCCGTGTTCGCACCGAATCAGGTCAAGCCGAACTACCAGCTTGCTTACTGCCACTTCCAGTTGCCCGTTCCGAACCACATTTCCTGCCTGCGGGCCATCGGGAACCACGGGATGAAATTCTTCACGGGACCGGTCGCCCCCAGGCAGAACCCGTCGTCCCTCCCCACGGTGATGGTTTTTTCCTACACTTTCAACCAAGTCGCTGCTCCGGTCGAGTTGCAGCAGCTCAGCTGGACGCCGGTGGTTAACCTCCACCTGTGGGCGTCGCCGCCGACGTTGCCTCCCAGCGGGCACGTCAACCATGCGGTGGACATGATGGCCAAAATGCTCGGTGTTCCGGGGGAAATTAAACTGAATTCCAAGCTTGGATCGTACAAGCCGCCGAACCCCGATAAGCATCCGCCGGTTGTTGGCCTGAGCCACGACGAAGAGGAGGACCTGATAGAACGCCCCCTGATGCCTTTCCACACTAAGGACGGCACCCTCCACAACTGTTTCTCGGCTTTTGTGTATTGACGTATCCCGACGCGCTGGTTACGCTCCGCTACGGTGGTCGGCAGGGAGGATAATGAGGCGTCGTTCCGGATGAAAGGGTTCACCAGGCGGGAATTGCTGCGGAGATTGGCGGCCGGGTCAGCTTTGGCAACTTTACCTTCCCTCGCCCGCGCCGCCTCTGCCTGGCAGATGCGTCCTTCCGAGGCTCCCTTTCAGCGGGTCAACGTTCTCTTCCACGGGCTTTCGGTCATCGAATTCGGCAGCGACGAGGTCACCGTTTATCTGCCCGACGCCGGGTCCTCCGATCGCGCCTATATCGCCGGCACGTGGATGCAGGAGATCGCGCTCACGAGGGGCCAGGAGTATCGTTTCTCGGGCGTGATGACCGGGCCGCGGCCGGAATTCTACAAGCTCGATCCCCGGCAGAACGCCGTCTTCAAGAACGGCCCGATCGACACGAGCCTCTCCTTCTGCCGGCTCGTCTTTCCCTTTCCGGACGTGGTCACCCCGCTCCGCCTGCTCCACAAATCCCACCGGAAGCAATTCTTCACCGGTTCGCCAAAACCTTTTGTCGAGCCGGAAGCCATTCCCCAGATTCTTGCCTTCAGCTACATGCATCCCGACAGCAGTTCGCCGCTCCAATTCCGCCCACTGCCCTGGACGCCGATCGTTCTCGAAGAAGTGATCAATTTGCACGTCTGGGACGCGGCGGTGAAAACGCCCAGCCCGGAAGCATCCCTGAACGCCTTCGAGCAGATGACCAAAATGATTGGCGCACCCGGGCTTGGTCTCGATGGTGTCTACCACAAGATCAAGCCGCCGCGGCCCGACGAGGAGCCGGAAGTCGTGGGACTGGCCTGTCAGCAGGAGTGGAGCCTGATCGAGCGGATGAGCGAGCCGCAGGGCTGCGGCAAGGACCGCAAGTACGACCCGAAGGACGACTCCGGCATCGACGGCCTGCCGATCATTCTCTACTGAGTTTCCGCTGGAATCTTCCGGTCTTCAGGAGCGCGGCCGCGAATTTTCCCTCCGCGTGCGGTCCAAACTTCGGAACATCGCCCGCAAGTCCGCCGAGCCGCGAAAGAGCACGACGACCGTGATCACGGCGAACGCGCTCACCGCGATCGCGAAATTCACCAGCCAGAAGAGATACCAGCCCTTCACCGCTTCCGCCTTCTTCCCTGGGCAGTTGACACGATTCTCAGGCTGTATAGCATTCGCTGCGCCGCCCGGCAAGACCCGCTCGCGCCGCGCCGCCCGAACCCATGGCTTTTTCCGCGCTCGACTGGACGATCGTTGGTGTTTATCTGGCCGCGACGCTCGCGGCCGGCCTCTACGGCCGCCGCTACGTCTCCGGCGTCGCCGATTTCCTCGTCGCCGGGCGCGAGCTGGGCGTCTGGCTCGGCGTGGCGACGCTCGCCGCCACCGAAACCGGCACCATCACCTTCATGTACTACGCGGAGCTTGGCTACAAGACCGGCTTCGCCTCCTTCGTCAACGGCCTGATCGCCGGTCTGGTCATGATCGCCATCGGCCGCAGCGGCTTCATCGTTCGCCGCCTGCGCGCGCTCGGCCTGATGACCGTGCCCGAGTTCTTCCAGGCGCGCTACGGCACCCGGCTGCGCGTCCTGGCCGGCATTCTGGTTGCCACGGGCGGCATCCTCAACATGGGCGTGTTTCTGAAGGTCGAGGGCCTGTTCCTCACCATCATCAGCGGCATTCCGCTGCACTACCTGAAGCTGACGATGACAGGAATTCTCGGTCTCGAGTTGATCTATACCGTGCTCGGCGGAATGGTCTCGATCGTCATCACCGATTTCATTCAGTTCATCGCCCTGAGCATTGGCGCGCTGCTGATCACCGTTTATTCCGTTCACATCGTCGGCCTGGGCAAGATGTATTCCTCGGTCGCGGCCACGATGGGACGCGGTGGATTCAGCCCGTTGGCGAACGCCTCCTACGGTTGGACGTGGATCATCTTTCAGGTGCTCCTGTGGCTCGCGGTCGACACTTGCTGGCAGACCACCGCCATGCGCACCTTTTCTACGCGCAGCCCGGAAATCAGCAAGAAGATGTTTTCGTGGACCGGAGTGATTTTCCTCGGTCGCGGCATGTTGCCGATGATCTGGGGCATCGCCGCGCTGGCGATGCTCGGACCCGGGCAGAATTCGCTCGAGGCGATGCCGACCATGCTGGCGAAAATCCTCCCGGCGGGCATTCTCGGCCTCGTCGTTGCCGGCATGCTCGCGGCGACGATGTCGGTCAACAGCTCCTATCTGCTCGGCTGGAGTTCCATCATTGCGCAGGATATCGTGCAGCCGCTTCGCCGCCGCCCGCTCAGTTCGCGCGGCCAGGTCATGCTGAACCGCGTCACCAACGTTTTCGTCAGCGCGTTCATCCTTTTCTGGGGCATCTGGTACACGCTGCCCGGCCCCACCTACTTCTACCTGAACATTACGGCCAGCATCTTTCTCGGTGGTACGCTGGCAGCGGTGATGGCGGGCTTGTACTGGAAGCGCGCGAACGCGCTGGGCGGCTACTGCGCGCTCGTCGCCGGCGCCGCCGGATCGATCGGCTTCTTCTTTTTCCACGTGCCGGCCAACTACGCGGGGCTTGGCTCCTTCGCGCTCGCCGGGCTCGGCATGGTCGTCGGCTCGCTACTCGGCACGCCCGCCCCGGAGTCGGTGACAACGCCCGCATCGTGAGCGCCGGTGGAGGCGGACAACCAGGAGACGCTTGGATGACCACGCGGATCGATAAAGCGGTGATTCTTGCTCGCGGCCTCGGCAAGCGCATGCGCCGCGCCGAGGAAGGCGTCGCGCTCGCAGCCGGGCAGGAGGCCGTGGCCGCAACCGGCATGAAGGCGATGCTCTCCTTCGGCCGCCCGTTTCTCGATTACGTTCTGAGCGCGCTGGCCGACGCCGGTTTCCGCAACGTCTGCCTCGTCGTCGGCCCCGAGCACGACGTGATCCGCGACTACTATGCCGGCACGGCGCGCCCCCGACGTCTCCGCGTCGAATTCGCCATACAGCCCGAGCCGCTCGGCACGGCCGACGCCCTGCTCGCCGCGCAGCCGTTCATCGCCGAGGACGAATCCCTGGTCCTCAATTCCGACAACTATTACCCGGTTGCCGCGCTGGCCGCCTTGTGCGAAATGGGCGAGCCCGGCACGGTGCTTTTCGAACGGGAAGGGCTGCTCCGGGGCAACGTGCCCGCCGAGCGAATCCGCGACTACGCCATCGTGGCCGTCGATTCCGATGGCTATCTGGCCGACATCATCGAGAAGCCGGACGAAGCCGCATTGCGCGCCGCCGGAGAAAATCCGCTGATCAGCATGAACGTCTGGCGCCTTTCACCCGCATTTTTAGAAGCGTGCCGACGAGTGGAAATTTCCCCACGCGGTGAGCGCGAGCTGCCGCAGGCGATTCGTCTCGCCATCCGCTCCATGGGACTGCGGCTCAAGGTCGAGCGATCGAGCGAGCCGGTGCTCGATCTTTCCCGCCGCGGCGACGTCGCTTCAATCGCCCAATGGCTTCGCGGCATCGAGGCCGATCCGTGAGGCCCGATCTCGCCGGCCGTCTCGCGGAAGCCGGGATGAGCCGCGCCGAAGCCCCGCGCAAGCAGCAGCTCTTCGAGCGAGCCGAGGAGGCGCTGCGCGGCAGGACAGGATCGCCCGCGGGCGAAATCCGGCGCTGGTTTGTTCCGGGACGAATCGAAGTGTTCGGCAAGCACACCGATTACGCGGGGGGCCGCAGCCTGGTGTGCGCGCTCGAGCGCGGCTTCTGTGTCGCCGCCGCGCCGCGGGAGGACGGCGTCGTTCGCATCACCGACGTGCTTTCGGGCTCGACGGCGGGAATTCCGCTTTCGCCCGAAAGCGATGGCGCCGGCACCGATTGGACCGTATATCCACGGACCGTGGCCCGTCGCGTCGCTCGCAATTTTCCGGCTCCGCTCGCCGGAATCGATATTGCTCTGGCGAGCGATCTTCCGCGTTCGGCGGGACTGAGCAGTTCGAGCGCGCTGGTCGTCGCCGTGTTCACTGCGCTCGCCGCCCGCAACCGGCTCGAAGACCGGACCGCCTGGCGCGACGCGATTCACTCTTGCGAGGACCTGGCAGGCTACCTGGGTGCCGTCGAGAGCGGACGGGATTTCGGCCCGCTCGCCGGCGGGATGGGCGTGGGGACATTTGGCGGAAGCGAAGACCATGCGGCGATCCTGTGCTGCCGCGCCGGCCACGTCAGCCTGTTTTCCTTCTGTCCCGTGCGCCTCGTGAACGCGATCCGGCTGCCAACGGATTTGGCATTTGTCATTGGCGGGAGCGGTGTGACGGCGGAGAAAACCGGAAGAGCGCAGGAACTATACAATCGCGCCTCGCTCTCAACGGTGGCAATACTCGATTTCTGGCGATCGGCCACGGGCCGCACGGATGCCACGCTGGCGGACGCGGTGCGCTCATCTTCCGAAGCTCCGCAGCGCATCCGTGACGTGCTGGGCCGGTGCTCTCATCCTTCTTTCACTGCCGGCGAACTGCTCGCTCGCTTCGAGCAGTTCCTCGATGAAAGCGAACACATCGTGCCGGCTGCGGCCGAGGCTCTGGCGCGGAACGACCTCGCCGCGCTCGGTGAGTTGGCGGAGCGCTCGCAAGCCGGAGCCGAGCGCGGATTGCGGAATCAGGTGCCGGAAACCGCGGAGCTGGTGCGTTCGGCGCGAGCGCTGGGCGCCGCAGCGGCGTCGGCCTTTGGCGCCGGTTTTGGCGGCAGCGTGTGGGCGCTCGTTCGTGCCTCCGAGGCCGCGAGCTTCCGCGAGGAATGGGAGAATGCCTATCGCCGGAAATTTCCCGGCGCAGGCGCGGGCGAATTTTTCGTGACCGGCGCTGGGCCGGCACTCATCGGGCTTTCGTGACGGCCCGGGAAGCGATGGAGCCAGGTATGAACAAACGGGATCAGGCAAGGCGGCGGCAGTCTTCCGAGTGGTCGCGCCGGGAATTTCTCGGCCGCGCCACGGCAGGGCTTGGCGCCATCGCTGCCCTGCCTCTGCTCGCTGAAGGCGATGTATTCGGCTGCCTGGCGCAGCAGGCGCCGGCTGCGGCGCGGGCGAGCCGCTCCGGAAACAATTTGTGCCTCGAAAACGGTGCGATCCGCGGCGAATGGGAGATTTCGAAGACGGGCGTGAAACTGGTTCGCGTCGAGGACGTTCGAACCGGCCGCAGACTCATGGCACTGCCCGGGGTTTTCTCGCTGACGCTCGGCGATGGCACCCGGATTGACGCCTGCAACGTGAAGCTCGAGGGCGAGCCGCGAATCGAGCCGCTCGCTGCGCATCCCGGCGTCTCGCGATTCGCCGCGCGCGTCCCCGGCCAACAGATCACCGCGCAGTTCGCCGATTCGGCTGGCCGCATGCGCATTCGCTGGCGGGCGATTCTGCGCGACGGCTCCCGCTACGTTCGCCAGGAAATCGACGTGCACGCCATGAGTCACGACGTGCTGATTCGCCAGATCAGCCTGCTCGATCTCGCCCTTCCCGGCATCGTTGCGGCCGGCACGGTGAAGGGATCGCCGGTCGTTGCCGGCGACTGGTTCCTCGGTTTCGAGCATCCGCTTTCGGAAACCGTCGTCGAAGGCGGCCGGGCGCGCGCGTTCCTCACGCGCGAATTGCCTTTGGAAGCGGGCCATACGGCGAGCTATTCCTCGGTCATCGGCCCGGCCGATCCCGGCCAGATGCGCCGTGACTTCCTCGGCTACGTCGAACGCGAGCGCGCTCACCCGTACCGCACCTTCCTCCATTACAACTCCTGGTACGACCTCGGCTATTTCACGCCCTACAACCAGGCCGAAGCCGTCGGCGCCATTCGCGGATTCGGCGAGGCGCTGCACGTCCGCCGCGGCGTTACGCTCAGTTCGTTCCTTTTCGACGACGGCTGGGACAACCATGAAATGTGGGGTTTCAATTCCGGCTTTCCGCACGGCTTCACCCCGCTGCGGCAGGCCGCGGCGCTTTATGGCGCAGCGCCTGGCGTCTGGCTCTCGCCGTGGGGCGGGTACAGCAAGCCGCGCCAGGAGCGCATCGCCTGGGCACGCTCCCACGGCTACGAAAACGACCAGGAAGGGCTCGCGCTTGCCGGCCCGAAATACTACGCGCGATTCCGCGAGGTCTGTCTGGAATTCATCCACAAATACGGCGTGAATCAATTCAAACTCGACGGCACGGGCAGCGCTGCCACCACCGTTCCCGGCAGCCGGTTCGACAGCGACTTCGACGCGGCGATCAGCCTGATCGCCGATCTCCGCGAAGCCGAGCCAGACCTCTACATCAATCTCACCACCGGCACCTATCCTTCGCCTTTCTGGCTGCGCTGGGCCGATTCCACTTGGCGCGGCGGTTCCGATCACGATTTCGCGGGCGTCGGTTCCGAGCGCCAGCGCTGGATCACCTACCGCGACGCGGCCACCTTTGAGCACGTCGTCGGTCGCGGGCCGCTCTACCCGTTGAATTCGCTGATGCTTCACGGCCTCATCTACGCTCGTTACGCCAAGGGATTGCACGACGATCCTCGCGGCGATTTCGGCGACGAGATCCGCTCCTACTTCGGCACGGGAACGCAGCTCCAGGAGATGTACATCACTCATTCGCTGCTGAGCGAAGCCGATTGGGACGCCTTGGCCGAGGCGGCCAGGTGGTCGCGGCGAAACGCCGGAGTTCTGCTGGATACGCACTGGGTGGGCGGTGATCCGGCGAAGCTCGAACCCTACGGCTGGGCCGCGTGGTCAGCGCAGAAAGCGATACTGACTCTGCGGAATCCCTCGGATCGAAGACAAACGCTGGAGTTGGACGTGGCGCAGGCCTTTGAATTGCCGGCGAACGCCGCCGAGCGTTACCAGGCGCGAAGCCCGTGGAAGAAGGATGCCTTACGGCCCCCGGTCACGCTCGAGGCCGGCAAACGCCATTCGTTCACGCTCGAACCCTTCGAGGTTCTCACCCTCGAGGGCGCGCCCGGCGCGGCCCGCTCTTAGCGGCCACGGCGCGACCTTTCGCTTCGAGCAGCATCTATGGAAGTATAGGATCTGGCCGGACAGGCGGCGCGAGAACGAGGGAGATAGCCATGAGCGAATCGAACATCAAGGACGTGGTTCGGGAAAAGTACGCCGAGGCGGCGCGGCGAGTGACGACCGGACAGCCCTCCTCTTGCTGCGGAACTTCCGGCGCGTCGTCGGAATGCGATCCGATCACGTCGAACCTCTACGCCGCCGACCAGGTGGCGGGCCTGCCCGAAGAGGCGCTCGGCGCCTCGCTCGGCTGCGGTAATCCGACCGCGCTCGCGTGGCTCCAGCCAGGAGAAACGGTGCTCGATCTCGGCTCGGGCGGCGGCATTGACGTGCTGCTCTCGGCCCGGAGGGTGGGTCCCGCAGGCAAGGCCTACGGCCTGGACATGACCGACGAGATGCTGGCGCTGGCGCGCCAGAATCAGCGCAAGGCGGGCATCGAGAACGTCGAGTTCCTCAAGGGCGAAATGGAGGACATCCCGCTGCCGGAGGGTTCGGTCGACGTGATCGTGTCGAACTGCGTGGTGAACCTTTCGGCGGACAAGGACCGCGTCTTCTCGGAAGCCCTTCGCGTGCTCAAACCAGGTGGCCGGCTGGCGATTTCCGACGTAGTGTTTCGAGGTGACGTGCCGGCGGAAATCCGCCGCAACGTCGAGCTGTGGGTCGGCTGCGTGGCCGGGGCGCTCGAGGAATCCGACTATCGAGCGAAGCTGAACGCGGCGGGATTCGAGGCGATCGAGATCGAGCCGACCCGCGTCTACCAGGTGGAAGACGCGCGCCAGTTCCTCGCCGCCAAGGGAATCGACGTCGAGGCCATCGCGCCGCTCGTCGACGGTAAGGTAATGAGCGCGTTCATTCGCGCCCGCAAGCCCAACGCAAGCAGCTAACCACTTCGGCGGGAACCCGGCATTCTGGGGTAGCCTTTCCGGTTTCCGCTCATTGTCCGTTCCTATCTACACGAAGAATCGACTATTCCGCCATTGACCGGGCCGGAGATGCATGCAACCCAACCGTTCGCCGGAACGTTCCGCGCGGGCAGTTTTGGCGGGGGAATTGCGGCTGCCCGTGCGTTTTTGACTGCGGCGAGAA
>OFHG01000953.1_pt1 | contig 10746 bp, 8 predicted proteins | sample 1521931 | NCBI WGS metagenome assembly OFHG01 (sample SAMEA2468438, study PRJEB22500) | soil metagenome | biome: Glassland; feature: Farmland; material: Clay | place: Australia | collected 2013-01-31 | depth 0.55 m
GAGCCCAAGGGCAGCAGCAGGCTGAGCCCCACCAGGAGGCCCAACCAAAGCTGAAATCGATTAATCTTACGGGTGGATCTCATCGAACGAAAACGGAGGCGGGTCCAGGGCATGCCAATCACCGCCAGACCGGCGGGTCACGAACCGTGCTCGACCTTGTGGCCTGCCAGGACTCTCTCCATGCTCTCTACCAATTCTTGTGGGCTGAATGGCTTGGAAATATAATCATCTACTTTGGCGATGTGTAGCCCCAAGACTTTATCGATGCTTTGGGCTTTAGCAGTGATTATGATCACCGGAATCTGGCGGGTGGCGTCCTCGGCCTTCATCTGCTGGTAGACCTCCCAGCCATCCATGTCGGGCATCATCAAGTCCAGCAAAACCAGGTCCGGCAAGTTTTTACGGATCTCATCCAGGCCCTGGCGGCCTCCGTTGGCGCCGATGACTTCGAATCCTTTGCGACTCAAGATCAGCCGCACCAGGTCAATCATCTCTTGTTCGTCTTCAATATAGACCACGCGTCTTGGATCGTCGGTCATGGATGTCTCCAGCCTTTCCGGTAAAATTCCAATTTCCTGTAAGTTTACCACAGGAGAAGCGGCAAATTACGAGGCACTTTGCGCGCCCCTTGCCACCCTCCAAACGCTAGGCTATAATCTTTTATTGGTGTCGATACAGGACGTGAAACGTGAAACGTTGAAAGGAATTTCGCATTTCACGTTTCACGTTCTGACGTATCGCAAACAGTGGGAATGGGAAACCAGTTCCGGAAAAATTCTTAGGCAACGAGGCATTTATGATTGATGTAAACGAACTGCGCAAAGGGGTCACTTTCGAGGTGGATGGAGAGCTTTATAAGGTGCTCGATTACCACCATCACAAACCCGGCCGCGGCAACGCGACCATCCGCGTCAAGACAGTAAATTTGCGCAGTGGAACCACCCGAGAGCAAACCTTCACCTCCGGCGATCGCGTGCAGGACGTGCGATTGGACTTCCACAACGTGCAATACCTGTACTCCGATGGGCAGTTCTACTATTTCATGGACCTGGACACATTCGAACAGCCGGCGATCCCCGGCGAAGTTCTGGGCGACACGGCCCAATACCTCAAAGAGGGCCTGGAAGTCAAGCTCACCTTTTACGAAGGCGAAGCCCTGGACATCGATCTGCCCTCTTCGGTGGACCTGGAAGTAGTTGAGGCGGAGGCCGCGGTGCGCGGCGATACCGCCACCGGCGTAAACAAGAAGGTCACGACCGAGACCGGATTGCAAGTTTCCGTGCCGGCTTTCGTCGGCGTGGGAGATACGATCCGCGTCAACACGGATAGCGGCGATTACGTCACCCGCGTTTAATCCCCCCGGCTGCCCGCCTCTGCGAGCAGCCGCCGATAGTTTGCATCCTATGGGGAGTGCAAACGAGAAAGACACATTATTATGCGCACTCCAGCAGGAAAAGAATGCCGCTACTTTTACGGCGATTATTACCGCGGCAGAAGCCAGGAGGAATGCCGCCTGCTCGGCTCGGCAGACCCGCCTCTGCCCTGGAAGCCGGCGCTGTGCAAAACCTGCCCGGTGCCGGACATTTTAATGGCCAACGCCTGCGAACACCTGCAGCTCGAGCCGCGCCTGGTGCGTGGCTTACCGCTCGGCAAAAAACAGGTGCAGGTACGGCCGTATTGCACGAAAACTGGACGCTCCGGGTTCGACGCGCATATCGGCTGTGGTGAGTGCCACCCATTGCCCCCAGCCTTCAACGACATCCTGAATAACGAGGAAAATCCGTGAACCTGACTCTGCTGCTGGACCTGGACGACACACTGCTGCACAACCATGTCGACGAATTCCTGCCGGCCTACCTGAAGCTGCTATCCGGCGAGCTGGCGCCATACGCCCCCCCGCAGGCGATGGTCTCGCAGCTGATCAGCGCCACGGGCAAAATGGCGGCCAACCAGCGGCCGAATTGCACGCTGAAGCAGGTTTTCGACGCGGCTTTCTACCCGGCCCTGGGCCTTACACCTGAAGACCTGCAGGATGTTTTGAGACGCTTCTACGAGGAAAAATTTCCCAGCTTGCAACTCCTGACCCGCCCCAAGCCGGAGGCGGTGCGCCTGGTGCAGGCGGCGTTCGAGCGTGGCTACCGGGTGGTGGTGGCGACCAACCCGCTGTTCCCGCGGCGGGCGATCGAGCATCGCCTGGCCTGGGCCGGGCTGCCGGCGAACCAATATCCCTTTGAGCTGATCACAACCTACGAAACGTTTCACTTCAGCAAGCCCAACCCGGCCTATTACGCCGAAATCCTGGGACGGCTGAACTGGCCGGAAGGCGGGATATTAATGGTGGGAGACGACTGGAAGCGCGACATCCAGGGAGCCAGCCTTCTGGGTTTGGCCACTTACTGGCTGCCGAATGGAGCGGCGCCCGGCGAGGAGGGGATACGGGCAGCCACCGGCCGCGGCGGGCTGGCGCAATTGCTGGATTGGATCGATGATTTACAGACGGCTACCGGCGGGCAAATAACGCCCGATCAGCCGGCGGCTACATTGCAGCCGGATTACAACACCCCCCGCGCCATGCTGGGGACGATGCGCGCTACGCCGGCCGTGCTGGATACGCTGTGCGGCGAACTGGCATCGGAGGCCTGGAGCGCACACCCGCAGCCGGAGGAATGGTGCCCGACTGAAATCCTGTGCCACCTGCGCGACGTGGACCAGGAGGTCAACCTGGCGCGCATCCGGCGCGTGCTGCAGGAAAACGACCCCTTCCTGTCCGGCAAGGACACCGACCCGTGGGCAGACGAGCGCAATTACATCTGCCAGGACGGGCCGCAGGCGCTGCATGAGTTCACCGCAGCGCGCCTGAAGCTGCTGGATTTGCTGGAAGCGGCCTCCCCCCAGGACTGGGAGCGCACTGCACGCCACGCCATCCTGGGACCGACGACCCTCCAGGAGCTGGTGGGGATCATCGCCGAGCACGACCGCCTGCACATTCGCCAGGTCACCCAGGATCTGTTCCCAAATACCAATTAACCCAGGTCGAGGTAACACCGCAGAGACGCCGAGAGCGCAAAGATTTTTAAGAGATGCTCGGCTTGAATGCGGGCTTATAAAGCGCGACGCGGTTTGAAAGAATACGCCACATTTCTTTCAAAGGTCCAGTCAATTTGCGGATTTATGCCGGTGCATGGCTCCCATCTGAGAGCAAATTTCCGCTCAGGTCCCAGTCATAGGTACCCCGCCGGCGCTCACCGGGCGATTGGCTTCGTCGTAAAGATAATTTACCATGCCGACGGTGATGGTCAGCGCGTCCTAATTCGTGTATTCGTGCAGCGTTCGAACTGTGAGCGCCATTCGTGGATGGCTGGCTCACCTCAAGGTGGTCTGCTCTATCGAGAAACTCTGCAAGGTGCCGTCATCGATGTGCACGCCCAGGCCGGGGACGGTGGGCACGTCAATGGTGCTGTCGGGGTTGAGGCTGAAGCGCTCGACGGTGATATCCTGGGCGTAGTAGCGCTCGGTGGCGGAGATGTCGCCGGGCAGGCTGAAGCCGGGCAAGGAGGCCAGCGCCAGGTTGGCGGCGCGGCCCACGCCGGTCTCCAGCATGCCGCCACACCACACCGGCACGCCGCGCGCGTGGCACAGGTCGTGGATGGCGAGGGCTTCGCCCAGGCCGCCCACCCGCCCGCTCTTGATGTTGATCACCCGGCAGGCATCCATCTCCAGCGCCTGGCGGGCGTGGCGGGCGGAAAGGATGGACTCGTCCAGGCAGATGGGCGTGCGCAGCTGCGCCTGCAGGCGGTGGTGGTCCCACAGGTCGTCTTCGGACAGGGGCTGCTCGATCAGCAGCAGGTTCAGGTCATCCAAAGCGCGCAGGCGCTGGGCGCTGTGCAGGTCGTAGGCGGAATTGGCGTCCACCTGCAGGCGAATTTCAGGGAAGACACGCCGCACGGCCTGCGCCTCATCCAGGTCGCGCCCGGGCTTGATCTTGATCTTGATGCGAGTGTAACCCTGCTCCAGGTAGGCAGCCACCACCTCGACCAGCGCCTGGGGGGAAGGCTGGATGCCGACCGAGACACCCACCGCCACGCGCTGGCGCACGCCGCCCAATATCTGGCTGAGCGAGCGACCCTGCGCTTTGCCCCACAAGTCCCAACAAGCCATCTCCAGGCCGGCCTTGGCCATCGGGTGGCCGCGCACGAAGGCCAAGCGCGGCTGCAACGCCTGGGGCGAGGCGACCTCCTGGTTCAGGATGGCCGGTACCAGGAACTCCTTCAGCACGTACCAGGCGGTGGCGGCGGTCTCGTAGGAATAGCCCGGGTCGCGGTCGGCGGCGCATTCACCGTAGCCCACCAGGCCGCCGGCGTGGGCTTCGACCAGCAGGCCGTCGCGCGTCTCGATGCGCCCAAAGGAGGTCTCGAAGGGCGCTTGCAAGGGCATGCGCAGGTGGTAGAGCTGCACCCGTTCGATTTTCACAACGTACTCTCCCCAAAGCTCAGCACGTAATAACTGCGCGAGGAAGCCCCCGGCAGGTGGATGAAATCGGTGACCAGGTAACCACGCTCGAAAAGGGCTTCGAACAAGAGGCGGGTCTGTAAGCGCCAATCCTTGGCCAGCTCGAGGTCGCCCTCCTTGAGTGCCTGGTAATCAGAGGGGATCTCGACCAGCAGCAGGGGTTGCTCCTCGCCCTCCGCTGAGGGGTCGTCCAGCCAGGCCCGGTAGCGACTTTCATCCAGGTGCGGCAGGCCGCTGGCGTTCAAGTGGGTGGGGTTGATGACCTGCGCCCCGGCGGCCAGGAAATGCGCCAGGTCCAATTTGAGGCGCACGCCTTTGCCCAGGCGCCGCTCGACGCGCTGGGTATTGACCCACCAATCGACCTGGAAGCGGTCGGAGGGCAGGCCGCGGTTCAGGGCATCGCGCATGGTGCCATATTCGTCGCGCAGGTAGGTGTTGCAAACCGCTCCCAGGCGAGCAATATTCAGGTAAGCGTTGCGGCTCAACAGGGGATCGTAGGTCCAGGTGATGCGATCGACGCCCTGGTAGCGCACCATCTGCCATTGGGCGCGCTTGAGGGCAAAGCCCAACCCGCGGCCGCGCTGCTCGGGATGAACCCCCAGCATGTGCGAGCAGTGCTTCAGGCGTGGCCCATCCGGCGTATCATACAGCCCGGGGAAACCGAAGACAAAGCCGGCCAGCTGTTTTTCACCCGGGTCGCCACGAAAACTTCCATCGTAAGCGCCGACTACCAGCCCGCCGTTATGGGCAGCAGCCAGCAGCAGGTGGGCCGGAACGATGTCGGTTTCGCTGCCAGGCCAGACCAGCCGCTGCAACTGCTCCACGGCCTGCATTTCTTGCGGCGTTTCCAGGATGCGCAGGGTCCATTCACCCATTGAGAACTCTTTCTTCCCCAAAGGCTCAACCCCTTTGAAATAAGGTGCGGAAAAAAGCACTGCGCCAGTTGTGCCCGTGCAGGTACTGCAGGCGTTGGGATATCCGCACCGGCATCAGGTTGAACACGCGCGGGGCGGTATCCAGGGCGCAGGTGCGGTTGGCTGCCAGGTAATCCAGCCAGTAAACCGAGATAGGCAAAGCCGGAAACATCGATTCGAGCAGCACCGTCAGGCCGCGCAGGTAGGGTGGGCGCATACTTACCAGGCGGCGGCGGATTCCGGCAGCTTGCATGACCAGGTCGACGATCTGGTTGAACGGCAGATATTCCGGCCCACCCACCTCCACGATGCGCCGGCGCGTCTCTTCATCGTCCAGGGCCCAGGTGAGGCAGGTAGCCAGGTCCTCAACCCAGAAAGGCTGCAACAGCACACGCCCATCCCCGGGTTGGAGGAAGAGGAAAGGGGTGGCAGCCAGGATGCGCGCGATGCCGGTGGTGAAGGCATCGCCAGGGCCGAACACAACGGCCGAGCGCAAAATGGTGAAGTCCAGGCCGCTGCGGCGGACGAATTCCTCGGCAATGCCCTTGGCTTTCAAAACCGGGTAAGCCGAGGCGCGGTCGGCGCCCAGGTGGCTGAGGTAAAAGAAGCGGTCGATCCTGGCATCCAGGGCGGCATCCACTACCGCCTGGGTGCCCTGGATATCCACTTCTAGCAGGCTGGAACGCGTGCTAAAACGTTCGGCGCTGGCCAGGTGGTATACGGAATCCACACCGACCATGGCGGCCCGCAGGCCGCGCCGGTCGTTCAGGGCGCAAACCGCTACTTCCAGCGAAATGCCGCGCGGCAGATTGGGCGAGCGCGGTGAGGGACGCAGGAGCAGGCGCACCGGCCGGCCCATCTCGGTCATATGGCGCACCAGGGCGCGACCGACGAAACCGGTGCCGCCGGTCACCAGGATCATGCGCACCCCCAGGCAATCGCCGGAATTGAAAAGATGCCAGCACGCTCCCAAACCATGCTCCGCATTATAGCATGGCGTTCCCGCTGGTTGGAAACCAGCTAAAAGTCGCTTCACTACCCGCCAGCAACCCACTTTCAGTAGGTTTACTAGTCTCAGCCGCCGGATTCGATCCGGCGAGGTTAATCCGGCGACCATCAACCGGCTACCCGGTGGTTATCTGCCTATAATCATCCGCCGGCCATCATCCGGCCTCACCCATCCACCGATTTACCTCCCCAACGCGCTTTAGCGCGTTTTGCATCTCAGCGCCGGATTCGATCCGGCGAGGACTTCCGGCGAGGACTTCCGGCGAGGTTAATCCGGCGACCATCATCCGGCTACCCGGTGATTATCTGCCTATAATCATCCGCCGGCCATCATCCGGCCTCATCTATCCACCGACTTACCTCCCCAACGCGCTTTAGCGCGCTTCGCATCTCAGGCCTCGGCTGCTCGGGCGGTCTTTGCCCGCCTTTAGCTGTCAGGCCGGGCTTTCACCGCGAGGTTAAACATGGTAAACTCACCCAATCTTAGGACGGCGGTCGTCAAACGAAAAGTGAAGGTAGCGTGTTCTGAAACCTGAAACTGGGGAGGGCCGTCCCGAGAATTCCCGAACAATCATAGGGACATCTTCTCATTAACCCGGGAAGATACATCCCATACTTCTTAATAAGGTTCTTATGGAGCGATTTATGCCGGATGGATATTATCGTTATCCTACAATCTATGGCGATCAGGTGGTTTTCGTGTGTGAGGATGACCTGTGGTCGCTGCCAGCCAGCGGGGGCATCCCCCGGCGACTGACCTCGAACCGTGGAGAGGCCTCGCGGCCTCATTTCTCACCCGATGGGCAGTGGCTGGCCTTCGTGGGGCGCGAAGAGGGTGAAAACGAAGTATATGTGATGCCCGCCCTGGGTGGGCCGGCAAGACGCCTGACCTACCTGGGGGGCAGTATCTGCTTGGTGGCGGGCTGGACGCCCGACCAGCAGATTGTTTTCGCCAATAATGCCGGACACTGGTACTTGCGCTTCACGCAATTGTACACGATCGACCCCCAGGGAGGCGCACCGCAGCAGCTACCCTATGGACTGGCGCGCACGATTGCTTACGGGCCACAGGGCGGCGTGCTGCTGGGACGCAATACCGATGACCCGGCGCGCTGGAAGCGTTATCGCGGCGGGCGAACCGGCCAGGTGTGGATCGATGAAAATGGGAGCGGTGAATTCCACCTCCTGATCCGCCTGGAGGGCAACCAGGCTTCTCCCATGTGGTTGGGCGAACGCATCTATTTCATCTCTGATCACGAAGGCACCGGCAATTTGTACTCCTGCCTGCCAACCGGAGACGATCTGCAGCGCCACACCGACCACGAGGATTTTTACGCCCGCAACGCGGCAACCGATGGGCATAGCATCGTTTACCACGCGGGAGGCGACCTGTACCATTACGTACCCGGAGAGCGGCGCAGCCGGCACATCCCGGTCGAGCTGCGCTCCACACAAACGCAGCGCAGCCGGCGCTTTGCGGACGCCTGGCGCTACCTGGAAGACTGGACCCTCCATCCCAAAGGCCATTCGGTCGCCATCACCTCGCGCGGCAAGCTGTTCACCTTTGCCAATTGGGAGGGGGCGGTGGTGCAGCATGGTGAGGATCCACACCCCACCTTACAGGAGGAGGATCCCGGGACAGGTGTGCGCTATCGCCTGCCCCAATGGCTACGAGATGGCAAGCGCATGCTGGCAGTGACAGACCAGGGCGGGGAAGAGGCTTTCGTCATCTGGAACGCCAACGGCAGCGACGAACCCACCCTGATTAAAGACCTGGACATCGGCCGCCCGGAAGTCATCGCAGTCAACCCGCAAAAGGACCAGATCGTATTCAGCAACCATCGCTATGAGCTGATGTTCCTGGACCTGGAGTCGCGCCAGCTTCAGACAATCGACCGGGGTAAAGCGGACCTGATCGCCGGTTTCAACTGGTCGCCGGATGGCGAATGGGTGGCATACAGCGTATCCGTTTCCCTGCAAGTGACGGCGCTCAAGCTATGGCAAGCCGCCAGCGGGCAGATTTACCCGCTCACCAGGCCGGTGCTGAGGGACGTGGCCCCCAGCTTCGATCCCAACGGACGCTTTATCTACTTCCTGTCCTACCGCACCTTTGATCCGGTAAGTGACAACCTGCAATTCGACCTGGGTTTTCCACGCGGGATGAAGCCTTACCTGATTACGCTGGACCGGGACCTGCCCTCGCCATTCGAGCCGCGTCCGGACGGCGAATCTGAGGAAGAAGAGCCGCCGGAAACGCCGGGCGACGACAAACTCCCGACGGATGAGGCCAGCAAGGCGCAAGCCGAGGCTGGCTCCGCTGAGCAGCAGGCAGCCGGCGTAGAAACCGGAGCAGAGCCTGGGAAAGAACCCGAGGAAAAGCAGGCGGTAACACCGTTGAAAATTGACCTGGATGGAATTGAGGGACGCGTGGTGGCTTTTCCGGTCCCGGAAGGCATCTACCGGCGGGGGGCGGGGGATTATAACGGGAAAGAGGTTTACATCCGTTTTTCGGTCGAAGGGGGGCTCAAAGATCTTGGGGACCAGCACACCCGCCGGGGCAGCCTGATGATCTACAATTTCGACGATCAGAAAGAAGAGCTGCTGGTGAACGGCGTGGCTGACTTCCAGGTTTCGACAGATGGGCAGAGCCTGATTTACCGGGATGACCATCGCCTGAGGGTGCTGAAGGCCGGAGAAAAACCGCAGGAAGAAAGCGGGCCCCCCAGCCGCCGCAATGGCTGGCTCAACCTGGGGCGCGTGCGCGTCTCCGTCATCCCGGTCGCCGAGTGGCGGCAGATGTTCCGCGAGGCCTGGCGGCTGCAGCGCGATCATTTTTGGACGCCGGACATGGCGGACGTGGATTGGCTGGGCGTGCACGACCGCTACCTGCCACTGGTGGAGCGGGTGGGCAGTCGCAGCGAGTTTTCGGACTTGATGTGGGAGATGCAGGGCGAGCTGGGCACTTCCCACGCTTACGAGTTCGGAGGCGATTACCGGCCGGCGCCCGATTATTCGCAAGGCTACCTGGGAGCCGAATTCGCCTACCAGGCCGAGCAGGCTGCCTGGCAAATCACGCATATCTACCGGGGCGATTCGTGGGAGGCGCAAAGCGATTCCCCGCTCAACGCGCCGGGCGCCAACGTGCAGGCCGGCGACTACCTGTTGGGGATCAACGGGCAGAAGCTGGGACCCGATTTCTCCCCCCAGGCAGCCCTGGTAAACCTGGCCAACCTGGAAATCAACTTGAGCGTGAAGCCGGCCGGTGAAGAGCGGCCACGCAATGTGACCGTGCGGGCGCTGGGGGATGAAAACAGTGTGCGTTATCGCGAGTGGGTGGAGAACAACCGGCAGCGAGTGCATGCTGCCACCCAGGGACGGGTTGGCTACCTGCATATCCCGGATATGGGCCCCCCTGGTTACGCCGAATTCCACCGCGGTTTCCTGGCCGAACTGGATCGGGAGGGATTGGTCATCGACCTGCGTTTCAACCGCGGCGGGTACGTCTCTTCGTTATTACTGGAAAAGCTGGCGCGCAAGCGCCTCGGCTACGATGCCTCGCGCTGGAACCAGGTGCCGGTTCCCTATCCACAGGAATCGGTGCTGGGGCCGATGGTAGCGCTGACCAACGAATATGCCGGCTCGGACGGCGACATCTTCTCGCATGGCTTCAAGTTGATGAAGCTGGGGCCGCTAATCGGCAAACGCACCTGGGGCGGCGTGATCGGCATCTGGCCGCGCCACGCCCTGGTGGACGGCACGACCACCACACAGCCGGAATTTTCCTTCTGGTTTAACGATGTGGGCTGGGGCGTGGAGAATTACGGCACCGACCCGGACATCGAGGTGGACATCCTTCCGCAAGATTACGCCCGCCGGGTGGACACCCAACTCGAGCGCGCTATCCAGGAAGCGCTGGCACTGCTGGAGGTCAACCCACCGCTAGTACCCAGCTTCAGCGGGCGTCCCAGCCGGGCTACGCCGCGCCTCCCCAGGCGTTAGGCATCGAAGCCAAACTTTGAAAAAATAAGGCGACTATGCGGCGATAGCTTGAGGTTAGCGCGCTTCGAAGCTCACCTCCGGATATAGTTTCGATGGCCCATTCAGCAATGACGCAGGCTGACCCTTGAGCTCCTTATCGAAGAACGCCACCGAATACGCATTGACGATATCGAATCCCCTTTCAGCGTTGATGGGACCAGTCACGCCAATTTGCGACATCACCGGTGACCAGTACGGAAGATCGGTAAAGTTGACGTGAAACATCCCCGGTATCTGCACATAGTAGCCATCGCCCGGCAGGCTCTCATACACAGCC
>OFHG01000954.1_pt1 | contig 10722 bp, 7 predicted proteins | sample 1521931 | NCBI WGS metagenome assembly OFHG01 (sample SAMEA2468438, study PRJEB22500) | soil metagenome | biome: Glassland; feature: Farmland; material: Clay | place: Australia | collected 2013-01-31 | depth 0.55 m
CCGGCGATCGTCGCTTGTATACGTGTGGGATGCGCGCAAGGGACTGCCACTGTTGACTCTAAATGGACCCGTAGGTGGATTAACCAGCCTGCATTTCAGCCCAGATAGCAGTTTGTTAGCGGTTTCTGGGATTGGATTCCGGCGCACGAGTAACCCACTTGATTCTTACCGGCGTAGCAACGCGGCTTATGTTTGGAAGGTTAATAGTGGTAAATTGGTTGCCAGTTTAGGTGCGCCAGGAAGCAGTGCAAGCTTGATCCAGTTCAGCCAGGATGGACACACCATGCTGTGTGATTGCCTGGGCGATAGTAAGGTGCTGGCGCTTTGGCGGGTGAGCGCGTCTGAGCAGGACAGCCCCAATCCTTTGCAAGTGCTGCCGCCAATCCAACCTGACGACCCGGCTGGCGTGAGCGACGTCCTCTTTAGCCCGGGCGGTAAGTTGCTGGCTGTGGCCCTGGCTGACGGACAAATCGAAATCTGGGGTACAGAAAATCAAAATCTTCTCTATAATTTAATTGGTCATCGTGGTTTGGTAAATGCAATGGCTTTCCGCCCGGATGGCAAAATGCTGCTATCCGGCGGCGAAGATGGAATTCTAGCTTTTTGGAGTCTCCCGTGAGGGTAGAGTCACAGGTTCATGGATTGGATGAGCGGGCCCTAAAAGGTTCGCTGAGGAGAACATCATGAATAAACCGATCGATACTACTTTGGTCATTGGTTTACTTTTGGTGCTTGTTGCAGCAGGGTGTAGTCCGGTGAGCAACCCACCGGGCGCCCTGAACGCAGGAACGATCTCTGCCATGGCAGGGGCAACACTTTCTGTTATGCAGACGGAACAGGCGCGTAATGCCACCGCTACACCTACCCAGCAACCTGCGACTGCCACACTGTTTCCCACCCAGACGTTAGCCCCCAGCAGTACGCCCATCCCGACCTCAACGCCCATTCCAACTTTCACCCCCAATCCTGCCACGGCTACACCAACGACATCGCCCACGCCTCTCACCACTTTTGTCAGTGTGGGCGGGGGAAGCGGTACGGGTGGCTCCGGTGGCGGAGGAAGCCCCTCGGTGTGCAATGCAGCCTCATTGGTGGAAGACGTTACTTTTCCCGATGGTACCCTGGTGGATCCCGGAGAGTACTTCACCAAAGTCTGGCGTTTGAGCAATGCCGGCACCTGCACCTGGAATAAGAACTATACCCTGGATTTCGCCGGCGGAGAGCGCATGGGCGCCAAGAAGAGTGTGAGCCTGGGTACCAGCGTCGACCCGGGTGAAACCATTGATCTGGCTGTGGATATGGTAGCACCGGACAAAGCCGGAGATCATGAAGGCCGTTGGATGCTCAGCAATGGCAAAGGCACAAGTTTTGGCGTCGACAGCCTCGCCAAAAGCCCGATTTTCGTGCAGATCCAGGTTAGCAAGAAGGACCGCGGCTTTGCTTACGACTTCGCCGCAAATTATTGTGCCGCCACTTGGGAGAGTGATGCCGGCGATTTGAACTGCCCTGGTAAAGAAGGCGATACGGATGGCTTTGTAGTGTACCTCGACAATCCGGTACTGGAGAGCCGGCACGAAAACGAGCCGGCATTATGGACCAATCCGGAAATGGTGAAGAATGGTTACATTCAGGGCACCTACCCGGCCTTCCAGGTTAAAAGTGGAGACCATTTCCTGGCTGACGTTGGCTGCCTGGAGGGTTATGAGAAGTGCAACGTAATCTTTCAGCTCAAATACCAGATTGGTAGCGACAAAGCCAAGAAATTTGGTGAATGGAACGAGGTCTACGATGGCAAAACAACGCGCATCGATATTGACTTGAGCAGTCTGGATGGCCAGAAAGTGAAGTTCATCTTCGTGGTCAACACCAATGGCAATTTTAGGGATGATGCTGCTTTCTGGTTGGCGCCTCATATCGAGAGATGATCTGTAACAAGACTTGGGCCGAATCGTTAACGTAATATATAGTTAATTTAGATTTTTGGTTAAGGAAAGGATGGTCTGCTTAACATTTTCTTAATTTCTTAATTTGATTTTAACGTGCATTTGTGTTATAGTCGGTGCAAGCTGGCCTGAACCTTTAGAAAAAGATATTATTCTAGTATTTTTATCGTTTTTGTCTTATGTTTAGAAAACCCCTTCCTGCAGATGAAATCATTATTATTTCTCATCGAAATGGGGAACTCGCAGAGGAGGCCAACTTCCAGCCGGCTCTCAGGTCGGTTTTTATCTTAAATAATTAATACTTGGTCTTAATTTCCATCCATTTTCTAGCAAAGCTTGGATTTGGAGACGAATGAATTAAGATAATTCTTATATGAGCTAAAAATGGCACTTTCTAGGCCGAACGGAATTTAATGGGGGGTTGGATAAATTGAGATTTGCAGCATCGGTTGAGAGCAAATTTATTGGTTCAACAGGCTCGATAATTGCAGGGCTGGCGGTTTTGTGGTTTCTTATCGACAGGAATCAGAAAAAAACAAACTAAGTAGGATTTGCTAGTTCGATATCCGAAATGTTTGCATTATTGAAATGGTTTGCCGACGCAGTTTTATGTCGGAAGGGCGGAGCTTGCTTGTAGAATGGCTGAAACCTATCCCCCTGCTTTCGAATTTCCAGAACTTTAATCCAAAAAGCCCCATCTAAGAATTGGAGGGCGATCATGACTACTTTATCTGTTGTAATCCCGGCCTACAATGAAGAACGTGGAATCAAGGATATCATTCAAAGAGTTTTAGATATCCAATGTGATTTGTTTGAGGTTGGTATACATGAACTCGAGCTATTAATCGTCGATGATGGTTCGAAGGATAATACCCGCCAGATCATTCACGAATTGGCGGAAAAAGACTCCACTGTCAATTTAATCTGCCACCAGAAGAATAGGGGTTATGGCGCGGCTTTAAAAACCGGATTTTCAAGAGCAAGTGGGGAGTTGATCGGCTTTTTGGACGCGGACGGCACTTATCCACCTGAATTCTTCCCCCAGCTTTGCAAAGCTGCCATGAACGGCAGCGATTTGGTCATCGGTTCGCGCATGGCGGGCGCAGAGAGCCAGATGCCTTTCACGCGGCGAATTGGCAACCTGTTTTTTGCCAATATCCTGACATTGCTCGGTCGCCAGCGGGTTACCGACAGTGCCAGTGGGATGCGAGTCTTCAAGCGCGAGATAATGGAAAGGTTGTATCCTCTTCCCGATGGATTGAACCTGACCCCCGTGATGAGCACGCGCGCCATTCATGAGGGGATAAAAATGGCGGAAATTCCCATCCCCTATAGCGAGAGAGTCGGTCGCTCTAAATTAAGCGTGGTACGGGACGGCTCGATTTTTCTGCGCTCGATCGCCTGGACGGTGATGGCCTACAATCCGGTACGCATCCTTGGATTGTTTGGTCTGGGGGGCGTAATCGCGGCTGCCATTGTCGTTCTAGGATTGGTGATTACCAGGTTAAGCGGAATTACTTCAATCGGTCCTTGGGGAGTCGCAGCGTTATTCTTGGCTTTGGTTTCGGCTGTGCTGGGAACCAGCATATTTGCATTGGGCGCGACATTCAATTACCTGGTCAGCTTGTTTTATCAACAACCGATCCGTCAGGGCCTTTTTGGAAAGCCTATTTTCAAAGAACCGTTGGAAAATTCATTCGGATGGATTGGTTTTGCATCCTTCATCGCGGGCTTGATTCTTGGTGTTGCCAGCCTTATACTAGGTATATCGGGATGGGAGATTTCTCGCTTGTGGTTATACTTGCTAGGTAGTGCAATGATGCTGCTCACGGGCGCCCAACTCTTTATCTATTGGCTGTTGATGAGAGTCCTCGACGAGCTCAGTCATCGCGAATTAGATATTCAAAATGACATGATGGGTTCGTGAGGATATCTTCTAAATCAAGATCCTTTCTAGTTCTCGAAAATTAAGCCAGATCAATGCACGCCTTAAACAATCGATTTAAACACATTTCAATAATTGCACTGTTTGTTCTGTTGGCTTTTACAAGCTTGTTTCCCTGGCGTTCTTCTTCCGCTCAGGATCAAACCACCAATCCAACCTGGACGGTCCCTGTTAACCTCTCGCATTCCGGTTCCACGACAAACCCGGCGATCGTGGTTGATTCGAACGGCATTATTCATGTGATTTGGGAAGACACGATTGCTGGGGAAATGTATACGAGCTTTGATGGCACTCAATGGAGCACTCCGGTTGTGGTGAGTATGCCTTTTGGCACCACCACTCCTAAATTACTTGCCGATGGAAAAGGTTATGTACATGCGTTTTGGGTCGATCAGAATAACCAGCTCCATTATTCACGTGTGCAGGGCAGCCAATTTGCCAACGGTGCCAATTGGGATCCGCCACAAATTTTGGCTAACTCGGCTGTGGATTATGATATCGCATTGGATAATCAAGACCGCATCCCCCTGGCTTATTTTCGAGCCATAGACGAAAGTGGATTCCCGGCCGGCATTTATTACCGCCGGTCTGCCCCCAATGGGGCGAGTTGGGGCTCCCCCATAAATCTCTACCAGTCCCAATACTTTCGCTCGCTGACCAATCAAAATGCCAATGTGAGTATAGCCACGGATCGGAATGGAACGGGCCAAGGCGTCTATATCGCCTGGGATAACCGTCCGCGTAAACAAGTCTATTTTTCGCGTTCTACCGATGGGGGCGATAATTGGTCCAATCCTGCGGAAATCGATAAACCGGATGCTAATAATGGATTTGCGACACCTTACAACATCCGGGTTGCCGCGAATAGTCAAGATACTCTGATGGAATGGCAGGTGGGTGACCCGGCAGGAAGTTGTACGCAGAGTTATGAATGGTCTACCGATTCAGGAGCTAGCTGGAGCGTCAGTCAACAAATGTTGGGTGAATTGGGGGCCTGCCCACAAGCAAACCAGTATTTCGAGGGCAGCAACGGTTTGATTTTATTAGCCACTACCATACAGACCCAAATCTATTTCGTGGCCTGGAACGGCAGCGAATGGAGTGATCCACAACTCCAAAGCGAGCTTTCCGGTTTTCAAGATCCAGAGACGTTCGACCAGGTAATATTTGACTGTCGTAAGATAAGCCTGGAATCTAATAGTGATCAAGTATATGTAGTCGGGTGTGATACAGGCAGCGGGGCTGATATATGGCTGACCAGCCGTTCAATTAGCGATGTCAGTAATTGGTATCCGACGCCTTCTTCCTGGAGTAAACCGGTAGAAATAACATCGGGCACTCAGAATTTTCAAAACCCTGTAATTATCGCTGATTCAAGTGGCGATATGCATGCTTTTTGGACGCAAATTGATATTAACTCAACCACAGGTGCTCAATATGCAGGTCTATTTTATGCGAAATGGGATGGTCAAAATTGGTCTAATCCGATACAGGTAATTTCTTCTCCGGATGGTGATATTGTTAATCCGTCAATTGTGATAGATTCGGCCGACGTACTTTATGCTACCTGGACAATACAGCAAACTGGTGTTGCATATTTTAGTAAAGTCGTTGCGAGTGGTGCTAACAACCCTGCGGAATGGGTCCAGCCTGTGCTGATTACGCCCGGAAACGAGATTGTTGCCTCACCGAAAATTATCGTCGACTCCACCGGGCTGCTCTCGATTATCTACGCTGTTCCAATCAACGAGTATCGGGGCATTTACTTAATACAATCGAGCAACAATGGTGATACATGGTCGGCTCCTTTGCAAGTCTTCGATGGGGCGAAGGCTGGTTGGGAGAAAGTTGGTATGCCGCAAATCATTCGTGGTTTGGATGGTCAGTATCATGCAATCTGGTCACGAATTCAATTAGGTGACAACAATGAGGCTCAAAATATCTATTACTCCAGATCCATAGATGAAGGAAAATCCTGGTCGAATCCTGATTCTGTAGTTGAAGCCTCAATCGATTGGTCTGATATTGTTGCTGTAGGCGGAAATGAAATTCATCGCTATTGGCTTGAAAACCAGGGAGGAACTCGAGTCCTTTGGTTTGAGAGTTCTATGGATAATGGCATAAATTGGAGCAGGCCTGAAGGGGTATCGTATTTCGGCGGTACCCTTAGCTCGGTCACCCTGGCACTTGATCCGAAACTTCAACCTTATATATTTCAGATTACGCAGGACTCATTTGGCAGGGTAAACCTCAACGAATGGCAATGGCAATCAAACAATTGGACGGCAAGTGGTGCGTTAACCCTTGGCAATGGCGAGAATATGTCAAATGAAAACATGTCAGCGGTGGTTTCTCCGGTTGGAAAACTTGGGGTGATTTACGCCAGCTCATTAATAGATACCGTTACAAACAGTAAACAATATTCTATGGAATTTGTTGATCGATCGGTTGAAATTTCTTCAACAATCCCATCCATCACACCATCCCTAACCATAGCCACACCCATTCCGATCACTGAAACTCCCCAGGTAGAAATTTCCGCAACTCAACAACCTACCTCAACCATCGCTCTAGACAATTCGTTAAACTCAGGAAGCCCTGGACCAAGCCCCAACTCTTGGCTTGGATTGATTGTCGGCTCATCCCTGGCGGTTTTAATGGTTTTAATTGCCATTGGTTTCGGAATATTAAGGAAGAAATAGGTTCCGGACTGTATCCAGGCTTATTGTGATAAAAGAATCTTATTGGACTAATTATTCGAACTAAAGTTGTTATTGGGTGACGAGATGAAAACACGAATCACGTTAATAGTACTTGATAGTGTTGGCTGCGGAGATGCTCCTGATGCGGCAAATTATGGTGATGAGGGCACCAATACATTAAGCCACATTAGCCAGGCGGTGGGGGGGCTGAGATTGCCCAATTTAGGTAGTATGGGTTTGGGCATTTTAACTGAAATTGTAGGAGTGCCACACACCAGGACCACCCTGGGCGCTTACGGCCGCCTCACAGAAGTCAGTAAAGGAAAAGACACCACCACTGGTCATTGGGAACTGGCAGGCGTGATTCTAAACCAACCATTTCCTGTTTACCCGCATGGCTTTCCAGAAGATCTGGTTTGCGAGTTCGAAGACAGGATTGGTCGAAAAACGATCGGTAATTACCCGGCATCTGGGACTGAGATCATAAAAGAGTTAGGCGAAGTTCACTTAAATACCGGGAAACCCATCATATATACCTCTGCCGATAGTGTTTTTCAAGTAGCGGCGCATGAAGAACTCATTCATACCGATGATTTGTATAAAATCTGTCAGGTCGCCAGGGATTTGCTCCAAGGTGAACATGGTGTTGGCAGAGTAATTGCCCGGCCATTTATTGGCCAACCTGGAAATTTCATCCGGACGGAAGGACGCAGAGATTTCAGCCTGGAACCCTCCGGCGATACCATTTTGGATGTATTGAAAAACAATGGTCTGGAGGTCATGGGGGTGGGCAAGATAGAAGATATATTTGCGCATCGCGGATTAACCATGAGCAATCATTCCGGAAATAATATGGCTGGTGTAGATGCCATATTGAGCTTTCTTGATATGGATCAAGATGGCTTAATTTTTGCCAATCTGGTTGATTTTGATGCCTTATATGGTCACCGCAATGATCCACAAGGATACGCCAAAGCATTGCAGGCATTTGACGAGCGATTACCCGAGATTATGCAAAAATTGCGGGATGAGGATATCCTGTTGATAACGGCCGATCACGGCAATGATCCCACAACCCCGGGCACGGATCATTCTCGTGAACGCACACCACTTTTAGCTTATGGCAAACAGATTAAACCCAATCAGGATATTGGCACCCGGGAAACCTTTGCAGATGTCGCCGCGACTATTGCGGATTTGTTTCGGGTAACCTGGAAAGGTCCGGGTCGTTCATTTGCCAATGACTTGGTAGAGTGCTAAGTAATATTGTTTTTCTGCCAATTGAAATCTTTTTCTCACCATATTGTAATTAGGCTGGTTTGAGGCTCAACAAAACAATTTATGAGGTTTTAATGGTAGCAATCAAATAACATCTTGACGTGCTGCGTTTAGAAGAATTTTTTAGGAAGGGACTTAACACCATGATTCGTCGACTTTTCCTTCTCAATGGGCTTTCAATTTTCGCGGTGGTTTGTAACCACGCCGGCTATTTGGGATTTCTGGCTATGTTTTGGTGGATAGATTTATATCGCCCAGTCGTCTCAGTCCCAAATTTCGATCAAATCGGATCACTTTCGTATTATGTTTTATTAGTGATTCGGCAGCTTGCGGTATTTTGCGTTCCGGCTTTCCTTTTCACTACCGGTTTCTTTATCGCCTATACAGCTCGGGGGAACCAATCACAGTTAACATGGAAAGTTATTTTAAGAAGGTTAGTCTTCCTTCTTATACCTTATCTATTATGGTCGCTTGTGTGGTTTGCGTTTGATTTCTCTCGGGGAACTGTTTACCCTCCAATAGAATATATCAAGCGATTAATTCTTGGAGAAGCAAATGACACTTATTTCTATGTCATCGCCCTAAGCCTGCTTTACTTATTATCACCTTTGTTGGTTCCCCTTGTTAAAAATAAATGGAAATGGGCTCTAATTGGAAGCTCAGGCCTTTTAATATTTTCATTAGGTTTGAAATATGAAAATACATTTGGCATGAGTATAACTTCGCCACTACACTTTTTATATTCGAATTGGTTTGTTACACTCTGGTTACTTTACTTTGTATTGGGGGTCATTGTAAGTTTTTTTCAACGTGAATTCACAAGTTTTATTTTAAAGTTCAAATGGGTTTTGTTGGCGACGACGGTGATAACAGCCTTACTCTCTTTAATCGAAACGGATAGGGGTTTTCGTTTATTGAAACAAGATTGGTTTGGACCTTCGACGATTACTTCAAGTTTCTACGTCATTTCTTTTATTCTTTGTTTCCTGGCTTTTCAGGAGGTAAAGATACCCTTATCGAATTTCTTTAATTTACTCGGGCATAATATTTATGGGATTTATTTGACGCATTGGATTGTAATGGAAGTAACCGCATGGTTCCTTTTAAATACAGCCCCTAAAGTCTTAGCAAGCGAATTTATTCTTCAATCGATACTCATCTTGCTTGGTGTTGGACTTCCTTTATTATTGGTCAGGACGATGGCCAGAACACCGGCAAGACGATTTTATCGTTTCGTATTTGGTTAGAATTGATTATAGCTGCACAATAAGGTTGCGCTTATGACTAAATTAATTTCTAACTTTCTAAACCGGGTGCGTTTCGCACCGGAAACAAATTAATCAGCGTTATTGCCTTTCGATTCCCTTTTGCAGCTGCTCGACGATATAAGTTTCTTGTTTGATCCATAAGTTTCTGAAATCATATAGGATGATTTACAAATGGATATTTTTGAGAAGGGAAGAATTAATCCGACAGCGATAATATCTGGCAAGGCAGTTTTGGGAAATAACGTGACTGTTGGACCATATTCGATCATATATGATTATGTAAATATTGGTTCAAATTCAATAATCGGACCTCAATGCATCATTGGGGAACCAATTGCAAGTTATTACAGCGATTATAGTTATCAGAACGCCTCACTTGAAATAGGAGAAAATGCTCTACTTCGCTCAGGGACAATTGTTTATGCAGGCAGTAAAGTTGGCGACTATTTTGAGACTGGTCATCGAGTAACTGTACGCGAAAACACACACATTGGCCATCATACACGAGTCGGGAATTATTCAGACATTATGGGTCATTGTAACATTGGGGATTACGTTCGAATACACAGTAGTGTGCATATTGGACCATTAAGTAAGATAGGTGACTTTGTATGGATATACCCCTTTTCAGTTCTAACCAATGACCCTCATCCACCCTCTGAGAGAATGATCGGTGTGACTATCGATGAATTTGCAGTCATTGGAGCACATTCTGTACTACTCCCTGGGATACGAGTTGAAACTAATAGTGTTGTTGGAGCAGGCTCTGTTGTTTATCGTGACGTAATTGCGGGAGCTGTAGTGGCTGGTAATCCAGCCAGAAAATTTGCTGATATCAGCCAGATTAGAGATGATATTACTGGAAATTTGTTGTATCCATGGCCGGAGCACTTTGATCGTGGTATGCCATGGAAAGACATTGGGTTCAAGGCGTGGGAACTCCTACGTAGAGGTAAAAAAACTTAAGGCAGATTGTCTCATAAATAGGATATGGGTTTTCCGTGGAATTGCCTTCGATTCGTGAAGGAGATTTGAAATGTCCGCCATATTGATGCCAAAAGAACAGCTCGTGAAAATCATTAACAACAATAGTGGATTGGATAAATGTGTATTGATAGACTTGCCGAAGGTACAAGATCCACGAGGAAATCTAACATTTATTGAAGAGAATCGCCACATACCTTTTTCGATTAAACGCGTTTATTATTTATATGATGTGCCTGGAGGCGCAGTTCGTGCCGGTCACGCTCATAGGAGTCTTCAACAATTTCTCATCGCAATGTCTGGGAGTTTTGATGTCAAGTTAGATGATGGTCGAAGACGAAAAAAGATCCATCTAAATAGATCCTATAAGGGGCTATATATACCTCCTATGATCTGGCGGGTGATTGATAACTTTTCTTCTGGATCAGTTTGTATGGCTATAGCTTCAGATTTTTACTCAGAAGCTGATTACTATCGTGATTATAAAGAATTTTTAAAAGCGTTAAAAAGGCAACAAGTGGATGATACCATTCCTTGATTTGAAAGCCTCATATCAGGAATTACATATCGAATTGGATGCTGTATACCAGCATGTAATGGAA
>OFHG01000955.1_pt1 | contig 10714 bp, 9 predicted proteins | sample 1521931 | NCBI WGS metagenome assembly OFHG01 (sample SAMEA2468438, study PRJEB22500) | soil metagenome | biome: Glassland; feature: Farmland; material: Clay | place: Australia | collected 2013-01-31 | depth 0.55 m
CGCGCCACCTGCTCTCGTTCCTGCCGCAGAACAACGCGGAGCGGCCGCAGTGGGCCGCGCCGACCGACCCGGCCGAGCGCGAGGACGCCGAGCCCCGCCGCGTAGAACGCTTTGCTCATGTACAGCTCGCGCCATCCGAGACATGCGATGAATTCCTGGGCGTAGGTCGGCAGCATGTTTCGCAGCGTCACATAGGCGATGCCGAAGACGGCCCCCGGATCGCCGAGCAGATACGACAACTGCGCGGAGACGTGCGCCCGCGTCGCCGGCGCCATGGTCGCCGCCTGTACCGCGGACACGGCCACGACCAGCCCCGCGCACACGGCGCCGAGCGCGAGGCGCCTCGGCCATCTTCCCCGCGGGACCGGCAGCGGCACGCGGCCGAACGCCGCCCCCGCCAGGAGGAGCGCCAGAGCCGCCATGATGACGCGCCCCCAACTCAGCACCACGATCGCGCCGACGAACCCGAGGGCGGCCGCGACGCTCGGCGGCGTATCCGAAACGGCCCAATTGAGCGCAAGGGCGATGACGGCCATGCCGAGGACGATTTGGAGTCCGTCCTGAGACGTCGAGGCGGTCATCGCCAGCGTCATCGGCAACGTCAGGAACAGGAACGCCATGTGGCGCCCATGACGCAGTCGGGATAGGACCGTCGCGCCGATGGCGATGACCGTGAAGCCCAAGAACAGGCGGGCCAGGACCATCGTGTCGGCGACGGAAAGATCGAGGAGCGACCCGAGCCGGATCGCGCCGGCCTGCGGAAGATAGAGGACCGGGCCGTAAAACGCCTGGTTACCGAACTGCTGGTAGGTTGTCGTCCCGGTCCAGTCGAAGGACTGGGCCGCCCTGCGGAGATCCTCCGGATACTTCCTGGAGCTGTTCCCCCATATCGGTTCGGTCAACAGCCATAGATCGCGCAGCCCGGTATCGATCGCGCCGCCGCTCTCGTCTCCGCGCACCTCCGCCAAGATCGCGCCATGGGCCACCTGGTAGGCGCGCATGAAATGCCCCTTTTCGTCGGGATTCTGAAAAGGCGGCATCGCGAAGGCCAAGAAGACCAGCGCGGGCAAGGAGATGGCGACGTAGATCTGCGGCAGAAATTCGCTCAATCGCCGCGGAGAAGGGCCGCCATGTGCGAGCCTTAGGCCCGGCGGCGGTTCGGCCAGCAGTCTCGCCAGGAAACGCATCGAATCCCCCACCCCGGTCCCGCCGACCGCGGCCAGCGATCGGACGGCGGCACTTCGCTGCGGTCGCCGGGCTCGACCCGCGCGGCTCGGCCCAACGGGCCGGGCCCGGCCTCCCTATGTCGGTGCCCAGGCCGTGAGATACACGCCGAACGCGATCAGGACGCTGCCCAGGAAATATCGGATGGGCAGGTTGTCGCCGAAGATCGCGGAAGCCGCCACCGGAACGATCAGGAATCCGAGCGCCACGAAGGGATAGGCCCGGCTGAGCGGAACCTGCTGCAGCAGGTAAATCCAGAGAATCGTCGCGGCGCCGTAAAGCGTGACGGAGCCCCAAAACAGCGGTTCCAGGAAAAGCTGGCCTATGTCCGCAAGGCGCGAGAAAGGCGGCACGCGAATCGCGACATATTTGAACATGATCTGGCCTGTCGCGAGCACGAAGGCGAACAAGGTCAAACCGATGGAGTGGTGGAGGCGCATCGTCGTGTTTCCTGGCCTATGATTGAAACTCTCGCCCGTGGCGAACGGTTGCGACGCCCGTCGGGGGGCATGCGGGGTTGCACGCGATCCCCGCGATCGGTGCCATCCTGTTCCCCGGATCGTGCATCGCCTGTCTCGGTTCCGAAGGTCTCACGTACCGGAGGCCGGCATGGCTGACCGCACGAGCCCGCGCATGTCGGAAGGCGTGGAAATGCCTGGCGCACGCCGACGACGCCCTGCGCCGTCGCTTCCGCCGCCTGGGAAAGGATGACCCGGGGACCGTCCTGCGCACTCGCCGGTGTCTCGTATCTCGCGCGTCACGATACTTGGTTTCCCGGCAGGGCGCCACAGCCGGCGGCTCGGGCCCACTCGCGCGAGAGACCGGGGCGTCCGCGCCGCGCCGCACGGATGCGAATCGCGCGCGAAAGTTGTGTACCGCAAGGGCATTAGAGGAACGAGCTAAAGCAGAGTCTTGACCGCGCTCGAAGCGATGACGCGGGCTTCGCCGGTGTAGGCCTCGTGGTTGTCCTCGATCTCGCGCAGGTCGTAGAGGTAGTTCACCATCAGGCCCGCCGACTGATCGAGGCCCTTGGCCGACCGGTCGCCCAGCCAGTTGAGCCGCCCGATCCGGGCGCCGTTGCTCAGATGGAAATGGGCGACGGGGTCGAGCGCGCGCGCGTCGCTGCGCTCCACCAGCAGGTATCTGGCGCAAAGCCGAAGCAGGATCGGCTTCAGCGCGGCGGCGGTCGCGGCGTTCTCGTGCCAGTGGAGGTCCCCCATCAGGCCCACCAGCGCCACGGCCCCGTCCATCACCCCGGCGAGGTCGGCCAGCGCATGGGCCTCGGCGGGGTCGAGCAGCGGTTCGCCCCTGGCCGCCGCCCGCTCGATCCAGCGCCGGAAGCCGGGGATGGGCGACAGCGTCGCGAAGGTATGCACGTTCGGGAATTCGTGCCCGAGATCGTCGATCACCTGCTTGATCAGGAAATTCCCGAAACTGACGCCCGCAAGCCCCTTTTGGGCGCTGGAAATGGAATAGAAGATCGCCGTGTCGGCGAGATGAAGATCCGCCTTCGTCGCGCGCGCGTCGAGCAGGTCCTGAATGTTGCCCGCCAAGCCGGTTACGAGGGCGATCTCAACGAAGATTAAAGGTTCGCCCGGCATCCGCGGGTGAAAGAAGGCATAGCACCGGCGGTCGGAATCGAGGCGGTTCTTGAGGTCCTCCCACGAGCGGATCTCGTGGACCGCCTCGTACTCGATGAGCTTCTCCAGCAGCGCGGCCGGCGTCTGCCACGTGATCCGCTTGAGCTCCAGGAAGCCGACGTCGAACCAGGAGGCGAGAAGCGTACGCAGCTCCTCGTCGAACTCCCGGAACGAGGGGTCGTCCTGCGCCAGCGCCCGAAGGTCGGCGCGCAGGTCGATGAGGAACTTAACTCCCTCCTTCAAGCCGCTGAACTGGCGCAAGAACTTGATCCTGGGCGAGACCAGCACATCGCGCAGGCGGGGAACCGCCGCCGGCCGAGCGGACTCGTCCGCGGCCGCGACGGCGGCGATGGCGGCCTCCAGCGCGCCCTTGTCGATCGCGTAGTCGGTCGCGAGGAGGCGCAGGAACCTCGCTCGGCCGACGTCGTCGAACCGGTCGTAGGCCTCGCCCAGCCGGACGGCCCGCGACCGCGCCGACACCTCTCCCCCGCGCCCGACCAGGCATTCGTCGATGCGTTGCCGCAGGCGCTCGAGATCGTCGTCGGGGAGGTCCGGACGCAGGGCGCCGCCCGCAAATCTACCCCGCGCCGCCCCCAGGGCGTCGCGCCACGCGGTGACGATCCTGTGCCGGGTCCTCTCGAGGAGGCCCTGGCCGCTTCGTGCTCGGGTCGGCATGGCCGCAACTCTGCCGGGTCGGCCCCGGGCGTTCAAGGCTCGCCGAAATCGACGGTCCGCGCCGACTGGTTGCGGACTCTCCTCGCCGCGCAGACATGCGAGTTGCGCCAGGCGAGGTCACAGCGCTCCGGCGGCGGGCCTGATCTCGCCGACGACGGTTCCCGCCCAATTCGTCAGGGCCGGCTCCAGGACGCGCAGCAGCCGCTCCGGCTCGTCGCCGGTGAGCGCCCCGAACCGGCGCAGCAGCCGCCCCATCGCGACCTCCGCGGCCCGCCCGGCCCCGTCGTCGATCTTCAACGCGATGCCGAGCCTTTGCTCGGGCAGCGCCGCGCAGTACCCCCCCTCGGCTCCGCCCTTCACCAGCACCCGCTCGCCGGTGACGCCCATGACCTCGGTGCTGAACCGTTTGGTGCCGCCGACGAGGAACGGATGCGCCGCCATGGCCCTGCGGACTCGCCGCACCGCGTCGGCTCGCGCCGGGGCGAGCCCGCCCGGATCGGCGAGCCGAGCCATCGCGAGGGCGAGCGCGCGCAACGGAACTCCATAGACGGGGATTCCGCATCCGTCCGTTCCGTGCGGCGCCGCGGCGAGCGGCACGCCCAACATCTCCTCCAGCAGCGCCGTCAGGCGCCGCTGCACCGGATGCTCGGGGCGGATGTAGCCCTTCATCGGCTCGCCGATGTGGCGCGCCAGGGTGAGGAAGCCCGCGTGCTTTCCCGAGCAGTTGTTGTGCAGCGCGGACGGCAGCGAGCCCGAGCGCCACAGCTCGCGGGCCGCCTGCTCGTTCAAGGGGGGCTGTGGCCCGCACTCGAGATCCGCGACGGTGGCTCCGATGCGGGCGAGCCAAGCGGAGACGGCCTCGACATGGGCCTTCTCGCCGCTGTGGCTGGCGCAGGCCAGGGCGACCTCCGCATCGGTCACGCCGAAGGCGTCCGCCGCCCCGCTCTCGAGCAGGGCGAGCGCCTGAAGCGGCTTGATGCCGGAGCGGGGATAGACGGCCCGTTCGATATCGCCCAGCGCGAACAGGATGCGCCCTTCGGGATCGGTGACGGCGACGGAGCCGCGATGACGGCTCTCCACCATGTCGCCGCGGATCACTTCGACCAGGACGGGGTTCTCATCCATCGCCTGCATTTGCGCGCCCAACGCGTTGTCAAAAGCGGTTTTCTTCGTCGGCCGCACGCCGCCGAACGCCATGAAACGAAGATAGGCGGACCGGTCAGGAAGACATAGGCTCGAAATGACGTTCCAGCGCGACACGGTCGTCCGGCCCGACGAGCGTGAAGACGCCGGCGATCTCGCGGGCCTGCGGGTCGGCGCGCACGATGATGCCCTTGCAGGTCATCTCGAAGCTGCGGCCCGGCAGTTGCACCGAAAGCGCGATCTCCACGTGCTCGCCGTCCTTGTGATTCCCCGCGTAGCCTCCGGCGAGGAAGCCCGAGGTGCTCCAGTTCTTGAGGGGGCAGCTCATGCCGTCGATGCGGATGGCGCCGAAGGCGATGCCCTCGCGGGACTCCCGCCGCCGTTCGCCGCCCGTGCCGCGGGCCGAGGCGAACAGTCGTTTGATGAGGCCGACGAGCATGGCCGAATCCGCGGATGGCGCTTGGTCGCGTAGCAGCGACATGCAGGCCCGGCAGGATACAGGTTTCGACGGGGCGGAAACAGGCCCGCAGGCCCGGATCAGACGAGCCACGGCCCCCGCCGCGACGAAGGGAAAGAGGCCTCTCGAGGCCCCTCCGTTCGCCTTGCGGGCCGGTGCGGCCGATGCTATCTAGCCGAGGATCGGGCGCCCCGCCCTGTCGGGCTCCCGGTTCCCTGATGCGAGCCGCGCACACCGGATGAGTTGGACCAACCTGGATTTCGTGCAGATCCGCGAGCTTCCGGGCGGCGGGCGCGGCGCATTCAGCCGCAAGAGAATCCCCAAGGATGCCGTCATCGCCGTGTTCGACGGGCGCGCCGTGCGGCTGCCCATCCTCGCGGACGGGCGCGTGGATTACGGCAACGAAGACCCGCACATGCTCATCCACCTGGCGGTGGAAGGGAACCAGCTCTACGCGCTCGCCCCCATCACGCCCGACGACGTCGCCGGCGTCGATCTCATGAATCACTCCTGCACGCCCAACTGCTACGTGGAGCGGACGCTGGTCGTGCGGGCGAAGGCGGATATCCCCGAGGACGTCGAGCTCACCTGGGATTACCGCGACAGCGACCTGATCCCGCAGGGGATCCGCTGCTGGTGCGACGATCCGAAGTGCGTCCTCTGAGCGGCCCTCGAGGCCGAGCCACGTCGTTTAGAAGCCTGTCGCCGTGACCTCACGCGTCTTCGGCCCGTCGCCCGACGCGGGCGCGTAGGGTCGGCCGCGGCTGTGAGCGCTTTCGTTTGATTCGGCTCGATTAATTCGCCGGCCCATCGCCTTCGGCGGCGACGATCGCATTGCTTTGTCCCGGACTTTTACGGCGTGTTAACCATGGCGACAGTACAAAAGCTCCCAAACCGGACACAAAGGGAGCCGCGTCAATGACCGAGGGGAACCAGCAGCGGGTGATGGCTGCCGCCGCGGCCGCGGGGTTATTGCTTCTCTCCGGGTGCGCCAGCGACCCGTACAAGGACTCCCTGCGGCCTACGGTGGAAGACCGCGCCAAGACACCCGAGCCGCCGCCCGCCGGCACGGTCGCGGTCCTGATGCGGATCGGCGAGGCGACGCGGCGCGCCGGCAATCCCGAGGGCGCGATCCCCTTCTTCCGGCGCGCCCATGCCGCGGACATCTTCAAGCCGGAGCCCCTGATCCAGCTCGGATTGGCGCTCAACGACGTGGGCGCCTACAACGAGGCGGCCGAAGCCTTCCGCGAGGCCCTCAAGAACGATCCCCACAGCGCCGACGCCATGCGCGGGTTCGGAGTCACGCTGATCGCGCTGGATCAGCCGGCACTCGCGATCGATCAACTCAACGCCGCGGTCGCGATCGAGCCGAACGCCGGCACCTACAACGCCCTGGGCGTGGCCTACGACCATCTCGGGGACTATGCGAGCGCGCAAAAGGCGTACAACGAAGGCTTGACGCTCGCTCCCAACTCCCAGCGCCTTCTCAATAATCTCGGCCTGTCGCTGGCGCTCGCCGGCGATCTCGACAAGGCCATCGAAACTCTTCTCAGGGCCGCCCTCGATCCCGGGGCCTCGCCGCGCCTGCGCCAGAACCTCGCCCTCGTCTACGGACTGGCCGGCCGCGACGCGGATGCCGCGCGGGTGGCTCGCACCGATCTCTCGGACGGCGAGGTGCAGCGCAATCTCGCCTATTACGGAATGCTGCGCCACGCCGACAAGGACACGGTGCGCCCCGCCGGCCTCGGCCTCCTCGAGGAGGGCGTCCCGGGAGAAGGCGGTCATCACCACCACCGGCGTCTGGGGCTTGGAGGGCACGTTCGGAGAGCGCTGCGGCTGCGTCTGGTCCGGCAGCTTCTCACGGAAGGGTTGCTCTTGTCCGCCTTCGCGACTGGCGGCGGACTCCTGCTCACTCACTGGTGCCGCCATGCGCTCGTCCTGTTTTTCCCGCGGACGGCGATCGTTCCGTATCTGCCGGGTGAAATCGACTGGCGCGTGCTGGTCCTGAGCGCCGTCGTTTGCGTGCTCGCAACGATCCTGTTTGGTGTGGCGCCCGCAAGCCAGGCCAGCAAGCTCGACCTGGCTTCAGCGCTCAAGACCGAAATGGGGGGAGTTGTCAGCAGTCAAAGCCGGTCCTGGCCGCGCTCGAGCCTGGTTCTCGTTCAAGTTGCGTTGAGCTTCGTCCTTCTCGTCGGCGGTGCCGAGCTGCTGGTGCGGGGGGCCGCCGGGCTCGCCATCGCCCTCGGCATCTCGCCGCTGGTGGTCGGCCTCACCGTCGTCGCCTTCGGCACCAGCGCCCCGGAGCTGGCGGTCTCGACCCTCGCCGCCTGGCACGGACAGGCCGGCCTCGCCCTCGGCAGCGTCGTCGGCAGCAACATCTGCAACATTCTGCTGATTCTCGGCCTCTCGGCCCTCGCCGCCCCGCTCACCGTCGCCCGCCAGGTGGTGCGCCTCGAGGTACCGATCATGATCGGCGTCTCGGTCCTGCTCTACCTCTTCGCCCTCGGCGGCAGCATCGGCCGCATCGAGGGGTTTTTTCTTTTCGCCGGAGTGATCGCCTATACGGCCTGGACGGTGCGCCGCAGCCGGCGTGAGAACCGCCCCGCCGCCGAAGAGGGGGCCGAGGCGCCCCACGCCTCGCGGGGGATGCAGCTGCTGCAGATCGCCGGCGGGCTGGCGCTCCTCGGGCTCGGCTCCAAGTGGCTGGTCGACGGCGCGGTGGCGGCGGCCCGCTATTTCGGGGTGAGCGACCTGGTGATCGGCCTCACGGTCGTCGCACTCGGCACCTCGCTCCCCGAGCTCGCCACCTCGGTCCTCGCCAGCCTGCGCGGCCAGCGCGACATCGCCGTCGGCAACATCGTCGGCAGCAACATCTTCAACATCCTCTGTGTCCTCGGCCTGACCGCCGTCGTCGCCCCCGCCGGAGTGCCGGTTCCGGCCTCGGCCCTGCGCTTCGACCTGCCGGTGATGCTCGCCGCCACCGTCGCCTGCCTGCCGATCTTCTTCACCGGCCACCGCATCGACCGCTGGGAGGGGGGGCTCTTCTTCGGCTACTATCTGATCTACGTCATTTTCACCGTCCTTGCCGCCAGGGCATATCCCGGCATCTCTTTGATCGGCGATGCCATCCTCTGGTTTGTCCTGCCGCTGACCTTCGTCACCCTCGTCGTTTCGGTATGGCACAGCCTGCGCCGCCGCGGCCCCGTCGATCCTTTCTAATACCCCTGCGAAAAAAACCGCCGGCCCGAAAAGGACCGGCGGCTGTCGATCTGCGGCGGAGAACCCGTCGTCAGTGGAGTCGGCGATAGCATCGCCCCGAATCGGCCAGGAAATCGCAGTCGGTTTCCGGGGCCTCTTCGAGGTCGATGAGCTGATAGAGATCGGTCGGGGCGCTCCCGATGACGTCCATGATCTCATCCCTGCCGCAGCCTGGGTCGAAGATGAGCAGGTCGTTGCTGCTGTCGTGGACCTGGAGGCGACGGCCGATCTCCGCCGACCAGCTGTCGTGCCAGCGCACGCTGTCGTTGATCCGCAGTCCTGTCATGACGCACCTCCTTGCGGGGTTGTGAATCGCTTCTCATTGCAGTTTAACGCCATCGGGCCGCAGCAGGCAACTTTCTCCCCTATAAATGATGCCTTTGCAAAAACGCATGGGATGGCTAAGCAAAAATTTCGTCCTACAAGGCCTGGTGTTTTTTCAGGGGCGAAGGCATACATCAGGTATGTCGAGGTCCTGAAAAAACGCCGTAACGCCGTAGGGCGGACTTTTTGCGACGCCATCAAGCTTTGACGCCTATCACGTATTTGAGATACCGCCCTTCCGGAAATGTGACCGGAAACGGAAAATCCACCGGCTGTCCGACCGTCCGAATGACTCGCAGATCACAGCCGGCCTGCAAAACTCCCCGGCGCAGTTCTTTGAGATAATCGGCCAGATCGACCTTCTGATGATTCGAAGAGGTGATGAGCAGACCGCCGGGCTCCAGCAACGCCAGGGCATCGGCCACCAGTTCGGCCGTTCCTCCGCGCGTCGTAAAACGACTCTTCCCGGTGGTCGAAAAACTCGGAGGGTCCATGATGATGACGCCGAATCGACGTGACTCGCCCGCCATCGCTTTAAGAACGGAAAAACAATCCCCCGCGATGAACTCATGACGGCGGGGGGAGAGCCGGTTGGCCTCGAAATTGGCACGTGCCCATCCCAGGTAGGCGGCCGAGGGGTCAACGCTGGTGACTTTCTCGCTGCCCGCCACGGCAGCGGCGACCGAAAACGCGCCCGTATAAGCGAACAGATTGAGGACCCGCTTGCCCCGCACCCGCATCATCAAATCCCGACGGTTTTCGCGCTGGTCGAGGAACAGCCCGGTATTGAGACCTTCTTCAAGCTCCACCAGAAGGGTGAGGCCGTTTTCTTGCACGGCAATCCGACCGGGCGCCGGCTCTCCCCACAAAAGACGGCTGTAGCGCTTGTCGCCTCCTCCCGCCGCGAGTTCTCTGGTGTTTTGGGGACGAAATTTCTCATAAATGCCCACCGGAGTCAGAACATCCTTCAGGGCCGAGACAACGAGGGGCAAGTGGCGCTGCCATCCTGCGGTATAAAGCTGCGCCATCAGATAGTCGCCGTAGCGGTCGACCGTCAGCCCGGGCAGGCCGTCCCCTTCCCCGTTGACCAGCCTGTAGGCGGTCGTTTCTCCCAGATCGGCATAGACATTGCGCAAAGTCACGGCTTTGGCCACGCGCTCCGTGAGCCAGGAGCGATCCAACCGTCCGGGGCGGCCGGCCAGGACTCTTCCCACCACTCTGTCCCTGGGGTCGAGGAGCACCGAGGCCAGAGCGCGTCCGCTCGCATCACACACATCAACGACATCGCCTGGCCGGGAGGCCGGCCACTGGCGGGTATAAAGAACGGCGGTAATCCCACGGAGGCCCAGTTCCGGCCCCCCCACCGCACCCCGCCCCCGGCAGCGCCGCCCGCCGCGCCCGCCCCGCCGACGCCCCCGCGGCGGCGGCGGAGACGCGGCAGACGCCGCGCCCCCCCCCCGCCGCACCCGACGAGCTGGCGCGCTTGGAAGCACTCACTTCGGCCGAGCGCTGGGCCTTCTGGAAGGAGCATTTCGCCCGCTGCACCCGCTGCTACGCCTGCCGGCAGGTCTGCCCCTTTTGTTACTGCGAACAGTGCCTGTGCGACCGCAACCGGCCGCAGGCGCTGGAGAGCACGCCGCGCCCCGCCGGCAACACGGCCTGGCACATCGTGCGCGCCATGCACCTGGCCGGCCGCTGCGTCGGCTGCGCCGAGTGCGAGCGGGTCTGCCCGATGGGGATCCCCTTCCATCTGCTCAACCGCAAGATGGCCAAGGAGCTGAAGGACCTCTACGGCCACCAGGCGGGATTCGCCCCCGAGGAAAAGGGGCCGCTCAACGACTATCGCGACGACGACGACCAATCGTTCATAAGGTAGATGTCATGTCAAAAACGATTTCCGCAGACAATCTCCGCGCTCTTATCGACGCCCTGCTGAGCGAGGGCAAAAGGGTCGTCGGCCCGCGGCGCGAGGGCGATGTGACCCTCTACGCCC